>Ga0075163_10007190_pt1 | contig 14744 bp, 13 predicted proteins | sample JI1023141ADNA_FD_71478 | JGI IMG/M metagenome (GOLD analysis project Ga0075163, IMG submission 71478) | Wastewater effluent complex algal communities from Wisconsin, to seasonally profile nutrient transformation and Carbon sequestration -... | ecosystem: Engineered > WWTP > Effluent > Algae...
AGGTCCGGCTCGAACCGTGCGTACGGATGTCCGGTGACGCCGCGGGCAGTGCCGGAGCCTTCCGGTCATTGCCGCCATCGTTCCGATAGACTGAAGTGCAGGAGGGCGCGTGGCGTCGAGTGCACGTCCTCGAACCAACCAAGGAGACGTCATGTCACCGTTGCTTCGATCGGTCGTCGTCGTGTTGTTGTCGTTGGTCACCGCCTCGGCGGTGAGCGCCCAACCCGAGCCCCCACCCATCCGCGTGCCGATCAGGGTGGCGCCGCCGCGGCCGGTCGCGCCGCGCGTGGTGCTGCCGCGCGCTCGTGGCCAGACGAAGACGGTCGCCAAGCTCGCCGATCCCAGGAGTGGCAAGGACGTCAAGATCACCTTCGTTGCCGATCGCAACGTCGACCCACGCGCGCTGGAGTTGCTCGCGGCCGCGGCGACGCTGGTCGAGAGCAAGATGTCGTCCAAGGAGCTCGAGTCGTGGCAGCGCAACGTCGGCGACGGCAAGCTGGCGTGGGAGATCACGGCGACGATCGCGCCAACGCCTGGTGTGGACACGTCGCGCCTGGTGATCCGGCAACCCCCCGAGTTCGATCAACCGCGACCCGGCGTGTTTCGGGTCAGCGCGGAGCTACTGGCGTCCCTGGCGAAAGACCGCCGCTGGAAGGTACCGCCGCGTGACCTTGGCGTGGTCGCGCACGCGCTCCACAGCGGGCCGCCGGTGACGATCACCGGGGTGCTCGAGTGCGGTGCCAGCAACACCCCCGGCTCGGCGGTGACGTTCCGTTCGATTCGCGACGTGGCCCTGACGATCGATGGCGTCGGCGCGACCTGGACACCGACCGGGTACACCGTGACGGGGCCGATCCCCGCGGGCAGCGTCCCGGTCACCATCGGCTACCGCGGGACGGCCGCGGTCGGCGGCGTCGGCGGTTCGATGGTCGTCGTCGACGACATCGGGTTTCCTCGTTCGGACAGGGTCAATGCCACCGTCGCGCTTTCGGGCGCCACCGGCACCGCGACGATCCGCGTGACCTCGACCGACTGCGAGACATGGCGGCTCGGCCACGCCGCGCTCACCGACTACCTGACCATCGTCGGGGCTGCGCCACCGTCCGGCGGCTTGTCGATCCGCCGCCAGGCCGGCGTGCAATCGTCGCCCGGCATCACGCCGTCGGCCTACGCCCACCACGACACGATCGTCTTGCCGACCGATTGGACCACGACGTACTCGGTCGAAGCTGGCGAGACGTCGCGGCGCCAGACCGTGTTCCACGAGTTCGGCCACACCGTGGCCCACGTCGCCGACGGCGACTTCACCCACTGGAACGGGGACCTGTTCCGGTTCGCGTACGCGCGCATGCACGGCGGTTGCGAGACCTTCAACCGCGGCTTCGCGTGGAACGAGGGCTGGGCGGGCTACTGGGCGGCAGAGCGCGCTGGCGACACCCCGAGCGCTTGCGCCGACAAGCCTGGCGCTGCCGACACCAACCCGTGGACCGACTGGACCGAGAGCCTGGTGGCCGCTCGGCTGGTCTCCCTCGCCAACGCCATTCCCGGCGCGAGCAACTCGGCGCAACGCGCGACGCGCATGCAGTCCGTCTTGCGCAGCAGCCCTGGCATGATCCACACGCTGCGCGACTTCGAGCAACGCTACTGCGCCATGTTCGCCGCTGGCAATCCACAGTGCGCCAGCGCCAGCACGCCAGCGCGACCGGCGCCGCCGGCCTGTCCGCCCGGATTCCTCGACGATGGCCTGACCTGTCGCCTGCCGAACATCCTGGCCAAGCCGTCGCAAGGCCGCGGCGTCGGGACGCCGCCGGTCGGCTGTAGCGCCGGCATGGACTTCGCCGCTGGGCTCTGCTACCCGCGGTGCGGTGGCGGCTTCACTGGCGTCGGCCCGGTCTGCTGGCAGAACTGCCCGAGCGGCTTTCGCGACGACGGTGCGTACTGCGCGAAGCCTGCCCCCTACGGACGGGGTGTCGGCTACGGATGGCAGTTCGGTGACGCACCGTTCAACCTCGACGGCGCCCGCGACCGCTGCAACCGCGACAACCCAGCCGGTTGCGAGCAATGGGGTCTGGTCTGGTACCCGAGGTGTCGGGCCAACTTCCACGCCGTCGGCTGCTGCGTGTGCAGCCCCGACTGTCCGGCCGGCATGCCCGACATCGGCGTGTCCTGTCAGAAGCAGACCTCGACGCGCGCGCCGGTCCTGCCGACGCAGTGTGCGTCGGGCCACGAGTATGACGCCGGGCTGTGCTATCCGACGTGTCCCGCCGGGATGAACGGTGTCGGGCCGGTGTGTTGGGGCCAATGCCCGTCTGGCTACGCCGATCATGGCGCGACGTGCTACCGCGATCCGCTCATCGTCGTGAAGGTCTAGTCACTCGGTCGGGTGCGCCTGCGGCGGCGCCGAGTAGCCGCCCGCCGCGCGCGTGCGGCGACCTGCCGCACCGCGTGAGCGGAAGAAGCGCGCGCGCCGCGAACCTTCGCGCGCGCCGGTGGCTCCGACCGCTGAACGGAGGATCCACCATGACGATCACGATCCCGACCACGGTGATGCTGGCGATGGTGATGGCGTGCGGCAACGGCACGTCCCAAGGCGTCGACGTCGATGCCCCGGCCGCACCGTCCGACGGGCCGGCGGCGCTGTCCGCGGGCGAGCGCGCGACCCTCGCCTTCGTCCGCGAGGAGGAGAAGCTGGCCCGCGACGTCTACGACGCGCTCGACGGCAACGGCCAGCCGTTCGTCAACGTCCAGGCCAGCGAGCAGCGCCACATGGACCAGATCCTGGTCCTGCTCGAGCGCTACGGGTTGCCCGATCCGGCGGCGACCACCGCGATCGGCGCGTTCGTCGACCCGGCGTTGCAGGGCCTGTACACCCAGCTCGTCGGCCAGGGCCAGGCCGGGGCGAGCGCGGCCTACACCGTCGGCTGCACGATCGAGGATCTCGATCTGCGCGACCTCGACCGGGCGATCGCCGAGTCGACCCACGCCGACCTCGACGACACCTACGCGCTGCTGGCGATGGGCTCGCGCAACCACCTGCGGGCGTTCTACGGCCGCCTGACCGCGGCCGGAGGCAGCTACGCCCCGCAGTACATCGACCAGGCCACCTTCGACGCGATCGTGAGCTCGCCGCACGAGAAGCCGGCCGGCGGACATCGCTGCGGCGGCGGCGCCTGTCCGCACCAGGGCCACCCGAACGCACTGCGCCCCTGACCAGCCCCGGCGAGCGGCCGCCCTGGCGCGGCGTCGGCCGTCAGGGTCCGTAGATCGAGTCGGCGTCGTACTCCGCGCCCGCCTCCGACGCGCGGGTGCCGCGGGGCGCCGCCGCGATCGCGGCCCAGAGGACGGCGAGGTCGAGCTCGATGGCGTCGAACGGCTCGGCGCGCACGCGGGCGTCGCCGCGGTGGACGGCGACGAGCAGCCAGCCGGCGGCGGTGGCGCGCAGGATCTCGAGGGTGCGCTGGCGGGCATCGACCAGCCAGACCTGCTGCACGCCGGCGCGCAGGAAGATGGGCAGCTTCGTCGCGCGGTCGGTGGCGGCGGTCGAGCGCGACAGCACCTCGCAGCACCAGTCGGGAGCGACGGTGAAGTAGGCCTGGTCGGCGGCGATGCTCGCCAGCCGCTCGCGCCGCCAGCCGGCGAGGTCGGGCACCACGATGTTCGCGGCCAGGTGCAGCTCGGGCTCGACGAGGATGGTCCATCCGCCCGGGCCGCCCTGCCCGAAGTCGAACGGCGGGCCGAGCAGATAGCCGAGCCGCGACGCCGCCGAGGTGTGCGGCCCGCCGGGGCGCGGCGACAGGTGCAGCTCGCCGTCGAGGATCTCGGCGACCACGTGCGGAGGCGCGTCGAGGACGTCTTGATACGTCGCCGGCCGCTTGCCGCCCTCGGACATGACGTCACGTTAGCACGCAGCGTTCGCCGGCGACCGGGCGGCCGTGCGAGCCTCGGGGCATGACCGACCGGCCGGTGCCGCGCATCTTCGACGTCCACGATCTCTTGCCGTTCGTCGAGGTGGCGGCGGGCGAGCGCCCGATCGTCCTCGAGCAGCTCGACGTCTCGGTGCGGGTGAGCGGCGTACTCGCGGAGACCACGCAGACGATGGTCTTCCGCAACCCCAACCGGCGCGCGCTCGAGGGCCAGCTCCGGTTCCCGCTGCCCGACCACGGCGTGGTGTGCGGCTACGCGATCGACGTCGACGGCGAGCTGGTCGAGGGCGTGGTCGTCCCCAAGCAGGAGGCGCGGCGGATCCTCGAGGCCGAGATCCGCAAGGGCGTCGACCCGGGCCTGGTCGAGCAGGTGCAGGGCAACCTGTACCGCACCCGGATCTACCCGCTGCCGCCGGGCGGCACGCGCACGGTCCGCATCACCTACGTCAGCGAGCTGATCGTCGACGGCACCAGCGCCGGTTACCACCTGCCGCTCGGGCACGCCAAGGCGATCGAGCGGGTCACGCTGCGGGTCGAGGTCGCGCAGGGCGAGGTCGCGCCCGAGATCACCGGCGGGGTCGGCAACCTGACGTTGACCCGGATGCGCGCCGCCTTCGTCGCCGAGGCGACCGTGCCGCGCGGCGCGGCGGCCGACGATCTGGTCGTGCGGCTGCCCGACCTGCCCCGCCACCTGCGCGCCGTCGAGCGCAGCGGCGACGAGACCTTCTTCGCGGTGTCGAGCGCGGTGCCGGTCGCCGCCGCCACCTGGCGCCCGCGCCGGCTGGCGCTGGTCTGGGACGCGTCCGGCAGCCGGACCGACGTCGCGCGCGACCTGGCGCTGATCGCGGCCCTGTGGGACGCCTGGCCCGGGCTGGTGGTCGACGTCCGCGTGGTCCGCGACGTCGTCGACGACGCGCCGGCCGGCGTCGGCGACGACCGCGATCGTCTGCTCGCCTTCCTCCGCGACCAGCCGTGCGACGGCGGCACCGACCTCGCGGGCCTCGACCTGACCACGCCGCCCCACCCCGACGACGAGGGCTGGCTGCTGTTCAGCGATGGCCTCGACACCGTCGGCCGCGGCGCGCCGCGGACCGGCGGGTTGCCGGTGATCGCGGTGTCGAGCGCGCCGGCCAGCGACGGCGCCTACCTGCGGCACGTCGCCGACCAGAGCGGCGGCCTGCACGTCGACCTGCTCCGGACCGGGGCGGCGGCGGCGGTCGAGATGATCGGCCGCGCCCGCGCGCCGCTGCGGGTCGCGGCCACCGAGGGCTGCGCCGATGTCCACGTCCGGCGCGCGGCCGGCCGGCTGTCGATCGTCGGCCGCCTCACCGCCGACGTCGGCCAGGTCCGGCTCGCTGGCGACGGCGCGCCCGACGACCACCTGTCGATCACCCGGGCGATGGCGGTCGACGGCCACCTGGTGGCGCGGGCGTGGGCCGGGGAGCAGACCCGCGCGCTCGCGGTCACCGAGCCCGACGCGCCCGCCATCCTCGAGCTGGCCCGCCGCCACGGCGTGGTCACCGCCGGCGCGTCGCTCCTGGTCCTCGACACTCTCGAGCAGCACCTCGAGTACGGCGTCGCGCCGGCCACGTCGCGCAAGGAGCTGCGCCGGCAGTACGTCGCCGCGCGCGAGCGGACCCGGCGCGACGAGCGCGCGACCAAGGCCAGCCACCTCGAGCAGGTGATCTTGCAGTGGAACGCGCGGGTGCGGTGGTGGGAGACCGACTGGCGCCCGGCCCCGGTCGTCGACAAGAAGAAGCGCGCCATGCGGCCGAGCCCCGACCTCGAGCGCCCGCGAGCGACCGAGGGCGCGCCGATGATGGACGCGATGATGGCCGAGGAGTCGGCGGCGCCGCCGCCACCGGCGCCGGCGGCGCCATCGGCGATGATGGCCGGCGGCCCGCCGATGGCGTCGATGGCCGCCGGCGCCGTGGCCGCCGGCGCGCCCGCGGTCGAGGACGAGGCCGAGGACGGCCCCGACGCGCCGCCCCGGGCCAGCATCCAGATCAAGCCGTGGTCGGCCGACACGCCGTACCTGACCCGGCTCCGGGCCAGCGACGACCCCTACGCCACCTACCTGGGCGAGCGCGCCGACCACGGCGCCAGCCCGGCCTTCTTCCTCGACTGCGGCGACTTCTTCCTCGGTCGCGGGCTGCGCGCGCTCGGCCTGCGCGTGTTCTCCAACCTGCTCGAGCTCGGCCTCGACGATCCGGCGCTGCTGCGCATGGTCGGGTGGCGGCTGCAGGCGGCCGGCGAGCTCGATCGGGCGATCGCGATCTTCGAGCGCGTCCGCCGCCTGCGCGCCGACGAGCCGCAGTCGCACCGCGACCTGGCGCTGGCCCTCGCCGAGCGCTGGGAGACCGGCCATGCCGATGCCACCGGCCCCGCCGACGCCGCCGCCGCCGACGCCGACGCCGACGTCGTCCGGGCCATGGACCTCCTCTACGACGTCATCGAGCGCGGGTGGGAGCGCTTCCCCGAGATCGAGCTGATCGCGCTGATGGAGCTCAACCGCCTGATCGCCCGCGCCGGCGCGCGCGGCGTGGCCCGGCCCGAGCGCATCGATCCGCGCCTGGTCCGCCTGCTCGATCTCGATCTGCGGATCAGCATGTCGTGGGACCTCGACATGACCGACGTCGACCTGCACGTCTTCGAGCCCGACGGCGAGCACGCCTACTACGGCCACAACCGGACCCCCGGCGGCGGCCTGGTCTCGCTCGACTTCCGCCAGGGCTACGGGCCCGAGGAGTACGTGCGCCGCCGGGCCCAGCCGGGCGTCTACACCGTCAAGGCGCACTACTACGGCTCGCACCAGCAGGACATCGCCGGCGCCTGCACCGTGATCGTCCACGTCACCACCAACTTCGCCCGCGCCGACGAGCAGCGCCAGGTCCTCACCCTCCGCCTCGACCGGCCGAGCGATCAGGTCGTGGTCGGCGAGGTCACCTTCGCCGGCGCGCCGCCGCCGGCCGACTGGCGGCCCCGCTTCGCCGGGCTCCGCCGCGGCATGTCGATCGACCAGATCACCGCCACCGTCGGCCAGCCGACCCGCATCGAGGGCGCCGCCGAGACCATCCTGGTCTACGAGCTCGGGCCCGACCTCGTCCACGTCGTCACCGCCCCCCGCCTCACCGCCGTCCGCCAGCTCGTCGACGGCGCGGTGCTCGACCTGCTGTAGCCGACGCCGGTCGGCGGCCGGCCCGCCCGCGGTCGTCACGGTGCTTGACGGCCGAGACATGCACGCGTATACATATACACAGTCATGCAGACCATGGCGTTCGAGGCGCTCGCCGATCCCACCCGCCGCCGCATCGTCGAGGCGCTGCGGCTCGGCGAGCGGCCGGTCGGCGAGCTCGTCGACCTGGCCGGCGTCCACCAGTCGGGCGTGTCGCGCCACCTGCGCATCCTGCTCGAGTCCGGCTTCGTCTCGATGCGGCCCGACGGCCAGCGCCGCCTGTACGCGCTGCGGCCGGAGCCGTTCCGCGAGCTCGACGCCTGGCTCGCCGGCTACCGCCGGCTGTGGGAGGCGCGGCTCGATCGCTTCGGCGACGCCCTCGAACGACGACAGAAGCACCGCGCCCCCAGCAAGCAGGAGTCACCCCGATGAGTCAGCCCAGCACCGCCGCCACCGCCCCGCAGGACAAGGTCATCATCGAGCGCACCTACCGCGCCCGCGTCGAGGATCTGTGGGAGCTCTGGACCACCAAGGACGGCTTCGAGTCCTGGTGGGGCCCCGACGGCTTCCGCGTCGACGTCCACGCCCTCGACGCCCGGGTCGGCGGCGCGCTCGAGTACGACATGATCGCCGACGCGCCGGCGATGATCGCGGCGATGCAGCAGATGAACCAGCCGCTGTCCCACGCCACCCGCGGCCACTTCGGCGCGCTGCGCCCGCACACCCACCTGACGCTGGTCCACGTGATCGACTTCATCCCCGGGGTCGAGCCCTACGACAGCACCATCGAGGTCGACTTCCACACCGCCGGCGATCACGCGCGCATGGTCGTCACCCTCCACCCGCACCGCGACCCGCACTTCACCCGCATGTCGATCGAGGGCTTCACCAGCCAGCTCACCAAGCTCGAGCGCCGCTTCGGCGCCGCGACCTGACCCGCGGCGGGCCCCGCGTTGACAGGTCACGGTCGGCCGGCGATCGTCGTCGGCGATGGCGACCTGGGCCGACGTGACCCGCATCGTGACCGCGCTGCCGGGGGTCGAGGCGACCGCGGCCCGGACCTGGAAGGTCAAGGGCAAGCTGCTGGCGTGGGAGCGGCCGTTGCGCAAGGCCGACCTCGAGGCGCTGGGCGCGGCCGCACCCCGGGGCGCCATCCTCGGCGTCCACCTGCCGCTCGACGCCAAGGACATGCTGCTCGACGCGGCGCCGACGATCTACTTCACCACCCCGCACTTCGATGGCTACCCGGCGATCCTCCTCCGCCTGGCCACGATCCGCGTCCCCGCCCTCCGCGATCTGCTCGAGGAGGCCTGGCGGGCGCGGGCGCCCCGGCGCCTCGTCGCCCAGCGCGGCGAGCGCTGACCCCGCGGCCCGCCGCGCGCGACGTCAGCCGGCGGTCGGCGCGGCGGCGGCGAGCTTGTCCTGGGTGCGGGTCTCGAAGTCGCTGGCGTCGTGGCGCTCGTGGAGCTGCTCGGACAGCGGGCCCTGGACGCAATTGACCTTCTTGCCGCGCTGCACCGCGGGGCGGGCGGCGATCTGCGCGGTCCAGCGCTGGACGTGCGCGTACTCGGCGACCGAGAGGAACTCGCCGGCGGCGCCGTAGATCTTGCCCTGCGCGAGCTGCCCGTACCACGGCCACGCCGCCATGTCGGCGATGGTGTAGTCGGGGCCGGCGACGTACTCCGACACCGCCAGCCGCTTGTCGAGCACGTCGAGGAGGCGCTTGGCCTCCATCGCGAAGCGGTCGATCGCGTACTCGATCTTGATCGGCGCGTAGGTGTAGAAGTGGCCGAAGCCACCGCCGAGGAACGGCCCGCTGCCCATCTGCCAGAACAGCCACGACATGCACTCGGCGCGGGCGGCGGGCTCGGTCGGCAGGAACGCGCCGAACTTCTCGGCCAGGTAGACCAGGATCGCGCCCGACTCGAACACCCGGATCGGCTGCGGACCGGACCGGTCGACCAGGGCCGGGATCTTCGAGTTGGGGTTGATCCCGACGAAGCCGCTGCCGAACTGGTCGCCCTTCATGATGTTGATCAGCCAGGCGTCGTACTCGGCGCCGGCGTGACCGGCGGCGAGCAGCTCCTCGAGCATGATCGTGACCTTCACGCCGTTGGGGGTGGCGAGCGAGTGGAGCTGCAGCGGGTGCTTGCCGACCGGCAGCTCCTTGTCGCTGGTCGGTCCGGAGATCGGACGGTTGATGCTGGCGAACGGACCGCCAGCGCCTTGCTGCCAGGTCCAGACCTTGGGGGGGACGTACGCGTTGTCGGCCATGGGGCGCCCAGCTTAGCGCGCCCGGCGCCGCTCGCCCCCGCTCACGCCGGGGCGAAGCGGTCGACCCAGGCGGTGAACGCGGCGCCGAACTTCTCCAGCAGCCCGTCGAGGTCGGCGCTGGCGATCCGGCCCTGCTCGTCGAACGCCTTGCCGGCGTTGCCCAGGTACATCTCGGGCTGGGCGAGGACCGGCATGTCGAGGAAGACCAGCGACTGGCGCAGGTGGTGATTGGCGCCGAACCCGCCGAGCGCGCCGGGCGACACCGAGATCACGGCGGCCGGCTTGCCGGCGTAGACCGACTTGCCATAGGGGCGCGAGCCGACGTCGATCGCGTTCTTGAGCACGCCCGGCACCGACCGGTTGTACTCGGGCGTCGCGAACAGCACGCCGTCGACGGCCCGGACCGCGGCGCGGAAGGCGACCCACGCCGCCGGCGGGTGGTCGGGATCGAGATCCTGGTTGTAGTGAGGCAGGTCCCCGATCTCGACGTGGGTGAACGCGAGCTTCGGCGCGTGCGCCTCGACGGCGCGCGCCATCTTGCGGGTGAACGAATCCTTGCGGAGGCTGCCGACGAGGACGGCGATGGTGCGGGCCATGGCGTCACCGTAGCCCCTGGTGTGTCAGCGGGCGACCGACGACGCGCGGCGCGGGCCGGTCACGGTGCGCCGACGCCTGGCCCATCCGGCACGCCCGCGCGCCGCCGCACGTCGGGCGGTCGGCCGGGGCGCGGATCGGCGGCCAGGCGCGGCATGACCCGTGCAGCGTCGGGCTGGCGGAGGAGCCGCACGATGACCGTCACCGACATCGGCCCTGAGCCGCAAGCGTTCGACGTCGAGCAGGAGACGAAGGACAATCCGGACTACCGCGCCGTCGCCTGGAGCGGGCGCTATCTGCAGGTGACGCTGATGTCGATCCCGGTCGGCGCCGACATCGGCCTCGAGGCGCATCCGGCGACCGACCAGTTCCTGCGCCTCGACGCCGGCCGCGGTCGGGTGCAGATGGGGGCCGCCAAGGACGCGCTGAGCTTCGACCGCGAGGTCGCGGACGGCTGGTGCGTCCTCGTCCCGGCCGGGACCTGGCACAACATCACCAACCTCGGCCCGACGCCGATGCAGCTCTACACCGTCTACGCGCCCGCCCATCACCAGCCCGGCAAGGTGCAGGCGACGGCCGCGGCGGCCGCGGCCGACCCTGACGACGAGCCGGCGCCGTGGTCCGTGCAGCCAGCCCCGGTGCCCGACGAGCACGGCTGAGCGACCAGCATGGAGCGGCGCTGGCCTCGGCGACGGCTCACGAGCCGGCGGCGCGGTGCATCGCGGCGGTGACGGCGCTCTCGAGGGCGGCGGGGCCGATCGGCTTGAGCAGGACGTCGGCGCCGTGGGCGGAGACGAAGGCGCGGGCGTCGTCGTGGGGCGCGCCGCCGGTCAGGTAGACCACGCGATCGGACAGCCGCGGGGCGAGGGTGCGCAGCTCGGCGGCGAAGCGGGCGGCGCCGCCGTCGGGCATCACCACGTCGCAGACCACGGCGTCGAGCGCGCCCCGGGTCTCGCGGACCACCGCCAGCGCCTCGTCGACGCCGCCGGCCATGGTCACGACGAAGCGGGCGCCGAGCATGCGGCGCAGGCTCTCGCGCACGGTCGGGTCGTCGTCGATCACCAGCACGGTCGGCCGGCCGGTGCCGCTGGCGCGCCGGCCGGCCGCGGGCGGCGCGGCGCGCGCAGAGGTCGCCACCGCCTCGACGACCGGCAGGGTGGCGATGAAGGTCGTGCCCAGCGGCGAGGTCTGCTGCAGGCGCAGCTCGCCGCCGTGGGCGTGCATGATGCCGAGCGACACCGCCAGCCCGAGGCCGCTGCCCTGGCCCTGGGGCTTGGTGGTGAAGAACGGCTCGAAGATGCGGGGCTGGCTCTCGGCCGGGACGCCGTCGCCGTTGTCGGCGACGGTGATCTCGACCTGCGGACCGCGGCGCTCGCACCGGACCGTCACCCGCCCGGCGGCGCCGAGGGCCTCGGTCGCGTGCACGGCGTTGGTGACCAGGTTGAGCACGACCTGGAGCAGCAGATCGGGATCGGCCCGGACCCGAGCGTCGGCGTCGGTGGTGACCGCGATCGCGACCGTGGTCCGGGTCGCGGTCCGGACCTGCGCGACCGCGGCCTCGACGATCGGGCCGACCGCGCACGCCTCGAAGCGGGGCGACGAACCGCCGGCGACCCGGCCGACGTCGAGGAGCTGCTTGACGATCCGGGCGATGCGCTCGATCGCCTCGAGCCCCTCGTCGAGGCACAGGGCGGCGTCCAGCTCGGGCGGCAGGCGGGCCGGCAGGTTCTCGCGCAGGTAGGTGAGGTTGGCGAGCACCACCGTGGCCGGGTTGTTGATCTCGTGGGCGACGCCGGCCGCGAGCTGGCCGACCGCCGCCAGCTTCTCGGCGCGGGCGAGGGCGGCGTGGGCCTCGGCCAGGGCGGCGCTGCGCTCGGCGACCTCGGCCTCGAGCCGGTTCGACAGCTCCTCGAGCCGGGTCGCGTCGGTGACGAAGCGGCGCATCTGCACCAGCCCGAGGCCGACGATCACCACCAGCACGCCGGTGTCGGTGAGCAGCGGCCACGACGCGCCGGCCGCGGTCACCACGGTGTCGTTGATGGCCAGGACCACGAGCAGCAGGGTGAGGCTGGCCGCGACCCGGGCCCGGCGATCGTGGCGCCACCGCCGGGCGTGGGCGACCCCGACCACGCCGAGCGCCAGCAGGAAGTAGCCGAACGCGACCAGGCCGAACGTGGTCGGCTGGGGGGTGCGGTAGACCACGCCGAGCCACTCCACCCGCAGCGCCACGATCCGGTCCTCGAGCATGAGGCCGGGCACCAGCGCGCTGGCGGCGATGAAGACGCCGGCCCACACGGCGATGGTGCGGGCCCGGCTCGGCGCGGCGCCGGTGTCGGCGGCGAACCAGCGCAGCCAGGTCACGCCGAACAGGCCGGCCATGCACATGTTGAGCTGGAGCGCGCGATGCAGCGTCGCGTCCGAGACGTCGAGCGAGGTGAACGTGTCGGTGAGGCAGTAGGCCCCGGCCGCGGCGCACACCGCGGCGTAGGTCCGCATCGTCCGCCAGCCCGGCGCGAACGAGGCGCGGAACCACAGCGCGGCGAAGATCAGGCTGCCGGTGGCGGCGACGAGCGAGAGCGCGGTGGCGACGTTCACGAGGGCCGGAGATCCAAGCATAGGCCACCCGACCGCGGTTGGATCGCCCGCCGTGCGGCGACCGCGAACGACGCGCCTCGGGTGTAGGTGCTGTCACCCTGTCCGGCGTCAGTCGGCCGCCCGGGGCGGCGGGTACCCACCCGCCCTGAACGGCCTGCGCAGCCGACGGTGGCCAGCCGGCGGGCTACGAGCCGGGGATCAGCTCGATGGTGCCGGCGGCGATCTTCTTGCCCTTGAGCACGCGGTAGTCCTGCCCCCACTGCTCGAGCACGGCGGTGTCGTCGCCGGGGGCGCTGTACAGCCACCAGCGACAGCGCTCGACCGAGCCCTCGGGCTTGCCGGTGCGGGCGCCGAGCAGGTTGCCGAGATCGCCCGTCGCCTTGCAGGTCGCGGTGCCGCGCTTGTCGAGGGCGTAGCGGACCTCGCCCAGCACCAGCGCCTCGGGCGGGTAGCCGGCGATCTCGGTCGTGTCCTGCGCCATCAGCCGGACCTGCTCGTTGCCGACCCGCTCGAGGCCGACCACGCACCAGCGGACGTCGTCGCCGTCGACCAGCCGGCCGCCGACCCAGCGGTGACCGTCCTCGTCGTAGACGATCACGCCCTCGCACAGGAAGTCCTTGCCATCGAGGGTGACGACGTCGCCGACCTTGAGCTCGCGCAGCCCGCGCTCGACCAGCTTGCCGCCGACCGGCAAGGCGAGGGTCGGGCCGCCGCCCAGGCCGCGACGCTTCTGCTGGTTGACGTAGCGCACGACACCGACCGTGCCGCTGCCGAGGGCGACGATCAGCGCGGCGACGATCAAGAAGGTGAGCACCGGGCGATTGTGCGGCCGGACCGCCTCGTGTCAACAGCCGGGGGCCGCGCCGCGCGGGTCGCACCTGCGACGATGCGACCACGCGCGCCGGGGCGTGCGCGATTAGTTGAGCCGGGTCGCCTTGACACCCCCGGAGGGCGCCCGCTACACCGGGGCCGTCGCGGGCCTGCCGCGCTCACCGACTGGCTCAGCTCGAGCATCCGTACCTCGCTCGAACGGAGGACCCCGATGACTGCCGCGCAACCTCAGGACGAACTGCGCCGTGTCCTCGACGACGAGGGCAAGGTGCTCCCCGGCGCCCGCGTCCCCGACGTCGCCGACGAGACCCTCCGCAAGATCTTCGACTGCATGTCGCTGGTCCGGATCATGGACGACCGGATGATGCGGCTGCAGCGCCAGGGCCGGCTCGGCTTCTACATGAAGTCGATCGGCGAGGAGGCCAGCCACTTCGCCGTCGCGCCGCTGCGCGCCGCCGACTGGGTCTTCCCCAGCTACCGCGAGCAGGGCGCCTGGTTCTGGCGCGGCTACACCGTCCAGCAGTTCATCAACCAGCTGTTCGGCAACGCCCAGGACCCGACCAAGGGCCGGCAGATGCCGGTCCACCACTCGGCGGCCTGGCTCAACCTGGTCTCGATCAGCTCGCCGGTCGGCACCCAGATCCCGCAGGCGGTCGGCGCTGCCTACGCCGCCAAGGTGATGGGCAAGGACGACGTCTCGATGGTCTACTTCGGCGAGGGCACCTCGTCGACGGGCGAGTTCCACGTCGGCATGAACTTCGCCGGGGTCTGGAAGGCGCCGTGCGTGTTCATCTGCCGCAACAACGGCTGGGCGATCAGCGTGTCGGCGGCCAAGCAGACCGCGGCCAAGTCGTTCGCGTCCAAGGCGGTCGGCTACGGCATGCCCGGCATCCGCGTCGACGGCAACGACATCCTGGCCGTGCTCCAGGTCGCGCAGGAGGCCATCGACCGGGCCCGCGCCGGCGAGGGCCCGACGCTGATCGAGGCGCTGACCTACCGGGTCCAGGGCCACTCGTCGTCGGACGACCCGTCGGTCTACCGCGATCCCGACGAGCCGGCGCAGTGGGAGAAGCGCGATCCGCTCAACCGGATGCGCGGCTACCTCAAGCAGCGCGGGCTGTGGACCGAGGCGTGGGAGAAGGAGCTCGGCGCCCGCTACAACCAGGAGATCACCGACGCGCTCGCGGCGTCGGACCAGACCCCGCCGCCGGCGGTCGACACCCTGTTCGACGACGTCTACGAGGAGCTGCCGTGGAACCTGCGCGAGCAGCGCGAGTACCTGCGGGCCCAGCCCCGGACCAAGTCGCCGCACAGCCACGGCTGATCGTCCTTCACCTCGGTCGCGTCGCCCC
>Ga0075163_10007191_pt1 | contig 14744 bp, 12 predicted proteins | sample JI1023141ADNA_FD_71478 | JGI IMG/M metagenome (GOLD analysis project Ga0075163, IMG submission 71478) | Wastewater effluent complex algal communities from Wisconsin, to seasonally profile nutrient transformation and Carbon sequestration -... | ecosystem: Engineered > WWTP > Effluent > Algae...
TCGCCGCCGCGATCAAGGTCCACGACGCACTGCGGGTCTCGCTCTACGATCAGGCCCTGCGGTTCTTCGACACCGTGTACCGGCCGCCGAATCAGAGCGCGGACCTCACCAACCTGACGAGCCGCTGGAAGGCCCTGCGCGCCACCATCAACCAGCTCGGCGCCCGCTGGGACAGCCAGACCCAGCAGCTCGTGCTCCCGAACGGCACCGCGTTACCGCCGCCTCCAGCGCTCCCTCCGAGTGTGCTGTGGGACCTGCCCGTTCCCTCCGCGAAGCGCGCGCGGGTGACACTCCAGCGCCTCTCCGATCAGCTGGTCAGCGTCGATCTCCGCTTCGAGCTGGCCGCCGGCGTGAAGCTGCCCGCGGACGAGCTCCGCGTGGTCGATGCCAAGACCGGCGCGCTGCTCGAGAAGATCGCGTTCGGCCCGTACCCCGCGACGGCCGGGATGTTCGGGAGCGTGATCGGGCGCCGGCTCGCGCTCGCGCGCGGGACTGCGATCTCGCTGGTGCTCGGGTCGGGAGCGAAGGGGCCGACCGTGACGCCATAGATGTGAGCACCGCTACAGCCGTTGCGTTGACGCTTTCGCCACCCTCGTACGTAGAACTCACCCGTGATGCGATGGAGCTCGCTCGTCCTGCTGGTTGCGTGCGGTCACGGCGCTGCAGAGATCCCCGACGATGCGTCGGTCGATCTCGACGCGAGCTCGATGACAGAAGATGCGACCGGTGACGCGATCGCCGAGCGCGACGGAGCGCTCGATCCCGACGGGCCGGCAGGATGTGGCACGCTCGCAGCCGACCCGGCCGACGTGTTCGTCGACGGTGCGGCCACGCTCGAGAGCCTCGGCACCATGGCGTGCCCGTTCCACACCATCGACGAAGCGCTCGCGCTGGCAGCTCCCGCAACCGCGCGGACGATCCACGTCGCCGGTGGCGAGTACGTGCAGGGCGCGATCGTCGCGATCCCGGCGAAGGTCCGACTCTCGGGGGCCAGCGAAGCGAGCGTCGCGATCAGCGGCGGCGGCACCTGCGCCGTCACCGCCTCGCCGTGCACGCTCACCCTCGAGGGTGGCGCCGGCCTCGACCACGTGACCGTGACCAACGCGACGGGCGACGCGATCGTCGTCACCGGTGGCACCGGCGCGGCGATGATCGACCACGCGACGGCCTCGGACGCGAAGCGGTTCGGCATCGCGGTCAGGAGCGCGTCGCTGGTGCTCGATCACGCGACCGTGTCGAACAACAAGCAGGACGGCCTCAACGCGAAGCAAGGCACCATCACGGTCACCGCCTCGGACTTCAGGAACAACGCGCAGAACGCGCTCGATATCGATCAGGGCGCGACGTTGTCGATCACCGGAGGCAACGTCGACTCCAACCAGTTCGACGCGATCTTCTTGCACAACGGGTCCTCGTTCACGCCTCTCGCGCACACGATCACCGGCGTCTCCCTGAAGCAGAACCTGGGGTTCGGCATCTTCTGCGCCGCCAACGCGAGCTGCACGGTGCGCGACACCACGATGTTCGGCAACGAGATCGGGATCGTGTTCGACGTCGGCTCCACCAATGCGCTCGACCTCGGTACCCAAGCCTCGCCTGGCAACAACGCGTTCGCCGGGCCGCTGGCTACCGAGCGGAACATCCGTGCCGGCCTGTGCTTCGAGCAGTCCGGCGCGGTCGCGACCCAGCTCGTCGAGGGCAACACCTGGCGTGCCTGTGCGCCGCCGAGCCGCAAGACCGGTCCGTTTTGCCGCTCGAACAACACGTACAGCGACCTCGCCTTCGTCCCTGCCGTGGTGTCCTCCGGAACGCCGGTCATCCCCCCGGTTGCCTGCACCGCGGTCCCGTAGACCTCAGGTCACGACGTTGCTGGTGTCCTCGATCCGCAGCTCCGCGGTGGCCTCGAAGGTCTGATCGATGTCACCGACCGCCACCGTCACGCGCATCTTGAACGACCGCTGGTTGGCCTTCGGGATCTTGATCCAGTCCGGCGAGCTCAGCTTGTAGCCCACCGCCAGGGTCTGCCCCGGGACGATGCGTTCGTCCCACGCGACGAACTGGTCGGTGCCCCACCGGCTCGGCGCATGGGCGGTCAACACCTCGACCAGCGTGCCATCTCGATCGAGGAGCTCGACGCGCTTCATCTTGATCGTCGTCGGTGACGCCGACGCCTCGGCGCGAATGGAGAGCTGCACCGCGGTCTGATCGCACGGGATGCGCTGACTCGGGTCGAGCAGCTTGCCGGCCCGGGGCTCGCCACAGTTCGCGCCGAGCCTGGTACTGGCGAGCCGGACGACGATGTCCGGTGCCTTGGGCGGAGGCTCCGGAACGTAGTCGCCTTTACACGCCGCGAGCGCGATCAACGTCAGCCGGGGCAGCGTTCTCATGATCGCCAGTGTCCCACGACTCCTTGAAGGTCGCGGAGGTCCACGTTACAAGCGGCCGATGCGCGCGTGGATACTTTGCTTGCTGGTGGCTTGCGAGTCGCCTCGCCGCCCACCGCCGATCGTGCCGATGAAGCCGAACGAGCCCTGCCCGTCGTCGACCGACGCGATCGGCCGCGTGCGGTATGCCTGCTCGAGCCACGACGTGGTCGACTCGATCATGGTGTTCGGAGGACCGCTCGCCGCGATCGGCAACCAGTTCGCCGCAGAGGCCCAGGCCGAGGATCGCCTGGTCACAGCGACCACGCGGCCGATCCAGATCGAAGGCGCGGATGACGCGATCGTCATCGAGTACGCGCGTCCGCAAGAGCTGAAACCCACGGTTGGAGGCGTCGAGGTTCGCGAGCCCCGTCGCGCCTTCGATCTGCTCGCGACCGCTGAGGTCGACGACAAGGTCAGGCTCCTGCAGTGCGAAGCACCCGCGGTCGCGGACAAGCGAGCCGTCACCGCGCGGCTGGCAGCCTGCACCGCGACCATCCAGCGCGTGCTCCGGCTCCCCGCCCCGAGGAGCACCCTGACAGTCGATTGCGTGCGCGCGCTCGAGCGGATGACGACGTTGCCCGGTCGTCCCGACGCGCTCGTCGACGCCGACGCCGTTCGCGCCGAGCTCCGCCGGTTCGCCCTGCGGTGCACGGATCGGGTCGCCGCGTGCGCGCTCGCTTCGAGCTCGTACGTCGAAGCCACCGTTTGCTGGTGACCCACCTCCAGGGATCTCAGCTCGCGCGCTGAGCGAACAGCCAGTCCCACAGGGGCTGGTGTGCAAACGCCTCCCGCCACACGTCGTGTCCCGCGCTCGCGATCTCGGTCACCTTCGCGGCGTCGTGGTCACCGAGGAGCTGCGCGAACGCGCGCGTGTTGTCGGGTGGCACGACCGTGTCGCTCCCGCCGACGATCGCCCAGAGGGGAACCTTCGTGAGCGCGCTGCTGCGCGCGAGATCGAGATCGCCAGCGACGAGCACCGCGGCCGTGAACAGGCCCGGCTCGCGCGCGAGGAGGTCCCACAACCCGATCGCGCCCATCGAGTACCCGACGCCATAGACGCGCTGCGGATCGATCGAGCCGCGCCCGCGGAGCTCGCGCACGATCGCGACGAGCATGCGCTGCCCTGCGGTCTCGCCGCCGTACCAGGAGCCGCCCCACGTCTCGTCGGCAGGCAGCTGCGGCGCGACCACGACACACGGATGCGTCTCGCGCATCTCGAGGAACACCGACAGCCCGTTGTTCAGCTGGGCCTGGTTGTCCGTGCCGCGCTCCCCGCTACCGTGCAGGCTGACGACGAGCGGATAGCGGCGGCCCGGTTCGTACGGGATGGGAAGCAGCACGCGACACGGCAGGCCGCCGAGCTGATCTTCGAGCCACATCTACTGCAGGGTCTGCCACTGCTGGAGCAGCGAGCGCAGCGCGGCCGGCGAGTTCGTCGGTACGCCGTCGCCGGTCTGGCTCTGCTTGTTGACGCCGTGGCACGACGCGCAGACGCGGATCTCGCCCGGGGCGAACGTCAGCCAGTTGCGCTCGCGCACCACGCCGGTGCCGTCGGGGGCGTTGAGCTGCCACGACAGCGCGCGCTTGGCCGGCACGAACGCCGCCATCGAGCCGTCGGTGCCGAGCGCCACCGTGCCCGTCGCATCGGTCAGCAGGTCCGGACCGTGGATCGGTCGCGCGAGCGGGCGCCTGCCCTTGCGGAACGATTCGTAGGCGCGCAGCAGATCGGCTTGCACGAACTGCATCTGCGAGACCTGGTAGACCGGGCCCCCTCCGCGCGTCGACGACACGCCGCCCGGCACCGCGAGGTTGTAGGGCTGCTGGACGTCGTTGCGATCGCGCTGGGTGACGTTGCGGCTGACCACCAGCGCGAGCTCGCGATCGCGCAGCCAGGTCTCGAGCTCGGCCTGGGAGACGCCGACCTCGTCGAAGATCGCCTGCTCGGGCGCCTCGAGCGGCAGGCGCTCGCGGGCCGGCGGCACGGCACGGGGCGCGACCTCGACGGGATCGAGCTCCCACAGCGGGCCCGAGTACGTCGCGTTCTGGTCGGGCGTCAGCCAGCTGACCGAGCGCTCGATGCCTTCGGTGAGCGAGCCGGCGACCGCGAGGCGCTCGCCCGAGTCGGTCAACACGGCGAGCTGATACGCGGCGTCGCCTTCGCGCCCCGTGCGCACCGCGACGTAGTCGCCGCTCGACAGCCGCAGCGGGCTGCGAAACCGACCGTCCTCCGGAGACGTCAGCTCGACGAGCCGCATGTCCTCGGGGTTGATCGACGGATCGCCGTCGAACCGGATGATCTTGCCGCCGAGATCGAACTCGCGCTGCGAGACCGCGAGGTACGACCCGAGCTCCGACGGATCCTGGCGGATGTAGAACGTGCCGCCGTCGTCGGGCAGCTGATCCACCGCGGCGGTCTGGAGATCCGGCGCGGCGAACGTGAGGCTGGGGTCGTCGATGAAGTTGCCCTCGGTGAACGTGCCGCCCCACTCCTGGCGACCGATGTGGTTGAGCGTCTCCTCGGCGCTGCCATCCTGGTTGATCTCCCACGGGAAGAAGTGGTTGAACGCGAGCACGTGGATCTCCGGCGTCGCGCCCGGATCGGACGAGATCCGCGGCTCGGGGAACATCTCGGCGCCGGCGAGCGACGACGTCGACGGCGCGCCGGCCGACTCGTCGGCGAACGTGATCGCGCCGTACTGCGCGGCGAGGTCCGGCGAGTCGCCCTGCTGATCGCGCTGGAGGTGATCCCAGCGGACGAACAGCAGGCGGCCGAACGAGTCGATCGACAGCGAGAACGCGCCGCTCGGCGCGTGCTCGATCATCGTCAGCTTCCCGGAGCCCTCGTCGAGGCGGTAGATGCCGGCGATGGTCCGCTGCGACTCGTACTCGTCGAGCTGCGGGTAGAGATGCATCTCGGCCTCGCGCGGGCGATCGGAGGTGAAGATGATCTGGTCGTCCGAGCCGTAGATCGGCGACACGTTGTTGAAGCCTTCGGGCTGCCCCGCGATCTTGCGGATCGCGACCGCCTCGTCGCGCGCGAGGCCGGAGACCTCGTAGATCTGCCAGCCGGTGGTGGTGCCCGGCTCGAACTGCTTGGTCGGCGCCCCGATCACCATCGAGAACAGCGCCTTGTTGCCGCTCCAGTGCACCGTGGGCTCGCGCACCGCGATCGCGTTGGCGCCCTGTACGCTGCCCTCGTCACCGAACCCGGCCTCGCGGGTCAGGTTGCGGAGCGTGCCATCGGGGTACCGGATCATCAGGTCGCCGCCGCGCGGTGCCGAATCGACACCCGGGCCGTGGTTGGAGAAGTTCGCGTTGATCACCGTGAAGCTGCCGGCGACCGGCACCTGGGTCACGAACAGGATCGTCCCGACCTCGCCGTTGAACTTGTCGAGGCCGTCGTCGCCGCCACACGCACATGCCCAGACCGCCGCGAACGCGAGGAAGCTCTTGGAGCTCATAGTGCCGGCCAGCTTACAGCGAGTGCCGCGGGCTGCGTGGGTTAGATGTGGTCCGCTGTTCCCGCGATCACGGATCGAAGCGGATTCTGTGGGATACGCTCGGGCCTGCAATGCCAGCACATCCGGCACCGAGGCTGATCGCGCTGGCGATCCTGCTGTTCGCCTGCAGCGCTCCGAGCAGCAACCCCCGCCCCGCAGACCCGAGGCCCCCGGTGACCAAGCACGAGGTAGGCACGACCAGCGTGATCGACGGCAAGCCGGTATCGTCCAGCGACTTCCAAGCGCGGCTCGGCGAGCTCGCGGTGGAGGCGAAGCCCGCGTCGACGGCGAACCTCGAGGACAGCGACGGCAGCTTCGGCGGAACCGAGGAGCACTACGTCGCGCGGAGCAAGAGCGGTGACGTCTACGACTACATGATCGTCCGGTCGGCCACGCACCAGCACTACGAGCTGACGCGCCGCACCCCGACCTCGACCACCGAGTGGACGCTCGACGGGCGCACCGTGGACGAGCAGGCCTTCGAGCAGACCATGCGCACGCTCGAGGTCGACGCGGAGCCGTGGATCAACCGACACCTGAAGGGCTCCGACGGGAGCTCCGGCAGCGGTGCCACCTTCGAGGCGCGCGATCGCAAGACGGGCGAGCTGTGGACGTACGACGTGCGGTCGGTAGGCGGTCACACCTCGCGCTCGCTCGCGCGCGGCTCGCGAAAGTCGACGACACCCGCTCGCCAGTGAGGTGTGCTGGCGCGATGGAGTATCGTCGCCACGTGATCCTCGCGAAGTCCGCCGCCGCCCATACCGCCTACGAGCTCGTGCTCGCGTTGCAACAACGCATGGTGGACGCCCAACAAGGCGTCGCGCGCGGCGCCGGTCAACCCGACACGTTCCACGAGACCGCGTGGCTCCGCGACGACGGGCGGCACGGCGGCGGTACCCGGCGCTCGATCGGTGACACCGAGGTGTTCGATCGCGCCTCGGTCAACGTCTCGCAGGTCCACTACGACGACGAGCCGGCGAAGCGGCTGAGCTCGGCGACGGCGCTGTCGACGATCATCCATCCGCGCAATCCCCACGCGCCGTCGGTGCACATCCATGTCAGCTGGACCGAGATGCGCGACGGCACCGGCTACTGGCGGATCATGGCCGACCTCAACCCCGCGATCCGCGACACCGAGCTCGCGCGCGCCGCGAAGCAGCGGTTCCTCGACGCGCTGCGCGCGGCCGCACCGGCGGTGTTCGACGAGGCCGCGCGCCAGGGCGACCTGTACTTTCACATCCCCGCGCTCGATCGCCATCGCGGCGTCGCGCACTTCTACCTCGAGCAGTACGCGACGGCGGATCACGCCGCCGATCTCGCCCTCGCACGACGGGTCGCCGAGGCCGCGATCGACACCCACGCCGCGATCGTCGCCGAGGCGCTGCGCGTGGTTCCCGATGCGGCGGCGCGCGCGGCGCAGCTCGCCTATCACACGCTCTATCTGTTCCAGGTCCTCACGCTCGATCGCGGCACCACGTCGGGGCTGCTCGTGCACGACCAGAACGATGTCGGCATCCTCGGCTCGCTGCCGTCGCACATCGATCGCGAGCTGCTCGCGAGCTGGCGCGCACGCGTACCCGCGCCGGTGGATCAGCTCGTCGGTGACCTCCTCGCGGCGCTCCCCCAAGGTGGTCGCGTGCTCGTCGATGACGCCAGCAAGCAAGCGCTCGCCGTCGCGGTCCGCGGATTCTATCGCGCGCATCCCGAGGCCCTCGAGCTTCAGGCGCGCGGCTACGTCACGCCGCCGACGGTCGCGAACCACCGGTGACAACTGGCCCCGGCGTTGTCCGGGGATGTCCGCCGTTCGGACACTCCGGACAGAGCCTCTCGTCATCTCGCAGAGTTGAGCTGGCACGGCGGATGGATGAGTCCGGCGCCATGAAGTTTGCAGACGAAGACGAATTCACCGGACGCTTTCGCCACCACGGAACGCTCGAGAAGCTCGAGCGCCAGCTGTTCGCGCACGTGCTCGAGCTCGGCAACCGTACAGCACCTGCTCGAGCCCCGAGAGGTTGCGCAGAGGTGCTGTCGGACACGATCGACGACGAGCTGGCGATGGACCTCAGCCGGATCATGGTCGCGCAGGCGGTGGAGGACGTGGTGCGCGATCCGCTGCGAGACATGTCGAGCGTGCCGCACGGGATCTCTCGCGCCGAGCGGTTCGCCGCGTTCTTCGAGAAGGACTGTCCGTTCTGCGAGTCGCGGGTCGATCTGTCGCCCGTCGAGGACGAAGCGATCGACGCCGATTGCGAGTGCTGCGCGATGATGGTGCGCGACTGGCGCGCCGAGCACGCGGAGGCGCTCCACGCGTTTCGCGATCGCAAGCCACCCGCCCGGTCGGTGCCGAGCTAACGGCGCCTACTTCCGCTTGGTCCAGGTCTTCAGCTGGGTCTCTTCGTACTCGCGCATCGTCGCGGCGTCCGACCCCTCGACCCCCTCGAGCGCCGTGATCGCGGCCTTCTCGAGCTCGATCGCGCGGGCCACGTGACCTGCCGTGAACTCCATGTCCGCGAGCACCGCGAGCGGCTCGGACTTCCACTTCCGCGCCATCTGCAGGCGATCGATCTCGTCGATCGAGAGCTGCAGCGTCTCGCGCGCCGCGGCGAGCTGCCCGGTGTCCTGCAGGCAGTAGCCGAGGTTCGTCAGCTGCATCGCGTGCTCGTTCTCGCGGTGGCCGCTCTGCTTGAGCAGCTTCACCGCGCGCGTGTAGTGCGGCAGCGCTTCCTTGCAGTTGTCCTCGGCGCGCGCGATGTCGCCGAGGCCCTGCTCGATCGCGATGAAGGCCGGGGCGTCCTCGGGGAGCACGCCGGTCAGCGCATCGCGCGCCGAGCTGTAGAGCTTCTTCGCGTCGGCGCCGTGCTGCTGCATCAGCGCGAGGTGGGCGCTCGTCACGTAGATCATGCTGACCATCGGATGGCGCTCGCCGTACGCGCGCATCGCGATCCGCAGCGCGCGCTGTAGATGTTGCGAGGCATCGTCCAGGCGCTCGAGCTGGATCTCGGCGGCGCCGAGGTCGTGCAGCGTCTTCGCGACCTCGGGGTGGTCGGGACCGAACAGCTTCTCGTCGAACCCGAGCAAGCGCACGAGCGTGAGCCGCGCCGCCTCCCGCGCGATGGGGAGCTGCGCCGCGGCGAGCTGCCCGAGCGCGGTCGACAGCTGGATGCGGGCGGCGGGGTCGCGGGTGGCGCGCTCCTCGAGCAGCGGGATGACGCGCATCGACTCCGCGATCGACTCCTCGGAGAGCCCGGCCTGGCCGAGGGCATCGGCGCGGTGCAGCGCGACGCGGTCGGCGGCATCTTCGCCGGCACGCGCCTGCAGCGCGGTGGCAGCGTCGAGCAGCCCGAGGGCCTCGCGCGGATGGCCGAGATCGACGATCACCGAGGCCTGGTCGAGGAGCGCCTCGAACAGCAGCGCGTCATCCATCGCACGGCCGGCTTCCTTGGTCGCGCGCGACAGCAGCCCGCGTGCGCCGGTCGCGTTGCCGTTCTCCCGCTCGATGCGGCCGGCGGTCAGCAGCGCGATCGCCAGCGCGCGCGGGTTCGGCGGATTGGCGTTCTCCGCGAGCGCGAGCATGGCAGAGATGCCGTCGTGCGCCTCGCGCGCGTGCCCCGAGCGGACCTGCGCGTCGAGCATCGTGATCTTGCCGCGCAGTACGGGATCGATCGCGACCGTCGAGCTGCTCGAGCACGCGAGCGGTTGCGGCAGCATCGTCGCGGCGCGGACGGCGCGATCGACGGCGGCCGGATCCGCGTGACTCCACTGCTCGACCTGCGACGCGAGCTGCTGCAGCTGATCGTCGAGACACTCGAGCTGCTGCGCGCTGTCGAGGGTACAGGCCGTCTTGCGGCCGATCTTCCAGCGGTCGACCCAGGCGTCGACGATGCTCGCCGTGGACGCGCTCGCGATCGCGCTATCCGGACGCGCGTGGAGGAAGCTCCCGACCTGCGCTGCCCGCGCGTACGGGTTCCACACCTGGTCGGCGCGCTCGACATCGCACGAGCTCGCCGACGAGCTCGACGACAGCAGCAGCGCGGCCGCGACCACACCGCCGAGCGCCGCACCGCCGGCGGCAACCATCAGCACGCGACGCCACGAGCGCGAGCCGGCGCGCAGCTCGCCGAGCAGCTCGCCCAGCTCCGGGAAGCGTTCGTCGCGATCGAGCGACCGAGCGCGGGACAGCGCGGCGGTCACGCGACGCGACGGCTTGCCCTTCGCGGTGGCGAGCGCGCGCTCGAGCGAGACGGCGAACGCGAACTGATCGACGCGCGCGTCGATCTGCGCGTCACCCTGTTGTTGCTCGGGCGCCATGTACGCCGGCGTGCCGGCGACGCCGGAGTTCTCCGAGCCGACGGCGAACCGCGGCTCCGACGGGTCTTCGCTGCGCGCGAGGCCGAAATCACCGACGCGGGCGCGGCCTTCCTGATCGACGAGCACGTTGCTCGGCTTGAAGTCGCGGTGGATCAACCCGGCGCGATGCGCGGCGAGCAGCCCCTCGCCGGCCTGCAGGAACATCGCGACGATCTCGCGCCACGAGCGATCCGGTTTGGCGAGCCAGTCGGCGAGCGTGTCGCCGCGCACCAGCTCCATCACCACGTAGACCTGGTTGTCGATCGTGCCGACCTGGTGCACCGCCACCACGTTCGGGTGGGTGAGGCGCGCCATCGCCTTGGCTTCGGCGCTGAGGCGCAGCCCGGCCGCCGAACCGGCGCGGCGATCGCGCACGACCTTGATCGCGACGTGTCGATCGAGCTCGCGATCGTAGGCCTCGTAGACCAGGCCCATGCCACCACGGCCGAGCTCGCTCACGATCGTGAAGTCCGCGATCGCGGTCGGCGGGAACATCACGCCCAGCTCTGGCTCCACCTGTTCCCGCATTTGAACGGCCCGCAGTCTATCGACTGGCGGAGGGGTCGCAAGCCATAAGTTCGGACGCGCTCACCCTGCGAGACCTCGAGTATTCCCCGTGGGATAGCCCACGCTTCGGTCACCTCTCGACGAGCGGTCGCGGGTCTTGTCGGGCACCCGTCACCTCGGGCAGATCGTCCCGTTGTCGCAATAGCCGTCGAACGAGTCGATCCAGGTGATCTTGTCGTTCTCGACGACCACGATGATCGAGCGCTTGCCGAGCTCGAACGTGACCACGCGCTTGTCGGCCTCGACCGGCACCATCGGCTGCAGGCGCTTGCGCTCCTCGGCGGTCGCGTCGCGCGCGGTCGCGCTGGTGAACGTGGTGACCAGCCCCTTGAACGTGTCGGTCGCGAGCAGCGCGGTCCGCGCCGCCGCATCCGCGAACCGGCGGTTCTCGAGCGGCTCGGCCCCTTCGATCTCGACCTCCGACTTCGTCCCGAGCTTGCCGAGCGCATCGCGCTTGGTACGGCGCTCGGTGAGCATCAGGTTCGCCCACAGGCCGGGCCCGATCATCAGCGGCTCGGCGAACGCGGCGTCGCGCAGCAGCTTCTTCCCAGCGTGCTCGGGAGCATCGGGGGGACGCGCGGCGGCATCCTTGGGTGCGGACGCAGGTTCGGGCGTCGGTTCGTACGAGCTACCGCAGGCCAGCAAGATCGAGAGGGCGGCGCGTTTCATTCGGCCCTCACCTTACTCGACGCCCGCCGGGATCGGGCTAGGCTCGACGACCGCGATGACCAAATCGATGGACGCGATCATGGCGCTCTGCAAGCGCCGCGGCTTCATCTACCAAGCGTCGGAGATCTACGGCGGCATCAACGGGTTCTGGGACTACGGCCCGCTCGGCGCGCAGCTCAAGAAGAACCTCCGCGACGCGTGGTGGCAGGACATGATCCTGCGGCCGTGCTGGGGACGCAGCGGACCGAACGGCCAGGCCGTGCGCTGCGTGCCCGTCGAGACGCGCATCATCCAGCACCCGAAGGCGTGGGAGGCGAGCGGCCACGTCGCGGGCTTCAACGATCCGATGGTCGACTGCAAGGAGACCAAGGGCCGCTATCGCTACGACCACGTGATGGTCTACGTGCCGGCGAGCGGCGAGGCCGGGGACAAGCCGGTGTTCGCGTACGTCGGCGATCAGCCGAGCGAGGCGAAGCAGAAGAAGAAGGCCGAGAAGACGTTCGGCGAGATCACCAGCGTCGCGCTGTCGAGCCTGCCGCAACCGTGGACGCGCGTGATCGCGCCGGATGCCGACAAGCCCGGCTCGTTGACCGAGCCCAAGCAGTTCAACCTGATGTTCAAGACCTTCCTCGGCGCCACCGCGGGTGCCGACGACGTCGCGTTCCTGCGGCCCGAGACCGCGCAGGGCGTGTTCATCCAGTTCAAGAACGTCGTCGACACGACGCGCGTGCGCATGCCGTTCGGCATCGGCAACACCGGCACCAGCTTTCGCAACGAGGTCACGCCGCGCAACTTCACGTTCCGCAGCCGCGAGTTCGAGCAGGCCGAGCTCGAGTTCTTCTGCCACCCCGACGACTCGGTCGCCTGGTATCAGTTCTGGCGGGACTTCCGCATGGAGTGGTGGAAGTCGATCGGGCTCGCCGGCGAGAACCTGCTGCTCCGAGAGCACGACAAGGACGAGCTGTCGCACTACTCGCAAGGCACGAGCGACGTCGAGTATCGCTTCCCGTTCACCGCGCCCGGGTTCGGCGAGCTCGAGGGCATCGCCCATCGCGGCGACTACGACCTGACGCAGCACCAGAAGGTGTCGGGCACCAAGCTCGAGTACTTCGATCCCGACCGAGGCGAGCTGCTGGCGAACGGTGGGCGGAAGGGCGAGAGGTATCTCCCGCACTGCATCGAGCCGGCCGCCGGGCTCGATCGCGGCGTGCTCGCGCTGCTGTGCGAGGCGTACACCAAGGACGAGTCGCGCCCGAGCCCCGAGATCATGAAGCTCAACCCGCGGCTCGCGCCGATCAAGGCGGGCGTGTTCCCGCTCGTCAACAAGCCGGAGATGCGCGAGCCCGCGGAGCAGCTGCACCGCGAGCTGGTCGCGAAGTTCTGGCGGGTCGGTGCGATCGAGCTCGACGAGAAGCAGACGATCGGCAAGCGCTACGCGCGGATGGACGAAGCGGGGTGCCCCTACTGCTTCACGATCGACGGTCAGACGGTGACGGACCAGACGGTCACCGTTCGCGATCGCGACACCGGCCATCAGGAGCGGATCGCGATCGGCAGCGTCGTCGCGTATCTCGAGCAGGCCGGGATCAGCTAGGGCATCTCCCGTGGCGACGGAATCCGAGGCCTTCGCATCGCTCGAACCCGCGCACGTCGCAGCGGCGTGCCTCGGCATCGGGAACCCGAGCGATCGGCGCTGACGTGGGGCTGTGGAGCTGGCTGTTCGGGGCCAAGGAGCCCGAGCTCGAGGAGGACGGCAACCGGCTGATCGACGTGGCGTACGTCGACGGCAACCGCCATGGCCCGTACAAGCGCTACCGCAAGGACGGCTCGCTGCTCGAGGAGGGCACGTACGTCGACGGCCGGCGCGAGGGGCCGTTCACGATCCACGGGCGCGAGAGCCGGATCGAGGGCACGTACCTGGCGGACCAGCCCCATGGCCCGCAGCGCGTGATCTCGCCGGATGGCACCGTCGAGACCGACCGCGAGTACGAGCACGGCGAGCAGGTCTCGGGACCGCACGAGAAGCGCGACGAGATCCGCAAGGACTGGGTGCGAGAGCGCGGCACCATCAAGCGCGGCAAGCGCGAGGGTGTGTGGCGCGAGTACGGGGTCCCGCGCGACGGGACGTCGCCGCTGCTGCTGCGGTGTCAGTACCAGGACGGCGTGCTCGACGGTCCGTACGAGACGTGGTTCTACGACGGGCTTCGCGAGATCGAGGGCCAGTATCGAGCGGGGCGACGTGTCGGCCGCTGGACCTACTACCGCCATGGCGGCAGCACGCGGGCGGAGCTCGACTACGACGACGGAGCGATCGCGACGTGGCGCTGGCTGACGCACGATGGCACAGAGCGTCCGCTCGTCTCGATCGTCGATGACGATGACCTCGTCCGCTGGCTCGCCCTCGCCGACGCGTGGGAGCTGGTGGAGACGCAGCGCACGTACGCCGTCGAGCTCGCCATCGATGGCTGGCCCGCGGATCAGCGCGCACGACCGCTCGCCTGGCTCGACGAACGCCTCGCCGAGCAGGGGCCACTGTGCTGGAGCGCCGGTAGCGACTGGCTCGAGGTGATGACGAACAGCGACGAGCCCGACCTCCGCACGCGCTACGTCAACCGGATCGACATCGACAACCAGGAGTGGAATGAGGAGCAGACGGCGCGCTTGCGGCGGTTCGCCTCGCAGATCCTCTCGCTCGGCCTCGTCGAGTGCGCGGCGGTCCCCGACATCTCCGCGCTGTTCGACGTGCCGTGGCCGAAGCTCGCGACGCTCGGCCTCCACGAGTGCGGTCCCGTCGACGGCATGATCACGAAGCTCTACACGTCGCCGATCGAGCACCTCGAGCTCACCTACGAGCCGCTCTCTGCAGCCGAGCTTCGCGCGCTGGTCGAGGCGCCGTGGTTCGCGTCGCTCCAGATCTTGCGGCTCACGGTGGAGGACCGCGCGATCGTCGATGCGCTGGCCGACCGCGGCATGCCGGAGCTACGCGTCCTCGAGCTCGCTTGCTACGAGCTCGAGCTCGCGACGGGAGACCTCGAGGTGCTGATCGATCGCGAGCTACGACCGACGCTCGCCACCCTCGAGCTCCACGGAATTCGCATCCTCGGAGACCTGCCGCAGCGCGACGGTCTCGAGATCCGGATCAGAGAATGATCAGAGAATGACGACCGCGCAGCCAGGCTGGAGCGCGGGGTCGAACTCCATCGACCAGTTGAACAGGAAGCCGTTGTCGCTGCCC
>Ga0075163_10007192_pt1 | contig 14741 bp, 12 predicted proteins | sample JI1023141ADNA_FD_71478 | JGI IMG/M metagenome (GOLD analysis project Ga0075163, IMG submission 71478) | Wastewater effluent complex algal communities from Wisconsin, to seasonally profile nutrient transformation and Carbon sequestration -... | ecosystem: Engineered > WWTP > Effluent > Algae...
TGTGGGTATACGGCAGATAGGGATGTCAACGCAGCGCAAAATATTTTGGCCCTCGGATTGGATGGCTTGGGAATTACCCCTAGAAGCCTTCGCCTTTAGGCGAGGGAGCAGTCACTTTCGTGACAGTGGAATTCTCCACGCTCTTCTAAATATTCAAAATCATGAAGCTCTTTTAGTTCACCCTAAAATTGGCTTTTCATGGGAAGGTTTTGCAATGGAAGAAGTGATCAAAGTTCATCAAGCAGAAAGTAGTGAATGCTATTTTTGGTCTACTTACAGTGATGCTAAGATTGACCTATTGATTGAGCGGGGCAATGAACTTATTGGGATCGAGTTCAAATATATGGATGCTCCCAAAATGACAAAATCCATGCAAGTTGCTTTGAAAGAGCTTCCGATTAAAAAGCTGCAGGTTATCTATCCTGGAGACAAGTCCTACCCACTTTCTGAAAATGTTTTAGTGACAGGGTTGGAGGAATATTTATCAATGCTGATCAAAGCTTAAGTTGAATGACAACATAGACACAAATTTTTTGACGAAATATCCATGTTTTAGTTAACCTCTTTTAATATTTTTTTTAACAATCCCCAACCCAAAAGAGGTTTTATGTCAATCGAAAGTATTGGAAGTGAAGCATCTGCTTTAACGACTACTTTGGAGTCATTCTCGGAAAGAGAGACACCTACGAATCTGGAATATGTGAAAGAGCCTACTGGTAACTCGACAGAAACTTTTGCAAAGTTTTGTGCAGAAGGAGCCCTTAGCCAAGCGACAAGAGCTTCTCAAATGCCCATATTGCAATCTATTCTCAATCCAGAGAAATTTGCAAAACTTAGTCAGTTTTTATCTACTCCTCCTTCTAAAGAAAGAGATGGAGAAGTTCAGGATTTTCTCCGCAACGTTATCGGAGAGTGTATTAACTCTAAAGGGAGTTCTTATAAAATATTCATGGCTCTAGAAGAGTTAAGGATCTGTGAGAAAGTATTTTTTATGGATCAAGAAAAAGTGGGCTTTGTTGTACTCATTGACAGTATGAAAGTGGCTGTTGAACCTTATGAAGTTGTAAATGTCACTAAAGGGTTTTTTACTTATCTCTCAACATTCTCAAACATATCAGATTGGTCTGTGGGTGTTCGGGGTTATTCGAAGTTTATATTCAAAAGTTGGGAAGGTATTCGCTTAAAAAGCCCTGCATTAATTGAGAGATTTGCTCAAGCTGTACAACTTATGGAAAAGGAACACATAAAACTAATTTTGGAGATTGAAGGGATTAACGCTGGTAGAGGATAGGATGGGTCTCTGAGCGGAGGCGGTCATTAAAGCCGTAGCCGAGTTTTTTGAGGGCGTGGCAGTTAAGGTCGCGAGGCTCATAAACATAGAGGGCTTTAGATTCTGTATAAACGATGAGAAGGAGTTGGCATTTTTCTGGAAAGGTTAAGGGGTAGTAAGGGGTAAAAAAGGTGCCACTTCCTTTCTTTTTGGGAATATAAAGTTCTTCTCCATCGTAGGACTGAAGTTGAATGGCAACACCAGAAACCACTCTTCGAATCGCGCTCATTTCAATCAGGTTGAGGGGGCTATTTGCACCTCTACCTTCGATCAATCGGTCGTATCCGATCCGAATGGGCTCGATTTTTGAAAGCTCTGAAGCGACCCCTGCTAAAGAACGTTTTAAGATGATTTTTTTCAGGGTGTCATTTGTCCGCCAGAGATCATAGGTTTGTCCATTTAATTCAGAAAGAATTGTATCGATTTCATCTTCGGTCATGAGCTCTTCGAGTTCGATAAATTTGTGCTTATGAAAAAAAGTGAGATGGTCTTTTGTGAGGCCGAGCATGTTTACCTTATTTATTGAAAAGTGTTAGAATAATCATAACGATTTTTACCCTAAAGTTCAATGAATACGTACGATCATCTAGTGAAAGGAATCCCCCTTATCGAAGCCCAAATCGGGTACACCTTTAAAGAAAAATCTTTAGCTACTCTTGCCTTTATTCACCGCTCTTTTACCAATGAGAACCGAGGAGTTGTAGAGGGGCATAATGAACGTCTTGAGTTTTTAGGAGATGCTATTTTAGGGCTGATTATCAGCGATTATCTCTATTCTCATCTCCCAGATCATCCTGAAGGAGAGCTTTCTTATCTTAGATCTCGCCTTGTGGAAGCAACAGCTTGCACTCTCTACCTTCAAAAAATTGGCTTGGAGCGGTTTCTCATGGTAGGGAAGGGGGAGTCCATGAATGAAGGGAAAGGGCGAGGATCGATCTTAGCCGACCTTTTTGAGGCCTTGATGGGAGCGATTTATCTCGATGGGGGGATGGAAACAGCCCGCAATTTCTTTTTTACCCATTTCAAAGAAGAGGTTTTGGCCATTCTTGACAAACCTCACCGGAATTGGAAGGCAGAGTTCCAAGATTATTGCCAAAAGAATTTCCAAAAGCCTCCTGAGTACACTGTCCTCAGAGCAGAGGGGCCTGATCATCTGAAAACCTTTTATATTCAAGTTGAGCTTGATGGAAATGTTTTTGGAAAAGGAAAGGGATCTTCAAAAAAAGAGGGAGAACAAGCTGCAGCAGAAAATGCGATTCTAAACATGGAGGGGAAGAAGGGTGGTTAAACAAAAGATCGTTTGGGTTTGTACAGATTGTGGAAATAAACAGTTTAAGTGGACGGGCAGTTGCAACATCTGCAAAAATTGGAATACCCTTGTTGAAGAACTTGAAGCCCCAAAAAATGAGGGGAGGTTTGAAGCGAAAACACCTCGGACAACTAAACCAGTTCTCATAGAAGAGGTTGATACCGCTAACTTTAATAGAGTGAAGACAAACTATCAAGAGCTTGATCGGTTGATGGGGGGAGGAGTTGTTGAGGGGTCACTGAATCTTTTAGGGGGTGAACCTGGTATTGGAAAATCAACAATGCTCCTTCAACTTTCTAAACAATTTGCTGATCAAGGACTCACTGTTCTCTATATTTGTGGTGAAGAATCGGCTGAACAAACCTCTCTTCGTGCCAAACGACTTGGGATCAAAAGTAATAAAATCTACCTTTTTAGCGAAACCCTCTTCTCCCAAATTCGTGCACAGATTGATCAAATTCATCCCGATGTATTGATTGTCGATTCGATTCAAATCGTTTATAAAAGTGATCTTCCTTCCGCTCCTGGTTCTGTCACACAGGTAAGGGAAATTGCAATGGAGTGTATGTATCTCTCGAAAGGGAGTGGAATCACGACCTTTATTATTGGGCATGTGACAAAGAGTGGGGACATTGCAGGTCCTCGCGTTCTTGAACATATTGTCGACACCGTCCTTGAGTTTGAAGGGGATCGGCAACATGGGTACCGCCTGATGCGTTCGGTCAAAAACCGGTTTGGGCCTACCGACGATGTCGCTCTCTTTCAGATGAATGAAAGGGGACTGGAAGAGATTTTGAACCCCTCTCTCACCTTTTTAGAAGAGCGGATGACCGGTTGTCCCGGCTCTGTCATCATCCCTACTGTTGAAGGGACGCGAGCTCTTCTTGTTGAAGTGCAAGCGCTCGTCGCCCCCAGCTCTTTTGCAAGTCCTAGTAGACGCTCTACAGGTCTTGATCCTAAGAGGTTGAGCCTCCTTCTCGCTGTCCTTGAAAAACGGATGGGATACCAACTCCACTCCCTCGATGTCTTTGTTTCCATCGCTGGAGGGATGAAGATTTCTGAGCCAGCCATCGATCTTGGAACGATCATTGCAATTGCTTCGTGCTATGTCAATAAACCCATCCCTTCCGATACTGTTATTATGGGAGAGGTGGGTCTTGGTGGTGAAATTCGCTCTGTTCCACGCGCTGAAAGTCGGATCAAAGAAGCGATTAACCTTGGCTTTAAACGGATTATCCTTTCTTCAAAAAATCTGAAAGGGTTAAACAAAAAGCTTACAGAAAAAATTGCTCTTCAAGGAGTCAACCATGTTGAAGAGGCAGTGAAGATCCTTTTGCAAGCTTAAGTCCCAAACTTAATTCATACATCTCGCCGCGCATAGGAGAGAAAACCCTATAAATATACTACTCACCACAACTGGGATAAGCAAAGAGACAAGAAGTATAGGCGCCCCTATCAGCAAGGCATACGTCCTGTCTAATGTATAAGCGGATGCAAAGAATCCTGCACTTGCTATGAACAATGCCTTACTTGCAATTGAAGCTATAGTAGTGTCCTGAATTTTTGACATAGCTATAGCTGTGACCAAGGAAACAACTCCTGCCGTAGTGTAACCAATCCTTTTATCACTTAAAGAATGAATTTGCTCGTGGAAAATCCCACGTGAATGGAATCGAGTCATTTTGAAGTTTTGCAAAAAGAAGGCTTGCAAAATTTAATGGGTTGACAGACGATAAGTTTTTCCTTCATCTGAAGGAATGTGAATTTAGGTTCAATCACAGGCATGAAAATTTATAGCAAAAAACTCTAAAAATTATGAAGAAATTAGGAATTTGCTAGTCAAGAGCCTAATTTAATACTACCCCTTTTAAAATAATTCAACTGCGAGAGCTTTCAATTCAGCGTAAGTTGGGTAAGGTTGAGCTGGAACCAGTATATACCTAAAAACCTTTGACAGGACGTTGAGTTAAGAGTATACTTTAAGTCCTACAAAATTTTCCAGAGTTATGAAAAAGTTATTTTTACGCGTTGAAAAGGTCACGAAGATCTATTTTGATGGGTCTCGCATTTTAAAAGAGGCCTTGAAAGGAGTTTCCCTTGATCTCTATCACGGAGAAGTTCTTGGGCTCCTCGGTGTTAATGGAGCAGGAAAAACAACCCTTGTTTCAATATTAGCCACCCTTCATCCCCCTACAGCTGGAGAGATTTCTTGGCAAGGGAGGTCGATTTATGATCTCCTTCTTTCCTATCGCTCTGTTGTAGGGTATTGTCCTCAACATCCCAATATTGAAAGACACCTTTCTTTAGGAGAGAACTTGGTTGTTTCTGGCAGGTGTTATGGATTGAGCAAACACGAAGCGGAAGCGAGGAAAATGGAGCTGGCAAAGGAATTTAAGCTCGAAGAGTACTTGGAATCGAATATTGATCAGGTATCTGGAGGTTATAAACAACGGTTTTTAATTGCACGTGCTTTGATGCACAGGCCGCAGCTTGTGATTCTAGATGAGCCAACAGTCGGGCTTGATTCTCATATCCGACGAGAGCTCTGGGGAGTGATCGCTCAACTCAAAGAGCAAGGGATCACTGTGATTTTAACAACTCACTATCTTGATGAGGCAGAAAAATTATCTGACCGGATTTGTCTCATTCATGGAGGGACGGTCAGGATTATCGATACTCCTGAAAACCTAAAAAAACAGCATCAGAAAAATAACCTTGAAGAGGTTTTCTTAAAATTTGTCGATGATCAGGATAGCAGAAATTTTTAATAGTGGAGGAGGAAATGAGTAGTTGGACCGTATTTTTTCAATTGATTCGTCGAGATCTCACGGTTTTTTGGAGAGATTTCTGGAAAAAGTTTATTGATACTTCGATCCTTTTTATTACGAATGTCCTTGCTTTTGGGTACTTTTTGCAGCAAGAGGGGGCGCATGAAGGATATGCGGCTTTTTTTGTTGTGGGCGCGATTGCTAGTTTTGGGTTTGTTGAAATTGTCGGGAAAGTGGGGATTCAACTGGCTGATATGGGGGGAGATCGGACGATTTTTCATACCTTAGTCATGCCAATTCGCTCAAAGATGGTCTTTTATTATATGGGACTTTCTTGGGCAATCACCTCGATCTTGATGTCGATCCTTCTGTTTCCTCTTGGGAAACTTCTTGTATTTACCGAGTGGCATCTCACAGATATTTCCTGGTGGCGCCTTGTCATGATGTTTGTCACAGCCAACCTTTTCTTTGGGTACTTTTCCCTCTGGTTAACGGGGATTTTAAAGAATATGACCGATTTAAGCCGGTTGTGGCTCCGCTACATTGCTCCGATGTGGATGTTTGGAGGGTATGTTTATTCGTGGCAATCGGCATACGATTTAAGTCCGGTGGTGGGTTATATAAGCTTGATCAATCCTATGATTTACGTGATGGAAGGGATGCGAGCAGCAGCTCTTGGACAAGGAGGGTATCTTCCCTTTTGGGTATCGGTTGTGATGCTTTGGGGTTTTATTGCCCTTTGTGCGTGGGACGGAAACCAGCGACTAAAGCGCAAACTTGATTGCATCTAAAAATAGCTTTCCAGAAAGTGAAACTTTCTGGGCCATCTTATATGAATCCATTTGACATGAGTTGTTGTTTGTCTTAGCGTTTTCCATGAGCGGCGATGGCGAAAGTAAGAGGTGCAGAGCCAAACCAAAATAGATTTCGAACTGAAAAAGAGGCGAAGACTCTCATAATTTCCATTGCATAGAGGGGTTTGATGTCGGATGTTATGGATGGTGCGACAGATGACACGCCAAAGAAGAATGGGTAGGGGGAGATCAAGGCAGATAATTGTATCCGCCTTAGGCCAAATGAGATGGCGGTATTTTGATTGGTTGCCGCAGATGATCCAGGTCTCTGTAGAGGTAGCATCTTGGATAAGAGAAGCAAATTCCTCTTTGGGGCGGAGGATCCAGTTGGGGAGCCAACAAAAGTTATCAAGATCGGTAACGGGGTATCCAAGATTGTTGGCTAGATGGCGACCTAATGTTGTCTTCCCTGATCCAGAGCTCCCGATGATTACAATCCGTTTCATAGGGGAAGAAGTTTATTCATCATCATCTTTTTTTTTCAAGTCCTTCTTATGGTGGACAATGTCTTCGGCGAGTTCGATTTGGATCTTTTGAAGTTCGATCAGTGATTCCCATTGGTGTTTCATGAAGATGTCGAGTTTTGAATGAAGCTGTTGAATCTCAAGCTCAGCCTTAAGGTTGGTGCAGTACTCTTCGTTTGCCTGGAGGCGGTCTTTTTCTGCTTGTCTATTTTGAGACATCATAATAATGGGAGCTTGAATAGCTGCTAAACAAGAGAGGACAAGGTTAAGGAGGATAAAAGGATAAGGGTCGAAAGCGTTATTATAAAGATAGAGACCATTGAAAATCATCCATAGAATAATAATCACCAAAAACGAAAGGATAAACCTCCAACTTCCCCCAAATTTGGCTACCTTATCGGCCATTTTTTCCCCAAAGGTCAGCTCTTTTTCGAACATTTTATTCACATTTTCTGCGCGGATATCTTGATGGGCAAGACTTTCAAGGACTTCCCGCTCATGTTGAGAAAGAGCCCCCTTATCCTCGGTGAGAAGCTTCTCAATATGTTCACTACGAAGTTCTCTAAGATCGGGATAGCAGATATACCCTGCAGTATTGATTTCAGGATATTTTGCGCAGATGGTTTCTAAAACCGAATTGCGTATAAGTCTAATAGGAAAGAGTTTTGCATAGGGAAATTCCTGTTTGCAGATCTCACATTTTTTGCATTTGTGATTAGACAAGATTTTACTTCCTCATATCGGGTATATATTTTCTCTATAGACAAATGTCATTAGAAAATCAATAGGCGTATCTCAAACAGAGGCTCAAAAATATCTTTTCTTTTAATAAGGGAGTGTTCTAATGTGCTGTGTCTATACTCAATCAATCTTAAGTAAGTGTCTTTGAATTGTAAAGAGTATACATGCGTTTTAAACTGTAGAAAAAGGAATTTGTATGAAACGGTTTTGGATTTCTCTTTGCTTACTGAGCTTTGTGAGCGTGGCATTTGCTCATCCTCATGAAGAAAAGGCAATGCTCTATTATTCTGATAGTAGTGATATCAAAATTCTTCCGAATGCTGGACCGAAAATTCAAAAGGAATGGAATCCCTTCCTAACCTTTGATTTCATTTACTGGACAGTGAGACAAGATGGAATGTTTTATGCTGTCACGGGCAGTGCAATTAATGGTTCAAAAGGAACTGTTTGTGATTTAGATTGGAGTTGGGATCCAGGCTTTAAAAGTGGTCTTGGTTTTAATCTGCCACACGATGGTTGGGATATTTTTGCAGAATACACCTGGATGCGTAGTCATGCGAGTGATAGTAAGACGCAAACTGCTGCTGAATCAACGATGATCCCTTATTGGAATGTGAACCGTTTTACTCCTGGAACTCTTGTAAGAGCAAAAGGAGATTGGAATGTTCACTTTAACAATGTGACCCTTGATCTAGGAAGAAATGCTTACTTGAGTCAATACATGAAACTCCGTCTTTTTGCAGGACTCCAAGCAGCTTGGATTAACCAACACTATACAGCATTGTTTAGTAATGAGAATCTAGAGACTGGACGTGTCCGTCTGAATCAAGAATTTTGGGGAATAGGGCTTAGAGCAGGGATCAATGACACGTTTCAATTCACCAAGAATTTTTCTTTCTTTGCTGACCTTTCTCTTGCCCTTTTATGGGGAGAGTTTGATTTAGATCGACGTGATCAAATCATTGCAGGTGGTGTTGAAGAGGTGACCCTACGAACAGGTATGAGGCCATGGATGGAAGAACCTGTTGCGAGTTTAGCAGCTGGGTTTCGTTACGATGGATGGTTTGGTAATGATAGGTATCATTTCCTCCTTCAAGCCGGTTGGGAACATCAACTGTGGATTCTCCATAATGAAATGATCAAAACTTCAGAAGCTGACCATGCAGGGAATCTAGTTCTACAAGGGCTGACGATCAAGGCACGCTTTGACTTCTAAAGAAGAAGTGATTGATCTTCATTGCGATCTTCTTTCCTATTTGGGTGAAGTCAATAGGAGTACTCCTTTAGATGAAGAATCGCGCTGTAGTCTCCCCCTTCTAGAAAAAGGGGGAGTCACATTGCAAACACTTGCAGTGTTTTCCAAGAAACAAAAAGGTTCTCGTAAAGAAGCTGAAACCCAACTCGCTTGTTATCGGAAGATCCTTCAAGATTATCCCGAAAAGAAAACAAAATTTCTCCTTGCCATTGAAAGTGGTTGTGGACTTTTAGAAGAAGAGGAACCTCTTGATCTTCTCTTTCCCCGCTTTGACGCAGCAAAGTGGCTCTATGTGAGTTTAACGTGGAAAGAAGAAAACCGTTTTGGCGGGGGAGATCAAACCAAAGTGGGGCTTAAGCGTGATGGGGAAATTTTCTTGGAATACATGGAAGGGAAGGGGGCTTATATTGACCTTAGCCATACTTCCGATCCTCTTGCAGAAGGGATTTTAAACTATATCGACAAAAAAGGGCTGGATCTCATCCCCATTGCAAGTCATTCGAACTTCCGAGTCATTAAAGATCACCCTCGGAATCTTCCTGACTATTTAGCTAAGGAAATTATCAGACGTGGAGGAGTGATCGGGATCAATTTTGTCCGCCATTTTGTTGGGAATGAACCTGAAGATTTTCTGAGGCACATCCGTCATGGGCTTTTCCTTGGTGGGGAGGATACTTTGGCTCTTGGCGCTGATTTTTTTGGAGGGATTTCACTGCCAGCAATCGAGCACCTCAAACCTTTTTACCAAAAATCTTTTTCAAATAGCAGCTGTTACCCGCAGTTTTTAAACCTCTTAAGAGAAGAATTTTCCCTATCCCAAGTTGAAAAGATTGCCTCTTTAAATGCTAAGAAAATGACTTCTGAACATGCTCCTGAATAAGGGCAATCACTTCGTCCCGTTTTTCAACATGGGTCATATGACCTACACGTGGGAATGCAACGAGAGTTGAGTTTTTGAGATGTTTGTGGAGATATTCTGCACACCACAAAGGGCTAGAAAGATCTTCTTCTCCCGCTAAGAGAAGAAAGTTAGCTTCAATCTTTGGAAGAAAAGGGGAAGAGTCAAAATTTTTTAGGGCAACATACTGTCCTTTAAATCCTTCCATAGTTTGAGGGAAAGGATTGTGAGCCATTTCATCTGCCTTCTCTTGATATTTCTCAGGATGTGCAACAAAATCGCGGCTAAAAAGCCAAGGAATGACTGTTTCCACAACAAGTTCAGTAGGGACTCCTGCTGCAAGAAGTTTAGCAGATGTTCTCATCTTAAGAAGGGAAGCATTGGGGAGTTTATGGAAGGGAGCAATGAGCGCTCCTTTATCAATGCGGTTAGGATATTTATAAGCAATCATCTGCACAATCGCTGTTCCCATTGAAGAGGCAACAAAGCTCCCTTTTTCAATGTCTAAATGATCAAGGAGTTTAACCGTATCTTCTGCCATCATCTCAATTGAATAGTCTTCTTTTGGAGCACTTGATTGTCCTGCTCCACGATTATCAAGGAGAATCATTTGAAAGTCATTTTGAAAATGTTTGATATAGGAAAGCCATGTCATATGGTGAGTGGAAAATCCCGATAAGAAGACAAGAGGGGTCCCTTTCCCATGGATTTCATAGTAGAGATCGATTTTATTCACTTTGGCAAAAGGCACAGGTTTCCTTGATAATGGTTGCAGGAGCTTCAATAGGGAGCATATGACTCAGTTTAGGAAGGCCGATTAACTTTCCATTCGGCACAAGACGCTCTAAAGTTTTAGCGGTGTAATAAGGGGCAAGAAGATCCTCTTTTCCAGCAATCATGAGTAGCGGTGTTTGGATTTCACATAATTGATCGGTGAGATCAAATTTTTTGAGGGCCTCAAGTTGTCCTCTATATCCTTCGGGAGACTGAGGATAGGGATCGTTTAAAAGGTCATCCACTGTTTGTTGAATCCGCTTAGGATCGGAGAGGTAATCATTACTATAAATCCAGGGAAGGATTGTTTCTAAAACAAGGTCTGGGGACACACCTCTTTCAAAAAGTTTTGCTGTGCTATTTGCCTGCATGATCGCTGTTGCGGGAAGAACGTTAAAAGGGGCAACAAGAACCCCCTTTAAGATTCTTTCAGGATATTTAAGTCCTATCATCTGGATGATCGCGCTTCCCATGGAAAAGCCCAACATGTATCCTTTTTTAATGCTCAAAGCATCCATAAGGGCAATGAGATCGTCCGCTAAAAGTTCGATCGTATAAGGAGGGGGTGTTGTCGTTGTTTGTCCAGAGCCTCGGTGATCAAATAAAATGACCTCAAAAAAATCTTTGAGTCTGGGAGATATTTTTCGCCATATTTCATAACGATTTGTGAAGCCAGGAATTAAAATAATAGGTTCTCCTTTTCCCTCTTTTTCATAGGAGAAATCAATTCCATTTACCCGAATTTTTTTCATCAATATCCTGCTTAAAAATGTTAACATAACAAAAAAGAAAAAATAGAGATAGACAAAAAGGAGAGATGCATGATACATGTAGAGGTAAGTGTAGATATTAGGGTTTCCTATCTTCTATAAAACAAACTTCCCCCTTCTTTTTCCAGACTGAAAAGTCTGGTCCCCGGCCGTTGTGTGAAAACATAACGGCCTTTTTTATGGTTTGGGGATGTATCCCTGAACGAGAGCAAACTCAGTCCTTCAGGGCTGAGATGAATCGCGCCCTTTTGTCAATGGGACATAATGCTTTTGTTGGAAAGACATTTCAATTCAGTGTATTTTTGCACCTGCACACAAAAATAAAACTGTCAAAAAATTTCATGATGTGTAAAGGTTTTTAGGAATTTCTTTACCAAAGGAAAAGATATGTCGCAAAATGTAGCCCCCCCCCCACTCCTCTTTAACTCAAAATATAAGACGAGAAGGGTCAACAACAACCCCTTATCTAACACATCTTTTATGGGATTTATGGGAAAAGTGGCACTCTTCTCCTCTAGAAAAACCAACACCTTTTGATCCCACTCGTTGCCAAGTTCTTTCTTATCATGTTGAAGAGAAAGTTGCCCTTGAACATATTAACCAAGAGTTTATCCCTCTTTATGATTTAGCTGAAAAAGAAATCGCGCAACTTTCTTCCGAAGCCTCTCTTGGACAAATCCTTGACCACCTACATAAGTTAAAGCTTATGGAGGAAGGGATTGACGGATGGAAACAAAGACATCACTTTTCAGTCCTATCGACTCCCCGGGCAGTTCAAGCCCTTTATTCCACACTTTTTGCAAAAGTAGAAAGCGCATCTCACCTCCTTGTTGAAAATCCTTCTCCTGTACCCCGTCTCATGAATCCTTCGGGAACAAATTGTTTCTTCAACGTAACCCTTCAAACCCTCTTTTCTAACGATGAACTTGCCAGAAGCGTTGTTTTCTCAAAGAAACAATCTCCTGCACTTAAATTGGCTTTCTTAAGATTTAGAGAGATGCTTCTTACGGATAGCAAAACCCCCATTGATTTAGCCTCTTCTCTTCGGCTTCTTTATAAAGAAATGGAAAAGCCAGGACAACATGATGCTGTCGAACTGATGACACTCATGATGAAGGATTCAGAAAACGATGCCTTATCTACACTTAGGACAATCACACAGTTTAAAGACTTTGAAAGGCATCTTGATCAGCTCACTCACTTTGAAGCCAATGGAACACGGATCCAAGAAACGCGTGAAGCGGTCTATACCCTTCCCCTTGCTGGAAAAAAAGATCAAACCCTTGAAACTCTTTTGTGGCATTCTTTTAATGAAACCGTCACTGATACAACTCCCATTGAACTCGATTCAACAGACGGAAAAATCTCTCTTTCCAGAACTTCTGTTCAAACCCGTTACTTATCCGCCCCAAAATTTCTGATCTTTAATCTTGGGAGAGCAAGCTTCAATCAAAAAGAAAACGCCTCGATTGGCCTCCAACAAATCTTTTATCTCACACAAGATCTTACCCTAGACAAAAAAGGAGCAAAATACTCTCTCCAATCTTTTAACGTGCATGTGGGCAACAATACAAATGAAGGGCATTACATCCATTACCGTCAACGTGGGGAAAAGTATTTCTGTTACAGCGATGCTGAAGTCGAAGAAATTTCTTCCATTGAATACCTCCTTGCAGCCCAAAAGGCCTATGTCATCGTTCTCCAAAGAAAAGAATATGCTTCTCCCGAAGAAATTTACTTAGGAATGTCCGATAACCACAATAGATTCAATTCCATGCGCTTCATTAGCAATGTTTGTTGTGCTCTCAAAGGCCACCCTGATGATGACGCTATTATTAAACCTTCACGTCCCCCTCTTTCCCTTACCCTCCTTGAAAATTTCATACAAAATCTCCTAGCGCAGCAGTCCTTAGAAGAAGCATTTGCAAAACTTGATGGGGATCTCCAAATACTCCTTCTCAAACTCTGGTCTAAGACAGGCTCCCTTCACGATATGTTTGAGACCATAGAAGAGCAAACAAAAGACCCTCAACTCCCACGTGAGCCTATCTTAAAGGGATATTTTTTCTCCTATGGCAAACAGCTCATGGCAATGATGGACCTCCTTGCCATCCATGTCATCAACCATCCCGAAGAAACAGCAATTGGCCCTGAGACGCCCGAGACAGCTCTTATTGCTGCTATTGCCTCTATTTCAGAGAAAACGCAGATCTCCATTCTAAGAAAACAAGTAGCAGCCCATGAAACTCTTCATATTGCTCTTGCTTCTTTGGTTAGTTTTCGTTCTTTAAAGGGAACAAGTCAAAAGGTTTCTTTTAAAGCCTTAATCGAACATCCAGAAGTCTTTATACAATCGGTCTCTTCTCTTGTTGGATTTACCAGAGCCTACCTCGACCCTAGAAGTAAAAACAAAACTCTTGGTTTATTGCAACAATGGATAACTCCCACGATATCAAGCCTATATACCAAAAATCCAAAACCTCTATTATCCCCCACGATTTCTTTTCTGCTCGATAAATGTTCTCTTTCTCCAAAAGTTCAAACTGTAACCTCTTCCCTTATTTCTTTCTGTCTTGCTGATGTTGCAGTCCCAAGCCTTAAAGAAGCGTGGTCGAATACACCCACCAAGGACCTAAAACTTTTCACAAGATTTGGAAGCTCCTGCATCACGCACCTTACTCCAAGAAGTTTTGATGGACTTAATCAACGAATATCAATGGTCTTTGGACTTATTACACAACTGTTAAGACTCACCCTTCAAGGAACAAGTAACCCCTTACACTTCCAATCTCTCTCAGAAGCCCTCCGTTCAGAACTTGTGCAAATATCTCTAACCAATGCTTCCCTTCAATCCCTCTTTTCAGATGTCACAGCCACATATATTTCAGAAAAATACTATACTCCCCCTCTTAGAGAAGCATTCAATAAAAAAGCAGCTGAACTTGACCAAGCTTTAGAAGAAGGCAATCAAGAAACAATCAAAATACTCACTGAAGAGATCAAAAAAATAGGAAAAGAAAGAAAAGCCTTTCGAGAACAATTTGAACCCAGCACAATCGATGATTATATCGTCCAAAAGCGTCACTACCTTTCCCAAAAACAAAAAGAAACCGAGTTCAAACAAACATGCAGCATCCTTGAAAAAGCAATCGAAGGAGCAAACCCTGAGGCGATTCAAGCCGCAGCGAATGATGTACAAGCACGAGCCTCCGAGCTCCAAGAATTAGGGGTGGAGCTTCCTCCAGAGATCGAGGAGTGGCTAGAAAGCGTAAAACAAATTCAAGAAGTCTCTTTTTTTAATCATACTGTGGATAAATATAACCAAGCAATTGAAGCCAATGATGACACTAGGGCAGAACAATTCTTTCAAGAATTATCTGACAGAAAAGAAAAGCTAGAAAAATTAGGAATTTCTTTCTCTAAAGATCTCCTCGTCTCTAAAAAGCAGCCCCACTCTCAAGAGGTAACCCAACCAATAGTCCATCCAGAGAGAACGATCCCTCCCATACAGCCTCAAACTATACCCCTCTCATGCAGCATGAGAACCCATAAAAAAGAATATTTTGTCGATCTTAAAA
>Ga0075163_10007193_pt1 | contig 14741 bp, 9 predicted proteins | sample JI1023141ADNA_FD_71478 | JGI IMG/M metagenome (GOLD analysis project Ga0075163, IMG submission 71478) | Wastewater effluent complex algal communities from Wisconsin, to seasonally profile nutrient transformation and Carbon sequestration -... | ecosystem: Engineered > WWTP > Effluent > Algae...
CCCATAGCCTTCAACTGACTCTCAGCCATGAGTTGACGTTCTGCTGTGAGGATAGCTGTTCGCTGCTCCTGCTCGTAAGCTTCTCGTTCTTCAGGGGTCATCTTCTTGAGTTCTTCTTCAGTTTTGGTCTTACTGAAGCCCATCTTAACAAGTAAAGCCTGCTGTCTTTCAGTGACTTGTTTTTCGTTAGGTCTAAAATCCAGATTTTGCCGACGACCTAAAGCTACAGCCATTCGGTCGGCTGCATTGAGCTTGCTGAAACCCATACCAGAGTACTGATCGACAAACTCTTTATTGTTTGCGATATTCTCTGCGGAATTAACACGGCTACGCAAACGACTACGTAATTTAGCCCTAGCTTCAGGTTCTCCGAACCTAGCTACTGCGTCTGTATAAAAGCTACTGTCTGCTTTACTTAGTCCAGATAAATCACCTGCAGCTAGATTGTCTGCTTCTGCTAACAAACGATTACGTTCAGCTCTAGCTAGGCTGATGATGTCTGATTTACCTACGATAGATGAGTCATGTGCCGCTATCTCGGCTTCAGTAATACCACCCTGGTCTACTAAACCGTTAACCTGAATACTTCTCTCGCGTAAAGCAGCTCTACGTTTATCTAACTCAAGAGCGGAGATACCTCCGATAGTTCCTGTGTCTAAGTTGTTATCCAAAACTAGCTGCTGAGCTGTGTTTACCAGTCCTTCTAGGTTCTTTGTTTTGGTTTGTATCTCCGCCATGATACCTGCACGTTCTTCTGGAGAAGCACTACTTAGTTTACCTACAAGCGTATCGATCTCTGTCTTTAGCAGTGAGATCTCCTGCATAGGCTTAACTAACGCACCTGCTTTTAACCTGGAATCACCAGAGAATATATCTGCGACCAGAGTGTTCAGATCAGCTTCTGTTCCTCGGTTACCTTGGTTTTGAAGAGCAGAGAAGAATCGCTGAAGCATACCACCTCTAGGTCCTAAGTTAGACATGGCTTGGTTTATGCCAGCTTGAGCCGATATTGTGTTTTGGTTCAAAAGCATACCATCTAGGTTTTGCTTACCTATGAATTGGTGCAAGCCTTCGTAGGAATCTAGCCCTCTAGCCCTAGCCGCATTATCTGCAGCTCCATACATGTTCACAGCCATCTGTCTTGCAGCGTTATCACTAATATTTACATTCAGTTGTGCTGCAGCTTGCTTAATAGCATTTGCCATAGTAGCCGTACGTGCTTCGGTGTCTGTGACATCTGCCATACCGTTAAGAGCTTCAGTTGCAGCTCGACCTAGTGCTAAGGACACACCTTTACGATCCTCAACATTGAGGCTCTTAATATCTTCAAAAGAAGAAATACGCCCCGCAGCAGCTAGAGCTATGTTGTTCATCGTCTCTTTACGGGAAGCAATGTAAGCGGCTTGCTGAGCAGCTGGTGTTTCAAATAAAGCTCTTTGATTGGCTACATTGTCTTGCAGCATCATACCAAAGCTAGACATGTCTACGTTATCTACCGCACCTTGAGCGATAAGGTTACGAAACTCAGCTTCTTGTCTAGGTATATCGTATTCTTGCCCATCAAATGAATATGTTTCTCTACCGCCTCGTATAGCTTGCATAATGGCTGAAAGCCGTTGCCCTGCTGCGTTGTTAGAAAATCCGCCCGCCTGTTCTAAGCGAATGACTGCTCCAAGTGAATTCATCATCGTAGAGCCTAGACTGCGACTCATAAGGCTCATTGCAGCTTGTTCTGTTTGTTCTCTGTTTAAAGCACCGAAACCAATCATACCTCCGCCTGCGGCGTGTTGCATACCTGCAGCAACAGCAGCATTTACCGTAAGTGGGTTGAACACGCCACCTAGGTTACCCAACACAGCCGTGTTTGATTGATTGGCTGATTGCATCATGAAGGTCAGCTGGTCAATGCTTTTACCAGACAACTGAGACATAGACTGCATATCACGAACAATAGCGTTCAACTGTCCTGCATCAAATCGCTGCATATTACCTGATGTTAAAGCCTTGAGAGCATTAAACAAAACAGGCATAGGTGCATTCGGATTACCGTTTTCCCCAAACACATCTTTGATAGCAGAAACAGCTCCTGCGTACTCTTTAAGTCTTCCGCTAACATCTGTAGCTTCACGAGTAGTGAATTGAGTTTTGATTGGATCAAGTTGACGAAAACGTGTAAGAGCTTCTGCACTTAATCCATGCAAGTTACCGCCGCCAGATAAGATATCCTGATCTTGTTGAGATAACCCTTTAAGATTGTCCGCAGTAAGTAGTGAATTTAAGGTATTGTTCGATCTAGCTACCTGTAATGCATCTACAGTTCTAGCTCGCAAGCTACCGCGATTACTGAGCATACCGTTAGCTGCAAGATCTCGGTATAATTGGCCTGCTTCACCTGCACGTATACCATGCATCTGAGCAAGATTATCTCGTTTGAATAAGTTATCGTAAATCTCGTTGATGAAATCTACGTTCGAGGCTTGAGTAAAACCTATGCTACCGGTTCTCGGATCAATGCGATAACGATTGGTTTCCATCATCTGGGCAGTCATAGCTTGCACGCTACCTGTATCACCCGCCATTGCGTCTAAGAACTGCGGAGCATAAAGGCCTAAAGAAGGGCCTGCTGCAGCAATAGAACTAGCTAACCGCCTAGCCGCTATACGCTGAGACTGATCGAATGGATTACCTGTTAGTGCTGCAGCACCTCGCATAGACCTATAAAAGCTATCTGCGTCTTGGTTAGCCACGGCAGCACTAACGGATCGTTGCATTTCCTGAAAACGTAACGCCTGCTGAGCTTGTTGATAACTTCCAGCACTACCCATAGGCGTTAAGCCTTGGTTATTAAGCATGGTAGTTACAGCAAAGTTTCCAGACAAACTTGCAAGCATACCTGGAAGACCATACGATTCTAAACCTAACGGGCTTAAAGGAGCTGTGTTAGGTAGAGGATTACCGGAAATAGGTGGAGCATACATGCTAGACATTTGACCTAGTGCTGTAACTCCACCCATCGGCAAACCAAACCCAGGTGTACTTCGAATTCCTGCTTCTTGCATGAGTTGTAAGTGCAGTGCTGGGTCTAAGTATGGATTCATTTCCTTGCTCTCTGCTGTAAACGTTTATTCCTAATTTCTTCGGATCTGGCCTTGAAGTTGTTTTCCACTGCAAGTCTTTGTTCCATTTCCGCTTGCAACTTAGCGTCAGACATTTTCAGTCGATCACTAATATGCTTCTCCCAAGCTCGTACTGCCGCACGATCATTAGGATCAAATCCAACCTTTTGTTTCCACATTTCCTCGTAGGTTTGAATCTTACGTTTATTACGAACTTCTTTGTTTCTGCCCAACCAAGGTTGGTAATCTGCTTGAATGTCTTCAAGCAAAGAATGCACTTGATCGTAAGCCTTACCGTAATCTAGTTTCGAGTTTGACAACAGAGCAATGTTAATGGCGAACAAGTGAGAGTAGATTTTTCTTTCGTTTAACTCGTCCAGCTTAGTCAGCATCAACTTACAATACTTCTGCCAGGAAGGGTCATAGATAGCTGCAGTTCGAAAATCTATGAACTTCTCTATGTGAGCTTGAAGTATTAACGCAGCTGCTCTGTTGTCTTCCAAAAATTTGCGTTCGTAACATTAGCCTCCAGCTTTACTTGTAAGGTATTGAAGCTACTGCAGAGCTTATGAGCTATACGCTGCATACTCTCAGCAAAAATCACATGCTCCATGACGTAATCGTGTACGTTAGACATAAGTGATTTTTCTGGGTTGTACTTACCTGCATTTTCAAGGAAAGGTTGCCAGTAAGAATCAGCAGATTTGTTTGTTGCCTTATCCAAACCATCAGGCAATAGTACTGGAGCACCCACACTAGGTGAGAATCTTACAAGCTGCAGATTAAGTCTCAAGCGATTGATATACTCGTAAAAGTCCTCTGTGGTTGTGATACTTTTATTATTGAATGCTTCCGTGTAGATGGCATCTATTTCTTTTACGGTCAAAGACCGGAAGACAAACACAGCTTGATTATTCAATACCGAGTATTCTTTACGAAAGACCTGTTGCCCTAAGAAGCACTGCAAGAACGTTAACTTATCTTTTTCAGTTACTTCGATAGAAGGTTCGTTCTGATTCCAACCGCACTGACTACAAATTTGTACTGTAGTCGCGTGTTCTTCTTGTTTAGGCTCTTCTACTGGCGGAGGGAGAGGAGCCATATCAGAGACTTGAGCAGGAGTTAGATCTGGTAGCTCGTGTTTGCCTTCCTCAGTTGCCCATAACTGTACCGTAATTTCTTCTGGTTCAGGTTGTGGTGGTACCGGGACTGAAGGTGTGACATTCAGTTGGGCATAAAGCTCTTCTACGGACATCTTTTTGTCCCTAGCCATAGCCTCTAGCATTTTTAATTCGTCAGGAGAAAGGTTCAGGTGTGACATAATCGTCCTTAAAGCTTAAAGTTCTTATCGCAACTCTCACTGCTCCAATCGGTAAACTTAGGTAGCTCGTAGCTAGCCTTGTTTGTTTGTCGATCTTTAGCAGAGTATTTAGCTGTGTCAAATACTACCATATCGTCAGTTTCTCGGTAACGCAGGAAAGCTGAATTGTCTACCCAGTTCTTCTTTCCAGGCCAAGGGTATAGATCTTGACTCTGATACGAAACAGCATTTTCTTCCCACTCAATGTTAGAACTTTGAGTAAGCTTCATACGGTCAAGCTGTTGCCATCGTGTTTCTAGGAAGAAGAACTGGTCTTTGGCATAACCGTATACTTCATCTTTAGTTGCTGATTCGTCTCGGAATGAGAATCCGATTTGATCGTTAAGTAGAGCAGTATTGCCTGCTTTGTTTTCACCCCATACACCTTCAGTAAAGAATTGGGTGAATAAGGTCTTGGAGCGTTCGTTTAATTCGTCAGTACTTTGCTTAAATGTAGTGATATTAGTTTGGATCGTAGTAGGTATATTGTTTTTAGAACTGTCACCAATAGCTGGAAATCCGTTCTTACAACCCATTTGCCCCACCGCGATGATATTACCTGTACTATAGATACTGTTATCTACCAGCAGGTTACCTTGATCCGTAATGACTACATCTTTAGACACAGCTAGTGGTCCAATAATCTTAGACACTGTAGGTCCAAAGAAATGACCCTTCTTAATCAAATCACTACCTTCAGCTCCTGTAGGACTATGCCAGATTCCTAAGCCTTGAGAGTTGAAGAAGAATTGTGATTTAGAATAGCAGGTTAAGTTAGATCGACCATTAGCCGAATCCAGGATAATCTCACCGTAGCCTTCCGCATTACCTTCGTCGACACCGCTACGCACGTAAACAGATCGGCTTAGTAAGTTACAGCAACCGCTCCGGCTAAGCAAAGTAATACCAGAAGACTGCACTTCATTACCAATCTTCTGATTGTAATTTTGTGTATCACCTTGTCCTTTAGACTCAATGAGCACGCCACCGCTACCAGAGTTACCTGCGAGCATTTGTAGATTACGCTCTGCTTTAATTCGCACATCGTTATCACTAGCAGATATATCTACGTTTTCTTTAGCTCGAATCACTGCTTCACGAGCTAGCGTAACTACTCGAGATCCTGAGGTTACTACGATATCACCACCAGACTCTAACCGTATCTGACCACCAGTAAGTGTAATCTGAGCCCCGTAACCATCCCCAATGACTACACTACCATCTTCCAAGATACGAAAGAATGCAGCTGTGTTGTATACTTTGGTTTCTCCTGTACGGTGATCTACTTCAAGCTTTTGTGGCTCTATGTCAACATAGGACTTATCGTAAGTACCTCTGTGAAAAGCAACTCGATTAATGAAGCCTGCTTCGCTCTCTTCAGGTAAGTCAAAGTCTGCAGAGTGATACTCGAAAGCGTTATTAGCTTTCCAGTTTAGCAAGTGAGCAGCTGTGTCTAACATGCCTGCGATAGGCATCAGAGCTTTGAGCTTACTTACTTCGGTATCATCCCAATCTTTTACTTGTTGATTAGGTCCATTACCGAACTTACTGCTAAACTTGTAGTTACCTGCTTTTAGATCATCACCAGTTGCATCTGCATTAGGTTTCTTACGACGAGGTACAGGAATAATAGGATACTTGAAGAAGTTAATACTCTTAGCCGAGTTAACAAAATAGCTACCATCTACGTTAATGTTAGAGTGAAATAACCCTACATCTTTCGTCTGGTCTGATAATTTATTAAGCCCAGAGGTACGCAGAGGCTTGATTATGTATTGAGTAAAACCCTGCCCAATGAAACTAGAATACTCTACATAACGGTAGATTGGTTGTTGATCTGGTGATTGAAGATCGATCTCAGCGAAAGGGAAGTTCTTATTTAGCTGTACATCACTAGCACTGTTTTGCTTGGTGAAGTTACTACCATCGGCATACAGCCCAACTGCTTCCCAAGGATAGTACGGTACACCCTTGAAGTTGTACAACTCACCTTCATCATTTAGCTGAGTGGTATGCTCTGCAAAGGACTGAACCTCTAAATTCATCCCTGCTAACTTGGTGTAACTATCGAAGTAGTTGAACCATACCCCGCAAGCTTCATTTACTCGAAGATAAGCTTGGAAGGAATCAATAAGTAGTCCTATGCCTGTTTCTGACATACGTACATATTCATTATTGGTACCGTCAATCGGTCTGCCTGCAGGAAACGCAGTACCCAAAGAAGCAGCATCAACCTTGGCTATATTACGGTAAGCCTCTACCTTCTTAGGTCCAGAGTTACCGCCTTGCTGAATCTCGTCAGCACCATTCAGTGAATCATTTGTGAGCGTAGGAGGTACAACACCGATGATGTAAGCTACGCTAGCCCCTTTAGGCTTCCAGACGATTACAGTTGAGCCTGGAGGGATTGTATCCCCTGCTTTGACGCCTATAGGGGATAAAGACGACTGAGTTAAAGCCGCAGCCATACAGGTGCCCTGTCGACCACCCAGCTGAACACGATAACAGTGAAGATAAGGCAAAGATAAAGTGACTTTACCTAAACGAAGAGGGGTATCGTGATAGGTATTATTTGAGTGGTTTATAGCAGTCAGAAAAGTATTATCTGCTGGTTGCCCGTTCAGTTCCTGCTCAACTGGACTTTGAGAACTAGTCTGTGCTCGCAGCTCACGGATGGCATTAGTATCGCTAGGAGTAGTACCGGCCCCACGTTCATTAAGTACAGCCGGACCTCTATTGGTGCTAACACCAGGGTTTACACTCATCGAATTATTCACCTTTAAGGTGCGGTTAAATAAATAAAGGCTAACCTAGTTACAGGTTAGCCTTTAAATCTGGAATTTAAACTATAGTCTAAATTAATTGTTTGTCTGATCGCAACTCATGTTTGCGAACATGAGGCCGATATTCTCATTTACGATCATGCTGTTGCTATCAGTACTTACAGCCAAGTTCTGCATCAATGCCGACTCAATCGTGTAAGACACGCTAGCCGATGGAGCAGCACTGGCACCGTTTCCGTTAGAAACACCACCTGCATCACATCCGCCTTGGAAGGCAAACGTCAAGTCTTGCGGGCTGCAGATGTTGCCCATCTTTTGATAAAATTCGCACAGCTGGCTGGAGTTAGGACCAAGCACACGACCGATAGAGCCCTGACCTTGGGTACGTCCACCAACGTAATACACAGGTACTTTACCTGCAAATCCAGCTCCACCGTTGCTCACATCATAAATGCGGGCTACCTGTTGACTGAATTGAAGTTGAACCTGTTGAACAATACCTAAAGCTACGGTATCACCCGCAAGGGTAAAGGTAGCTAGGTCAGATGGAAAAGAACCAGCAAAAGCTGTCTTCTGTCGTTCGTAAATAGCACTCATTTATTAGTCTCCCTACTGTGGTTAAACCACAAGTGAAAAATGCGGTGGGCATTAACCTACCGCACGATTAGTTACTTATACTACCAAATGGATCTCAACGTTGTTAAGAGCATATGGAATTTCCAGGGTGATGTAGACCACGTATCGATCTTTGAAGATCTCAGAGATAAAGAATCGATCAATGGTTGCATCAATCAATTGTCCACCCAGCTGTGGTGTTACACGTTCGGTTTGCAGCGTGCGAATCAGTTTCTTAGCACCGCCGAGGATAATGTCTCGCATTGAAGGCGTTACGTTAGTAACACCAATAAATGGAGCGAAGTAATCCTTGAAACGGTAAGCGATGCTGTCCACATTGCGGACGACAGATTCTTCACGAGCGTTGATATCTGCGTAATCACCAGTAGTCAAAGCATGGCGAGTGTAGATTACACCGTTCTGATTTTGAGTTACAATCCATACGCCAGATTCTGCCAAAGTATCCAACTGTGATTTTTTGAATCGCGTGGTATTTGGTACTGCAGAGAAACCTGTGAGCGAGAGGTTGGTCAACCCTTGCTGCGGTAATACAGAAGAACTCAAAGCAGCTAACGCACCGCACAAGAAATATCCAGGCATGGTGGTACCTGCGGCATCAATCGTATCAGGCCAAACGGCTCGAATACGACGATTACCGTAAGCACCTGCTTGTGCTCCAATAGCTGTAATTTCTTGCGAAGCGTTAAGGTTACGCCAGATCTCAATCTTAGCTGGAACACTCTGTGGTGCAGATGGACCAGTCTTCAATCGGAGTTGATCTTCGGCTTGGACTTCTTCAACCACGAATTCGGAATAAGTTTCGTTGCCAAAACCGTCAGAAGTATAAAGAGCACGTACGATATCCCCAGCAGCGACCCCATTACTAATAAACTCCGAAGTACCTGCAGGAACACGGCAAATAGTGTACTGCGATCCAGAGGTTTCTACATCATCCTCAAATACTGCTAGGATTTCAGTAGTTACAGGAATAACTGCTTGCTCGGGTACCGCTTGTAGGTTAACCCACAGTACTCGCCACAAACCTTCACTTGGACCTGAAGAGTTAAGCACATGAGCCTGGAACAAAGCCAACACATCTGCTTGACGAGTTAGAGGTACCAAGTTGTAGATATCATCTCGAGTATCTAAGATGTCGATAACATCTTGCCACGAGTCTACATCTGAAGGGTCAGCAACGGCTGTGAAGTAAATGTTACGGCTGTTATTGTTTGCCAGTGCCATATAGACACCCCATTTCAATGGGTTATCCACCGACAAAGCACCAGGAATAACGTCCAAGTCAGAAGTCGAACTGATCCCAGTAATGCTGTTGATCAAATCAATAACCCAGGCTCGGTATTCTACATAAACCTTGCCGTAGCTAAGCTCGCTAGAGCTAAACACATCCAAAGCAACCAGTTCACCGTCATCCGTCCAAGTAGAATCGAAAGCAGTAATACCGGAATTAACAATAACTTCAGTATCCGATTGTTCCCAGTTAGTCAAAGGAGCCGCATCGGTACGATTAGCAGTTACTTCGATATAAGGTTTACGAATGAATAGTTCCACGCTCAAGTCATCACCAGCAGCATAGTTGCTGTCTAGGTTATGCCCCAATTCAATCGTACGGATAGGTCCGTCAGTTGTACCAGTACAGGAGATGTAAAAACGGTCACCCTTGCAGAGACCTAAAGAAGCACCGAACTGAATTGCTACTGATTTGGTGCCGATAGTAATATCTACACCAGTGCTGGTAACAACGTGAGGTCCACTTTGGTCGTAACCGTTGGTGGTACTTACAGTTATTTCGGGCAAAGCTGCGAATAAACCACCCTTGGTGACCGTGATGATATAGGTAGTATCGGTATCACCATCAAAATCACCGCCAGCAGTTGCGGTTGTCTTAGTGAAAGCTTGGTTCACTGTAACCGTAAACTCTTGCCCTTCAATAAGATCATCAGCACTTACACTTTCGTTATCAGCAGAAGCAGAACAGCCACTACCAGAATCGGTATCAAACGTAACGGTTAACCCTCGACTACCGATACTTGTAGCGACACCTGCAGCAGATGGAATAACTTCAGCACTATCATCTGTACCACTACCAGAAATGACACGAAGCTTAGCGGTAGTATGATCGCCGTTTACTGAACTTTCAGTCACTCGCACTAGATAAGTCTCAGAAGTTTCACCATCAGCTAAGCCGTTATAGCCTGAAGCACTAGCTGTAGTCGTAATACAGTTTTCAGCCCCTGCTGTCTGGGATACAGAAACACTAAGACTCTGAGTTGCAGCGTTAGAACTGTCTACGCTGGCAGTACCAACAACACCGTCTTCTACGTCAGCGATAAGTGACTTGATGTACGACCAATTAGTGACAGCATCACCTGTAGCGTCTGGACCGGTAGGCACGCCACGAACCTTAACTACGTCACCTACTTTGACACCACGATCCAGCAAAGAACTGGAATGAGCAGCAGCACTGTTGGAAGCAAAGTTCACAGCAGCGGAGCTGATTCGGTTACGATAACCTGTAGCTACAGTAATATCTGAACCACCGCCAATCGTGACATTAAAATAGCGAAGTAGTGCGTTTTCGATGAAAAGCTTGGTGTAGCTAGAATCAATCTTCGATCCGGTTGGTTTGTTTGGCCAACTGAGGATGGCATCAGCCATATTGTCGTAAAGTCCTAGGTAACCTAGAACTTTTTCATCTGCTTCAGCATAGCGTACAAGATACGCATTACCGCCAGAGATGTGAGCAGCAAGTGGGTTTTCAACCACAGCAGGCTGAATATTAAAATCCTGGTAAACTAACGTCTGAGGTAGAACGTAAGCCATATGTTAAACTCCAATTATGATCCCTGGTATCTTGAATTTAGATCTGTGTCACTCAGAATGTTTGCTAATGAAATTGTTTTAAGTGGTAAAGATTCTAGTTTCAGTTGCCATGTATGCTCGTAAACCCAACCAACTGTGATTGGTACAACATAATTTTCTGTAGACTCTTCCAACTCTTGCACCGTATCCACATTGGCCACAGTACACTGGTGAAGTCTTAATTCTCTACGTATCACAGGAGAGAACTCTAGAACTTGACACTTAACTTCAGTAGCTAACAACTCTGCTGCAGCACTAGTTCCATGTATGCAAAAAAGAGTGTGTGATCCTGCCCATTGTGTGGCATATTGCTCAAAAGCACCCTTTTCGGTTTTAACGTCATTACCACCATTATGAATTTTACCACGCATACCTAGTGGTACGTTGGTCATGGCATTACGTTTGATCATTATCGCCGGTCTCTTGTTTACCAGCTTAGGCTGAAAACGAGAAACTGACTCAATTACTATACCTGTGTCGTTTTGTGGAGACCATAGGTATTTTTTCATCTCAGGAGCTAGTATGTTCTCTGCCGATATCCACTGACGGATTAGAAAGTCTCGCAAGAAACCTGTTATTAGTAAGGGTTGCCAGCCACGTTCACACAGATGACTAAGCTTTATCGTACTTTGAACATTTGCTGGATCTTTAACCTGAGGTGTATCAGGATCTGGACACCAATCCTGTGGATTCATGCTTTGTATACTCGTCGCCAGTTAGGGTTTTCAACACAGTTAAAGGATCGACCTCATAGTCGAACATGCTGACACGACCTATGAGCTTAACGCGATCTCGCTGCTTTCTTGGATCTTCTTCGTCCTTACCGCTACCCATATAAGGTGCAGGCATAGGCGGGTTCATGCTATGCCCTGCTTCACGAGGAGTAGCACTTGGCCCGAGTTGTCTGGGTTGTCTAGGCACAGGTCACCGTTTGTATAGCTTCTGTTTGCTGAGGAATTTCAATCTCATAAACCACATCGGAGTAAGGGGCTAGCCGTAATTCTACGTTTGCGATGATAGGTACCCCTCTTATCTCAGAGATATGCTGAATAGTTTGAATGTAATATCTGTCATCAGTACTAGCTGAAACCCAGACATCTAGTTCATCAATCAAAGGAAACATGAGCATACGAGCGGTTACGACTACATCGCTCACTGTACCACGTACACCTTGATCATCTATGTGCATTCGGTGTGCTTTGGGTGACAAATCTGCCCAGATACAAGCCATTGGATAAAAGTATCCGCACTGTCTGCCTGTACCCTTGCATTGTGGGCAATAAGGATCAGTTGGCTCCTGAAGCTGAATATCGGTACAACGGGTACAATCGTCACCGTTAGCTCTATACTTTAGCAAATAACCTTCTTGAGCAGAAAGCTTAAAACGTAGCCGTTCTTTACGGATAATCTCTGCAGCCAGCAGCCAGTCTCGCTTAGAGAGTACCCCGTCTTTATTTACAGGTCTCGAGTAGTAAGTACCCTCAGGCGTCGTCAGAACTACTCGGTAATGAGTGTACTGAGTTGCACCGTAAACACGACGAGAAGAGTCTATGGCATAACAGCTGTTAGTTACTGGACTACCTACATTGATCCAGTCGTCTGCATCAGGATTACCGGTAAAACCTACCTGTAGTTGAAAAGACCAAGGGTTAGGATCTTTAAATTCTGGATTTAAAAGCCACATAACCCGGGTACCGCCACGAATCAAGTAAGAGACGTGGACCATATCAAATACGTTTTCGCATTCAGATGGGCAGGGATTATTACAGCTTGCCATGACTAGTCCTAGCGGAAACGACTTGTATAAGAGGAACCTACAGAACCGCACATCAACTTCATGTTGATCTCGATCTTCTTGTTTTTCACCATGTCTTCAAATTGCTGCCGCAGTAGACGACTAGCCATTTGATATTCTTTCTCTTTGTTCTTATCGTCTACCTGAACGCCACCAGCAGAGTAGGGCAAAGCTGCTCGACGATAATAGTGAGAAGCAATATCGAACAAAACGGACTGAATACCTAGCAACCACATTTCTTTGAACGGGAAAGTCTTAGTAGTCATAGGTGGGCGAAGTGGAGGAGGTATTTCATTCCAGTACTGGATAGGACGTAAAACAGCTTGAGCTATTTCTGTGGCATCGAACTCAAGATCGTCGAGTAAGAGATTGTCAGCAGGATCGTTATCGCGAATGGATAAACGAATTTCTTGTATCGTTGGAGGTCCAGCGTCATACTGAGCATAAGTATCATCTATTCCGAATAAACCACGGTTTATAAACAAAATGGAAGTGTTGCTAAACAACACTTTCTTATTTGTGTTCATTACACCCCATTCAGCCATGTATACGCCAGGGTATCGGGTGACCGTATCTGGTAGCTCTGTGGCTCGCACTAACCCTTCTTCTGCATCAATAATTTCTACGGGCACCGATACGATAGGATTGTTACAAGGATCAACCCCACTCAACTCTCTAATACGAAGATTGATGCCGCAGGTTGTTTCACCTACCGCATCAAACTCTTCACCGTCTGTGGATTCGGCTAAGCCGCAGTCTTCTTGTAAATCTGTTAGATCAAAGGCATTCCCATTGGGATCTTTAATGGTCCAAATCAATCGGGCATCCTGCCCTTGTTTGATTTCATGCGATTGCATCTTCTGGATAACAGGGCAACCAGCTACATAAGTCTGTTTAGCACTAACTGCATTTACATCCAGTGCTGGATCGACTGGTGTAATAGGTGTTCCTTCTAAAGGCATAGCTCTTTTCCTAGAGTGGCGTTACTTCAATTTCATCTTCATCAAACGATACTACTATCTTATAGGCATCGGGTCCGGCAACGCCAGTCCGATAAAATCGAACAACGTATTCCTGAGGATCAAGGTAAAAAGCTTTTGCCCAAGTACCGTCAATACGCTGTCGAGTCGAATCTAGCCGGTTACTGTTATAGTCACCCGCAGCGTAATCTGAGTACAAGAACAACTCAATCAAAGCATCAGCAACCGGATCACCGTTTAGTGTATAGGTTAGGTTACCTTCGCCGCCAAAGTCTTGGTTTACCATGACCTTTTCAGGTGTCTCTGGGTTATCGAGAATATCTTTAATCACTAGTATATTTTGTTGAATATCTTCAGTATCCTCCTTTATATCATCACTCGTTATTTGTTTTGATAGTATTTCAGACTGTTCAATATCCGTTAGATCTGGCTTAGTATTTATCAGATTAATTATTTCTTGTGTATCTTCATTTACATCATTTAACTTATCTGCTTTAGCCAGTACAGTTGATTCTTCAATTTGAGCTAAAGTCGGTCTGTTAGTAACAGCAGTACCTACAGCAGCTATTAAAACCCCAACATCGGTTACCGTTGCTTCTTTTGCAAGAACCGTAGACGATTCGATTTGTTCCGTTGTGATTCCAGGTGGAACTAAACGAAGATTGAAATACTTCGTGTAAGTTCCGTCTGTCATCTTGTAACGAATGGTTGCTTCTTCATCCGTTCGGTCGTCGGCAGCATAGGCTAGCGTGTAGTAATGACGCCCACTTTCGGTACGAAGGAAAGAGATACCGCCTTCAACAGCCGAATAGGTTCCGTTGTCAACAGATTTCTCACCTGTGATAGTGGCACCACTAACAGGCCAGGAGAACGTGATTGCTTTTTCATCGTCAATGCTTCGTTCAACAGCAATAGGGGCATTGGGTGATAGGGCTTGTTGGAGTTGAGTTAGTGTTAGATGTTGGAGAGTGCCTACAGTGTTATCTGTAGGTACTCCCAAGGAAACATAAGCTGGATTAGCAACAGCTAGAGTACCAGTGAACTCGTTAGATACGCCATAAACCGTACCTTGTCTTACATTGTTAGTTGCTGGTTGTCCTAAATTCACGCCACCTGTGTAAAGTGAACGAGCAACTCCTGGGGAACCAGCGTTGTTTACGCGATATGTGTGCTGGAGGGTGCTAGTCGGTGAAATGAACACTTTAATTGGTG
>Ga0075163_10007194_pt1 | contig 14740 bp, 10 predicted proteins | sample JI1023141ADNA_FD_71478 | JGI IMG/M metagenome (GOLD analysis project Ga0075163, IMG submission 71478) | Wastewater effluent complex algal communities from Wisconsin, to seasonally profile nutrient transformation and Carbon sequestration -... | ecosystem: Engineered > WWTP > Effluent > Algae...
CCGCTGCGACGCGTGATGAGGAAGCAGTTCGCGGGCTTGATGTCGCGGTGGATCACGCCGTGGTCGTGCGCGTGCTGCAAGGCGTCGCACACCTGCGCGACGATCTGGACCATCGTGCGCCACGGGACCTGCCGGCACTCCGCCTCGGTCGGGTGCAAGTAGCCCTGCAAGGTGTCACCCCGCAGGAACTCCATGACAAAATACGCGATGTTGTCCGACATGCCCTGGTCGGTCACGTCGACCAGGTGCTCGTGACGGATGCGCGCGGCTTCTCGCGCCTCTTGCTTAAAACGCGCCAGGTACTCCGGCTGGATCGCAAACTGCGGGTTTAATATCTTGACGGCGACCGGCTTGTTGAGCTCGCGGTCGATCGCCTCGTACACCGTCGCCATTCCCCCGAAGCCGATGCAGCGGCGGAGTTGGTAGCGGTTCGCCAGGACGGTGTTTGTGTAGTCGTGGGGCATGGGCTATTCGGGGCACTGCTCGAAGCAGTAGATGCGGTAGGATTTACTTAAGCATTCGGTGTTGTTCTGAGCCGTCCACCCCTTGATTAACAATTCCGGGGCAGGGTCGAACGCATATGCGACTCCGACCAAGCTTAAAATACCGTCGACCTCGCTCACGGGGCCGTTCCAGTTGTGGCAATCTGTATTGCTTACGACCGGTTTCCCTGATGCTGTGGTGCCTGTCCAGACGTATTCGTCCGACACCAGGGGTTGAAGATGCTCGTCCCTGTTGATGGAGTGTGCCGGACCGTTGAGCACCAGGTCATCGAAAGACTCGGCGATGAGCGTGCCGTCGGTGCGGATATAAGGCCTGACCTCCGGACATGAGGTGAACGTACTCAAAGGGAAGCGGTCGTCGTCGCTCAGCCAGGCGCGAAAGGGGCGAGAGGTGTCCGTCGGAGGATGGAAGGCCCATTTTAGTTGAGAATCGGGGAATTTCTGGAAAGCGTTGCGCGCGAGCTGCCAACAGAACATGTCGGCGTCATCGATCCGATTCTCAGTAAAACCGACCTGTGTTTGATCATCAGTCACATTGACGAGACCTTCGACGGACTGCCAGTCAAAGGATATTTCGCCGTTTGAGAATTTTAAACTTGTGATAAAAGCCAGTTGTCCGCGCTTGCGGCAGTCGATGCCGCAGGCGCCGTCGACTTGCGGGAAATTGTCGTAGTCGCACTCTTCGCCGTTCTCCAGTATGTTATTGCCGCATAGGGCCGATTCGGATGATGTGCTGGTGTCGTCGGACTCGAAGGTGCTCGGACTCGAAGATGAGGACGAACTGCTTGATTCTGTCGTGATGTCGGGTGATGTTGTAGATTCAGAGGAGGTGCTTGTCGATGTTTGGTGTGTCTGGTTTGGTGTCTCTGAAGTTGCTTGGTTGCTGAAGACCTCGCTAGATGTAACGATGATCGATCCTGACTCAGAAGCCGGGAGTTCTTCGATGTGTATGGTAATGCAGCCTGCGAGGGCAAAGGCTGAGAAGATGATGGCCTTGGGTGACATGTGCGGCAGAGAAAACCTAGTTTACGCACTGTTCGAAACAGTATAGATGTGCATTTTCTTTGCAGAAATGAATGTCGCGGGCGGTCCAATGGTCGAACTTGTAATCATCGTCTGGGGGGGTGTTTATACCGATTGACATTCCGACCACTGTTATGTCTTGAGGGGAGGGGGCGCTCCAGTCGTTGCAGTCGCTGACGTCGAGCGCTACGTCTCCGAAGTTTTCAATCAGATTACCGTTGTGGTTTGTCCTCGTCCATACTTGACTGTTATCGACGGGCTCCATGGATTCGTTTATGTTCGGTTGTTTGAGCTCGTTAATGTTGATGGGTGTTAATGGACCTTTGCTCTTCAGTTCGTTGATGTTGGCGGCAATTGAAGTGCCGTCCGGTAGATATATCGGCAAGCCGCATGTAGTAAAACTGTCATGAGGTTCTGTGATGTCATCGGGGGTGTTCGGGATAGTAATTTTTTGACTGAGCCATGCTCTATAGCTTTTGGTAGGTGAATTATCGAATTGGTCTGCTAGTTCCGTGCATATGGCGTTGGCCTTGTCGATCCCTCCGAATGTTGAGGGTAACGGCATGCTTGTAATGAAAGCGCGCAGACCTGTTCGTATGCAACCTTGGCAGACGATTGTTCCGTCTTCTCCCCCGTCGTCGCACTCTTCGTTGGCTAGTTTGTTCACGATGCCGTCCCCGCATACGGGAAGGGAGCAGTCAATGTCGCAGTCAGGGCTCTCTTCGCACATTCTGTCAGGTAGGTGGACGCACATTGAGTCAGGTTCAGTCATCGAAGTCTCACTCGTTGTGGTCGAGGGACGTTCTGTTGAAGCTGGATCAAGTGATTCTTGAGATGTTGAGGTCGATGTGGAAGTGGAACCCTCTTGAGTGTTAGTCGAGGGCGGAACGTTGTCCGTCGCTGTGGATGTGTTTGCAATGGTCGATTGAACGCTGGAGCCGGAGTTGGCGTCATCCTGAGACAGGATGCCACTTTCAGAATTGGACTCTGTGGCAGTCTCAAGATAGAGCATGCGGCACCCGGTAGTGATAAATAGAATTGTGAACAGTATGGCAGGCTTTGTCATGGTGTTGGCTCGGGGCTGATGTGATCAAAAAGCGAGGTGGAGACCGAGAGATGGGAATCGTGGATGGGGGTTCACGTGAAGGGACGCTCGCTGGCGGTTTGATCGTGAGTTGCGTACGCTCAGATAGCCGGCGAGTGCGCCTGTTGTGAGTCCCACTCCCATTCCCGTGAGGAAGGCGGAGGCAAGCATGTCAGGGCGACGTTCGTCGAGAGTTTTTGGGTAGGGTGATGTGTTATCATCAAATTCAAGATTGCGGGCCGCGTATAGGATGCCTCCCGTGCTGGCGATGATGATTCCGGTGAGCATCTCTGCGAACCAGCCGCGCTCACTCTGCATCGAGCTCGAGGCAGCGGCGATCCAGACTCCTGATGTTGCGCCGACTAGTCCCATTCCGGTATCGGCAAAGACAAGGGCAGGATTCGGGGGGGCTGTGGTGGTGAGTATGCGATCGCCATAAGCGATGAGTGCTCCGCCTGCAGCTCCAGTCGCAAAGCCGAGGCCGCCGAGCGAGAGGCCGAGGCGCAGACGGCGACGACGCTCGTTTGGATCCACCACGGGCTTGAGTTCAATGGTTCGTCGAGTTGCGCCAGTGACGATGATTTTCCCCTCGTCCGGGCGTACGCCGCGGGCATAGGCTTTGTACGTCCAGGTGCCTCGAAAAAGAGTCGTATGGAGGGTCGGATCGCTGGTCGTGAGGATGATCGGGGCCGCGGTGGAGCCTTCGCGGCGGAGCTCGACGGTGATCTTGCGATGGATGGCTGTGGGTTGTTTAAGGTCGATGACGACTGGGACCTGGGGAGCTGCGGTGGTCTTGAGGCGGATCGCTTCGACAGGGGTACCGGCGGCGATTGTGATGACCATGGGCTCGATCAGCTGGTCGCCGAGCAGGGCTGGGGTGACTTTCAGCTCCCATGTGCCGGGTTCGAGCAGGATCTCGGGGCGGACGTCGACCAGGGGGAAGACCGAGAGGGGGGCTGAGATGGGGGGGCGGGTGGTTTGTGGTTTGGGGCCCTGGTAGGTGATGTGCAGGACGGCCGGGAGGTCGTTCGCGGGGAGCTGGATGCGGGTGCGGGTCGTTCGCCGGGAGATCGCTGCCACGCGCTTTTCGGCGATGCTCCGCTCCTCGGGGGTGCCGGCGCTGCTCTTGAGGAAGAGCTGCATGTGAATGAATGCGTGGGTGTCCTGGCCGGCGTTCTCGCGCGCGAGGCCGGCGTAGTAGTGATATTTGGCGGTCGCCGGGAAGTCGTGCGCGAGGGCCTCGAAGCCTCTCACGGCGGTGGCGAAGTCCTCGGCGGCGAAGGCGATGCGGGCGGCGCTCAGGCGGTCCTCCTCGGTCGTGGGCGAACCGAGGAGGATGACGGCGAGGAGGGTGGCGGGCGAGAGGAGCATGGGTTTATTTGTCGTCGAGCGAGACTCTGGACAGACACACGGTGGCTTCGCCGGGTCGATGGGTGCACCGCTCGCCGAGGCTGCAGGGGCAGTCGCTGGCGCACACGCAGGTCTCGCCGGCGGCGCGGTCGCAGCGACCGTCGCCGCAGCGGGGAGCCTCCTTCGGGGTCGTGCTGGATTGCTGCGACTTTGGGGGAGGGGGCGGGAGCGGGGGCGGATTGATGGCGGCGACCGGCGGGGTGTTCGGAGGGGACGTCTCGGGTTTGGGCGTGGCGGGCGGCGGGCGGCAGGCCGGGGTGTCGAGTTTTTCGCGGAGGGTCTCGACGTCTTTGATTAAAATCTGGAACTTCTCGACGCTGTCGAACGCCTCCGTGTAGACCTTGTGGATCCGTCGGCGGCAGTCGAAGAGGATGGTGACGGGGAGCTGCAGCGGTTCGGGGAGCTTTTTGGCGGCGGTGAGGGCGGCCTTGGGACCGCTGCTGAGATCGCGGTCGATCAGGAAATGATCGAACTTCGGCATGTCGGCCGAGTGCTCGCGGAAGGCCTTGCGCGCCGTCGTCGGGTCGTTGACCATGAGCGGCACGAACTTGACGCTGTCGTGCCATTGCTGGACCTCGAACACCTCTTTTAAAAATGGGAGCTCGGTGAGGCAGGCGCCGCACCAGGGGGCCCACAGGTTTAATAGTGTGACTCGCCGCGGAGAGATCGCCTGGTGGAGCTGGACCTTGCCGACGGACTCGTCGTGCGCGACGTTCTCGGCGTAGCTGTCGAGGAGCTTGAGGGCGGCGATCGTCGCGGGGTCGGCCTCGGGTTCGCTCTGCGCGGCGATCGGGTCGGCGGGCGGTGGTGCGACGGCGGGCTGGTCGGGCGAATCTCCGGTCGTGTCGACCTGGGCGCTGCCCGGGCGCGGCGGGGTGCGGCGTCCGGAGTCGATGAGCTGCCAGCTCCACGCGGTGATGGCGATCAGGACGCTGGCGGGGAGCAGGCGGAACAGCAGGAAGCGGCGGAGCGAGCGCGGGTGACGGCCGGTGACGTACTGCCAGCCGGACTCCTGGGCGGGCAGGTCCGGGAGGTCGTCGAGGTCGACGTCGACCGCGAGCTCGAACCCGTCGCGGCGTAGCCGCTCGGTGTAGATGCCGGTCTCACCGGTCTGCTCGCGGGCGGACCGCGGGCGCGGGTCGCGTGCGAACAGCGGCGCATCCGCCACGGGCAGTCCGGGGGCGAGGTGCGGCGCGGCAGGGTCGGGATCCGTCGAGCCGTCGATCGAGAGGTCGACCTGCGGGAGCGCGAGGGTCGGCGTGAGCGGGGGAGATGGCGGCTGGTCGGAGGGACAGGTCGAGGACGGAGCGAGCGGGAGCGTTACGACCTGGTCGGAGGGACAGGTGGTGATCGACGCGGGCGCCGTGGGCTGGTCGGAGGGACAGGTGAGGATCGCCGCGGGGAGGCGCGATGTGGGCTGGTCGGAGGGACAGGTCGGGGTCGGCGTGGGCGACGTGGGCTGGTCGGAGGGACAGGTCGGGGTCGGCGCGGGCAGGCGCGACGCGGACTGGCCGGACAGACAGCTGGGGGTCGGCGGCGACTTGATGACGGTGTCGTCGCTGCGGGCGCCGGGCGGCGCGGTGAGCTGCGGGATGTGGAGGGTCGGCGCTGGCTCGGGTGCGGCGGTGTGGTCCGCGGCGAGTGCCGCGGGCGGTGCTTCGGCGTCCGGGACCGTGACGGCCGGCGCTGCGGGCCCTGGGGCGCGGGGGTCGTCGGCGGCCATGGTCACTTGATCTCGCAGGGGACGGGGACGATGAGGACGACCTGGTTGATCGTCTGGGTGACCCAGGCGTCGTTGGCCTCGCTGAGCTCGTCGGCGGAGATCAGCCCGAGCAGGCGATCGCGGCTCTTCTGGTCCCAGGTGATGAAGCGGTTCTTGAAGCGCTCGGCGAAGAAGTTGCGATCGATGCGGCGCTTGTGCCCGAGGATGAAGTCGTAGAACTTGCCCTCGACGGTGTCGCGCTCGCCATACTCGACGGCATCGAGGACGAGGTCCTTGACGATGCGGCTGCGCGCCTGGGCGAACAGCTCGTTGCGGACGATGTTGCCGCCGGGGCTCGAGCGAGCGATGACGAAGATCGACCTGGCCTCGCGGAAGGCGGGCGCCGAGCGACGGATGCGCTCGAGGTAGAAGTCCTTGACCACGCCCGTCGGCCACTCGAGCTCGCCCTTGTCGATCGGCGGCTTGCCGCCCGGGAAGTGGACGGTGAGCGTGGCGGGGAACCGCGCGATGAGGGTGTCGAAGTCGCTGTAGTTGATCGCAAAGCTCTGCAGGTTGGTGGCCGGGCAGTTGCTGATGTTGCCGGCGCACGCGACCTTGAGCTGCTTGAGGGCGTCCTTGACGTCGGTCTGCTCGCAGATGTCGGCCGGGAGCGTGCTGGCCGTCTGCACGCAGCTGTCGGCGACGCACTCGAGCGCGCCGTCGCAGGTGCAGGTGCCCTTGGCGCCGCACGGGTCGCCGACGTCGCAGCGCGCGGGCCCGTAGTCCGGCTCGACGCTGCAGGTCCGGCCCATGCACACGAGGCCGTCGGGGCAGCCGTCGGGGGTCGTGCCCTCGGTGCACTCGGGCTTGTTGTCCTCCATGCGGCCGCCGAGGGCGTGCAGGAGGATCTGCAGGCCGACGAAGGCGATGGCCGCGAACGCGGCAGCGGAGCCGCCGGTGATCGCCACGAGCAGGCGGGCGGTCCGTCGCTCGGGCGGCGGGAACGGGTCGGGGGCGGCGAGGCGGCCGGGGACGGTGACCTCGCGGTCGCGGCTGCCAGCGGCGGCGCCACCGAGCACGACCTTGTTGGATCTCTGGGCGGTTTGCATGTTCATCCGTTCTGGCCGAGGAGTTGCTGGCGCAGGCTGTCCATCAGGGCGTCGACGTCGCCGTAGACCTTGGCGCCCTTGACGAGGACCATCCGATCGGCGGGCACGTCGCCCTCGTAGAAGAGGAAGAAGGCGCCCGGGGTCTCCATGAGCTTCTGGCCGACGCCGAAGCGGGCGTGCTCGAGGATCCGCGTGCGCATCGCGGGGTCGTCGAGGCAGACGTTGAACGGGTCGTCCTTGTCGGTGACGTCGACCTCGAAGCCGAGCGAGGTGGCGGCCTTGCCGAGGTTCTCGCGCGTGAAGTAGGGGCCCTTGCCGTCCTGCAGGTCGAACAGCGCGCCCATCATCCGCAGGCCGGCCTCGGCGGACCGGCGTGCGACGAGCGCGGGGTTCTTCTCGCGCTCACCGGCGAACTTGGCGACGCACTCGACGGCGATCGCGGCGGTGCACGAGCGGTGCTTGAGCGAGCCGGGGTTGGCAGCCGCGAAGTTCGGCGGGACGCAGTGACCCTCGCGGGCGTAGTGGAACACGGAGATCTGGTAGCGGCCGTTGCTGGCGGCGGCGTCGCGCAGCCACGACCCGAACTCCTCGCGGCACGCGGGGCAGGCGAGGTCGACGAACAGCCCGACCTCGACCTCGGGGGTGTTCGGGGCGTAGGTCCGCAGGACGGTCTCGGGCAGGCTGCGGCCCTGCACGACGCAGCGCGGCTCGACCTTCATGCTGGTCGCGCCGGTCCTGTAGATCGCCATCTGCGCGGTGGTCACGGCGAGGAACCCGAGGGCCGCCATCACCAGGACGCTGGTGCGCCCGCGGAGGTTGGACCACAGCGCGACGAACCCGCCGAGCAGACCGGTCGGGTTCATCAGCCACGCGCACAGGAACACGACCAGCTGGATCGCGTAGATCGCCAGGCAGTAGCTGCACAGGCCGCGCACCACGAGCGCGGCGTACGCGAACAGCCACAGGACGAACAGCAGGCCGACCCAGGTGAGCCACAGGAGCAGCGGGCGGACGATCGGGGCGTACCGCGCCGGCCGCACGAGCATCGCGGTGGTCAAACCCAGCAGGACGACGTGGTAGCTGGTCGCAAAGGTGGAGATCGGTACGCCCAGGGCGACCGACCACGGGCTGGTCAACACGCGTCCGCACTCGAACCATGTGCCGCAGGCCGACAACAACGATTCGTCGCAGCGGAACGCCGAGCGGAACTTGGCGACCGTGAGGAAGATGGATAGCGAGCCGCCGGCGAGGCTCAATATCCATAGGAGCGCAGCGCCGGTCAGCTCTGGGTGAGGGACGTCATGTTTCAGGGGGATTTTGGGCATGACGCGAATACAGCCCATGGTTTGGATCGGAACGTCGCGGCCGCGCAAGCCTCAAAGATTGTTGGGAGACGGGGCGCAGGGCCAGCCAATCGGCGTTGGGGGCCGCGCAGCGGCGGCTGGGATTGACGGCGGCGCGGCGCGGCGGACATTCTTTTGGTCCATGATGATGAGGGTCGTGATTCGACGGTGTCGCGGGGCCGCGGGGCTCGTGCTGCTCGCGGCCGCGGCGTGCGACGGGTGCGAGCTGCGGCTGAACTGGGCAGAGGTGAGCGAGACGTCCACCGGTGGAGGAGCGTCGAGCGGGGTCGTGGGCTCGAGTAGCTCAGAGGAGGAAGAGAGCTCGGGCGGCGCGGACGAGGCGGCGTCCTCGGAGGAGGGGAGCACGTCGACCGGCGCGGCGAGCCTGTGCGGGAACGGCGATATCGACGAGGGCGAGGCGTGCGACGACGGGAACAAATTCGACGACGACTGGTGCCCCAGCGGCGATGTCGGGCGCTGCAAGGCCTACGGGCACTGCGGCGACGGGATCCTGCGGACGGGCCCCGAGGAGTGCGATGATGGCAACCTGCTGGACAACGACGCGTGTCCCAGCGGTGAAGGCAAGTGTAAGATCGCGTACTGCGGAGATTCGTTCCGCTGGACCGCGATGGAAGAGTGCGACGATGGGAACGCCATCGATTCGGACAAGTGCCTGAACTCGTGCAAGGACGCGGCCTGCGGCGACGGGTTCGTGTGGGACGGTGAAGAGGAGTGTGACGACGGTAACCGGAGCGACGCGGATGCCTGCCCGAGCGGCTTCGGTGGGTGTCATACGGCGTACTGTGGGGACGGGTTCCTCCAGGAAGGGGTCGAACAATGCGAGCATGGGATCACGGACGAGCCCAGCCAGTGTAAAGAATGTTCGATAGCGCGGTATGTGTTCGTGACGGGCACGATGTGGACTGGACAGTTGGGCGGTCTGGATGGCGCCGACGAAAAGTGCCGTATGGCGGCGGAGGGGGTTCTCGAGGGCAATTATCGGGCGTGGCTGGGTAGCGAATTCGTGGGGGGTAGCCCGTCTATGTGGATGGATGATTTTTCTGGGGCATTTGTTACGCCCTGCAATGGCATCGTCGTGGCGAATGGATGGGAAGGGATCGTTTCCGAAGAATTAAGCGGCGGGATTGATTGTGATGAGCATGGATCTATGCTCCAAGGAGAGAGAGCTTGGACGAATGTGAGGCCGAATGGCCTCGTCCTGAGCTCGTTCGAGGATTGTGGGGGGTGGAACTCCGAGTTTATTGAGGGGAACGTCGGATTGGTGGGGGCGTTGGACGAGTCGTGGACCGATAACAAGATGGTTTATTGCGATGAGAAGGCGCACCTCTACTGTTTTCAGGTTGATGATTAGAAGCGCAGGGTGAGGCCGTCGAGGGCGGCGGGCGGGCGGGTGCGGCGGCGGGTGAGGACGCTATCGGCGATGAGGCTGGCGGTGGCGGTGGCGGCGAGGGTGACGCCGAGGCCGATGAATGCGGTGCCGACGCTGTGGCCGATGGTGGATGAGAGGGAGAGCTCGCCCGGGTAGGTGGAGTTGAGGGCGGCGCCGCGGATGCCCGCGGCGGTGGCGCCGGAGATCAGCGATACGGCGCCGAGGGCGGCTTCGGTGGCCCAGATGACGCGGCGGCGCTTCGGGTCGCGGACGAGGCCGGGCAGGGTCGCGGCGAGGACGCCGACGCCGGCGCCGAGCAGGCCGGCGCCGATGGTTCGCCAGTTGAGGGCCTGGGCGAAGGCCTCTTCGCACGGGGTCGGCGTGCAACGGGCGTGGTAGCTGGCGAGCGTGTCGTGGAGGGCGACGGCGCGGCGCTGGGTGACGACGATGATGCTGGCGCCGACGATGGTGGTTAAACCGCCGGCGACGCCGCCAGCGAGGGCGAGGCGCGGGTAACGGACGTGGTCGACCGGCGCGGGTGCGGCGGGCTTCGGGGGTGGGAGCCGATCCGCGAGGAGGAACGGCGGCTGGTCGGCGCGGATGTCGACGACGCGGCTGGCACGCAGCGCGCTGGCGCGGTGGAGCTCGAGCGTCCATTCGCCGGGGTCGAGCGGCACGAGCATCACGTGCCGGGTGACGCCGGGTGGGACGATCACGTCGAGGTGCAGGGCCGGGACTTCGACGCCGGTGCGCCTGACGACGAGGGTGAGCGGGCCGGGAGGATCGTGCAGATCGAGGCGGATCGCGGTGGTGTGGGTGCGCGCGTGGGCCTCGACGAGCTGAGCCTGCGCGGTGCGGCGGAGGTCGTCCGGGAGCGGACCCGTGAGGGCGCGCGCGAGGTAGGCGGCGGCGTGCGCGGCATGGCCGGCGCGCAGTCGGCTGAGACCGGCCCACGCGAGGGCGGCGGGCCGCGGGGTGACGCTCCAGCTCGACTCGAAGGTCCGCGCGGCGTCGGCGTAGCGGGCCTCGGCGAACATGGTCTCGCCGAGCGGGTCGACGGGTGGTGCAGCGGTGAGGAGGAGGATGAGCGCGAGGTGGGGGATCATGGTTTTCTTCCGCGGTGGAGTCGGAGCTCGACCGGGGAGCCGCTGGCTGTGAAGGTCGCCATCGCCGTGGTGTAGCCGCGGGCGCTGGCCTGCAGCTGCCAGCGTCCGGGCGGTAGATAGACGGCGAGGGTGGGATCGGGGGCGGTGAGCTCGAGCGGGCGCGCGGCGGGGTCGTCGGTGTTGCGGAGCTGCAGGGTGACGCCGTGACGGAGGGCGCGGGCCGGGCCGAGGTCGATGCGGGTCGCGGTGAGCGGGAGGCTGAGCGCGGACGGGCCGGCGAGCGGCGCGGAGTCGACGGCGAACGAGACGGTGCTGCGAGCGGTCACCGCGATCTCCTGGCCCGAGGTGGCGTAGCCCTCGCGGTCCAGGGTCATCCGCCAGCGGCCGCCGTCGAGTCGGAACACCAGGTTCGGCGCGCTGCCGGTGAGCGGCGTGCGAGGCGGACCGCCGAGGCGCTCGAGCTTGAAGTGGACGTGCTCGTCGGGGCGCAGCGGCGGGGTGAACGTGACGCGGACCTCGCCGGTGTTGCGGAGGATCTGGTTGCGCAGCACGGCGACCGTGTCGCGCGCCCACGCCTCGGACTCGATGAACTCGCCGAAGCGATCGAGGGTGAAGGCGGCGTGCGCATGGTGGCCCTGGTTGAGCCACTCCTGGCAGGCGATCAGCAGCGCAGGTGGATGACGGGAGATCCGCCAGCAGCGCTCCGCCGCGATGGCGGCGTCGGCGTGCCTGTCGGTCCGCTGGATCTCTCGCACAGCGTCGAGGCACGGCGGCGGGGGCTGCTCGGCAGAGACGAGGAGAGCGGCGAGCAGAGCGGCGATCACGGGGGGCCTCCACGGATGATGGTTCGTACGGTCTGGCTGGAGCCGCCGCGCGGGAAGGTGAAGTTGGCGAGGATGCGCAGCAGGCAGGCCTGCTCGGCGGGGTCGAGGCGAAAGTCGTGGGGCGAGCGCGTGGGAGAGATCTCGATCAGCCTGCCGGTGGGTGAGACGGTGAGGACCAGCGGGAGGCGCCAGCGCTGGGTCATGTCGATCTTGCACTCGAGCAGGCGCAGCGGAGAGGCGAGGTCCTGGGCGATGTCGGCGATCTTGCGGCGCCGACGATCCACGGAGTCGGGCAGCTCGGTCGCGGGCGGTGTCATCACATTCACGATCGGCCGCGGCGGCGGGTCCTCCGCGGGGAGGATCGGTGTGGTGGTGTCGGAGGGCGAGGTATCGACGAGCTCGGATGAGCCGGTGGTCTCGCCGTCGTCGACGAGCGGCTCGGGCTCGCTCGTCGGGACGATCGTCTTGGTCGGGCGCTTCTTGACGATCTCCTGGCGGAGCAGCAGCAGCATGACGACGACGCCGAGGACCATGAGCACGACGGTGACGATCACGCCGCGGACGTCGCGGGGCGGCGGCGGCAGAGGCGGCGGCGCGGGCTCGGTGATCGGATCGACGGACGTGACGGTCGAGGTGGAGCGCGGGGTGCTGGCGAGGGCGTCGCGCTCGACGAGGCGGGTGACTGCCGGGCGCGGCGGCAGGGCCCGCCGGATCGTGGAGGCTTCGTCGGTGTGCTCGGGGTCGACGATGCTGCCGACCGTGATGACGTTGCGCTCCGCGGAGGCGGCGCGGATCGCCGCGGCGAGGCTTTCGATGTCGGGGAAGCGGTCCTCGGGTCTCCGGGCCATGGCGCGCAGGACGAGGTCGTCGACCGCCGCCGTGATCGCTCGATCGGGGGCGCGCTCTCGGAGGGGGACCGGAGGTTCGCGCAGGGTCTTGTACAGGACGGTGCGGTCGGGGTCGCCGGCGAACGGGAGCCCGCCGGTGAGGCACTGGTACATCATGACGCCGACGGCGAACACGTCGACGCGGCCGTCGACCGGCCAGCCGAGGTTCGGGTCGATGATCTCCGGGGCGGCGTAGTGCGGGGTGCCGATGAAATTGTCGGGCAGGGTCAGCGGGCCGTGGCGGCTGTCGGCGGGGTCGATGTGGACCTCCGTCTTGGCGACGCCGAAGTCGAGGACCTTGATGAAGTCGGAGTTGCCGGCGATGTCGACGCGGAAGCAGTTGTTCGGCTTGATGTCGCGATGGATGATGCCGTGGGCGTGGGCGGTCTGCAGCGCGGCGCACACCTGCAGCATCATCGGCGCGAGGCGCCGCCACGGCATCGCCTCGCCGTCCGCGGCGAGGTCGAGCAGGGTGTCGAGCAGGTTCTGGCCGCGCAGCAGTTCCATTACGATGTAGAACTGTCCGTTGGGGGCACGCGCGACATGATGGATGTGGACGACGTGCGGGTGATGGAGGTCAGCGATGACCTGCGCCTCGTTGCGGAAGCGGGCGACGGTCTCGGGGCTGTTCGACGAGGCGAGCGTGAGCAGCTTGATCGCGACTTCACGGGAGATCAGGCTGCGCTCGCGGGCGCGGTAGACGGTGGCGACGCCGCCCTGACCGATGCGATCGACGATCTCGAAGCGACCCTCGAGCTCGGCGCCGAGCCACGGGTCGGGCGGATCGTCGTCGACGCGCACGGTGTCGGCGAGACCCCCGGGTCGCCACTGCGGACGATCGCGGTGGTTGTGTTTCCTGTCCTCGAGGCCAGCCATGCTGACCGTCAACGTAACGAGCGATCGGTGAGCGGCGCAATTCCCAGGGTGCTTGGGTGCCGCGATGTCAGCGCCAGCAACCCTGGTGGGTGGTCAGCTCTTGATGCCGAGACGGATGCAGGCCTGGCGCAGGCCCTCGGGCGTGACGCCGGCGAAGCGGGCCATCTCGCCGCGGGTCCGGAAGCGGGCGAGCACGCGGTTGTAATAGCTGCGTTCGAACTCGTCGCCGGCCTCGTGCACGGGCATGTTGTAGAGGCGCTCCATCTCGAGGTTCTGGACGAGAAGTCCGTTGATCTCGAGCGCGAGGTCCTTGCGGCGGATCTCGACGCCGGAGGCGACCATCGCGGCGCGCTGGATCACCCGCTGGAGCTGACGGACGTTGCCGGGCCACAGCTCGCTGCGCAGCGGGCCCTTGGCGTCCTCGCCGAGGCGCAGGCGCGGGCTGCTGCCGCTGGCGACCAGGCCCTCAAGGAAGCGCTCGGCGAGCAGCAGGACGTCGTCGCCGCGCTCGCGCAGGGTCGGGAGCTCGAGGTAGACGCCCTGCAGGCGGAAGAACAGGTCGTCGCGGAAGCGGCCCTGCTCGATGAGCTTGACGAGGTTGAGGTGGGTCGCCGCGATGACGCGGACGTCGCTGCGGTTGAGCTCGGCCTGCTCGAGCGGGCGCAGGAGCTTGGCCTGGAGGTCCGGGGCGAGCTCGCCGATCTCGTCGAGGAAGAGGGTGCCGCCGCGGGCGGCCTCGAAGGCCTCGGCGATCCCGCCGGAGATGGCCGCGCAGTCGACAGTGATGAACGGCTGGCGACTGCGCGAGCTGCGGGCGTGGATCGCCCGGGCGGCGAGGTCCTTGCCCGTGCCGGTCGCGCCGCGCAGCAGCACGGGCACGTGGCGGAACAGGCCGTCCTTGCGGGCGATGTTGTCGAGCTGCGAGAACAGCTCGCGCATCAGCGGGCTGCGCCCGTACATGCCCTCGAAGTGGGCCTCGGGCCACAGCGACACCTCGACGGCGTCGGCGCTGACGAGCTCGAGCTCGCTGTCGCCGACGCGAAACCGCGTCGACGGGACGATCCACGCGGTCTGAATCTTCGCCTCGCCCAGGCGGATGCCGTTGAGGCTGTCAAGGTCGCGGAGCATCAGCTCCGTCGCCTCGATGCGCAGCTCGAAGTGCTCGCTGCTGACCGAATCGTCGGTCATCACGATGTCGTTGTGGCGCCCGCGTCCGCCGCGGATCGGCCGGTTGCGGTCGATGCTCAGCGAGAAGTCCTTGCCCCGATCCGGGCCCCCGGTCACGCGCAGCGAGAGACGGCCCAGTCGCTGGTGGGTCGGCAAGACGCGCCTCGTGTCGCCGCCTGGCGGGTCACGAGGGTCGTCAGGTCGGCTCGGGGGAGGCAGTTCGACCTTCTTGGCGGTGTTACTCGGCATCGTTAAGAGAATGGTGCACGATTTCGCGCGGCAGGCCCAGGGCGAAGGATTGAATGTTTCGTTGCGT
>Ga0075163_10007195_pt1 | contig 14738 bp, 9 predicted proteins | sample JI1023141ADNA_FD_71478 | JGI IMG/M metagenome (GOLD analysis project Ga0075163, IMG submission 71478) | Wastewater effluent complex algal communities from Wisconsin, to seasonally profile nutrient transformation and Carbon sequestration -... | ecosystem: Engineered > WWTP > Effluent > Algae...
GAGGTCCCACTCGTCGGGGTGGACGGTCTCGGGGCACAGCTTGAGGGTCTGCTCCTCGACGAGCTTGAAGGTCAGGTCGTGGACGCGCTCGCGCTGCTGGATCAGCGAGCGGGCGACGACGTCGACGGAGCGCGCGACGATCTTGCGGCGGTCGTCCTTGACGTCGTCGAGCAGCACGAGGGCGCCGTAGTGGCGGTAGAGCTCGTGCGAGAGCTTCTCCGGGCGGATGCCGCCGGGCGGCAGCGCGTCGGGCGGCAGCGGGCCGTCGGCGGGCAGGCCGGCCTCCTCGAGCACGGCGCGGATGTGGGCCTCGACGAGCGCCGTGATGCGCTCGGTGACGGTGCGCGACAGCGACTCGACGGTGTGCGCGCCCGACTTCTCGGGCGGCGGCGCGAGGTTCTTGGACTGCTCCTTGCGGGCCTGGTCGTCGAGGATCTCCGGCTGGTAGCGGCCCTCGAGGATCTGCTTGCGCAGGGCGTACAACGCCTTGCGCTGGTCGTTCATCACGTTGTCGTACTCGAACAGGTTCTTGCGGGTGTCGAAGTGCATGGCCTCGACCCGCGACTGCGCGTTGGCGATCGCGCGGTTGACCAGCGGCGCCTCGATCGGGACGTCCTCCTCCATGCCGAGCCGCTCCATCAGGTTCGTGATGCGGTCGGCGCCGAAGATGCGCATCAGGTCGTCCTCGAGGCTGAGGAAGAAGCGCGAGCGGCCCGGGTCGCCCTGACGGCCGGCGCGGCCGCGGAGCTGGTTGTCGATGCGGCGGCTCTCGTGGCGCTCGGTGCCGACGATGTACAGGCCGCCGAGCTCCTTGACCTCGCCCTTCTCCTTCTCGAACTCGAGCTTGAGCGCCTGGTGCAGCGCCTCGAAGCGGGTCGGGTCCTTGTCCGGGTCGATCTGCGAGCGGGCGACCATCTCCGCGTTGCCGCCGAGGAGGATGTCGGTGCCGCGGCCGGCCATGTTGGTCGCGACCGTGACGGCGCCGCGGCGGCCGGCCTGGGCGATGATGTAGGCCTCGCGCTCGTGCTGCTTGGCGTTGAGCACCTCGTGCGGGATGCTCATCCGCTCGAGCATGTTGTGGATGACCTGGGACTTCTCGACGCTGGCGGTGCCGACGAGCACCGGCTGGCCGCGCTCGTGGGCCTGCTTGATCTCCTCGACGACGGCGCGAAACTTGCCGCGCTCGTTCTTGTAGACGAGGTCGTCCTGGTCCTGGCGGACCATCTTGCGGTTCGGCGGGATGACGACGACGTCGAGGTTGTAGATCTTATTAAACTCCTCCGCCTCGGTGTCGGCCGTGCCGGTCATGCCGGCCAGCTTGTCGTACATGCGAAAGTAGTTCTGGTACGTGATCGTCGCGAGGGTGCGGCTCTCCGGCTGGATGTCGACGCCCTCCTTGGCCTCGACGGCCTGGTGGAGGCCGTCGCTCCAGCGGCGGCCCTCCATCTTGCGGCCGCGAAACTCGTCGATGATGATGACCTCGCCGTTCTCGACGATGTAGTTGACGTCCTTTTTATAGAGGACGTGGGCGCGCAGCGCCTGGTTGACGTGGTGCAGCAGCTCGTTGTTCTCGGGCGCGTAGAGGTTGCGGCACTGCAGCAGCTTCTCGATGCGGTCGACGCCGGCGTCGGTCAGCTGGGCGCTGTGGGCCTTCTCGTCGACGACGAAGTCGAGGTCGCGGCGCAGCGAGGGGATGACGCGGTTGACGGTGACGTAGGTGTCGGGGGAGTCGTTGGCCTCGCCCGAGATGATGAGCGGGGTGCGGGCCTCGTCGATGAGGATCGAGTCGACCTCGTCGACGATCGCGTAGTACAGGTCGCGCTGCACGTACTTCTCGATCGTCTCCTTCATGTTGTCGCGGAGATAATCGAAGCCGAACTCGTTGTTGGTGCCGTAGGTGATGTCGCAGCGGTAGTTGCGCTGGCGCTCCGTGTGGTACATGCCGCCGACGATCACGCCGACGGACATGCCGAGGTAGCGGTAGATCTGGCCCATCCACTCGGCGTCGCGGCGGGCGAGGTAGTCGTTGACGGTGACGAGGTGGGCGCCGCGGCCGACCAGCGCGTTCAGGTACAGCGCGGTCGTGGCGGTCAGCGTCTTGCCCTCGCCGGTGCGCATCTCGGCGATGCGGCCCTGATGCAGGGCGATGCCGCCGATCATCTGCACGTCGTAGTGGCGCATGCCGAGCGCGCGGACGGAGGCCTCGCGGACGGCGGCGAAGGCCTCGGCGGTCAGCTCGTCGAGCGGACGGCCCTTCGCCAGCTGCGCGCGCAGGTCGGCGGTCAGCGCCGGGAAGTCGGCCTCGGCGAGGCCCTTCATCTTCGGCTCGAGCGCGTTGATCCGGTCGATCAACGGCTGCATGCGCTTCATCTGCCGTTCGTGCTTGGTGCCAAAGACTTTCTTGATGAACGCGTTGAACATGGCAGATTCGGCGGGCCGTGGCGCCCGGGGCTCGAGCCGGGCAAGGGTACGGGCCCGACGCGCCCGTTGTCCACGCCCGTTGTTCGGCGGAGGATGGCTGGACGTCGGGGATTTCTGACGGCGGGGGGCGGCTGTTATGGTCGGGCCCGCGTGACCCATGCCCCCTTGCGCCCGCGCGCGCTCCGCCCCGGAGCCCGCGTCCACATCGCCGCCCCGTCGGGGCCGGTCCCCGCCGATCGCCTCGCGGCGGGTCTGGCGGCCCTGCAGCGCCACGTCTCGGGTGAGATCTCGCTCGCGCCCAACATCGCCGCGCGCGCCGGATACTTCGCCGGCGACGACCACACCCGCCTCGCGGCGCTCCAGGCCGCGCTCGCCGACCCGGACATCGACGCCATCGTCTGCGCGCGCGGCGGCTACGGCCTGACCCGCCTGCTCGGCCTGCTCGACCCCACCCGCCTCGCCGCGGCGCCGAAGCTGCTGGTCGGCTTCTCCGACGTCACCGCCCTGCTCGCGTGGGCGCTCGCGCGGGCCGGCCTGTGCTGCGTGCACGGGCCGGTGGTCGCGCAGCTCGGCGGGCTCGCCGACGAGGACCTGGAGCGCCTCGGGCTCATCCTCGCCGGCGAGGACCCGGGCGCCCTGTCCGCGGAGACAGGTGCGGTGCTGCGCGGCGGCGTCGTCGAGGGCCCGCTGGTCGCCGGCAACCTCGAGGTGCTGCGCAGCCTCGTCGGCACCCGCTGGCTGCCCGACCTGGCCGGCTGCGTGCTGGCGCTCGAGGAGGTCGGCGAGCGGCCGTACCGCATCGACCGCGCGCTCACGCAATTGCTCGCCAGCGGGGCGCTGCGCGGGGTGCGGGGCGTGGCGGTCGGGCAGCTCGTCGGCTGCGAGGAGCCGGCCAGCGGCAACCCGGACAGCCCGGGGCCGGAGGCGGTCGTGCTCGAGCGGCTGGCGACGCTCGGGGTCCCGGTGGTCACCGGCTTCCCGTTCGGCCACGACCCAGCGCGCAACGCCGCGCTGCCGTTCGGCGCGCGCGTGCGCCTCGACGCCGAGCACGGGGCGCTGTACATGCTCGAGCCGGTCGCGCGCTGACATGGCCCGGGGGGCATGTCCCGGCGAGCATGTCCCTTCAGGCATGTCCCGAAGAGCATGTCCCCGAGAACATGTCCGCGCGGACAGGCTACCAGCGGCCCTGGATGTTGCGGATGAACTCGTAGGGGTAGCCGAGCGGGAACGCGGAGGCCTCGTCGAGGCGCCGGAGCAGGTCGGCGGACAGCTCGAGGGTCGCGGCCTTGAGGTTGTCGCCCAGCTGCTCCTCGGAGCGGGCGCCGAAGATCACGGAGGTGACGCCGGGTTTGTGCAGACACCACGCGAGGGCGACCTGCGCGGGGGTGGCGTCGAGCTCCTTCGCTACGGCCTTGAGGGCGTCGATGATGGCCCAGCCGCGGTCGTTGTCGACGCCGGCGAGGCGCTGCTTCCACTGCTCGAGGCGGCTCCCGGGCGGAGGCGCCGCGCCGCGCTCGATCTTTCCGGTCAGGAAGCCGCCGGCCAGCGGCGACCACGGCAGGATGCCGAGGCCGTGCTCGACGCACAGCGGCACGTGCTCGCGCTCGATGTCGCGGACGACCAGGCTGTACTGCGCCTGGAAGCTGACGAAGCGCTCGAGCCGCTCGCGCTGCGAGGCCCACAGGCTCTCCATCAGGCGGTACGCCGCGTAGTTGCTGGCGCCGATGTAGAGCACCTTGCCCTGGCGGACCAGGTCGTCGAGCGCGCGCAGGGTCTCCTCCTCCGGCGTCTCGATGTCCTGCATGTGCACCTGATACAGGTCGATGCGGTCGGTCTGCAGCCGCCTCAGGCTGTCCTCGACGGTGCGGACGATGCGGTGGCGCGCGGTGCCCGAGCTGTTGGGCCCCTGGCCCATGCGAAACCGGAACTTGGTGGCGAGCACGACCTCGTCGCGTCGCTTCGCCGCCGCGAACCACCGGCCGATCACCCGCTCCGTGAGGCCGTCCTGACCGTACACGTCGGCGGTGTCGAAGAAGTTGACGCCGGCGTCGAGCGCCCGGCCCATGATGCGCGCGGCGGTCGCCTCGTCGCAGCCGACCTTGTGCATGAACGAGGTCTCGTCCGCCTCGCCGAAGGTCATCGTGCCGAGGCAGAGCGTCGACACCCGCAGTCCACTGTGTCCCAGTCGCCGGTATTGCATCGGCGCACTCTAGGCCAACTCGCGCGCGTCCTGACGGGCGCGCTCCGGTCTACCTGTCCATCACTCCGCGCGCGCCGCTCAGGGGGCGCCGCCCACCACCGAGTCCAGCCGCGCCAGCGCCAGCTCGCTCGGCCCCGCGGGCGAGCGCGGCTCGCCCTGACCGTTGGCCGGCCAGGCGTGAGGCAGACCGAGCGCCAGTCGGGCACCAGCCTGCGGCCACGCATATTGCACCTTCAGGCACAGGTAGACCCAGGGGACGTCGGACTTGGTGGACATGGCAGGGGACTCCAGGGTGCCCCGCTCACACGGGACCCGACGTGTACAGCAAGAACCGGGCCAGGCCGAGAATGGCGGCGATGGCGGCGATGTCTGCAGGGCGATCGCATGCGGGCCGTGGACCCCATCCGCGGGCCCTCGACGCAGGGCCCGTCGTCGCGATCCGCGCACGCGAGGCGCGGCCCGGATGTGAGGCGCGACTCATCGCGGGCCGAACGCTCGCGTACAAAGTTCTCACGCCCGTCGAGACGATGACCCCGGTCACGAGCGCTTGACCAAACGGCACGTCGCGGCGCCGCGCGGCACGTGCTCGCGCTGTCCGGCGCGACGCGAGCGCGGGTCGACGGAGCACGAGCGCGTCGCCGTCGGGCTGTCCATCGTGCTCGCGGGGCGCGGGCACTCGACCGGGCGTCGTGCCGTGTCCGCGGCAAGTGTCCGCGGCGCACGACGACGCGTACATGCGAGCCCATCGCAAAGTAGAGGCCGCGGCGCGGCTCCACGGACCATCCGCCGCGATCGCCCCACGTCGTTCATCCCCCGGGCTCGCGGGCGACGAGGACCGCCGCGCAAGCGCCAGGGAACAGCGTCACGACGGGACCTGTGCGAAGAGCCATGTCCCAAAGGCCAGAATGCAGAGGAACCGCGCGGGCCTGCGTGACCGTCCCGGGCCGTACGGACGGCTGGCCGGACAGGTGTCCGAGCGCACGTAGCGGACAGTAGAGGCCCGTAAAGCCGGCTTCACGCCTCGGCATCTGCGGGCGATTCAGGGCTGGCGCCGGCCGGCGGGCTCGAGCGCCTCGGTGACCAGCACGGCCGCGCCCGCCTGCGCGAGACCGAAGCCGAGCGGGCCGACCACGGGGACGGCGAGCAGCAGGGTCCACGGCGCGCCGAAGCCGAACATCGTCGCGCGGTGGGCCTTCATCGCCGCCCGCTGCCCGGCGTAGTCGAGGCCGCGGCGGTCGAAGTACGGGTCGAGCAGCTCCCAGCTGAGCATGCGCGCGGTGAACCACAGCTGAGCCAGCGGACCGAGCACCGCGCCGAGCACCGGCACGAGCGCGAGCAGGAAGATCAGGACCGACACGCCGATGAAGTAGAGGAGGCGGCGGACGCTGCTGACCGTCGCGCTGCGCAGGCCGGCGCCTTCGGCCGCGGCGAGCTCGTCGGCGCGGGCCGGGTCGATGGCCCGCAGCCCGGCGAGGAACACCGACTCGCCGAGGAACGGGAACACGATGTTGACGACGAACAGCGCCATGACCGGCGCGGAGATCAAAACCAGCGCCGTCCCGGCGACGCGCAGGGTCCAGACCAGCAGGTACAGCCAGGTCGACTCCGGGACGGGGATCAACCCCCAGATCACATAGCCGAGGCCGACGACGAGCACGCCCGCGGTGACGGCGATCGCCAGCGCGAGCCGGAGGTAGATCCTTCGCACCGCGGGGGTCCGAAGCGCGAGCCGAAGCCCGCGCAGCGCCAGCGTGACGCCGGACATGGGAGAGTCGGGGAGCCTCGGCACGGGCGTGTTCATGGTCGAGGTCCGATCGACTAGCACGACCCGTCACGCCGCGGCGCGACCGGCCCCCGACCCGGCCCGCAGATCTCGCGTCGCGCCGCTCGAGACCGCGCGAGCCTCCGCGGCGCGCCCTCACCCCCTGTCCCTCGGGACAGGTGCGACCGGGCTCAGCCCTCCTCGACCGGCGCCTCGATCTGCGACAGCATGCGCCGGATCAGGCCCTCGACCATCAGGGCGCGCTCGCCCGCGTCGTAGACCCCGTCGTGGTAGCGCGCCTGGATGTCCTCGAACTTCTCGCGGATGTCGTTGATCAGCTGCTTGTACGGCTTGCGGCGGGCCAGGACGGCCTTTTGGTTGCTCCAAAAGAACGAGACCATCGTCGCCACCGTGAAGCCCGTCAGCGCCAGACCGACCGGACCGCTGATGATGTAGGCCAGCCCGTAGCGCAGCGCCACGACCCCGCCGACCCCGACCGCCAGCTCGCGCAGCCCGCTCTTGCGCATCCGACCCCAGGCCATCGGGATCAGCTCGCCCGAGGCCAACACCAGCGCGACGAACTCCGGACGCTTGGCACCGCGCTCGTACGTGTCCTTGATGACCTGCTGCATGAAGCTGTCGAAGCTCTCGTAGACCTCGGCGGGGTAGGCCGTGTGCGTGCTGGAGGAGGCTGCCATGGCGGCGAGCATAGCAGCGGACCGGACGTTTGACAGAGAACGCCGCGGACCGCAGAATTCGGCGCCCCATGCGTCGATCCCGGCCGTCTCGTCCGTTCGTGGCCGCTGCACCCGTACAATGCCTCGCGGCCCTGATCGCGCTGGTCTGCGGCTGCAAGGACCGCCCCGCGTCGGTGTCGCCCGCCTCCGGCCCGGAGATCTCCGCCGCCGGGGACACGGAGAAGGACGCAGCCGACGCCACTCCCGAGGCCGTCGACGTCCCCGAGCTCGACGAGCCCGCCGCCGCCAAACGACCGGCGAAGCGCCCGCCCCCCGCCCCCGTGGTGACCCTCGGCGCCGCCGTCGACGCCCTCGGCCACGGCAACCCGGAGGGCGCCGCGACGTTTTTCAAAGAGGCGCTCGAGAAGGAGCCCGGCGACGAGGGCCTGCGCCTGACCCTCGCCCACGCGCTGACGAGCCTCGGACAGTACGACGAGGCCGAGGCGGTCCTGTCCGAAAGGACAGGCAAGGCGAAGGCCGCGAGCGGGCCGCGCCTGCGCATGCAAGCCCGCCTGCGCCTGCTGCGGGGCGACGCGGCCGGGGCGGAGGCGCTGCTCGGCAAGGCGATCGCGCAGGACGCCGGCGACCTGCCGGCGCGCGGCGAATTGCTGGCGCTGTACGTCGCCACCGGCCGCAGCGCCGAGCCGCCCGCGCGCGCCCTGATGGACGCGCTCTACGACGCCTACGACGCCGGCAAGGCCAAGGACGCCGAGGCGCTCGTCGCGGTCGCCCGCGCCGCGCTCGCCCGCGGGACCAGCGACGCGTTCCACGACGCCAACATGGTCCTCGGCGAGGCCGAGCGCCTGCCCGCGCCGACGGGCGGCCCGGAGCAGGGCTTCGTCGTGCAGGACCGGGTGCTGCTGCTGCGCGGCGCGGTGTTCCGGGAGAAGTACGCGGCGAGCGAGGCCGCCGACACCTACAACGTGATCCTCGCGCGCGACGCCTGGCAGCCGGACGCGCTCGCCGGCATGGCCCTCGCGCACCTCGAGGAATTGCGCCTGGCCGCGGCGAGCGAGGCCGCCGAGGCCGCGCTGCAGACCAACCCGCGCCACCCCGACGCGCACGGGGTGCTGGCCCGCGTCGCGCTGGTCGAGGGTCGCCGCGACGAGGCCGTGGCCCGCGCGCGCGCGCAGATCCTCGCGGTGCACCCGCGCCACCCGGTCGGCCTCGCGGTGCTCGCCGGGGCCGCGCTCGCGGCCGACGACGCCGCCGCGTTCACGAGGGCTCGCGACGAGGCGCTCGCCTTCTCGCCGAGCGCCGTCGCGTTCTTCCTGGCGCTCTCCGACGTGCTGGTGTCGATGCACCTGTACGAGCAGACCGGCGCCGCGCTCGAGGACGCGACGAAGCGCTCGCCCGGCGACCCGTATCTGCAGTCCGCGTACGGCCTGAACCTGCTGCGCCTCGGCAAGGAGGTCGAGGGTCGGGCCGCGCTGGCGCGCGCGTGGAAGCGCGACCGCTTCAACGAGCGCACGCGCAACACGCTCGACCTCTACGACCGGCGCATCGACCCGCTGTACACCGACGTCGCGGCGGGCGACCTGCGCCTGCGCCTGCCGAAGCAGGACGCCGAGCTGGTCCAGGCCGACTTCATCGCCGCGATCGAGCGCGCCCGCGCGGCGCTCGACAAACGCTACGGCATGCACCCGGGCCCGCTGCGCATCGAGGTGTTCTCCGACCCGGACGACTTCAGCGTGCGCACGATCGGCGTGCCGAGCCTCGGCGCGGTCGGCGTGTGCTTCGGCGACCTGATCACCAGCGTCGGCCCGTACGCCGGCACCCACAACTTCCATCAGGTCATCTGGCACGAGCTCGCGCACGTCTACGCGGTCAAGCTCAGCCGCGGTCGCGTGCCGCGGTGGTTCACCGAGGGGCTCAGCGAGTGGGAGTCGGAGATCGCCGACCCGAGCTGGGCCCGCGAGAGCGCCGAGCTGCTCGCCCAGGCCCGCCGCGAGGGCCGGCTGCGCAAGCTCGGCGAGCTCGACCTCGCGTTCCTACGCGCGACCAGCCCGACGATGATGGAGGTCGCCTACGCGACCGCGGCGTGGGCGATGCGCTACCTCGGCGAGACCCACGGCCTGCCGAAGCTGATGCTCGTACTCAAGGGCTACGCGACCGGCGCGACGACCGAGGCGCTGTTCAAGCAGCACCTCGGCAAGGAGATGGCCGAGGTCGAGGCCGGCTTCGATCAGTGGATGCACACGCGGCTCGACCGCACGATCTCCGGGTGGCAGCCGAGCCCGCGCGGCAAGATCGAGGCGCGCGACAAGCTGCTCGCCAGGGCGATCGTCGAGATCCGCGCGAAGGACTACACGACCGCCGCGCGGACCCTGCAGCAGCTCGTGCAGGGCGACGGCGACGGCTTTCGCCCGCGCATGCTGCTCGGCGAGGTGCTGCTGCAAGGCCCGCAGTGGCAGTCGTCCGCGCCGCACTTTGAGAAGGCCCGGACGTTCCACCGCGAGGCGATCGAGCCGATCATCCGCCTCGCGGAGGTCGCCCGCCGCGCCGGCGACGTGGCCGCGGAGAAGCAGCGCCTGCGCGAGGGCCTCGCGCTCGACGGCATGTCCTTCGACCCCGCCGCGCGCCTGACGATGCTCGCCGTCGTCACCGATGACGCGCCCGCGCTGAACCTCGGCCTCGCGCGCGCCGTCGCGGTCGCGCCGCTGCACCCGCTGACCCTCGGCGCCCAGGCGCTGCAGGCCGCGCGCGCCGGCGACAAGGCGCGCGCCGCCGCGCTCAGCAAGCGCGCGCTCGCGGGCCTCGAGGACGCCGAGGGCCGCGGCCCCGCGGACACGCTCGTCGTCCTCGCCGTCGCCAGCGACGCCGCCGGCGAGCACACCACCGCGAAGATCCTCGCGACCCGCGCGGCCGGCGAGAAGGGCCTCCCGGAGCCCGCGAAGCAGGCCCTGACGCGCATCACGTCCGCGAAGTGAGCTGTCCCGCGGGACATGTGAACATGTCCGATCGGACAGCTCAGGGCGCGGGCTCGACGGCGAGCGAGTCGAGCACGAGGTCGAAGCCGGCCTGGACCCGGTCGCGGTCGGCCTCGGGGATCGTCGTGTAGACCAGCAGCGTGCGCCCCGGGAGCGGCGCCGCGTGCAGCTCCACGAGTCGCGGCGCCCACTCGCCCGGCGCCGTGATCGTCGCGCGCAGGCCCGGCCGCGGCGCGCCGAGCCACGTGTGGTGAATTTTCACGACCTCGCCGCGGGCCCCGGGCCCGAGGTCCGCGCGCTCGCCGAGCCGCGCCAGCATCGCGTCGAGGGTGCGCCCGAGCTGCTCGTCGAGGTCGACCGCGACCGCCGGCTCGAAGCTCTGAATTAGCAAGAAGGCCTCGCCGGGGCCCTCGACCTCGATCGTGCGCAGCTCGGTGTCCTCGACCCGGGCGAGCCCGTCGCGCACGCTCCAGTCGCCCGGGAGCACGAACGAGATCCCACCGCTCGCGTGCCGCCGCGGGGCCGCGACGTCGGCCCGCGGCTCGCCGAACCACGCGCGCGCGCCCTCGCAGCCGCCGATCGCGGCCACCCAGGCGATCAGCCACCAGGACGCCGCGGCGCGCACGATCGACGGCACGGCCCACGATGCCAGCGCGATGGTCCGCGGACAACCGCGATGGCTCGCATGTGCGCACACGCGCGTGCGGGCCCTCGCCCGGCGCTGCTACCCTGGGCGCCTCACCACGACCGGACCCCGCAATGACCGAGACCGCCGAACTCGACAACTGGCTGTCGCCCGCCATGTTGGACGACCCCTACGCCATCTACCGCCAGCTCCGCGACAGCGACCCCGTGCACTGGAACGCCCTGACGAGGGTCTGGGTGCTGACGCGCCACGCCGACGTCGCCGCGGCGATCCAGGACCGCCGGCTCGCCTCGACCCCGAGCCCGGAGGGCCGCTTCTCCCGCCCGCTCGCGCCCGAGGAGCTGCAGGCGTTGATGGCGGTGGTGCCGTACCTGATGATGTTCATGCAGGGCATGGACCCGCCGGCGCACACGCGCCAGCGCGCGCTGGTCCAGAAGGCGTTCACGCCGCGGACGATCGAGCGCCTGCGGCCCAGAGTGGAAGAGATCGTCGGCGCGGCGCTCGACCGGGCGGTCCCCGCCGGGGCGATCGAGCTGATGGAAGATCTGGCCGCGCCGCTGCCGGCGATCATCATCATGGAGATGCTCGGCGTCCCCGCGGACGGCCACGCGCTCGTGCGCGACGCCGCCGCGGCGATCTCCGAGTTCCTGTCGCTCGTCGATCCGCGCCCGGGCCAGCTCCAGGAGCTCGCCGCGCGCCTCGCCGCGTTCGCCGGCTACCTCGCGCCGCTGCTCGCCGGGCGCCGCACGGACCCCCAGGACGACCTGCTGTCCGCGCTCGTCGCCGCCGAGCTCGACGGCGAGCGCCTCGGTGAGCCCGAGCTGCTGGTGCTGACGACGATGCTGCTGTTCGCCGGCCACGAGACCACGACCAACCTGATCGGCAACGGCGCCCTCGCGCTCGCGCAGCACCCGGACCAGTGGGCGCTGCTGCGCGCGGACCCGGGGCTCGTCGCGCCGGCGGTCGAGGAGATGCTGCGCTTCGACACGCCGGTCCAGATCGTGCCGCGCTGGGTGAAGGAGCCGCTCGAGCTCGGGGGCCAGCGCCTCGAGCCCGGGCAGCGCCTGCTGCTCAACTTCGCCGCCGCCAACCGCGACCCCGCGTTCGCCCCCGACCCCGACCGCTTCGACATCCGGCGCCCGCCCGCGCGGCACCTGTCGTTCGGCCACGGCCTGCACTTCTGTCTCGGCGCCGCGCTGGCCCGCATCGAGGCCCAGGCGGTGTTCTCCGCGCTCGCGCGCCGCTGCTCGGCGATCGCGCTCGACCCCGACCGGCCGCCCACGCGCAAGCCGAACATGGCCCTGCGCGGGCTCGCCAGCCTGCACCTGCGCCTGTCTCCGACGACGTGAACCAAAGGGCATGTTCTTCGGGGCATGTTCTTCGGGACATGCCCGCAGGGACATGCCCGCAGGGACAGCTCAGTCGTCGGTCTCGAGCGCGGCGCCGGCGTACCAGGCGCGCATGTCGGGGTGGGCGAGCATCGCCTCGCAGTAGGCGGAGCAGACCGCGTCGGTCGCGACCCCGTAGGTGCGCAGGCGGGTGACGACCGGCGCGTACATGCAGTCGGCGACGGAGAAGCGGCCGAACAGGTACGGGCCGTCGGCGCCGAAGCGGGCGCGGCACCCGTGCCACAGCGCCGTGATGCGGTCGATGTCGGCGCGGGCGGCGGGCGAGGGGGCGCGCTCGATGCGGGCGCGGAGGTTCATGGGCATCTCGCGGCGGAGGTCGGGGAAGCCGCCGTGCATCTCGTACGCGACGCTGCGGGCGAACGCGCGGGCGCCGGGGTCGTCGGGCCAGAGCTTCGCGTCGGGGAACCACTCCGCGAGCGCCTCGCAGATCGCCAGCGACTCCCAGATCAGGAGGTCGCCGTCGATGAGCACGGGCACCTTGCCGGTCGGCGAGGCGGCGCGCAGCAGCGCCGCGCTGTCCGGTCGGTCGAGGCGGATCTTGCGCTCGAGGAACGGGTAGCAGGTGGCACGCAGCGCGAGCCACGGGCGCAGGCTCCACGACGACAAATTCATGGTGCCGATGACGAGCTCGAGCTCGGGGGATCGGGGGCGGGCGGGTCGCATGGGCCGACCTCTATCACGCGCCAAACTTCGGCTGAAGCCGCGGCGGATGCGCGCGAATCCGACGCTTGCCGGGCCGGCATGCTGGCGCATGGTTGCGCCATGTCCCGGCTGATCGTCGTGTCCAACCGCCTGCCCGTGACCGTGGCCGTCACGGATGGACGGGCCAGCGTGTCGCCGAGCATGGGCGGCCTGGCCACCGGCTTGCGCGGGCCCTTCGAGCGCTCGCACGGGCTGTGGGTCGGCTGGCCAGGCGACCTCTCGCAGCTCGACGAGCCCGGCCGCGCCGCCGCGCTCGAGCAGCTCGCCGCGCTCTCGACGCTGCCCGTCGAGCTCACCGCCGCGGAGGTGCGCAGCTACTACGAGGACTTCTCGAACGGCGTGCTGTGGCCGCTGTTCCACTACCTCCTCGACCGCGTGCCGCTGCACTCCGAGGGCTGGGACGCGTACATGCGCGTCAACGCGAAGTTCGCCGACGTCGTCGCGAGCACCTACCGCGACGGCGACGTCGTCTGGGTGCAGGACTATCAGCTGTTGCTGCTCCCGCAGCTGCTGCGCGAGCGCCTGCCCGGGGCGCGCATCGGGTTCTTCTTGCACATCCCGTTCCCGGCCTCGGAGGTGTTCCGGATGTTGCCGTGGCGCACGCAGGTGCTGCGCGGGATGCTCGGCGCCGACCTGATCGGGTTTCACACGCCGTCGTACGCCCGCGCGTTCGCGTCGGCGGTCGTGCGCCTGCTCGGGCACGAGCCGCTGTTCGACGAGGTCGCGGTCGACGGCCGCCGCGTCCGGTTCCGGGCCTACCCGATGGGCGTCGACGCGGAGGCGTTCGCCGGGCCCGCGGCGGCGCTCGAGGAGGGCTTTCGCCTCGCGGACGGCGAGCGCCTGCTGCTCGGCGTCGACCGCCTCGACTACACCAAGGGCATCCGCCGCCGGCTGACGGCGGTCGAGCGGGTGCTGGAGCGGCGGCCGGACCTGCGCGGCAAGCTGCGCGTGGTCCAGGTCGCGGTGCCGTCGCGCGAGAAGGTGGTCGCGTACGAGGAGTTTCGCGCGCGCGTGGAGCAGACGATCGGCGCGATCAACGGGCGCTGGTCGACGCTCGGCGGCGCGGTGATCCACTATCTCTACCGCGGGTTCTCGCGCGAGCAGCTGATCGCGCTGTACCGGGCGGCGGCGGTGATGCTGGTGACGCCGCTGCGCGACGGCATGAACCTCGTCGCCAAGGAGTTCGCGGCGGCCCGCACCGACGGCGACGGCGTGCTCGTGCTCAGCGAGTTCGCCGGCGCGGCCGAGGAGATGCCGGAGGCGCTGCAGGTCAACCCCTTCGACATCGACGGGATGGCCGACGCGATCGAGCAGGCGCTCGACATGGCGGAGTCCGAGCGGCGCGCCCGCATGGCGACGCTGCGCGCCCGCGTCGCGCAGTTCGACGTCCATCGCTGGGCCGAGAGCTTCCTCGAGGCGCTCGCGGAGCGGCCGAGCGCGCCGAGCAACCTGCCCGCCCCGCTGCTGACGCAGGAGGCGGCGCTGGCGGCCGCGAGGTCGGCGACGCGGATGGTGCTGCTGCTCGACTACGACGGCACGCTGGTCAAGATCGCGGCGCGGCCCGAGCTCGCCGGACCCGACCCGGAGCTGCTGGCGCTGCTGGACGACCTGTCCCGGCGGACAGATCGCGCCGTGCACCTGATCTCCGGGCGCCCGCGCGCGGAGCTCGAGCGGTGGTTCGGCGGGCTCGCGATCGGGCTGCACGCGGAGCACGGCATGTACTCGCGGGTCCACGGCGACTGGGTCGCCCGCGGCGCCGTGCCCGAGGACCTGCGCGCGAAGGTCCAGGCGACCCTCGAGCAGGTCGCGAGCTGCACCCCCGGCAGCCACGTCGAGCTCAAGGCCGCCGGCCTCGCCTGGCACTACCGCCAGGCCGAGCCCGAGCACGGCGCGCACCAGGCCCGCCAGCTGCGCCTGCACCTGCGCGAGGT
>Ga0075163_10007196_pt1 | contig 14737 bp, 8 predicted proteins | sample JI1023141ADNA_FD_71478 | JGI IMG/M metagenome (GOLD analysis project Ga0075163, IMG submission 71478) | Wastewater effluent complex algal communities from Wisconsin, to seasonally profile nutrient transformation and Carbon sequestration -... | ecosystem: Engineered > WWTP > Effluent > Algae...
GTCCGCCCAGGGCTTTATCGGCCTGGTCTATGATCGGGCCTCTGGTAACGCAATGTTCCACACCGCAGCGTCGGTCCAGCGCCAGATGGAGTTCGCGGACACGCCGGAGGGCCAGGCCGCCGCAGTCGGCGAGCACCTGGGCACCCAACTCCCGTACGTGTTTCTCGTGAGCCGCCTGGCGCATTACCTCAAGTGTGTGCAGCGCGAGCAGATCGGGCAATGGGACAATCGCGGGACGCTTCAGCGCGACCTGGAGCGATGGCTGCAGCAATACGTGTCCGCGATCGACAATCCTCAGCTGGATGTCCGCACGCGCCGCCCGTTGCGCAAAGCCGCGATCCAGGTCGAGACCGTGGAGGGCCAGGCAGGGTGGTACCGTTGTCACCTGTTCTTACAACCACATCTGACCCACAACAACGCCTCGTTCACCCTGTCGCTGGTCGGCCGCCTCGACAAACCCGCCGATAGGCGCTGAGCTGGAGGAACCATGACAACCGTGGAAAAGATCATGGCCGACGCGGAGGCCCTCGCAGGACCGATCACAGCGGATGCCCCCGCCGGTCGCTCTCCCACGGGCGAGGAGCGCTACCTCGAATTGCGGATGGAGGTTGAGACGGAGACGGTCCCGAGCGCGGATCCCGTCGATTGGGGTAAGGCGGCCCAGCTCGGCTCGCAGGTGTTGCGCGAGGTCTCCAAGGACCTGTTCGCGCTCGTCTATACCACCCATGCGCTCTACAAGACCCGCGGTATACGAGGGCTCGCGACAGGTGTCGCTGCCCTTGATCTGTGCCTCACGCGCTACTGGGATCGCATGTTCCCGCCAGTGGCCCGCCTCAAGGGGCGGATCATGCCTCTGACGTGGTTCGTCGAGCACGTTTGCCCAGGGCTCAAGACCGCTGAACCTTCACGAATGGAGCGTGGGGTGGTCGAAGTGGTCCATCTCGCGCTGGTCCGGATCCGAGGATTCTGCAAGGAGAAGCTCGCTGCACAGGCCCCGGACTTTGACGAGCTCATCGGGGTGGTCGAGGGACTGGTGAAGTCCGCGCCCGAGAAGCTCGCGGGAGAGGGCGATGTGGGCGAACCCGTGTCCGTCATGGACCCTGCGGAGGCGAAACCAGCCGCGGTGGCCACTCCGGGACCGACGGCGTCGGGGAGTACGCAAGCCGAGCCTACGCTGCTGCGGGCGCGCGAGATGGTCGCGCTCTGGCTCGTTCCGATCGCAGGTCCGTCGCGGGGAGGCGCCGATCCGCTGGCGACCCGGGAATTCGGGCTGTTGCAGCGAGAGGTCGACAAGTTACAGGGGCTCAGCCCTGGCTCGGTCGACTGGGCGCGAATCATCGAGCTCGCCAGCGGGATCCTCACGCATGACGCCAAGGATCTGCGCGTGGCCTGTTACCTCGCATTCGCGCTGTATCGAAAGAACGGACTCGACGGGCTCGCCCGCGGGCTGGCGCTGGTCGCCGAGTTGCTCGACGACTACTGGGCAGATCTTCATCCATCCCTGATACGGCTCCGCACCCGCGTCGCGCCGGTTGCATGGTTGCTGGAATACCTCGAAGCGCCGCTCCTGGCGCACAGACCGGCCTCGGAAGAACTGCCGGCGATTGACGTGCTCGATACGGTGTTGCGGCGCTTCACGGACATCGTGCGGGGACGCTTCGGCGACCAGGCTCCCCAATTGCGCCCTGTTACGGAGGCCATCGCACAATTTCGCATGTCCGTGGTGGTACCTCCCGTGACTCCCCCGGTCGTGAAGACCGAGGCCCCACGTGTTGCCCCGTCCTCAACGCCCGGGCCCAAGGAGCCACCGCGACCGTCGACGCAGGGTCCCTCCTCGGGTGCCAAACCCAAGCTCGACCTCGGGGCGCCCGAAGTCAGCACGGCGTCTGGCGTCGAGAAGTACCTGAAGGCTGTGGGCGAGCAGATGACGAAGGCTGCGGCCGAGATTCGCGGGCTCCGGTCCGTAGATCCGCTCGCCTATCGCCTGCTTCGGATCGGGGGATGGCTCCACATTCACGGACCGATCAAGGTCGGGCCCGATGGCTCGCTCGGCGTCATGGGGGTGCCCGAGCCCGAGCGCCAGGCCCTGCAAGCCGCGTACAGCGACAAGAAGTGGGACGACGTTGTGGCGCGGTGCGAGAAGCTGTTCGTCTCGAACCGCTTCGTCCTCGACCTGCATCGGATGACCGTCGAGGCGCTACGCGGTTTGGGCAGCGACCATGAGCCCGCAGCCCTCGGGGTCATCGTCGAACTCCGAAATTTCCTAAATAGAGTGCCAGAATTGATCACCGCAACGGATGGGCGAAGGCGACCATTCGCGGATGACATGACCCGTGGATGGATTGAGACGGAGGTGCTCATCCGTTCCACCCCGAGTGAACCCCGAGCGAACGGCCCGGTCGTGCCGGTCGTGCCGGGCGTGCCGGGCGTGCCTCTGCGACAAGAAGAGAACGACGATCAAGTGCTCACAGCCCTTCGGGCGGCTGGAAAAGGGGACGCTCTTGCTGCCGCTCTGGCGTGGGTGCAGGGGTCATCGACCCCAAGGGTTCGATTTTCTCGCCGTCTCTCACTGGCCGAGCTGTGCGCTGGTCTCGGGGACCTGCGACTGGCAACGATGCTCTATCTTGGGCTCGCCCAGGACGTGAAGGATTACCGGCTTGACGCCTGGGATCCCCCGCTCGCCGCACGAAGCCTCGAGGGCCTTGTGCGGGCGATCGCCGGTGTCCGACCCCTGGCGCAGGGCGTCGAGGAACGACGTATTGCTGAGGATACGCTCGGCCAGCTCACGCGCCTCGATCCGGTTAAAGCAGCGGAGCTTGCCGCCGAGATCTTCGCCGGCAAACTCCGGCCCTAAAATTCCGGACGACAGCGGAGCTATCATCCTCGTCGCGTCAGTATTGCGGCAGAGCAGGTTTGGACGAACTTTCTCGTGGACAGCGGTCGCAGGCACGGATACCGTGAGCCTGGAGCAGGCATGGGTAAGAAAGAAGGATCGGTCGCCCCCAAGGAGCGCGTCAACATCACCTACCGCCCGGCCACCGGCGGGGCGCAGGAAGATGTCGAGCTCCCGCTCAAGATCCTCCTGCTCGGTGACTTCACCGGACGACCGGATCCACGTTCCATGGAGGACCGGCCGCCCATCAGCGTCGACAAGGACAACTTCGATGAGGTCATGGCGGCGCACAAGCTGGAGGTCGCCGTGAGCGTCCCCAACAAGCTCACCGATGGCCCCGACGCGGGAGACGTGAGCACCACCCTGCGGTTCAACACCCTGAGCGACTTCCGGCCCGAGGGGCTTGTGCAACAGGTTCCGGCGCTGCGCCAGTTGATGGAGCTGCGCACGGCTCTGGCCACCCTCAAGGGCCCGCTTAGCAACGAGCGCGAGTTCCGGCAGCAGCTCATCACCATCCTCAAGGACCCGGACAAGCGCGCGCAGCTCATCCGCGAACTCGGGCTCGACGCGGAGACGGTGAAGGCATGACGACCGAGACCGAAGCCAAGCTAGCGACCACCACCGCGACCGAGGAACCCTCGCTGCTCGAAACTCTGCTCGACGCGACAAAATTCGGCGACGACCGCGACGCCCGCTCCCAGGCCCAGCTGGGCATCCGCGAGCTCGTCTCCAAGATCATCGAGTCGTCCGAGGCGACGCTGAAGATCGACAAGGACCGCGTCAGCGCGATGATGACCGAGATCGACCGGCGCCTCACGGCCCAGGTCAACGAATTTCTGCACCAGCCCCAAGTCAAGACGCTCGAGTCGTCCTGGCGCGGTCTCAAGTACCTGGTCGACCAGATCAATTTCCGGGAGAACGTCCGGCTCGACATCGTCAACGTCAGCAAGGACGACCTCGCGGCAGACTTCGAGGATGTCCCGGAACTCACCAAGTCGGGTCTCTACAATACGGTATATCGCCAGGCATTCGGCGTGCTGGGCGGCAAGCCGTACGGTGTGATCTGCTCGACCTACGAGTTCGGTGGAGGTGCAGAGGACGTGCAGCTCCTGTCCCGCTGCGCAGCGGTCGCCGCGATGGCCCACGCTCCCTTTCTCGGCAACGCCAGCCCCAGGATGTTCGGCGCCGAGTCGCACACGGAGCTCCCGGCCCTCAAGGACCTCCAGGCCAAGTTCGAGGGGCCCCAGTACGCCCGGTGGAACGGCTTTCGGGACACCGAGGATTCGCGGTACGTCGGCCTCTGCATGCCCCGCTTCATGCTGCGCGCGCCCTACGGCAAGCGCGAGAGCGAGCTCTCCGTCAAGAGCTTCGACTTCAGCGAAGACGTCATCGACCAGCACGAGCGCTACGTGTGGGGCCCGGCGTCGATCGCCCTGACCGCCAAGATCGCCGACTCCTTCGCGCAGTACCGCTGGTGCCCGAACATCGTCGGGCCGCAAGGCGGCGGCTCGGTCTACAGCCTCCCGCTCCATCAGTACCAGCAAGGCGGAGAGCTCAAGACCAAGAACCCGTGCGAGGCGCCAGTCGACGACCGCCGCGAGTTTGAGCTCGCCGAGCAGGGCTTTATCGGCCTGGTGTTCCGCAAGGACAGCGACAACGCAGCGTTCTTCTCGGCCAACTCGGTCCAGCGACCCAAGGTGTTCGCAAAGACCGAGGAAGGCCAGAAGGCGCAGACGAACTACATGCTCGGCACCCGCCTGCCGTACATGTTCATCGCCACCCGCCTCGCGCACTACCTAAAGGTGATGCAGCGCGAGCAGATCGGTACCTGGAAGAGCCGCGGGGATCTCGAGAAGGAGCTCAACAACTGGATCCGGCAGTACGTGTCGGACCAGCCCGACCCCAGCGCGAGCACGCGCTCACGCAAGCCGCTCCGTAAGGCGAAGATCACCGTGACGGACGTCGAGGGACAGGTCGGGTGGTTCAAGTGCGACCTCCAGGCGGAGCCGCACATCAAGTTCGAAGGCGTGGACTTTACCCTTTCGCTGGTCGGAAAACTCGACAAGGCCTGAAAGCGTTCGAGACAGAAGGAGTCGTGTCATGGAGTACACCGTCAATCTCAAGCTCAAGATCGCGGATAGTGATGTAGAAGGAGAGAGCTCACAGAAGGATAACGACCGCGAGGGAACGATTGAATGCTTGCAGATTAGCTGCGGCGTACAGACACAGCGAGATCCTCTTCATCCGACGACCTCGACGGGACGGAGCTTCAACCCTATTGAGATCCTGAAACGCGTTGACAAGAGCAGCCCGCTTCTTCTCAAAGCCTGCACAAATAACGAGAAGGTTGAGGGAGTGTTCTGCTTTTTTCGCCCTTCTCCCGCTGGGGATTCAACGTCGGAGCATTTTTATACTATTGAAATTTCCGATGCCAGAATTGAGTCTGTGACGCAGTCTTCTGGAACCCGTATTCGTGCACAGGAGAATATTCGTTTCGTGTACTCCAGTATTCGTTGGGTTTTCGAACCTACCGGTGCAGAGGCTGTTGACAGTGTCTCCGGGGAGGTCTAGATGGCTCCGCCATTGCTTGCCCGGACAGGATGGTGGCTCGATACTATCGCAGGGTTTGACATGCTTGTCGGTGCAGGTTTGGCCAGCCTGCGAATATACGTGCACCATGACAGTGATCCGTCTGTGCAACATTGCCTAAGCTTCTCGGGGCTGGGAGCAGGCTTTTCAGACATCGGCGACGCCACACTTCCAATTGGATTTGACGTTGGATTCAAGAACCTTCCCAGCACAGGCTACGACATTCTCATTGGGTCGTCAAGCGCGGCGCTATATCCTCCTTTTGCTGTAGATGAGTTTGTACGACCGGCGACGATTGTGACACTGGGTGCGAGTGCTGGCTACGGTTACAATTGGTCGATCGTCTTCTGGACAAGTTGGATGATCCCGGTCTATATTGGCAAAGTGAGCGGTGCTGTTGCGGGGTTGCCCGGCGCTGCGTTTAGCGTTTTTTCTGGCGGTGTTACCAGTATCGAGTACTGACGTCACGACCGCGGAAACTCATCGCTCCGCTTGAGGACCGGGAGCGGAATCTCTGGCGTAAGCTCCACACTGTACCGAATACGCGGACCGCCAACCGACCAGAGATTAGGGGCCTGTGGCGCGGGCCGCAACACACGGGCTGCGCTCTCCACGACGATGTCGACGTGCAGTAGGATCTGCCGGACATGGACAAGCTCCGCTGCCACGTTGGGATCGGGCAGGTCGTACCCGTTCCACTCCTGGACGGGCAGCGCCATGCGCAACGCTCCTGTCGCGCGGGCGCGACAGGGTACTCGCTCGAACAGGGCCACAACTGCGAACTCGACCTCTCTGTCGCATGGCCGCGGTGAGGCTCCGAGAATGAGGTTGAGCCGCTGCCCATCCCGCGATAAAGAGGAGTACGCCGACTTGGGGTACACTTTCGCGGCAGCATCGAGCGCAAGCCGCGCCATGAGCAACGGCTCATTCCACTCGTTTAAGCCCTGATAGTGGATCGTCGCCTCCGAATCTCTCGTTGCAAAGACTGCACTTAAAGTCAACATTCGTCGCACTCCTCTAGTAAGGCAATGGGTCGTCGTAGTTTGGTCGTTCGGGGTAGCCACGCTCGCGGCGGTAGGCATTGTCGACTTGATGAGTATTCTTGTACTCCTCCGCATTCACACCACTCTCGGGGGAGACATTATTATTCCGTTCGTTGGTCCCCGTGGCGTTGTTGGCGGCGTGCCCGAGCTCATGGTTGAGTCCCGTGTCCGCCGGCGACCCGGGGGTTCGCGGCTCGGTCGGGTTGTAAAATACGGTGCTCGCGCACCCCTTACCGCTTCCATCCGGGGGCGGATAGGCGTCGGTGCTATTGGGCGGTAAGCGCGAACACACGTTGCCCGGTTTCTTCTTTGGGTCCCAATCCTGGATCGTCGTCGTGTGCCCCGAGTTGCGGATGGTGTTCAACGAATTGCCCCCTGTCTTGGTATTTGCGACCTTGTACAGGTCCTGCCTGACGCCCTTCTGGAACTTCGCGTCGCCTTTTATCACGAGACTCCCCTCGCGCAACATGGCATCGACCTGCTTCTTGCCTTGCGTCCCTTTCGACCGATTGTTGCCGAAGTCGCCTTCCGCCGCCTTGCCCTTGCGGTCCTTCGGCTTGCCCGACTTGGATGTACGGTTGCGCGCGTGACTGAGGCCGTCGAGGTCGACCGACGTGAGCGGGTCGGGGCAGTAGGCGTAGAGGTGAATGCCGCCGTCCAAGCCGATGGGGTCGGAGGTGAGGTAGCGGCCGAGGCGCGGGCAATAGCAGCGAAACCGATTGAAGTGCAGCTCAGTGGCCGGGTCGAACCAGTGACCGGGGAACCGCAGGTAGAACTCGATGGTGCTCGCGGATTCGACGTGAGCCAACCCATAGGGGTCGATGCGCGCGGCCCATACGACCTCGCCTGTGGCGTCCTCGATCCGGGTCGGCGCCCCGATCTGGTTCGAGAAGATGAAGTATGGCCGGCCGAGCGCGGCCTCCGCGGCGGGGTCCGAGTACTCGACGAACATGAACGGCACGAGCGCCGTCTCGTCGGGGTAGATATAGACGCGGAACCAGCTGTCCGTCTCCTCCGCCGAGAGCCGAAAGTCGTCCCAAATCAGGCGGATCGTTCGCCCGCGCCAGGTTCGGCGGATTAGGCGACAGAACGGGTCATATTCACCGGCCCACGGCTCGCCGTCGATCCGCGCGGTGGTCAGTCGCTCGAGCGCGTCGTACTCGTATTGAATCGCCCGGTTCGGACCGCTCCGACTGATCACTGAGTTGCGTTCGTCGTATTCAAACCACTCGCCGTTCGCGGTGGCCAGGCGATTGCCCGCCAGGAGGTGGACCCCTTCCAGACCCGGCTGCGCGAGTAGGTTTCCCGCGGCGTCCAGCACGAACTCCCGTCGGGTCCCGTCGGGGAGCAATTCGGCCTGCAGACGATGGGCGGCGTCATACTCGTAGCGCGTAACCTGCCCCTCAAGATCCGTGACGCTCGACAGCTCGCCCTCGGCGCTGTAATCGAAGCGGGTCAACCATCGAGCTGCCCGGTAGCTCTTGTGCAGACCCGCCGTGAGCAAACAGCGACCGTCGCCGTCGAAGTGCGATAGTTCGATCGTGCCGTTGGCGAGCTCTCGCGCGACAAGCCCACCGTCCTCGCTCGTGCGGATGATATGAATTGCACCGGTCGGATCCTCGATCATGCGTACGCCGGCTGTGTCGCGGCGATAGCGTACGAAGTACCGCCCGATCTGACACGTCGACTCCGACCCGTTGTCGCTGAAGGTGTGCTCGACGCCCTCACCGTTTTGGTGATCCCTGACCAGTCGACCGGCTTCGTCGTGGGCCAGATCCACCCGCAGATCGCCGCTGATCAGCGTCTTGTACCGGCCTCGCTCGTCGTACTCGAACCGCTGGACCTCGCCGGAGGCGAGGCTCCGGGCCGTGTGGAGGTTGCCGTCGCCCACCTCCAGACCTAGCAGCCGCTGTCCCCGGCCATCGACCTTCTCGAGCAGGTTGTCGGCGCGATCGTAAACGTACCGCTCTTTGATCCTGCCGTGGCGCCGCACCTCCACGAGCCGATCCCAGCCGTCGTACACGAACTCGTGTATTGTGCCTCCAGCGTCCACCACTTGGGTCGGGGCGCTCCGCAGGTTATAATCGCGGCGGATCTTGGCGCCGCATGGGTCTGTCTGTTCGGCGAGCAGATTCCAGGATTCGTAGGTGTATCGATACGTCGAATCGTCGCGGTCCTGATATTCCAGGACATTGCCCTCTGCATCGTACGTCCAGCGGCGCGTCCGGCCCCAGGCGTCGCGCTCTGCAACCCTCTGCCCTAGCTCGTCGAAGGCCTCCGATGGCGCTTCAGGTCGGGGTGCAGGGGGTCGAGCCGGGTCGGTGCGCAGCACCGCCTTCACGATGCGACCCGAGAGCTCTTGCAGAAGAAGATCGTCTCGGCTCGGCCACGAGATCTCGCCTCTGTTCAGGAGACGCCCGTGGATCCACTCAATCGGCGTCTCGGGCAACTGATAGGCTAGTGGATCCGGCGGATTGGGATCCTCGTCGTTCGGCGGGAGCACGTGGCCGTGCGGCTCTTGGCGGCCGACATGACCGCCGCGGTGGTCGTAAAGATAACGGGTGATGTTACCGTTGGGGTCGACCTCCTGCTCGACCCTCCCGTCCGCGCCGACGTGAAACGTGGTGGCGCCGCCGCTCGGCTCAATGATTCGCGTGATGGTCTGGTTCTCGTCCCAGAATACCGTCTTGGTGGCACCGTCGGCGTATGTGCAGATTGCGCAACGCGCTTCGGTCAGGTAGCGCACACGACAGTCAGCCAACCCGTCCTCGCCGCGCTCCCGGATGCATCGGCCCTGTGCGTCGTACTCGTTGAGAAAGGTGTAGCCGCGGCGATCCGTGCGCCGGATCATTCGGTGATTCTGGTCGTACGCATAGGTTGCGTCGCGCCCCAGCGCATCGATGAACTGGACCAGGCGATTCTCGTGATCGTAGGTGTACGTGACGAGGGCCCGGCTTCGACTCGTGTCCGGATCGACGCGGCGCAGTCGCACGAGGCGACCCGCCGCATCGTGATCGACCAGAATTATGCCCGACAGCGCCTCGATCGCGGCGAGGCGCCCATCCTCGCGGTGGAACCAGACCTCGATTTTGCCCTGACGCAGCGCTGCGAGGGGGGCAGAGTGCTGGTCGGCCGCGAACACGAACACCATTCGCGGACCATCGGGCGGATCGAGGATGTACTCCCCTGTTCGCCCTCCAGGCCGCAACAGGAAGCCGTCGCCGACCATCGGGGCGTCCGACCACGGGAAGCTGACGGTGTGCCCCTCGCCGGTCACGTAGTCGATGCCCTCGGCGGTCCTCCGCAGCTCGCGCTGGAAGCTGTGGCGAAAACCCCAGCCGAGCGGCCCCACCGGATGGCGACTGTCGTAGTGGCGCTTCCACTGCAGGGGAAACGGACCCGGGATGGTGATGTCGAGGAATTCCTCGACGCAGGCGCCCGTGACGGGATGGATCGGCTGGCCGACAAGAGCGCAGCGGCTGTTCGCCGGCAGCCGCTGCGACGCCCGTTTCGCCAGCCCCTTGACGGCCTTCATTAAGCCCTGCGCGATTGCCATGGAGGACGGCAGCGGCAGCCCGCCGATCAGCACATTCGGCGAACCGACCAGGATCGTCCCAGGAGTGCCCGTTGGTGGGATCTCTGGCTGGTCCTTGCCCATCCCCGCCGACGCCGCCATCGCCGCCGCGTCGGCGGCCATCTGCGCCGCCATCATCGCGGCCGACAGCCCCATCGCCGCTCCCAGCGCGGAATCTTCATGGGCGACGGCCTCTGCCTCCACGGCTTGGGACGCGATCGCGCCGACCTGGGCGACCTTGCTGGCGACGTTGGCCACCTTGCCGGCGACGGCCGCGATCTTTGCCATCTTGCTGGCATTGGCCGCCGCCTTGGCCGCCCCTGCAGCCGCCCGCGCACCCGTCCCGCTCGGCGCCGGTTTGCAGTGCCAGGTGATGTCGATCCCGGCCCGCGCCGCCCGCGCCCCGCCGATGAATACCTTCGACGATCCGGTGATGATCTCGTACATCGCCGTCGGCGGCAGACCCATGCACGTCGGGCTCAAGCCGATATCTCCGCACCGTGCCGCCGGCTTGCCGTTGATCAGCACCTGCAAGCATGTACCGAGCATGATCGGACCCACAGGCGGAAACGGAATCGGCGGCGCAGGTGGCGGACCGCTCGGGGGGTGAGCGGCGTGCGCGTGCGGAGCTCCCAGCGCCAGCGAGGTCAGCGTCGCTGCAGGGAAGGCCGGCAGCATCGCCGACAGGCCGTTGGTGAGTGCAGCGAGCTTCTCGTCGAGGGCCGCGGCCACGGTCGTCGTCAAGGCGTTGGTCAAACCGCCCACCAGGCCGCCGCTGGCGACCCCGGCGGCGAAGCTAGCCACGTTGTTGGCGACTTGCGCCGTCTCCGCAGCCTTGGCGGCGAGGCTCGCCACGACCTTCGCGGCGGTGGTGGCAGGCGGGACGCCGTCCTTCCCGCTCAGCTTGTCGCTCGCAGCGACGGCGCGCTCCAACGAAGCGTCGGCGCGCGCTCTGCGATTGGGGTCGTTGACTACCATTTGCCCCGCTCGGCCCGGTACTGTGCGGCCCGATCCGCGTGTCGCAATTCGCCGCAGACCCGGATCAGATGATCGAGATTGGACCGCACAACTGTCGCTAGTTCGAAGCCGGCCCCGAGCAGGAACGCTTCGTCCCAGCACGCCAAGGCTGCCTCGGGCTCTCCCTGACGCTCGAGGCTAAGGCCCTTGCGCTCCAGAGCCATGGCTTTGCCTGCCGGATCGGCCTCAAGGTCCTTTAGGTCGACGAGGCAGCCATAGTAGCCCGTGGCGAGGGCGAACTCGCCGCGCTGAAAGGTGACCTCGCCCAAGTTCTCGACGACTACGGCCAGGACGACCGGCTGCTGTGCGGCCACAGCGGGCTCCAAGGCGTTCTGATAGTGCTCCTGGGCCTTCTCCAGGTCCCGCTGGCGGTGTCGGGCGACATCGCCGAGGCCCGCGTGTGCAACCGCCTCAAGCATGGGCTGCTCGGTCTGTCGATAATATGCAGCCAGTCGCTGGAACTTTTCGACGGCCGCGCTGACGCGGCTGTTGGCGTGATCGAAATATGCGGTCTGCAGCAGCGCCTGCATTCGCTCCGGCTCCGACGCCGCGGGATCGTCGGCTTCTTCACGGAGGGCCGCCTCGACCTGCTCGCTGCCGAAGTCGTAGACATGCACCCGCACTCGAGAACGGCCGCGGAGGCGGTCGAGCGCATGACCCGCCGGATCCACGCGGACTATCAATCGAACGCCCCTGACCCAGGGAGCCGTGAGATCCGTGGGCACGAGGCCGTCCAGGAGTTCATCGTAGGCTTGAGGATCTTCCACTGCTGTGGGGCATAGGGTCCAGACCAGACGGCGATTGCCTTCACTAGTGAACAGCGAACGGGCATACGTGATGGCGGCCTCCATCCGACCGACAGGCGGACGGTCGGTCCGATCAAGCGCGGCGGGCGGCGGGGGCACCGGAGACTTGCCGTCCTCGACCGCTGCCGCGTCAGCGATCCGGTGCTCCTCCCGCAAGTGCCCGACGACTGCCGTCACATATGCGTCCGCGGTCGTGAACATGTCCGCGAACATCAAGTGGACATCACAGCCCGACGCATGCTCCAGGCTCCGCAAGGCCTTGAGGAGCAGAGGGCCGACATCCCCGGTGCAGGCCGCCACAAGCAGCAGGTCATCCCGCTGCTCGATAAATTCATGCAGCGTGCGGTGCAGGTGCTCGAGTAATCTGCGCATAATCCTCGTCTTGGACTAGGTTCAACGCTGTCCGTATGCTCACACCCGCAACGTATATTGGTCGGTTGAATTCATCACCGCCCTTTCCCTGCGTGACGAGGCGGGTACCCGATCGCTGGATCGGGGAGGGAGAGGGCGGAGCGCAGGAGGTTGGCGACGTGGGGCACCGCGGCTGGCGCGGAATAGGAGCTCGAGGGCAGTGGTGGACCAGCGTGGCATCATCACTGAGTGCTGTTCATACGACCAGGGGCTTGCCAGAATCACCGGAGGCTCGATATGGGATCTCAGGTCGTTAGTTTATCTTCACGAGAGCGCCCGTGATCTCCTGCACTCCGACTGCGGAACTGGAGATCTTCGGCCCCGAGATTGTGACTCCCGAGGACTCAATCTTGATCGAGCTCGAGCCCACACTGAGGGTGATGCTCTCGCCGCCGCTGATGGTGACTGCCTTGCCTTGGACCTTGATCGTGGCGGGACTGTCGAGCTTGACCTCCGTGGGAGCAGAGATGGAGACGGTTGTGGTGTCGGATTTGAGGGTAGTCGCCGTGTGGCCGGTGAGTGACAGGCTCTCCAGGGCTGCGGTTACAGTGACGCCCTTGCCGCCCGTGAGGGTCAGGCCGTCGCCGGTGGATTTGAGGGCGACAGCAGCCGCGCCAGAGATGTCGAGACCGCCGGGGCTCGAGGCGATCGTGATGAGCCCGCTCGCCTTCTCGGTGTGGGTGCCGGCCGTCACGGCGAGCTTGCTGTTGCCGGCGACGACGGTGACCTCGCGGTCCTTCTGGACCTTGGTGGTGCTCTTGCCGGCGCTGACGGTCAGGGATTCGTCGCCCTTGCTGACGGTCACCGAGCGGTCGCCGGTGACCGAAAAGGACTGAGAGCCGACGGAGAAGCTCTGGCTGCCAGTTACCGAGAAGCTCTGATTGTGCTTGATCGTGCGGGTGTTGTCGTTCTCGATGACCTCGTTGAGGTCCTTCTGGGCGTGAATGAAGATCTCCTCGCTACCCTTCGCATCCTCGAACCGGAGCTCGTTCGAGCCACCGGCGCCGAGGCTGGACTCGGACTTGATCGTGCTCTTCGTCTTCTCGCCCGGGAGCGAGTACGGAGGGGCGTTGACGCCGTTGTACACACAGCCGGTGACGATGGGCCGCTCGGGGTCGCCGTCGAGGAACTCGACGAGCACCTCCATACCGATCCGCGGGAGGAACATGAAGCCCCAACCGGGGCCGGCCCATTTTTGAGTGACGCGGATCCAGCACGATGCCGTGTCGTCGCGGGGGGAGAGGCGGTCCCAGTGAAAGAGGACCTTGATCCGACCCTGCTGATCGGTGTGTATCTCCTCGCCCTCAGGGCCGACGACGACGCCGGTTTGTGGACCGTGGGCGCGGGGTTTGGAGAGCCGGCGTGACGGCTGGAACGGGGTCTCTTGGGGGATGCACTCGAAGGTGTTGGCGTAGCGCGGACCGCCACCGGTGCTGTGGGCGAAGGGGCTGGCGTCGGAGGCTTCGCCGGTGTGGACCACGCGGGTGAGCAGGTAGGTGCGGTCGAGCTCGGCCTGAGGATGACCGACGAGGGCGACCCGGTGTCCAGGGATAGACTCGAGAACATCACTCTGCCCGCGGCCGACCTCGCCGGAAGCGGCGAGTTCCTCGAGCTTGCGGCGAGCGCGGTGCTCGCCATCGTCAAGGAGGAGGCGGCGATCGTCGTGCTCGTAGACCTCGCGGTCACGGGCGCGGGCGTCCTTACTGTGGCGCCCGCGGTGGTACGGAGAGTCGGAAGGGTGCACCCAGTCGAAGTCGCGTTGCACGACAGAGGTGCTGCGCAGCGAACTGCACCAGCCGAAGTGATGGACCGACTCGGTGTGCCGGGTGCCGCCGCTCTCGGGCACGAACGGCACGGCTTCGAGGTCGTCGCCGAGCTTGAGCTCGGGGCAGTCGCTGCTGACGGCGAGCAGGACCAGCACCTCGGCCCGTTCGTCGGCGGCATGATCGAAGTAATAGACGATGCCCTCTTCCTGCATCAGGCGGCTGGCGAACTCGAAGTCGCTCTCGCGGTATTGCACGCAGTATTCGCGGGCCTCGTAGGCGGACTCGTCGAGGTCGAGGCGGACGGTCCGGCCGAGGTCTCGAAGCGGGGCCGTGAGCACCTCCTTGAGGATGTCGACGGCGCTCTTGCCCTGCCAGAAGCGGATATTGACGACCTGCGACATCAACATGCAGGCCGGTGCGAGCTCGATGCGGATGCCGATGTGGTCGGGCGTGAGTCCGGTGGTCTCCACTCGCTGGACTAGGCCGAAGACCGAGCGCGTGTTGTCGTCACGAGCGAGGGAGAGCTGGCATGCCGATCCGAGCAGCGATGGCACGTCGACATGGATGTCCGTCGAGATCAGCTCCAGGACCAGCTGGTAGGGCTCCGAGAGGCCCTCGGCCAGGTGGAAGCGCCGAAC
>Ga0075163_10007197_pt1 | contig 14736 bp, 9 predicted proteins | sample JI1023141ADNA_FD_71478 | JGI IMG/M metagenome (GOLD analysis project Ga0075163, IMG submission 71478) | Wastewater effluent complex algal communities from Wisconsin, to seasonally profile nutrient transformation and Carbon sequestration -... | ecosystem: Engineered > WWTP > Effluent > Algae...
GTTGATGGTTCCGGCGCGGAAGCCGTCGACGCCGCGCGCGTTGCCGTCGACCGGCAGGCCGTTGGCGCCGAGCTCGGGGTTGGGCTTGGTGGGGTCGGCGACGTATTCCGGAAAGTAGAAGTCGCGGCCGGCGCCGTAGGCGCCGGAGACGCTGGTCCACATGCCGGCGTCCTTGCTGAATCGGTAATAGCCGGTAGCGCGCGCGCGGCCCACGCCGTAGTCGGCGGTGGAGACGCTGCCTTCGGCGAACGAAGGGAGGCTGCGCGGGCGGGTGACGAGGTTGATGACGCCGAAGAACGCGCTGGTGCCGTAGAGCACCGAGCCCGGGCCGCGGACGATCTCGATGCGCTCCACGTCGTCGATGTCGACGCGGCCGTCGTAGCCGGCGTACGAAGACCAGATGTAGTTGTCGTTGAGCGGCTGGCCGTCGAGCAGGATGAGCACGCGATTGCCGTAGTTTCCGGGGCGGGAGAAGCCGCGGAAGCCCACCGTCTGGTAGCTGCGATCGTCGGAGAGGTAGAGGCCGCGCACGCCCCGCACCGCCTCGGCGACGGTGGGGTAGCCCATGGCCCGGAGCTCGTCGCGCGAGATGATGGAGACCGAGGCCGGTGCATCTTCCACCGATTCCGTCACGCGCGAGGCGGCGGTGACCTCTTCCTGCGAGGCCAGCTGCAGGTCGAGCTTGGTCTGATCTTTCTTCGAGATGACGATGCTCTGCTCCACCGAGCGAAAGCCACTGCGCGACACCTTGAGCTTGTGCTCGCCCACCTGCACCGCGAGCACCGCCGGGGTGAAGCCCATGGGCTGCCCGTCGATCTCGATGAGCGCGTCGCGCACGTCGGCGTTCACCACCAGGGCGCCGGTCTCCGCCGAGAGCTTGGTACGCACGGTGGCGGTCTGCTTGACCGGGATCTCGACGTTGTACTCGCTGGTGGCGAAGCCCGGCTTGGTCACGTACACGATGTGGCGCCCGATGGGTGCTTCCACGGTGCATGGCACGGTGCAGATAGGCTCGCTGGCCTCCTCGTCGAGGCGCACCACGCCGCCCGGCTCGCCTTCGACCTTGAGCGTGCCCACCTGGCGCACCAGCTTGAGCTCGATCTTGCGTTCTTGCCCCACCGCCAGATCCACGGCATCGGTCTGTACCGGCTCGTAGCCGGGGAGCTCGACGATGACCTTGCGCTTGCCCGCCGCCAGCCCGAGCACGCGGGGCGTGGTGCCGCGCGGACCGAGGTCGCGGCGATCGAGGTACACGGTGGCGCCGGGCGGGTTGGTCTCCACCCGAAGAATGGCCACGCTGGGCGTGATGCGCGCGACGGCCTCCTCCACGCGCTTCTTCGCGGCCGGGTCCTTCTCGCCCTCGAGCGCGAGGACGTAGTAGCGGTAGGCTTCCGGAGCCTTCTTCAGCTGCTCGTAGGTGCGCGCGATGTTGAACACCACGTTCTTGTTGGGCACCAGGCGGTTCGACGCCAAGAAGTGCTCGAGCGCTCCCTGGAAGTCGCGGGCCTCGTAGCGATCGGCGCCGAGGTTGAACTGCAGATCGGCTTCGTCGGCGAGGTCGTCGGCCTGGGCCAGCGCGGGGGTGAAAGAGAGAAGTAGCGTGCAGACCAGAGAAACGACGTGCTGTCGTGCGCGACTCATCCAGGCTCCTCGACGCGATTGCGTGCGATCAGAAAAAGGCTCGATTCGAACTTCGGTTTGGGGCGCCGGGGCAAACCGGCATGCAGGCCTTCGGCGCGACTCATCGCTCTCGACGGATGTCGAGGCCGGGCGTTGGCGGAGGCGGCGTGGGGGCCGCGCTCGCGCTGGCGGTAGGCGCGGGGGCGCCGCCCTTCTTGGGAGGCCAGGGAGCCGCGCCCGCGTGACTGCCACGTACGCTCGACGCGCTGGGGGCGTCGTGGGTGGCGGGCGCGGTCACGGCCGGTCCTTGCGCCGCGACCTGCTGGTCCGCAGAAGGCGAAGCGATCGCGGCGGGCGCGGCGGGCGTTCCGGTGCCGGGCTCTTGCAGGCCGGTCTTCACCGAGCCGCCGCGCCCGGAGAACGCGCCCCAGGCGAGGCCGCCACCGAGCAGCAGGATCGCGACCGGCGCCAGCATCCACCAGCGGGCCTTCGACGGCTCCTCGCGGGCGGTGATGGCCAGGCTGCCTTCCGGTGCGGTGGGCGAGCGACTGTCGTTCACCGGGGTCCCGGGATCGATCGATCGCACGATGCCGCTCTTGGGCCCCGGCGCGAACGAGAGATCCGGTGACGACGGCGGCGGCGGCATCGAGGCAGGGACCGCGAGGCCACTGGCGAAGCCCGCAGCCTTGGCGATGGACACCGCACGCGCGGCCACCGAGCGCGCCCGGGAGCGAACGAACGGCGAGAGCGCGATCGCCAGCTCGGCGGTGCTCTGGTAGCGGTCCGCGCGATCCTTGGCCATGCAGCGATCGATGATCACCTCGAGCCCCGCGGGCAGGTCCGGCCGCAGGACGCTCAGCTTGCGATGCGGTCGCTCCAGGATCTCGGCCATGAGCACCGAGAACTCGTCGGTGTCGGAGAACGCCGTCTCGCCGGTGAGCATCTCGAACAGCAGCGCGCCCAGCGACCAGATGTCGGAGCAGCGGTCCACGTCGTTCACGGCCCGGAGCTGCTCCGGCGACATGTAGTAGGGCGAGCCCATGAGACCGTCGCTCTCGCCGCGGATGTCGGCTCCGGCGATGCGGCTGGTGAGGGCCACCTTCGAGATACCGAAATCGAGGACCTTCACCGAGCGTTCGCCGGCCCGGTCGACGATGAACAGGTTCTCGGGCTTCACATCGCGATGCACGATGCCGCGCGCGTGCGCCTCGCCGAGCCCCTCGCACGCTTGCACCAGGAACTCGCAGGCCTCGAGCATCGGTAGCGCGCCGTTCTCGCGGATGAAGTCGCCGAGGTCCTGCCCTTCCAGCAGCTCCATCACCATGAACGGCATGCCCTGGTGGGTGCCCACGTCCATGACGCGCGCCACGAACTCGCTCTTCAGTTTCACGGCCGCTCGCGCTTCGAGCGCGAAGCGCTGCACCACGTCCGGCCGCTGCGCGCTCCCGCGTCGCAGGAACTTGAGCGCCACCTGCTCGTCGAGCCCGGTGTGCGTGGCCCGAAGCACCACCCCCATGCCGCCGATGCCGATGAACGAGTCGACGTGGAACTTCTCGGCGACGGTGTCTCCGGGCTGCACCGGGGACTCACTCTCGATACTCGGGCTGGCCTCGGCGCTGGCAGTCATCAATCCTCCGCCCCACCAATCATCCAGTATACGGGCGCGCCACGTCACTCTGCGACAACAAAAGGCACGCGGGCGCATGCGAGCTCGTTGCGCGAGGCGCTCACATGTCGCAACGAAGCTACGCGGAACGAACGTGCGACGCGGCACTGATGCCTCCCGCCAGCAGGCCTCGCGGGAAGCTCAGCCTCTCGCGAAGCCGCGACTCAGCATCGTTCGCGCGAAGCCGCGGGTGCGGCCGAGCTCAGTTGCCGACGCCGAACTTGAACGGATACGCGGCCACGGTGGTCGGAGCGTCTGCAGCCGGAAATTTCCAGGAGCGGACCTGGCGAACCACGCAGCCTTCGACGCGCGGGTTCGAGAGGGAGCTCGAGCCCACCGAGGCCGAGGTCACCGATCCGCTGGGGTCGATCTGCCATTGCACGGTGACGCCGCCCTGGAGGTTCGGGTTGCGCTGCGCTTCGCTCTCGTAGCAAGCGCGGAGGGCCCCGGTGCGCGAGACCACGACGCGTCGCACCTGCTCCGGCGTCAGACCGCCATGGGCCTGACCTGCGCCCGCGGCGACGGAGATCTTCCGCTCGCCAGGGCCGCCGTTCCCGTTGCCATTGCCGTTGCCATTGCCGGTCCCGTTGCCGTTGCCATTGCCGCCGTTTCCATTGCCGCCGGAACCACGGCCACCGGGGCCGCCGCCACCTGCGCCGTAGCCGCCACCCGCGCCGGCGCCCCAGCCGGTTTGCAGCGTCCCCGAGCCGAATGCCACGCCGGGCCCGTTGCCACCGCCGCCGCCACCGACGCCCTTGAGCGCCGTACCGGGGCCGCCGCCGAGCACCAGGTCCTTGGAGTTGAGGCCCGAGAGCGCCTGACCCACGGTCTGGATGGACTTCAGCGTCTGCTGGATCTCCTTGCCGGTCTCGCCGTCGAGCACCTCGGCCATGCCGCCGTAGTGGGTGGTGGGCTTGATCTCGCCGGGAATTTCCGTGTGATCTGCATCTTTATTCAGGCCGAGCTTGCCCTCTTTGCCCTGAATCTTCTGGCCGCCGCCCTGGGGCTTCTTGTCCTGCGCGCCCGGGTCTTTCACGCCCTTGCCGCCGCCGTTGTCGTTGGCGGCGCTGGGCTCGGGCGGCGTGGGCTCGCTGAGAATGGGCCGGTGGAGGCCGAAGCGCGCGGCGAGCTCGTCGGGGTTGGTGAGCTCGAGCGGCTTGGGGAGCGGGTCTGGCGTCATCAGGGTTCGCAAGAGACCGAGCACACCCACGTGCAGGAGCGCGCTCGCCACCAGCGTGAGGATGCCCAGCACTTCGGGTACCCAGTTGCCGCCCAGCTTCTGCGGGGGCGACGTGTACTGGAAGAACACCGAGAACAGGCCGTACTGCACGAGCCCGTAGTCGCCGGGCATGATCGGGACCGGCGCGCCGGTTCCGCCCAGCTGCGCCGGATCCTCCGCGCGACCGCGCAGCGTGAGCAGGCCGCCCACCGCGCCGCGGGCGTCGAGCATCCAACCGCCGGGCACCGCACGCAGCGGCGCCGGCGCCATGGCGAGGCCTTCGGGAATGGGCAGCACGGCGTCTTGCGACTCGCCGAACTCGAACGACTCCCCACGACCCAGCGTCTTCAGGCTCAGCACCGTGGTCCCCCACACTGCAGCGCAGCGGAGCACCTGAGGTTGACCAACGGAGGCGACGATCGTTGCGTTCAAGGGAGGGCTCCTTGCGAGGGCCGAGCGTTAGCGAGAATAGTCAGCGTAACGTACGGGTAGACTCCGCCAAGGATATTCCGTTCGCAAAAATCCGCCTGCTGCGCTGCTTTGACCGCACCTCGTGCGAAGAGTCGTGCCATGGCCTACATGGGGGCGAGGCGAACGAAAAAAGTTCGGGGGCGTGTCGATCGGTGGGGTGTTCGCTCGTCGGCTCTCCGGAATCGCGGCATCATGCCGCCCCGAACGAAGGAGATACGCGATGCGTTTCATGATGATGCACAAGATGACCGTGGACATGGAAAAGGGCCTGCCGCCGTCGCCCGAGGTCATGGAGGGCATCGGCGCGCTCATGGGCGAAGCTGCCGCCCAGAAGGTGTTCGTCTCTGGCGAGGGGCTCAAGCCCTCTTCGCAGCGCTTCCACCTCTCCTATCGAAACGGCAAGCGGACGCTCACCGAAGGCCCGTTCGCCGATGCGAAGGAGCTGCCGGCGGGCTTCGCGCTGCTCTCCGTGAAGTCGCGGGACGAGGCGCTCGCGTGGCTCGACAAGTTCGCAGCGGTACTGGGTGACGTGGACATCTTCGTGGGGTCCGTGGTCGAACCGTGGGATTTCGGCATGCCGAAGCCGGAGAATGCCCCTTTGCGCTTTCTCGCCATGCACCAGGCGGACTCGCGCTCGGAGAGCGACGCGCCGCCGAGCCCCGAGCTCATGGCCAAGATGGGGGCGCTCGTCTCCGCGATGACCGAGGCGGGCGTCCTCCAGGTCACCGGCGGTCTCGCCAGCACCCGGCACGGGGCGCGCATCCGTTTCAGTGGCGGCAAGCGCACGGTGATCGACGGTCCCTTCGCCGAGTCGAAGGAGCTCATCGCCGGCTACGCGATCTTCGATCTGCCCTCGAAGGCCGCGGCCGTCGACTGGGCCGCGCGTTTCGCGGAGGTCGTGCAGGTGAACGAGATCGACGTGCGCGAGATGGTCGGCTGAACGTCGACGGCCCTCGGGGCCCGGTCGTTGCGGGCGAGAGCCCCATTCGCCCGCTCATGGCGTATGCTCGCCCCAGAGGGTCTCGATGCGAACCTGGTACGCGATGGTGGGGGTGGTCGTTGTCGTTCTTGCGGGGTGTGGTCGCCCCAAGCGAAGCACGTCGGGCACACCGGCGGCCTCACCCCCTGGCGTCTCTCTGCGCGAAGCGCGGCGCGGCTTCGTCACCAAGCTCGCACCGACCGAGGCGACCAAGGAACCCGTGGACGCGCCCCCGCCCGGCGTCTTTCGCCTCACGCACTACGATGCGCCGCCCGGCAAGCTCGCGGCCTACGTCTCCCCGGACCCGGGCGACGGAAAGCGTCACCCCGCCATCGTGTGGATCGCCGGTGGCGATTGCAACAGCATCGGCGACGTGTGGTCACCCGCACCCGCCGACAACGACCAGACCGCGAGCGCATACCGCAAGGCCGGTGTGGTCACGATGTTCCCGTCGCTGCGCGGGGGCAACGACAACCCCGGCGCCAAGGAAGGGTTCCTCGGGGAAGTGGAGGACGTGATGGCCGCGGCCGATGCGCTCGCCAAGGAACCGTACGTGGATCCTGCACGCATCTATCTGGGCGGGCATAGCACCGGCGGCACCCTCGCCCTGTTGGTCGCGGAAACCACCGATCGTTTTCGCGCGGTCTTTGCCTTCGGCCCCGTCGCCGACCCGGCTGGTTACGGAGACAAGCCCGTGTACGTAGAGCCGGGCGATGCGCGCGAGGCCACGCTCCGCGCGCCCGGCAACTGGCTCGGATCCATCCGCTCGCCCACCTTCGTCATCGAGGGCACCACCCGCGGCAACATCGAAGCCCTGAACGCCATGGCGAAGAGCTCGACCAACCCGAACGTCCACTTCTTGCGTGCCTTCGGTGAGTCGCACTTCTCCGTGCTCGCACCCACCAACGCGCTCCTCGCTCGAAAAATTCTCGCCGACCAGGGGCCCACCACCAACCTCGACCTCACCGGTCCGGAGCTTCAAAAGGTGCTCATCCACTGAGGCCGAAGGCGTTCCCTCAGCGAAACGGGCCCTGGCCGAGCTGACGGCGGGTGGCGAAGCGCCGGTAGAGCGCGAGCAGCTCCGCGTCGCGCTTCTGCTTCACCAGCCCGTCGACCTCGTCCGGAGCGACGCCCTCTTCGAGGCATGCCTTGGCCAGCTCCGCGCGCCGGAAGGCGGTGAGCGCGAGACGGTTCTTCTGCCCGGCGACCCGCGTCGCCACCAGCAAGCCGAACAGGACGACGAAGAGGACGACGACCGACATGCGATGGGCCCCACGTACCAGAACGTGGTCCGGGCGCAAGTTGGCGTGGGCCTCAAGGCGCCCTACGAGATCGACTGCCGCTAGCCCGGATTATTCATGGTTCCGGGGCTGCATGTCACGATGCATCGGGAAATCTCGGGCGTACGGCGGTTCTCGACCCTGCGAAGGAACAACAGTCCGCCCCCCGTCGGGGACTTCGCGGCGTCGTCTCGGGTCTGCGATCCGGCGTGCGCCCGTCTTTCCCGCGCCTCGTGCCACTCGCCGACCGGCCCATGAATAATCCGGGCTAGAACGCGGGCGAGGTCCGGGTGTCGGAGAGCTCTTTCATGAAGGTGCGGTGACCGAGATCGCCGGCCGCGAACTCGGCGCGGACCCGGCGCAGGAAGTAGACGAGCTGCGGGCTCTTGAGGCGCGTCTCGATCTCGAGCTCGCCGAACTTCATGACCTTGGCGCCGCCGTCGACGGTGCGGACCTCGACGTTCTCGGGCTTGCCGCCGGCAGCCGCGGGGGTGGGCGCGCCACTGGCATCGCCCTCTTTCACCGGAACCGCCGAGCCTGCGTCGACCACCTTCGCGGGAGGCTTGGGGGGCCGCGCCGGGGCCGGCGGACGCCGCTTGGGCTGCGCGCCGGAGAGGAGCGTGACGGCGGTGATCGCCGCGATGATCAGGAACACGAAACTGCGCTTGGCGTTCGAAAGGCGCATCACTTTCCTCCCTTGGCGGGCGGAGTCTTGTCGGGTGGCGGCGGGGGTGGCTGCGGCGGCGCCTCGACCTTGGACGACGCGTTGAGCATGGTCATGTACTTCTGCGCCTCCGACCGCGCCGGATCGTTGTCCGGCGCGTCGGACAGGTACTTCTCGAAGTAGCCCTTGGCCTCGGCCGGGCGCTTCAAGAAATCGGCGTAGAGTACACCCATGTTGTAGAGCGCGGCCACGTTGTGCGGCTCGCGCCCGAGCACCCGCTCGAGGATGGCCTTGGCCTCGTCGAGCTTGTTCTTGGCCTTGGCATCGGCCTGCCCGCGTACCGCGGCGGCGAGGCCCACCTCGGCGGCGCTGTCTTCCTTCGACACCGCGAGAATGGCCCGGTACTGCTCCTCGGCCTTGGCGTAGGCGCCGGCCTTCAGGAGCACGGTGCCCATGTTGAGGCGCGCGGTGGTGTCTTTCGGATCTTCCTTGGACGCCGTCTGGAACGACTGGAACGCCAGGGCGTCGTCGCCGCGCGCAAGGAGCACCATACCCATGGTGCGATGGGCCACGGCGCTCTTGGGGTCGACGTCGCTGGCCTGCTTGGCCAGGAGCTCGGCGGTGTCGCGCTCGCCCTTGGCCAGGTGACACAAGGCCAGCTCCGAGAGCGCGGCGGCGTTGCCGGAGCGGCGCGCCAGCACCTCGCGGGCCTCCTTGATGGCGCGGTCCACCTGCCCGGAGTCCCGGAGCACGGTGATGAACAGCGTGCGCGCGCCGTCGGCGTCCGGGTGCGCCTTCACGAACTCGCCGAGCGTATCGGCGGCGTCCTTGCTGGAGCCGCGTCGCCGCTGCACCTCGGCGAGGGCCACCGCCACGTCTTCTTGCGCCGGCGCGAGCTTGAAGGCCCGTTCGAGCGATGCTTCCGCCGCCTTGGTCTCGCCGCTGCCCGCGAGCACCACGCCGAGATCGAAGTGCGCCTCCCACAGGTTGGGGTCGATGGTGACGGCTTCCTTGAGCAGCGCGATGGCTCGCTCCGTGCCCTTCGGCTCCTTCGCGGCTTGCACGCCTTGCACCATCTTCGCCACCGCTTCCGGGTTGGCGGGCGGGAGCTCGGCGGCGTTCTTCGGGCCGCTGCCGTGACCACCACCGCCACCACAGGCGACGGTAGCGGCGAGCGCCAGGGAGAAAAACGTGAGGAGCGCGCGGTTCATTTCTTCTTCTTCGGAGGCTGCGGTCGAGGCTTGGGCGCGGCGGGCTTGGGAGCGGCCGCGGGCTTGGCGGTCGCGGCGGCGGGCGTCGGGCCGTCGTCGGGCTTCAGTGCATCGTCAGGCTTCAATGCGTTGTCGCCGCCCGCAGCGGGGGTGGCGGGCGCGGTGGCGGTCTTCGGGGCGTCGGGCTTGGTCGCCTCGGCCTTGGCCGGTGCTGCGGGAGCCCCCGGCTTGGCCTTGGTATCGGTCTTGGGCGCCGGGCCGCCTCGTCGCGGGGCTTCGATGAGCGCGGGCAGGGGCGAGGCTGCCTGCGAGCGAATCTCGAAGCCGGTCTCCTTGAGCGGCGGATAGAGCTCGCCGTTGAGGCGCCCCAGCGACTCCCGCAGCTTGGCGGTCCACTGGTTGAAGATGCCGAGCTCCACCGCCTTCTTCCAGCCGTTCTCGTAGGCGTCGAGGGCGCGCTCTTCGATGGGCACGACGAACTCGTCGATCTGCTGCTGGTAGGCTTCCTTGTCGGCGTCCGGAAGGCTCGCCGGCGGCGGCGCGTCCCGGAGCGACTTGGCGAACGTCTCGTAGGTGTGGCCGATCTGGTAGAGCGCGGCGGTGGTCCACTCGGCCACGTTCATCGACACGGTGTCGAGGAAGATGGCCGCCGCTTGCTTGAGCAGCTCGGCCTTCTGCTTGAGCCGCGCCGAGAGCTGCTTCACGTCGCCGTCGATCTTGATCTCTTCGAAGCGCGCCAGCACGCGCTCGCCCTCGAGGTACCGGGCGCGGGCGGCGGCGTACTTGCCGTCGGGGCCCAGATCGTTGCCGCGCTGCTTGCCCAGGTTCACGGCGGCGCGCAGCGACTCGTCGGCGCCGCGGTTGTCGCCCAGCTTGGTCTGCGCCAGCGCCATCTGCACGAAGGCCTGGGCGCGTTTGTCGTTGGAGCGGGTGCGCGTGACGAAGCGGCGGAAGAGCTCCACTGCGTCCTTCGGACGGCCGGCGTTCATGTGCGCGCGGCCCATGTAGAAGTAGACCTCGTCGGCCTCCGGCGTGCCCTGGTGCGCGGCGATGTACTTGTTGCCGTTCGCGATGGCCTTGTCGTAGTCGCCCACGGTGGTGCGGAGCAGCACCGCGTTGTAGCCAGCGTCCTTGGCGTGCTCGTGCTTCAGGTAGTTGGGGTGGTCCTTGTCGGCCAGGCCCGCCATGGCCTCGTGGAACTCGGCGGCATCCTGGAACAGCCCCATGGCCTGGAAGGTGCTGGCTGCGATCCAGGCGCCGCTGGGCGACTCCGGACGATCGCGGTAGTCCTTGCTGGTGACCAGCTGCGCGGCTTCCTTGAGGGTCGAGAGATCGCCGGCCTTCTGCGCCGAGAGCTCGGCGTTCACGCACGCCTGGGCGGCCCGCGGATCCTTCGGGAACTCCTTGGCCGCGCGCAAGTAGGCCTTCGCGGCCCCGGCGTGGTCGCCGGCCTCCGACTTGGTCTCGCCCTGCTTGAACACCGACTGCACGATGAGCGTGTCGAGCTTGGCCTGCGACTCGGCGGTCTGGAACGACGGCGCCGTCTTCAGGCGCCGGGCCCAGGTCTCGATGTTCTCGTAGTTCTTCGACTTGTTGAACGACTCGAGAATGAGCTGGCCGGCCGGGAGGGCCTCTTCGCTGCGCGGGAACTTCTCCAGCAAGCTGCCGAAGATGCGCACCGCGGGGTCGTACACGCCGTTGTCGTAGTAGAGGCGCCCCTGCCGGAAGAAGAGCTTCGGCAGCGCCGGATCTTCCGGGTACAGCTGCGCGTACAGGTCGAGCGCCTCGGCGAACTTCCGATCCGTCTCGGTCTCGGTATACGTGCCGGTGGGCTGCTTCTTGCGCGCCTCGATCTCGGCCATGCGCACCCGCTCGAGGGCCGACATGGCGTTGTAGAGGGCGTCGTGGCGCAGGCCCTTTCCGGGCTCCTTGGCGGCCACGTCGGCGGGCATGGCCCGGGCCGAGGCCAGGTAGTTGTTCGCGGCCTCGGAGTTCTTGTCGAGCCTCTGGAACTGGATGTCCGCGAGGTTGTACATGATGTCGTAGCTCTGCGGCTCGCCCTTGAAGCGTGTAAGATACACGTCGTAGAGCGATGCGGCGGCCTCGAACTCGGCGCGGCTGGTCTTGTCTTTTTGGGCTTTGGCGTGGATGGCGAGGGCGCTCTTGCGCAGCTGCTCTTCGACCTTCTTCGAGGTCTCTTCCACCATCTTGGGGTCGCCCTGGGTGCGAGCCCAGGTGCCGCCGGTCGTGTAGCCGGCGATGGCGCGCTCGTAGGTGGTCTTGAGCTGCGGGTAGTTCTCCAGGGCGTCGTAGCCGGCGGCGATGGCCAACACCCAGTTGCCGGCTTCGCGGCTCGTGGGGTCGAGCTTCAGCAAGAGCTCGTAGGCCTCGATGCCGCGATCGTAGTGCGCTTGCTCGTAGAAGGTCTCGGCCAGCGCCTTGACGATCTTGCCGGCGAACTTGTCCCCGCCGATCTTGACGAGGAACTTGTACATGTCGTTGGCGGTGTTCTTTTCGTCTTCGGTGAACACCTCCACCAGGTACTTGAGGGCCTCGCCCTGGAGCTCGTCGAGCTGCTTCTGCTGGACGCCCGATACACTGCCCTTCTTGTCGGTGACCTTGAACACCTCGACGAAGCGCACCACCGCTTCGTCGCCCTTGCCCAGGCGCCACAAGCACCAGGCGCTCTTGAAGAGCGCGAGCCCGTAGAGATCGCTGTCCTTGAACTTGAGGACCTCTTCGTACTCCGCCAGCGCCGCCGCGTAGTCGTACTTGCCGTTGAAGTACGACTCGGCCTTGGCCATGTGCGCGTCGGGCACGAAGCGCGACTGCGGGTACTCCTTGAGGATGCGGGTGAAGCGCTCGAGCGCCTCGTCCATCTTGCCCTGCTCCGAGGCCATGAAGCCGTCGGCGTAGAGCGCGAGATCGTACTGCGGGAACCACGGGTAGTCCTTGAGCACCCGGGCGAAGAGATCGCGCGCCACCGCGTAGTTCGGGTCCGGCGGCGGTCCGCGCTGGTCCACCGGCTTCTTTTCCCAGGCGGCGAAGCGCTCCACGAAGGCCTCGCGCTCGACCTCCCACTTGAGCTCGCCGAGTCGCATGAGCGCCTCCGGCATCTCCCGGGCTTCCTTGGGCGTCTCGGTGACGAAGGTGGTGAGCAGCTTGATGGCCTCGCCGCGGAGCGAGCGCACCTGCTTCACGTCGCGCTCGATGCGGCCGTCCATCTGCGCTTGCAGCTGCTTGCGCAGCGGCTCGGGAATCTTCGGGCCCTTGATGGTGGGGCGACCGCCGGGGCCGGTGGCGGTGCTGGTGGCGCTCCCGCTGCCGGGCGCGCGCTTCTTGGGACCGCTGCCACCCTCGACGGTGCGCTCGGCGGCGGGCTTCACCTGGGTCACCGCGGTGGTGAGGTCCACCGGCTTGGTGGGCGGCGTGGTGGGCTTCTTGTCGGGCAGGGCCGCGGCGGAGCCAGAGGCCACCACCAGCGCCAGCGCCAGCGCGAAGCCGAGAGAGCGGGCTCTCATTTGACCTTCTCCCCGCCCACGAACTCGTCGGCCCAGTCGTCGCCCTCGAAGGGCCAGTACTCCTCGTTGTCCTTCAGGTAGCGAACCGGGTCGATGGAGTCGACGGCGTCTTGCGGAAGATAGCCGGCCTGGATGGCCTCGATCTCCACCTCGAGCGAGCGCTTCTTGCCGAGCACCGACTCGATGCGCCCCAGCCGGGCCCGACGCAGCAGACGCGAGAGCCGCAGGTCCAGCCGCGACAGCGCGTCTTTCGCCAGCGCGCTCTCGGCGGTGCCCAGCTCTTTCCGGGCCACCTCGAGCTCGCCCAAAAGAGCGTCGGCCTTGGCGCCGTCGTTCTTCACCAGGTCCGGCAAGTCGGTGCCGCTACTGCGCGTACCCGCGCCTTGCGCGCGAGCGCTCACACCGGCCTGCGCGAAGCGCGCCTCGAGGGCCGTGAGCTCGGCGCGGAAGGTCTTCGCGTCCTTGCCCTTCTCGCCTTCGATCTCCTCGATGGAGCGCCGCAGGCCGTCGAGGGCGGCGCGGGCCTCTTCGCCTCGATCGGGCGCGTCGAGGGAGTCGCCGAGGGAGGGCTTGAGGCCGCCGCCCACGGTGATGTTACCTTCGAGATCCTTGAGCTGGCTCCGCGCCAGACGGAGACCGCTGGCCTCGTGATCGAGCACCGCCAGGCGCCGCGACACTACCGTCCAGGCCGGATCGACCCGCACCAGCGCCGCCACCGCACGAAGTCCGTCGGTCGAGACCGAGACCGCCGAGGCGTCGGAGGCCGCCGCATCGGAGCCACCGCGGGCCGCCGCGAGGAGCGCGCGCATGCCGCGATCGGAGGCTTGCATGCGCCGGGCGGCGTCGCGCACCGGCTCGTAGCGGGCGATGAAGCGCCGGAGCTTCTTGTCGGCGTCGAAGAACTTGCACTGCGCGAGATCGATGTACGCGTCGAGGATCTGCACCTCGTCCTCGTAGCGATGGTGCGTGTTCATGCCGTAGAGCTCGTCGATGAGCTCCCGGGCGCCGTCGTAGTCCTTCTTCTCGTAGCGGCTGGTGGCCGCCTCGTAGATGGCCTCGGCCAGACGGTCCGAGTCCTTGGGCACCAGGTAGTAGTAGTAGCGCGAGTCGTCGAAGCGCGACTTCTCGTGGGCCACGCGCCCGAGCGCCAGGCGCGCCAGGTCGCGCACCGCGAAGAAGCGCTCGTCGGCCAGCACCGGCGTGGTCTTGTTCTGGCGCTTGGGGTCGGCCACCTTACAGAACAGGTCTTCGCCTTCCTTGAAGCGGCCCTGCTCCACGTGGATGAGCCCCGCCAGGTAGGTGGCCTGGGCCCAGTGCCGCGATTTGGTTGTAACCTGCATGTAGGAGGCGATGGCGCCGTCCCAGTCCTTCTGCATCTCCTTGGTGCGCGCCTGCAGGTAGGCGAGCTCGCCCTTCACGTCCTCCGGCGCGCTGGCGGGCACGGCCTTGAGATCGTCTTGCCCCTGGGTGAGGCTGGCGAGGCCGCCGGTGGCGCTCTCCTGGATGGCGATCTCCACCAGCCTGCGCGAGGCGCGGCGACCGTAGATGGCGGCGTCTTGCCAGGCCGCCGGCTGCTCCACCACCTTGCGCAAGTAGCCGCGCGCGGACTCGTAGATGCCGGCGTTGGCCAGCGCGTCGCCCAGGAGGTAGCGGGCGCCGCGACCGAGCTCGGTGCTCTCGAAGATGTTGAAGCGTGGGTGCTCGACGATCTCGGTGAGCCGCGCGATCGCCTGGTCGGTGCGGCCGGTGGTGAGCAGCTCCTCGGCTTCGCGGAGGCGGGCCTCCACGTCTTCTACCCGGAGCTCGGCGTCGGACCCCAGGCGCCGCTTGGCGAAGGCCGCGTGGTAGGCCTGCATCTCCGCGGAGCGGGTCGGATCGGTGCTGGCGGCGGCGGTGGTGGCCGGAGCGGTGGCGGGAGCTGCGGCCGGAGCTGCAGGCGGCGCGGCGGGGGCGGTCGCACCCTTGGCCGGTGCACCCGGCTTCGGCGGATCGTCGGCCCGGGCGGCGCTCGCGCACACGACCAGCGAGAGCGTGAGGAGGAAACGGCCGCGCATGGGCTACTTCATCGCCTTGGCGTTGGCCTTGAAGCGCACCCGCAGATCGTA
>Ga0075163_10007198_pt1 | contig 14736 bp, 8 predicted proteins | sample JI1023141ADNA_FD_71478 | JGI IMG/M metagenome (GOLD analysis project Ga0075163, IMG submission 71478) | Wastewater effluent complex algal communities from Wisconsin, to seasonally profile nutrient transformation and Carbon sequestration -... | ecosystem: Engineered > WWTP > Effluent > Algae...
TCGCCAAACATGTTACATAGGATGCGCCTGAAATATTCATGGCGGGGATAACTCATAAAGCTCCTGCTGTCGGTAAGCATGCCAACAAACTTACTCAGCAAGCTCATATTAGATAAGGCATTCATCTGCTTAACCATTCCATCTTTCTGGTCTAAAAACCACCATGCCGAACCAAATTGTATTTTTCCGGCAACAGAGCCATCATTAAAATTTCCGATCATGGTTGCCATCAATTCATTGTCTGCCGGATTCAGGTTGTATAAGATCGTTTTCGCAAGTTGATTGGTAACATCCAGTTTATTTAAGAATGTAGCCAACGCCTTCCCCTGTGAAAAATCACCAATAGAATCCCAGCCGGTATCTGCACCCACCTGACCGAGCATACGCGTATTATTGTTGCGTATTACTCCCAGGTGATATTGTTGTACCCATCCTTTTTCACAATCCCATTTTGCAAATTCAATCAGCATGGCTGATTTGATTTTTATAATTTCTGAGTAAACTAACTCCTTTCCGCTCCGGATCTTTTCAAAAATGTTCTTTATTTCAGTTTCGGTATAATCTTCCGCATACAATTGTTCTAAACCATGGTCTGAAACTTTACAGCCCACAGATTCAAAAAAATCATGACGGGCCTTCAAAGCTTTTAGATAATCTGAATAAGATGAAACAGAAATACCCGACACTGACTCAACTTTATTTACATACTTATTAAATGCTGATACGTCATCAACATGCATCGCTTTATCGGGTCGGTAAGCTGGTAATATTTTTATCTCAAAACCATCAGCAGCTATTTTTTGATGATGTTCTAACGAATCTGTGGGATCATCTGTTGTACACAATACCTTTACATTCATTTTGCGCAATAAATTACGCACAGAATATTCAGCCGTTTGCAATTTAGCCGAAGCTTCCTCATAAATTGCTTTTGCTGAATCAGCGTTTAGAGTGGTCTCAATATTAAAATAACGTTGTAATTCCAGGTGTGTCCAGTGATACAAAGGGTTACGCAATGTATACGGCACAGTTGCAGCCCATTTCTCAAATTTTTCATAATCGCCGGCACTACCGGTACAATATTTTTCATCAACACCGTTCGTACGCATGGCACGCCATTTATAATGATCACCATACAACCAAACCTGGGTAAGGTTTTCAAAATTAATATCATTCGCTATCTGATCCGGTGGAAGATGGTTGTGATAATCAATAACAGGCAATTGCTTTGCAAACTCGTGATACAGCTGCTGGGCTGTTTTGGTTTGAAGCAGGAAATTTTCGTTAAGGAATTTTTTCATAATCCTGAGCAGCAGTATTTAACTGCAAGCATTTGAGCTTTTTAAATTATTTCTGAAACACATTCAAACAATGCAGTAAAAAATCGTTCGTCATTTTTTATCAGGATTGAAAATTACGTATAATGGCAGTCTCTAATCCCCTGATCTCAGCCAACCCACGCAACCTGCCTATTGCTGAATAGCCGGGATTGGTTTTCTTTTTTAAATCATCCAGCATCTGGTGACCATGATCTGGCCGCATAGGTATACATACCTTCCTGTCTTTCATAATTTGTACAATTTCTTTTACAACGCTATACATATCTACATCCCCTTCCAGGTGATTTTCTTCATAAAAATCTCCCCATAAATTTCTTTTTGTACTCCTGAGGTGAATAAAATTGATCCTGTCAGCAAACTGCTTCAGCATGTCAGGCAATACATTATCAGGCCTTACCCCAAAAGACCCTGTACAAAAACATAACCCATTGCTTAATGATGGCACTGCTTTTACCAGGGTCATAAAGTCATCTGCTGTGCTTACTACCCTTGGAAGCCCCAAAATAGGATAGGGAGGATCATCCGGGTGTATAACCATTTTTACTCCGCAATCATCCGCAACCGGAATTATTTCCTGTAAAAAAAAGATTAAATTATTTCTGAGTTGTTCTGCATCTATACCCTGATATGCATCCAGTGCCTGTTGAAATTGCTGAAGCGAAAAGCTTTCCTCACTTCCCGGTAAACCGGCTATAATATTTTGTTGAAGTGTGGTTTTCTCTTCTTCGCTCATCAACGCAAACTTGTTTTCAGCCCTCAGGAGCTCCTCCGGATGATAATCATTGAATGCATTTTTTCTTTTTAGTATCAATACATCAAATACAATAAGAGCAGATTTTTCAAAACGTAAAGCTTTACTTCCATCAGCAACGGTATACGACAGATCAGTTCTCGTCCAGTCAAGTACCGGCATAAAATTATAGGTAACAATTTTTATCCCGCATGCAGCAAGGTTAAGAATGGATTGTTTATAATTTTCAATATACTTTTTAAAATCTTCAGCTTGTGTTTTTATAGCTTCGTGTACCGGAACACTTTCGACCACAATCCATTTTAAGCCAACGGCTTCTATTTCATTTTTCCTTTTCAAAATTTCTACTACAGGCCATATCTCTCCGTTTGCAATATGGTGCAATGCTGATACAATGCCCGTACATCCGGCCTGCTTAATATCCGTTAGACTTACCGGGTCATCCGGCCCGTACCAACGCATGGTTTGCTGCATCTGATAGTTCATAACATTTCTATTTGTTTTTAAAATACAAGTTCAACCACTACTGAATTTTACAACTCCTTCTTATTCCCTACATCAAGTTCATCCGAATGGCCAAATACCCATGTGGGTATTATAGCTCTACGAAAAATTTAATACCAATGCATTCTTCATCTCTTTTTGCGATCAGATTAAAGTTATAAGCGCCAGTATCTACCTAACGATACGGAATAATGCCAGCATTTGTATTAACCGGGCCGCCCGCTCTGCCAAGTTCTTCTATCATAAAATCCGGCATGTAAACAATAGCTACTCATTTAAAACATCCACACGCATGCTGTTAACGCTTTACCTCCGGCAGTTATAATTTTATTGGCCGCCTATTAAAACTGTACCTTTTGCTGCAAAAAATCGCACTAATAAAACGAAGGGCCCAAAACCCTGACACCAACTGTTACAATATTACTTTCCCGTCCAATGCAAACATCTCATGATTCATTCTAGCTTCATTACTATACTTTCGATACAATTTCCTACTACATGTAACGTACGTGAAAGTTATTTCATTTAAAAATGCTGGTACTATTTAAAAATATTCAGTTTACAACTTACCATTAACAACGGGCTTAACGTTTGTAGTGGTTTTATAATTAAGTTTTCCGATCTGATCTCCAACTTGAATTTTAAATTCTCCTGGCTCTGTAACCAATTGACTTAAACCATTTATGAATGCCATATCTTTTGCATCAACAGTAAAGAAAACTGTTTTAGTTTCTCCTGCCTTCAAATTAATCTTACTATATGCCCTAAGCCGTTTGCTATCGGGCGCTATGGATGCATACAGATCACTGATATATAACAACACCGCTTCTTTACCTTCTACTGCTCCGCTATTTTTTATATCGATACTAATATTGATTTGCTCATTATCCTTAAAATCTGTTTTGCTTAAATGCAGGTTACTATAGGTGAAATTTGTATAACTAAGCCCATACCCGAATTCGTATAAAGGGTTATAGCCATTGCGGTCATCAGGATTGCCATTCTCCAGGTTCTTACGGTAATAATTTACCAAAGCGTTGGAATAGCGGGGATATGTAAAAGGCAGTTTACCTGAAGGATTAATATCACCAAATAATATATCGGCCAGTGCATCTCCTGCTTCATTGCCTGAAAAATATGTCATGATGGTTGCTGCAGCTAACTGGTCTGCTCTTGTTATTATCCTTGGTCTACCCTGTGCCAGTACAAGAATAACAGGCTTACCGGTTTTAAACAGTTGCATTGCAAGTTCAGTCTGTGCCTGCGGCAGATCTAAATCATTGATATTACCTACATTTTCAGTATAAGAGGATTCGCCGAGGCAGAGTATGATAACATCCGAATTTTGTGCAGCTTCCAGTGCAGCAGCAATATTTTGCAGCGTATCAAATTTTGCTCCTGGTTGGTATAACACATTATCTTTTCCAATTTTATTCTGGATAGCCTCCAGGATTGTATTTTTATCTGTGGCATATTTGTCAGACTGGTCTCCCTGCCATGTATAACTCCAGCCGCCATTTAATGAGTTCATTGTATTGGCCGTGGGGCCGGTTACCAGTACCTTGATATCTTTTTTTAGTGGCAGAATATTGTTTGCGTTTTTAAGTAAAGTGATGGCTTCGCCTGCCGCCTGGTGATTTACTTTTTTAAATTCATCCGAACCGAATTTTGGATAATCTTCAGGATTTCCTACAGGCCTTTCAAATAACCCCAGTTCATATTTAAGATGTAAGATTCTGCTTACGGCTTCATTAATACGGCTCATAGGCACTTTGCCTTCTTTTACATTCTCAATCAGGTAATCCGAAAAAGTATAATCGTAGGGCACAATACACATGTCGATACCTGAATTAACAGAAAGAGCCACTGCTTCCTTTTCGGTAGCCGAAATATGATGCCTGGTGTGCAGGTAACGTACATCCATCCAATCGGAAATTACAACACCGGTAAATTTTAATTCCTTACGCAGTACATCTGTAAGCAGGTATTTACTGCCATGTACTGGCACGCCATTTATCTCGGACGAGTTGATCATAATAGTACGTGAACCGGCATTAACGGCTTCTATAAATGGTGGTAAAAAATACTCCCGCATGTAGCGGTCGGGTATCCAGGCCGGTGTACGGTCATTACCGCTTAGCGGTGCTCCATAGCCCAAAAAATGTTTCATGGTAGATGTTACATGGTATTTATCACCAATGCCGTTTCCCTGGTATCCTTTAATGATTGCGGTTCCCATCGTTGATACTAGGTAGGGATCTTCTCCAAAACTTTCGTAAATACGTGGCCACAATTGTGTTTTTGCCACATCCAGTACCGGAGAAAAATTCCAGGGTATGTAGCTTGCACGGGTCTCATACGCCGATATGGAGCCTATTTGATTAACAAGCTCTTTATTAAATGTGGCAGCCATACCAATTTCCTGCGGAAATAAAGTGCTTCCCATAGTATAGGATACACCATGAATAGCATCAATACCATACAGTGCAGGAATTTTCAGCCTGGTCATATCTGCCATACGCTGTATGCCTGAAATGATCTCGTACCAATGCTTACGGTCGTAACCATGATTGGCAACATTTTGAAATGAACCAACATGATGAGCCAGCATTTTGTCTTTTAATTTCTGCTCATCAATCTCATGGGGCTCAACCATCTTGCCTGCTGCATTTGTTTTTGAAATTACATCGATAGTGAGGTTCGTCATCTGCCCAACCTTTTCTTCCAAAGTCATTTTAGCCAAAAGAGCATTTACTTTTTGGTTAACTGTTTGAGCATAAACTACCTGAACGCAAGCCATCTGAACTAAAAATACCAGAACACCCTTTATTGCTTTCATTTACTATTAATTAATGATGATTAAATATGCCTGATTAACACACTGCCAAAGACAGTATTTTTAAAAAGTGCTCTTTCAATTTTATAAATGCCAAATTTTCCCATTGGCCATTACCTCCTGCTTCTTTTCGTCAAACGTGACTTTGGCTCCGGTATGTACAGCTGCATTGGTCATGATTGTCGCAATAGAATGATAATAACCTGCTTCCACCGGAGCATTTGGCTGGCTGCGGCTTCTAACGCATTCCATAAAGTTGCGCATGTGATTACTGGTTAATTTATCGGCACCGGTGTTGGCCGAGGCAATAACTGCTTCCGGCTTTTCAATCAGCTTTACTTCCGGTAGCAGGTTAGGCTGCATGTTCATTGCCTGTGCATGATTTTTGCCGAGTCCGCCTTTTGGAGAAACCATATTGGTTATTAAATTTAATTCTCCGCCATTACTATAATATATTTCAGCAGGTTGTTCGTTACCATTGTGCATGCGGGAACCAAATGTAACCTGGAAGCCGGTTGTTGGTTGATCCTGCGGACCGTAGTCAAAAACAGCCGTGGTAGTATCCCAATTTTTACGTCCATCTTTCCACATGTAAATACCGCCATTGGCAACAACACTGCGGGGATGTGTAAAACCACTGAACCAATGCACAGTATCTATCTGATGGCTCATCCACTGGCCAGGCATACCGGATGAATAGGGCCAGAACAACCGATACTCTAAATATTTTCTTGGATCCCAGGCTTCAAAAGGACGATTCATTAAAAATCTTTTCCAGTCAGTATCTTCCTCTTTACATTTTGCAACCAATGCTGGCCTTCTCCATCTGCCCGGTTGATTAACGTTCCAGCTCAATTCCACCATCGTTATGGCACCAAATTTTCCTGATTGTATAAATTCTGCAGCGGCAGTATAATTACCTCCGCTTCGCCTTTGAGATCCTACCTGAACGATGCGGTTGCTTGCTTTTATAATTTTTAGTGCGGCCCTGTTATCCTGCATAGTTTCTGCAAATGGTTTTTCTACATACACATCCTTGCCAGCCTGCACGGCTTCTATAGCATGCAATGCATGTTGAAAATCGGCAGTACTTATAATTACGGCATCTATATCTTTTACCTGGTACAACGCATCATTGTTTACACAGGCCTGTACATCATGTCCTAATTTTTCCTGCAAATAAGCCTGCCCTTCATCCCTTCGTATTTTCCACAAATCGCTCAGGGCTACAATATCAAAATTTAATTCTTTGTAATGATTAAGAAAAGATGGAAATAAAGTTTGCCGGAAACGATCAGAAAAACCAATCACCCCCAAACGTACCCGGTCATTGGCACCAATGATATTTGCATAACTTTTGGCGCTAAAGCCCATTGCTCCGGCATATAAAGCAGCAGATGCTTTAACAGACTGTTTAATAAAATTACGGCGTGTTACTGGCATGATATACGTATTTAGAGATAAATAATTGATATATAAACTTCGTTTCTTTCAGAAATTAATTAGTATTTAACCGGAATATCCCGCACACTTTCCACTGTTTCGCCATGATAAATAATTTTTGCTGTTAACCTGTAATCACCAACAGTTGCAGGAACAGCGATTGTGCAATTGTTAATAGCCACCTCAAAAGCAGCTGCAGAGGCTGCTATGGTTTGCTTTGTAATTACTTCACCATTAACTGTAAGTTCTATTTCAACATTTCCTTCCCAGGGCTTGTTTAAATCGTTAATTAAATAAACAGGAACAGTAATAGTTGAATCCGGCCGGTAAGATTTCTCCCAGGTATCTACCATTAAACCCACCGGCGAAAAAGATGACTTTACGTATTTTGTAAATGCAGGCCAGTAAATAAGTTGTTCTACATTTTGTAAAAGATCGCTGGTTTCTCCACGGGGAGTTGTTGGGCGGGAATAAGACAAAGCTGCAAAATACATTACAGCTGCCGAAGTTCGATGAGCTCTCCAGTATTCAGTTAAAGCTGCCGTGAGGCGGCAACATTTTTCTATCCGTTGCTCATTGGTAACTACATCTTTAAAAAAATTCTTGTATACGTTTTCAGACAATGTTGTAGCAGAGCCATCTCTGTTTACCCAAAGCCAGGCATATTCATTTAAAATAACAGCATTGTTGTATTTTTTTCCATCTCCTGACGGATCCTGTTCATTAGGATCGTTAGAAGGTATACGTTTTTTGCCCATCAGTTTTTTCAGCAAACCTTCTTCCGGTTCTTTAGCACCTTTTAAATGGTAAGGGTAAAATAAATACGGATGCGCTTCTATTGGATCATCTTCAGACGTCGGCGCTGAATACCCATTGTCCCATGGACGGTTTGACAAGTCGAGGTGACGCACTTGATTAATGGCAATAGCTGTTTGTTTCGCAACAGTTTCATTCTGTGCATCCCAAATTACTATTGACGGATGATTCCATCTTTCTTTCATCCACGCTGCGTATTCCAAAGCAATATGATTGGCCGTTACTTGTTTTTTTATTCCACCTTTACCGCCCCATATTGCATATTCGTCCTGTATCAATATTCCTAATTCATCAGCAATATCATACCAAAAATCAGGTGCCGGGCCTACATGAAACCGAACAATGTTCCAATTCATTTCTTTAAAGCGGGTGAACAATAAACGCACCCAGGCTTTGTTCCATGGCAAATTACTTCGCAGTGAATCTTCAAAGAAACGATACACAGGCACGTTGGTTCCCCGCAGGTAATACCTATCATTATTTAAAATGGCGGTTTTAGTGGTTTTATCAAACCTAAAGCTGCGCATACCAAAACGGGTGCTTTTATCATCTTTGCCTGTGGCGGTTACAAGCTCATACAAGAAAGGATCTTCCGGGCTCCAGCGTTTACAATTTTTTAGTGCTGCTTCAAAAACAATGGTATCAATTCCTCCATCAAGGTTTGCCGTTACCGATCCGGAATAAATACTTTTTTTACTGATCAGCTCTTTTACCTGGTAGCTTATTATTTGCTTTCCTTTTTTGCCAAAAGCATTAACCGCGGCAACTACTTTTATTTTATTGTTATTAATATCAGGTGCAATCTGTATGTTTTCGATATAAGGGCCATTTGACAGAATCAAGTTCACATCATCAAAAATCCCTGGCAGAAACTTTGTCTTCTCAAAATCATTTCCATTAACCATTGTATCCGGAAAACTATCAAAGGTTCCCAGCCTCAATATCAATTCATTTTCCTGCCCGGCAGGTTTAAGAAATTTATGGATATCGGATTCAAAAGAGCTAAATGCCATTTGGTGGATATAGACTTCATTGCCATTAATAAATAATTGTTTACTGTAAGCTGCCTTTTTAATTTGAAGCATCACAGTTTGCGGAACTGCTCCTTTTATAACGAATGTTGTATGGTACCAAAAGTATCTGGCAGAGTCAGCTCCTTTTTTTATCTCTTTAAATTTGGGCACAGCCATATCTATTAAAGATGGAACCGGGATAGAATGATCAAATGTTGTTGGCAACTTATCAGCAGTATTGGTTTCCGTAATCTTCCAGTTTCCATTTAAAGAAATTATTTTCCGTTGACTGAATAAGTCTTCGCAGCAAATCACACTGATTACAAATACCAATAAGAAACGAAAAAGCAAATTCATATTCTTTGATTTAAACTTCAAAAAGAAAGAACAGGCCAACCATATATGATTGGCACTATTCTTCTTTATAACCCAGTGCTTATTGGGCCATCATGTATGGCACAATATTGTTCGAAAAACTATACTCTGTTCCGTTTTTATAAATTAGTCCGAACCAGCCGCGGTCGTCCCAGGCCGTGTAAGACATTTTCTCTGCCTTGCAGGTTACTTTAAAAACTTTATAGTATCCCCTAACCAAGTCTGTATTGCGTTCTGCTGTGTTTGTTTGACGACCAACGCCAAATTCGCCATAGTTTACAGGAACATCTATCAGCAATGAATGAACACCCACTTTTTTTATAGCACTTTCGATGGTAGTGTTGCCAGGGTAAGCAGTATTGCTTCCTGTTTGCCCACAAAATGCCCATGGGTCATACGTATGAACCTGAATAGCCAGATACGCATCGGCACCAGCACCCGGAAGACTTGATTTTGTAGGATATACTTCTTCTATCATGCCCTGGTTTCCCTGCCCGTTTGGCTCAACCATAATTACACGGGTTGCATTAGCGCCACCGGTTGCCCTGATGGCATCGTATCCAACTTTATTAACCCTTCTTGTCCAGTCAAGTTGCTGTGCGCCTGTTGGCAAAGGAAATACGCCACCACTCCATTGCCCCAATGTACCTTCTGGCTCATTGATCACATCAAACAATAATTGCTTTGGTTCATCCTTAAAAAAAGTAGCAATGCCGGTCCATAAATTTGCAAATTTGGTATCATAGGCTGCAGTGCCGTCGTAATGATCTTTGATCCAGTGTTCGTGATGGGTATTTAAAACCACGTACATTTTTTTTGCAAGTGCGTAGTCAACTACTTCTTTTAGTTCAAGCAATCTTGGATGAGTAGTATTCAGATTTCCATTTGCATCGGCCAAATTACTGGGAAAGCCTTCCATCCAGGTGGTAGGTATACGTACGTGCCTTATACCGGCAGTATAATACAAATCAATGATCTGTTTGTTTATTGATGGCGTAGTAGCATTGATGTTACTTTCAAATGTATTGCCGAGGTTAAATCCGGCTCCCATATCCTGGATAATTTCTTTGGCGGTGGTTGAAGCCGTATTGATTGGAGGTATTACCACCGGTACAGGCACAGGTGTTGGTGATGGTGCAGGTGTTGGTGAGCTTTTGGAACAAGAAATAACCAGCAGCGTACTTACAAATAATGCTAACGCGTTGCAAAGAATGCGCCGAAAATGGTTTGCAATTTTTAATTGTACATGTTTCATTTTTTTTAATTTAAAGTGGTTTAATATTTATTATTGACATCCTTTTTGAATGAACTTATTTTTTACTGGTGGCGGCCCAAAGTATTCCTGCATACAAATGATTAAGAAAAATGGAATTGCCATATACAGCTGGCAAATGCCCCAATGCTGTATAAAAAGAACGCCCGCCATCGAAATTATGATACCATGCAATGGGATGAAATTTACCCATCCCAACACCTTTTAAATTCCTGTTAGCCCATTCTACTTTTGGATTGTAGGATGATTCATCAACAGAAAGAACATAATTAAGACCATTAACTTTTTCGGCACCAAATTCATACCATTCATCTGTCCACAAAGTATTGCCAGCAAAACCTTGTAAGCCTGGAAATGCAGTATCAACAATATTCACTTTTGCAGTTTGAATAACCGGGTGAATATGAAACATTCTACCTACCAACCTGGTGTACCAATCCCAACCATATTCGGTATCTGAAGCACTGTGAATTCCAACAAAACCTTTACCAGATTGAATAAAACGTTCCATCGTTTTTTGCTGAGCAGAATCCAATATATCGCCAGTAGTATTTAAAAAGATAATGACTTTGAATTGCTCCAGATACTTATCAGTGAAGCCATCAGGATTTTCAAGTAACACCACATCAAAATTGTTTTGGACACCCAATTGCTGAATAGCCAAAACACCTGTATGCAGCGACTCGTGATGCCAACCTCTTGTAGTGGTTACCAATAATGCTTTAAACTGTTTTTGAGCATTTGCCATTTGGCAAAACCCCAGCAGTAACAATACGATTAGTCTAATAATTTTATAGTTCATGCGCTGTTTTTACAATTAGAATTCTCTGATTTTTATGTTTTTAAAAAGTACTTCGTTACCATGATCCTGCAATAAAATATTGCCCTCGGTAAGATTGCCAAAATTGGGATACTTAGCATACTTGCTATAATTTACCAATGCCCTCCACATTTGGGTATTGCGCTCATACTCAACGGTAATTTTATCGTTTAAATAATGGGTAACCTTATTGCCCTTAACCACAATACGGGCTGTGTTGAAATCTGATTTTCTGAAAAATTTATCAGCTGGCGCAGGTATCAGATCGTATAACGAACCCAGCGTTCTGTTTCCGGCAACACCTAGTTTTGCGTCAGGATGTAGCTTATCGTCCAGTATCTGAAACTCGCAACCTATCGAAGAGCCTTCGCCTTGATTTAAGTCGGTGTCAACAAAATATTTGATGCCGCTATTGGCACCATCCGTAATTTTAAAATCGACTGTGAGTTCAAAGTTTTTATACTTCTTAATGGTAACAATATCGCCACCATTGGCTGATTCTGCACCATTTGCATTTACTACTTTTAACAAGCCGCTGTCAATTTTCCAACCATTTTGCGGAAAAGTGGCAAGCTTTGCACCACGCCATCCCTCGGTAGTTTTACCATCCCATAAAAGCTTCCAGCCTAGTTTGGCTTCAGCAGCAGAAATGCTGTTATCGTTGCAATTTACCTGTATCACTTTTGCATCAAATGCCATTCGGTTTTTCTCTAAACCAGTAGTCATAATTTTTATATTCTTCCATTGCACCGTTTTTCCTTCATCTTCATTTTTATAAATCTCATGTACTTGCAAGGCAATAAAACCTGATGCAGCTTCAGGCATGTTATCCAAAATACTGGAACATGAAATACCATTTAACCAGGTTCTTACCGTATTGCCAATAGCTTCTACTCTAATGTGGTTCCACTCGTTCTTTTTATAAGCAGGTTTTGCTGCCGGATTTTTCTCCATCGTGTATAACCAGCCTCGTCTTGCTTCATCATAAATACCGCCGCTCCATCCTCGTGATGAAGGATCAATTTCATATTGATAACCATGAACCCTCCCGTTCTTAAATGCAGCATTACTAGCGCTTCTAAACTGAATACCTGAGTTTAAACCATCATCAACTCTATAATCCAACTCTAAAATAAAGTCGCCATAATTCTTTTCCGTGGCTAGAAAAGTGTTTGGTGTTTTGGCTTTAGACATGCCTGTTATCACGCCATCTTTTATGCTATATTCAGCAGTCCCATTTAATTTGGTCCAGCCTGTAAAATCTTTTCCATTAAACAGATTCTCCCATTTTGGTTGCGCTATTGCCGTAATGGAAAGCATGCTGTTTAAAAATAGTAGCGTCATTATTCTTTTGTACATTTTTTATTTTATTTATGTTTTGTAATAAATGGCTTTGGCTTGTGATAAATTATTGATTCAGTTTAAATTCCAGGTACTCGTAATTCATATTTCCGTTGGAAATTGTTTTTAACGTAAGTACATGCGCTCCTTTTTTTATTGGTACGGTTGCCAGCGTGTCAATTTTATTCCAGTGATGCCAGTTTCTCCAGTCAATGGTTTCTTTTTCATTTCTTACAGAAGGAATGAATAATGCTGTGGTTAATGGCTTTCCATCAATCAGCAAAGCAATTTCGCCATCGCCACTGGCAGTGTACATTAACCCTACTGTATAGCTTCCGCTCTCTTTTACTGTAACACTGTAATTAATCCATTCGCCAGGTATTGTCCAGCCGGCATAAAACTGGTCCATTTCAGGTTGCACCAGGTTAAAAGGATTGTTATCAATATCTCTTGATTTGGTATAAGAAATATCCACACCCTCATGCATCCTGAATTCATTTAAAAAAGTTCCATTGGGAGGATTAAGCTTTCCGCTGCCATTATTTATACTATCATTATCATGGTAGGAAACTCCTTCGCCACCCATATCGTACCATTCACACTGCAGCCTTCCTGGTATTTGCTGTGGAGTATTATTCCATGGTTTGCCTTTATATTTTTTAAAGAAATTTTTATTGATCAAAAAAGCATCTGCAGTAAATACCACCCTAAAACCTACACTGTTACTAAAATGGGTTGGCGTATTTCCGTAACGGGCATCAAGCTTGCAAGGCTGCTCACCTGAATACCAGCTACCGCCCATATGCAGGCAAAAACTGCTATCGTTTACCGGATTATCATCCCTGCACCATTCCCAGGCATTGCCACTCATATCATAAATACCGAGTGCATTGGGCTTTTTTTGCCCCACAGGGTATGAATGCTGATTGCTATTATTTTTATACCAGCCCACTTCTTCTAAACGATTACTACCTGCAAAGCTGTATTGTTTTGTTTTTGCACCACCCTGTGCTGCATACAACCATTCTGCCCCGGTGGGCAATCTTCCGCCCATCCATTTACAAAATTCAACAGCACCATAATAATTTACCATAACCATGGGATGTTGTTCGTAACCATTTTTTGATACCCATTTTTTTTGTACAAATTCTAATTGCAGATCTTCTGAAGCAACGTTGATCAGCAATCTTCCTTTATATTTTCCATCTATACCTACTAGTTTAGAGTTTAAGAATGCGGCATAGCGTTCATTGGTTATTTCGTATTTAGAAATTTCAAAATCTTCCACGGCAACAGCAACTCCTTTGTACAACATATTGCCAGCTTTTACAAAAACCCTATCAATATCTTTGGCATTAGCCTGCAACAGTATTCCGCAAGCTGCAAGCACTGCAATCATTTTTATTTTTATTAACCGCAATAGCATCGTACCTATTAATTTTTTATTGTAATTGCAAAAAACCTGCTTCTTTTATCAACTGCTGGCCTTTACCTGATAACATAAAATCAACAAAAAGCTTTGCAGCACCCGCAGGCTTTCCATTGGTCATCACATTCAATCTTCTATGTATAAAATATTCACCGCTGGCAATGGTTTCTACTGTTGCCTGTACTCCGTTAAACTGCAATGCCTTTATTTGATATCCTTTATTTTGGTAGTTATTGAAAATTTGCAATGGAAAATAGGTTATGGCACCTGCAGTTTGCTGCAATAATGCCAATGCCGCATCATCGGTTGAAGGAGCAGCAACAGCCTTACTCCATAGCGCTTTCTCTTTTTCGCTGTAGGTTATTCCCTCATCAACAGGTTTAGTATCCAGCTTCATAAAATCTGCAAACAATTGTATGGGATCATACGCTTTGGTACGGCCAATAGCTACAATAGGTAAATTGGGGCCGCCTACTTGTGCCCAGTTGGTGTAAGTACCCGTCCAGATTCCGGTAATTTGTTCAAAGCTTAATGAGTTAACAGGAACGGAATTTGAAACAGCCAGCACTAATCCATCCAATCCTATCGGTGTGCCCATTACAGTTGGAGATTTTTTTATTTCAAAATCTTTTAAGTTACGGGTGGTAAGAGCAACATCAGCTTTGTCTGTTATTACATTGTCAACTACATTACCTGTTTGATCAATTGCAGCTATAATTTTTATTGAAGTATTTTCGGCAGCAAACACAGGTTGTGCCAGTTCCATCAAACGTTTGGTAGTAACTGCCACACCCA
>Ga0075163_10007199_pt1 | contig 14735 bp, 11 predicted proteins | sample JI1023141ADNA_FD_71478 | JGI IMG/M metagenome (GOLD analysis project Ga0075163, IMG submission 71478) | Wastewater effluent complex algal communities from Wisconsin, to seasonally profile nutrient transformation and Carbon sequestration -... | ecosystem: Engineered > WWTP > Effluent > Algae...
CTATACCAAGACGTTTGCGATGACCGCCGCAGCGGTGCTGGCCGTGACCATCGGGCCGGCCCTGATGGTGATGTTCATCCGCGGTCGCATCCGCCCGGAGCGCGCCAACCCGGTGAACCGCGCCGCCATCGCGCTCTACCGCCCCGTCCTGGCCTTCTGTCTGCGGCACCGCATCACGGTGCTGAGCGCGGCGGTGGTGCTCTTCGCCTCGTGTGCCTGGCCATTCTGGAAGCTCGGCTCGGAGTTCATGCCACCCCTGTATGAGGGCAGCTATCTGTTCATGCCCGTGACACTGCCCAACATCTCCATCGAAGAAGCACGGCGGGTGCTCCAGCTCCAGGACGGGCTGATCAAGGCCATCCCCGAGGTGGCCACGGTGTTTGGAAAGGCGGGGCGGGCGGAGACGGCCACCGATTCGGCGCCCCTCTCCATGTTCGAGACCATCATCGTGCTCAAGCCGCGCGAACAGTGGCGCCCGGGCATGACCCCCGAGGGTCTGGCCACCGAGATCGACCGCGTCGTGCAGATGCCCGGGGTCCAGAACGCGGTGACCATGCCCATCAAGGCCCGGGTGGACATGCTGTCGACCGGCATTCGCACGCCGGTGGGGGTGAAGGTCTTCGGCTCCGACCTGGCCGAGATCGAGCGTGTCGCCCAGGCCATCGAGGAGCGCCTGCGCACCGTACCGGGCACCCGCAGTGTGTATGCCGATCGGGAAACCGGTGGCGCCTACCTCGACTTCACCCCCGACCGCCAGGCCATCTCCCGCTATGGGCTGCGCATGATGGATGTGCTCGACCAGGTGGAGACGGCCATCGGCGGCATGGTGATCGACCAGACCGTGGAGGGCCGGCAGCGCTTTACGGTCAATGTGCGCTATCCCCGCGAATTGCGGACGGATTTGGACGCATTGGGCCGGGTACTGGTGCCGGTGCCAGGCGGTGGCTCAGGGGGCATGGGCATGGGGGGAGCGACCCCCGGCGGTCGACGCGTCCAGGTGCCCCTCGCCCAGCTCGGCCGCTTCGACGTGCGCGGGGGCCCTCCGATGATCAAGGACGAAGACGGCTCCCTGGTGGGCTATGTGTTCATCGACACCACCGACAGCGACCTGGGTGGCTATGTGGAGCGCGCCAAAGCGGCCATCGCTGATCTGAAGCTGCCCGACGGCTACCGCCTCCGCTGGACCGGCCAGTACGAGTTTCTGGAGCGCATCCGCGACCGATTGAAGTACCTGATTCCCTTGACCCTCTTGCTGATCGTGGGCCTGCTCTACTTCCAGTTCGGCAAGCTCTCGCTCACCCTGCTGGTGATGACCTCGGTGCCCTTCGCGCTGGTCGGCAGCCTGTGGCTCTTGTATGGACTCGGCTTCAACACATCCATCGCGGTGTGGGTGGGCATGATCGCGCTGGTGGGGGTGGCCGCCGAGACGGCCTCGGTGATGGTCGTCTACTTGGAGCAGGCCTATGAGACCTGGCAGAAGGCGGGCAAGCTGCAGGGCCCGGATGACCTGATTGCCTGTGCGCTGGAAGGGGCGGTCCGGCGCGTGCGACCTCTGTTGATGACCGTGGGGATGAACCTGGTGGGCCTCGCGCCGGTGATGTTCGCCGATGGCCCGGGCGCCGATGTGTTGAAGCGCATCGCTTCCCCCATGCTGGGTGGGCTCATCACGTTACTGCTGATGACGATGGTGATCGTGCCGGCCCTCTATGTGTCCTGGCGTCGGCGCGGCCTTCGACGCACCGTTCGCGATTCCGCAAGCCCGGCGTGACAGCCTGCATGGCCGAAATCATGAATAACATCAGCATGTTGTGGCCATCCACAGGGACCCGTTGCGGTTGCCGAAGGCAGAGCAATGGGAGAAAATGAAAAGATTCCGGGCACTTGGAGAAGCAATCGAGGAGGGGGCCCCGCCCTCTCCTCGATTCATTCTGCAAGTGCCCGGAATCGCTCAGCCCTCGAAGTTGGCCGCCGGGTCAACCCCATCCGCGGCCATTTGCGCGGCATCGGCAGCCTTGGCCACGGTCCCCTCGGGATGGGCATACCACCCCGCTCGGTCTTCTTCGCGGTACTCGGCTCGCACCTTCAACACCGTGAACATGCCACCCATGTCGATGGTGCCGAAGGGGCCGGGTGTGCCCCGCATGGGCAGGCTGTTCTCCGGGAAGGGCATGTCCATGTGGGCCATCGCGCCCATGCCGTCGTGGCCCATGGTCATGTATTCAGGCAGCACCGCCTGCACGTGTCGATCGATGCGGGCGGCGTCGGCACCCACCATTACGGGCAGGCCGTGGCCCATCTGGGTCATCACGTGGTGGGTCATGTGGCAGTGCATCGCCCAGTCGCCCAGGTGCTCCGCGACGAACTCCACCACGCGGGTAGACCCCACCGGAACCAGCACCGTGGTCTCAGGGTACCGCGCGCTGGGTGGCACCGTGCCTCCATCGGTGGCCGTCATTTCGAACGCGTAGCCGTGAAGATGGATGGGGTGGTGGTCCATGGCCGAGAGGTTGCCGAAGCGCAGCCGCACCCGATCGCCCCGACGCACGAGCAGCGGTTCGGTCCCGGGGAAGGCCTTGGAGTTGAAGGTCAGCAGGTTGAAGTCCTTCATTTCATTGGGATCGGGCCGTTTCGCGCCGGGTGCGAGGCTCCACTCGTGGGTCATCAGCGCAAAGTCACGGTCGACCCGTGGTCCCACCGGGCGGCGGGGGTGCACGATGAACATGCCCACCATGCCCAGAGCCATCTGGGTCATCTCGTCGAAGTGCGGGTGGTACATGAAGGTGCCGGATTGGATGAGCGGGAACTCGTAGCAGAAGGTCTGCCCGGGGGGGATGGGGTGCTGATTGAGGCCCGACACGCCGTCCATGCCGTTGGGCAAAAAGAGCCCGTGCCAGTGCACGGTGGTGGGTTCTGGCAGGCGGTTGGTGACATAGATGCGCACGGTGTCGCCCTCCACCGCCTCGATGGTGGGGCCGGGGGTGTGGCCGTTGTAGCCCCAGACCTCCGCCGACAGCCCGGGCGCGAACTCATGCTGGAACGACATGGCCACCAGGTGGCCGATCTTGAGGCGGCCCCGGGTTTTCCAGGGCAGGGTGGTGCCGTTGGGAGTGTGGACGGCGACCTGGCCTCCAGGCGCGGCAGGCCGTCGAGCGGGTTCGGTGCGGGCCGCTGGGGCCGCCGAGGCCGGGGCCGCTGGGGGCGGGGCCGCTGGGGGCGGGGCTTGATGCCCCTCGTGCTGCGCAGCCGCCCGAGCTGCCACCAGGGTGCCGCCGGCCACGGCGCTCGTCAGGAAGGTTCGTCGGTCCATGGGTGCCTCTCAGTGACCGGCTTCGGCCGGAGCGATGGGGGTGGTGGGGCCAGGCAGTTCGGATGCCGCCACATGGCGGCCGGCCAGCAAGGTGTCCAAGGTCAGCCGTGCGCGCCAGAAGCCCTCCAGGGCTTCGACATCCATGACCGCCGCCTCCAACAACGTGCGCTGGGCCGCCAATAGACCAAAGACGCTGATCTGCATGGCGTTGTAGGCCCGCTGGGTCTCATCGAGCACCTTCTGGTGCGCCGGCAACACCGCGGTGCGCAGGTGCCGGGCCCGCATCCGGGCGCTCTCCGCGCTGGTCCAGGCCAACCGGACCGCCGAGCGCAGCTCGATGGCCGCCTGCAGGTAGCGGTGCTGCAGGCCCAGGTGCTCGGCCTCAGCGACCGCCTCGGCCCCCCACCCCTCATCCAGCAAAGGCAGCCCGATGGCCACATGACCGCCCGCTTCCCACGCCCCTTGCTCGCGGTCGATGTGAGCGCCCAGGCCGAGACGGGGCAGCCAGGCGCGGGTGCTCGCCAGGTCGGATCGCCCGGCCGCCGCCTCCAGCCGCTCGCGTAAGGCAGCGAGATCCAAGCTCTTTTCGACAGCCTGCTGTTCAAGCTGATCGCCGCTGATGGCCGCGGCCGGAGGCTCAGGCAGTCGACTCTCCACTTTCAAAGTCTCCGTCCCCGGGAGTCCGAGGCAGATCCGCAGGTGCTCCCGCGCGGCAGCCCGCTTCAATTCGGCATCGGCCACGGCCAGCCGGGCCACTTCGATGGCCGCCCGTTCCTGCGCCAGGACCAGAGCGCTTGAACCGCCCGCCTTGTGAACCTCTTCGGCCACCACCCACGCCGCCTGCCGGTTTTTTAGTGCCTGAACCCGCAGCTCGAAGATTTGCTGGGCCGCCTGCACGCCATGAAAAGCCTGCCGGGCCACCATCGCGGTCTCCAGCACCTGCCCGGCCACCTCTCGCCGTCGAGCTGCCCGATCCGCCTCGGCCACCCGAGTGCGACCACCGGTCAGCAGCCACCGGGCGACGTCGTACTCGAGAGCGAGCTCCACATCGGTCTCATGGCCATCACCTTCCAGCGCACGGCTGAAGCCCACTTCCAGTGTGGGCGTGGGCCATGCCCCGGCTTCCAGAACCATGCCTCGCCCCACACCCAGCTCCGCCAGCGCCGCCCGCAGCGCTCCGTTTCGCGCGAGGGCGATGTGCGCTGCGGAGTCAGCGGTCAGGGGCGCCTCCAACAGCGCCGTCACTTCGGGATCCGGTTGGGCGAAGGCGTGGGTGGGTGGGGCAAAGACCCGAGTGATTTCGCGACCTTCCATCAGATCGCGCACCGCATCGATCTCGGGCTTCGACCCGCAGCCACTCACACACAGCAGAAGCAGTAGCCGCTTCATGGATGGGCTCCGTGGGTGGCCGGCGCCACCGGCAGCGTGGTTGGCTGGGAGCCGGGCACCACCGGCAGCGTGGTCGGCTGGGACCCAGCGCCGTGGTGGTGGTGGTGCCCTCCCGACGCCGGAGCCAGCGGGGGCCAGGCCAGCGGATCGGCATCCGCGAGCACTGCCGCCACCGGCCCAGGCGCCGCCACCGGTGCATCGGCCCGCACGGGCGAGGTGGGTGGCAGGGACTCGGGCAGCGCGGCCGTGCCGCATCCGAACAGTTGGCTCACAACAAGTAGATTTCGACCGTACATGCGGTGCTCACTCCACGCCATCCGGCGCCAAATCCTGGGTCATCAGCACTTTGCATGCCGGGCTGTCCTTGAGGCCTCGAAGGGTGCTTCATCGCGCGAGCGGTTGCCGCGAAGCGGCAGAGCGAGCGGTAGACAACAAGCAGGCGGAGCCGAAAAACGGAATGGGGTCCAACCCATTGACTCCATTCACTTTTTCGGCTCTGCCTGCTTCAGGGCGAGGACTGCGGAGGGATCACCGGCAGCCGCACACCCACCGCCAGGCCGGCCACCAGGGGCGCATCGAGCTGTCCGCCCTCGGCGACGAGGTTGATGGGCCGGGAGGCCTCCACGGAGAAGAACCAATCGCCCCAGGGCACTTCCACCGCCAATCCAGGCAACAAATCGGTGCGGCCGGTGTTCTCCGCCGACCTGCCGTTCCAGGTGGAGGGCAAGGCGTGGAAGAGCCCGACGCGGGCGACGAAGACGAAAGGCTCCAGGCCCAGCGATGTGGCCACCGCGCCCTGCCCAAACCCATTCCACCCCGCGCGATAGCCGTCATCGTTCTCGTAGACCGCGCCCGTGGCCTCTGCCACTGCCCGCAGCTCCAGCCCCGCGACCCGCCAGCCACCGGCCACTCCGAGACGAGGATCGACCGTCCCACTGCCGAAGAAGATGTGTTGGTGCCGCAAGCCGAGCCCCCCGAGCGCATAGGGATCAGGCTCTACGCCGCCGGTCGGCAACGAGACCCCCAGCCGCAAGGTCAGGCCACCGCCGAGGTGGAGACCCGCCTCCAGCGCCAGATCCCCCAGGCCCGCGATCACCTCGTCGCGGTGATGAATGCTCTGGAAGCCGGGCAGGCGACGATCCTGCGCGTCAAAGAACTCCGCGTCCATGCTCACCCGCCGCAGCGGGAGGATGACTGTGAGATCAAGGGTTTGCGAGAGCCCATAGTCGAGCCGCAGCTGGACATCCGCGAGCACGAGATCGACCTCATGGCTCCGGGCCTCTCCGCCCACACCCTCTTCGATCTCGTCGGCCTCCACCTCATGGGCCGTGTTGAGCAACGTGCCGCTGAACCGCAGGCCGATGCGCAGGAAGCCTTCAGTGCTCCCGGCACCCGCCGAGCCTCCACCCGGGAGGTTGGGATTGCTTCAGGCCGGGCAGGCCAGCGCTGGTCGCACCAGGAACAAAATGGCCAAAGCCATCAGAGTTCTCATCGACTCGCCTCCTCGATCGCGGCTTCCAGCCGCGCCAGATCCAGACCCTCGATCGCCGCCACCCGATGTCCATCCCGGGCAAACACCTGTACGTAGGGCAGGTTGGTCACCCCGGACATGTACTTCTCCGCCACCGGGCTGCCCCAGTCGCCCATGTCCAGCTTGCGGACTGCCAGCTCGGGATGAACCCCCACCAGCGCCCTCAACTTCGCATCGACCACTCGGCAGGGCCCGCACCAGGTTGCATAGAAGTCGAACACGGTGACCTTGCCGGGTTCCGGCTTCAACACGCTCTCGGTTCCTTTCAGGACTTGCACATCCGCGCCCGTCGGCCAGCCTTCCACCGGCAGGTAGGCGCCGAGACCCGCACCGATGACCACCTCCTTTTGGGAGGCCTCCACGGCCCACTGCGCCAACATGCGCGCCTCCACGTGAGGCTGGTGGCGTACCGTGATCTCGGCCCGAGGACGATCGAAGGCCACCGACAGCACGCCGGGCGCCTCGCGAAGCCGCTTCATGGCGGGTTCGGCGCAGGATGCGCAATCGATGCCCCGCATGGAGAGGGTGGTCGTCTGCGTTTTGGTGCAGCCGCCGACAAGGCTGATCATCCAAGCCAGAAAAACCAGAGTCCTCATCTCGGTCGCCTCCAGGCCCCAGGTCGGGCCAGACATCGATCGTCAGCCGTGACCTCCACGGTCACGATCAGGTGGCGTGGGTCCCGGGGAGTCACGGGCCGGCGCCGGCAATCCACTCAATGTAGGCCACGAGGTCGTCAAGCGCCGCCGGCTCGATGATGTTGCGGTAGGCCGGCATTTGGAGCACCTGCCGGTTGAGGAAGAAGCCGGCGAGGCGGCTGTCGGCCAGCCTCGGGGGGCGACCGTCGAGGATCCAGGCCCGCAGCTCAGCTTCGTCTTCGACGAGCTCGAAGTAGTCCGGGCTGCCCCAACCCGGCACGTAGCCCTTCAGGGAGCCGGGGTTGGGTGTGCCCACCACGCCTCCGTCGCCATGGCAACCGAAGCATCCCAGGCGCGACGCCACGCGCCGTCCCCGAGCGGCCGCCTCTGGCAGCTCGGGGTATGCCGCCACCGCCTGATACCAGGCCACCAGCGCCGCGAGCTCATCGTCATCGATGCGGTCGCGATACGCCGGCATCTTCAGCAGGGCTGCCTCGCCGGCCAGCGGCTGGGACAGACGTCGGGGTCGCCCGTCCAGGATCCATTCACGGAGTTCTGCCTCTGATTCGAGGTACATCATTGCCGTGCCCCCGACGAAGCCGGGCACCTCTCGCTCCTTGCTGAGCGGGTTCGGCACGCCCCCGCGGCCCGCCGGTCCATGGCAGCCGGCGCAGCCCAGCTTGGAAAAGAGAACGGCGCCCTGCGCTGCTTTCCCAGATCGGGGAGCCAGCAGCCAGAGCGCCGTTGCGACACTTGCGCTCAGCAGGACGAGCCCGGCAATGAGCCCGCCGGACCTTCGGGTCACGGGGTGCCCGCGGCCACCTCATGCACGATGATGGTCGTCAGGCCCTCTTTCTCCAGCAGGTGTCCCGTGATCTTCGCCTGCTTGCCCGCAAAGGGCGCCAGCTTGTCGGCGATCGAGTCGTGGCCCTTGCCCACCAGCAGGTAGAGCTTCGTGCCCACCTTCAAGCCGGCGGGCAGGCCCTTGTTGATGCACTGCGCGGCACAGGCGGCGTGCTCAGCGCCCTGTCCGCTCTCGGGGTGCTGGAGGTAGCAGGCCAGATCCATCACCTCGCCGGTGAATGTCTGGGCGGCAGCCGCCACGACCTCAGGGCCCTTGTGGCCATGACCCGCATGGCCCTTGTGCCCTTCCTGGGCCTGGGCAGAGACGGTCAGGAGAAGGAGGCCAACCAGCTTGGAAACGAGTCGATACATGATGCTCTCCAGATCAATCGGCGGTTCGTGATGCACCGCAAGGTAGCCCCGAGCACGAAGCGGGCCACGGGGCCACCGCGGCGATGCACAGGATGGGGTCACTCGCCTTCTCGGCTCACCCAGACAATGCCGTTGGGTGCAGTGCCCACTGGGATCTCGCCGATCTGGGTGCGGCGGGCCACGTCGAATACCAGCACCACGTCAGCCTCCTCGTCGGTGACGAAGGCCCGCTCCCCAGAGGGCTCAAAGGTGAGTCCGTGCGGTTTGGTGCCGGCCGGCAGCTCCTCGATCAGCGCATGATCGGTCGCGTCGAAGACGGCGATGACGCCCCGATTCTCGATGGCCACCCAAAGCTCGGCGCCGTCGGGTGTTGTGTACGCCTGCCCAGGAGCCCCACCCACGTCGATGGTGGTGGCGACCTCGGTCGGAGCATCGTCGGAGATCACCGCAACGGCTCCGCCGGCTTCACAGGACACGTACAGGTTGCCGTTGGTGGCTGCCCAGGCGGCCACCGGCAATTCGCTTACCCGGAGTGTCGCGGTGATCTCGCGCGTCATGAGGTCTACCACGGAAACGGTGTCGTCACCGGAGTTGGCGACGTACAGCAGCGCGCCGTCGAGGGAAGGTGTGACCTCCAACGGCGCCTCTCCCACCGGGAGGAACCACGTCTCGTCGCCGCTCGCCGCGTCAAAGGCCTGGATCATGCCGTGCTCACTCATGGCCACGACCACGGTGGCCCCGCCTTCAACAAAGGCTCCATTGTGAGCAGTGGCATCCACGTCGACCACTCGGCTGACCTCGCCCGAGCGGGTGTTGACGAGAAAAATGGCCGCCGTGCCGGCTGCGCCATGACCGGCGTGTCCAGCCGCCAGGTCGGCCGAGGTCGCCGAAAGCAGCAATCGCGAACTGTCCGGTGAGAGGGAGAAGTGGTGGGGGTGCAGACCAGCGCCGGCTTCGAGGATGGCGATCACCTCCAGAGATTCCGGGTCGATGACGCTGACCGATGCAGAGCCCCCGTTGGCGACGAAGATCGCGTCCCTGGGCAGGCCTTCCTCCGGCAGCGGTCCACTATCGGGCCGAGGGCCGGCATCAGCCTGTGCGCCGGCATCCGCTTGGGGGCCGCTGTCGATGTGCCCCCCGTGGTTCGCATCGAGCGGGTGGCCGTCGTGCTCGGCGCTTTCATGGCAGCCGACCAGGGCAAAAAGAGCGGAACCGAAGATGAGTCGCATGCGAGGTGTTCCTTTCATCAGATCAGCGAGGTGCGACCAGGATCTCCGCCATCATGCCCAGGGCGGCGTGCTCCAGAATGTGGCAGTGGGCCATCCAGCGACCGGGGTTGTCGAGGCGCGCAAAGATCGTGACCCGGCTCTCGCCAGGCACCAGGACCGTGTCCTTCAGGCCGGGCTGCTCCGTTTCCGGCCGGCCATCCGGCAGGATCTCGAAGAACTGGCCGTGCAGGTGGAAGGGGTGCTCCGGGCCGGCCTTGTTGTCGAGCACCATGCGCACGTAGTCGCCCTGGGTGAAGGTGAACAGAGGCTCGGGGTGGTCGTGGCCGCTGTCGTCGCCGCCGTCCTGGCCGTTGATCTCCCAGCGCATGCCGGTGACCGGATCGGGCACCGAGTCGAAGGTGAAGGTGACGGTCTCATCGGTCCGGCCGCGGGTGGGTCGGGGCACGGCGGGCAGGGCCACCGACATCGGCGCCCGGCCGGTGGCGGAAACCTCTACGGTCTGCACCACAAAGGGTTGTTCCACAACGTTTTCGCCTTGCAATACGAGCACATGGCTCAAGAGCCGCACGGTGCCCGGCCGGTCGTAGCGCACCTCCACATCGTAGCGCTGGCCCACGACGAGCTGGATGCGATCGGTCTCATAGGGGTCGGTCAACAGGCCCGCGTCGGTGCCGATGACGCGGAACGAGGCCCCTTCGATCGAGAGGCTCATGGTGCGGGCGTTGGCCGTGTTCACCAGCCGCCACCGCTCGACATCGCCCTCCGCCGCCTCGCCGGGGGCCGGCTCCACCACACCATTGGTCAGCAGCACGTTGCCGCTGCGGCCGTGCATGACCTCCATGTGGCTGCGCAGGAACGGCGCCACCCGGTCGCCATCGAGCAGGATGTCGTCCAGCACGAGGATCCGCTCGGCCGTGAAGGCGGGCAGCTCGGCTTCGTGCACCACCACCACGCCATAGAGCCCGAGTTCGACCTGGGCGTGGGCGCGCACGTGCGGGTGGTACCAGAAGGTTCCCGCCTCGGGGGCGGTGAAGCGGTACGTGAAGGTCTCGCCGGGGGCGACCGGATCCTGGATTCGGGGGCTGCCGTCCATCGCGTCGGAGATCCGCATGCCGTGCCAGTGGATGGTGGTGGGCTCATCGAGGTCATTGGTGAAGTGCACCACGATCTCGTCGCCCACCCGGGCCTGGAGGGTGGGACCAGGGCCCTGGCCATTGTAGGCCATGCCGTCGACGTCGAGCTGTTCCCCCAAGTGGTGCCGCATCGTGCCGGCGCTGAGCTCCACCTCCAGCACCCCGGGATCGGGGTTCAGGTCCGTCGCGAGCGCAGGCCCGATGAGGGCAGGCAAGGGAGGCGGTGGGAGGGCAGCGTCCGGCAAGGCTGCGTCCGGCTCGGCCGGTGTTGCGTCGGGCGCGCTGTCCGACCGGGCCGCGTCCGACCGGGCCGCGTCCGGCTCCTGGAGGTGCGCATCAACCCCACCCGCGTCCGGGTCCTGGGCGACTCCGGCAGTTTCTTCGCCGCAGCCCATCATCAGGAAACAAAGAAAAAAGCGAGCGTTCATGGGTGCTCATTCGATGCAATCACCGTAACCCACCGGGTCACGGCTGGGGCCATTGAAACCGGGCCGGCCACAGGATCGTGCCGACACCCCATCAGAACCAGGCACATGGGCCGCGGAGCAGGAACCACGCCAGCTCACAGAGCCGTCTTTCGCAGGCGCAGGGCGTTGCCGATCACCGAGACTGAGCTGAGGCTCATCGCCGCGGCGGCCAGCATGGGGTTGAGCAGCAGATCGAAGAAGGGATACAGCACACCCGCAGCCACCGGTACACCCAGGGCGTTGTAGACGAAGGCGAAAAACAGGTTCTGTTTGATGTTGGTCATCGTGCGCCGGGACAGGCGGCGGGCCTGCACGATGCCGCGCAGATCGCCGCGCACGAGGGTCACGCCCGCGCTCTCCATGGCCACGTCGGTGCCGGTGCCCATGGCGATGCCCACCTGGGCCAGGGCCAGGGCGGGGGCGTCGTTGATGCCGTCGCCCGCCATCGCGACCACCCGACCCTCGGCTTGAAGGGCACGAATGTGTTCGGCTTTCTGGTCGGGCAACACACCGGCAAACACCGTGTCGATGCCCAGCTTCGCGCCCACCGCACGGGCCGTGGTCTCGCTGTCCCCGGTAAGCATCACCACCCGCAGGCCCTCGGCCTGCAGAGCCGCCAGGGCTTCGGCGGTGGTCGCCTTGATGGGATCGGCGACCCCGACGAAGCCCGCCAACACACCGTCGATGGACACCAGCATCACCGTCTGGCCTTCGGCACGCAGGGTCTCGGCCCGCGGCACCTGCCCATCCAGACCCAGCGCGGCCATCATCGCCGCGTTGCCCAGCGCCACCGATCGACCGTCCACCCGGCCCTGCACACCCTTGCCGGTCACCGAGGCGAAGTCGGTCACCGCGCTCAACTCGAGGCCCCGCTCGGTGGCCCCCCGCACGATGGCCTCGGCCAGGGGGTGTTCGCTGCCCCGCTCCAGGCTGGCGGCCAGCCGCAACAGTTCGTTTTCATTGATGTTCTGGGCCAACACCTCCACCACTGTGAGGGCCGGCTTGCCCTCGGTCAGCGTGCCCGTCTTGTCCACCACCAGGGTGTCCACCGTGTGCAAGACTTCGATGGCCTCAGCGCTGCGGAACAACACACCCATCGAGGCCCCGCGCCCGGTCGCCACCATGATCGACATGGGGGTCGCCAGCCCCAGGGCGCAGGGACACGCGATGATCAGCACGGCCACCGCGTTGATCAGCCCGTGGGCCAGGGCTGGCTCAGGACCCACCAGCGCCCACACCACAAACGTGCCCACCGCGATGAGCATTACCGCCGGCACGAAGTATCCGGAGACCTGATCGGCCAGCTTCTGGATGGGTGCACGGCTGCGTTGAGCGTCAGACACCATGCGCACGATGCGGGCCAGTAGGGTCTCAGCACCTACCTTCTCGGCCACCATGACCAGCATGCCGGTGCCGTTGATCGTCGAGCCGATGACCGGGTCGTCCGCGGCCTTGGCGACCGGGATGGGTTCCCCGGTGATCATCGATTCGTCCACTTGCGAGGCGCCTTCGACCACTCGCCCATCCACCGGCACCCGCTCCCCCGGCCGCACCCGGAGGCGATCCCCGACCTGCACGGCCTCCAGCGGCACGTCCTCTTCGCTGCCGTCGGGCCGCAGACGTCGGGCCGATTTGGCGGCCAACCCCAAGAGCTGCTTGATGGCGGAGCTGGTCCGACTGCGGGCCCGCAGCTCCAACACCTGGCCCAGCAGGATGAGGGTCACGATGACTGCGGCCGCCTCGAAATAGACCGCGACCTCGCCCCCAAGCATGCGAAATGACGGAGGAAACACCCCGGGCAGGAGCGTAGCGATGACGCTGTAGAGCCAGGCCACCCCCACACCCAGACCGATGAGGGTGAACATGTTGAGGTGGCGCACAACCAGGGATTGCCACGCCCGCTGAAAGAACGGCCAGCCCGCCCACAGACACACCGGCGTCGCCAGCGCCATCTCCACCCACGGTCGCACCGACCCGGGCAGCAGCCGCGACACCAGCGCGCCCGGCAGCATGTCGCCCATGGCGATCAGAACCAGTGGCACACTCAGGGCGACCGACACCCAGAAGCGGCGTCGCATGTCATCCAGCTCATGGGTATCTTCCTCGACGGTCGCCTCTTTCGGCTCGAGCGCCATGCCACACTTCGGGCAGGCGCCGGGGCCGATCTGCTCCACTTCGGGGTGCATGGGACAGGTGTAGATGACACCCGCTGACACCGCGGGAGCGGCGGCCTTTGCCGAAGCGGTCGGTATGTCTTCGCGCGCGACGAACCGCTCTGGCTCCGTGATGAACTTCTCCCGACATCGCGCCGAGCAGAACCGGTATTCAACCCCCGCGTGGAGATGCCGATGCGGTCCATCGGGCCGAACCGTCATGCCACACACCGGATCTTTGAATCCGGGCGCGCCCTCGTGTTGATGTTCCATCAATGACCTCCATGCTCCATGGGCTTCAGCATCTCATGCCCGCCCTGGCCGCTCCCTGTCCCGCCCTCGACGTAGAGAAACAGCTCCAGACATACGACCACCAGCAACAGCAACCACCCGACGGCTGCCCAGTTGCCCTGAGCCAGCTTCAGGTTGTCGATGCCCTGGACCGCGCCCATGAAGACGATGGTGGCGCCCAGGATCCGGTGCTGCACGAGCTGGAGCTGCATGTCACCCCCGCCATGCTGATCATGCAGCACGAACATGATCCCCACCGCGATGATGCCCATTGGAAGGATTGCCCCCCAGAGACGCTGCACCAGCCATCCCCGCGCCCGGCCCAACTCGATGGCGCCAATGCCCAAGGCCACCGCGCCCTGGATCTGGTGTTGCACACCCTCGGCCCCGAAGTCACCTCCGTGGAAGAGCACATTGTCGAAGATGAGAAACAGGCCCAGCGTGACCAGGGCGATCGGCAGCAGGAGGCCGCTCCAGCCACCACTCAGCCGGCCCAACGCACGTGCGAGGAGCAAGAGAGTGAAGGCCAGGATGCCTCCACCTGCAATCTGATGAACCACCACCGGATCCATACTTCCCCTCCTCTTTGCCGGTACCGCGCGAGACCGCGACGCACGATCCACGCCACATGCCGCAGAAGCTCCTCGGCCGCCCCATCCCCGGCATGGTGGCACGGGCTGCCGAAGCGGTCCTTGGAACCCAGCGGGTTTTGGAGGTCGCCGCCGGAACCGGTCTGGTCACACCCGCCCTCGCTGCTGAGGCGCGATTCGTCATGGCCACGGACTGCGCCGCGGAGATGGTTGGCCTGCGACTGAGAACAGCCCTTCGACTGCTGCGATCAACGTACATCGCAGCGCGATCGGACCGCACCCGCCTCATGGAGCGCCCTCGCGGTAGCTGGCGGCGTCCAAGCCGGCTTTGCGCAGGAGGCGGTGCAGGCTCTCTCGCTCGATGCCGGCGTGTTGAGCGGCCTGGGTCACGTTGCCCAAGTGTCGGCGCATCAATGCGTCGAGGTATTGCCGCAACGCGCGCTCGCGGGCCCACTCCAAGGCTTCGCGGTAGCTGAGTTCGGCCAGGGGGGGCGCCGGCATGGGGGCGAGGCCTCGAGCCAGGTGGTCGGGCAGGTCGGCGGCGGTGATCCGGGGGCCGGTGGCCAGGATGACGGCGCGTTCGATGGCGTGGAAGAGTTCGCGTACGTTGCCAGGCCAGGAATGCTGGGCGAGCGCACGCAGGGCGTCGGTGCCAAAGCCCTCGATGGGGCGGCCGAAGCGGGCGATGGCGCGGCCCAGGGCGTGGTGGGCCAGCAAGAACAGGTCGTCGCCGCGGGCGCTCAATGGGGGCAATGTGATGGGGTAGACGGCCAGACGGAAGAACAGGTCTTGACG
>Ga0075163_10007200_pt1 | contig 14735 bp, 9 predicted proteins | sample JI1023141ADNA_FD_71478 | JGI IMG/M metagenome (GOLD analysis project Ga0075163, IMG submission 71478) | Wastewater effluent complex algal communities from Wisconsin, to seasonally profile nutrient transformation and Carbon sequestration -... | ecosystem: Engineered > WWTP > Effluent > Algae...
CTGGGCTACAGCCACCACCTTTGCATTTTGATCAATGAGCAGCGACCTGCAACTGGTGGTTCCCTGATCAATAGCAAGAATATATTTTTTTGAAATCAAGTCCAAACGAAATTTTATTGCATAAAAATAGAATTATTTTTATGGTTTTTACCATTTTTAAATCGGGTAATACCCGGGTGACTCAAAACAAAATTTTTATTTGGTACGTATAAGAGCTTTTTACCTCAATTTTATTTTGTTACATCGTTTCCAAGTCAAGTTTAACTCTAAAATTCAACAACTTTTTTTTGTTTGACAACGTTAGATTTAATATAGAATGACTTTTTAATTGCGCATTACAAGTGTTTTATATTATTGATATTCAATGATTTGGGATGTCTTTATATTTTCCATTTTTCACCCAATTCCAGATGTATTTTTTAGTATATTTGCACTTCATTAATAAACCAAATAATATTCTGTTATGGCTTTTGACATAAACATGATCAGGGATTTTTACGCTTCAATTCCTGCAAAGGTGGAGGCGGCACGCAAAAAATTAGGGCGGCCACTTACCCTCTCAGAAAAAATACTATACAGCCACCTTCATTCTGATTCAGCCCTGGCTGATTTTCACAGGGGCAAAGACTATGTGTTTTTTGCTCCCGACAGGGTAGCCATGCAAGATGCTACTGCTCAGATGGCCTTGCTTCAGTTTATGACTTGTGGCAGAAAAAAAGTAGCGGTTCCTTCAACAGTGCATTGCGACCACCTTATCCAGGCCAAAATTTCAGCCGAAGTGGATTTGAAAGGAGCCATGGATATCAACTCAGAAGTTTATGATTTTCTGGAGTCAATCTCCAATAAATACGGCATCGGTTTTTGGAAACCAGGTGCAGGTATCATTCACCAGGTGGTGCTTGAGAATTATGCCTTCCCCGGAGGTATGATGATCGGTACTGACTCTCATACCGTCAATGCAGGTGGTTTGGGCATGGTTGCCATTGGTGTTGGTGGTGCTGATGCGGTTGATGTCATGGCAGGCATGCCATGGGAGTTAAAAATGCCCAAATTAATAGGCGTTAAACTCACCGGCAAGCTATCAGGTTGGACCTCTCCCAAAGATGTCATCCTTAAAGTGGCAGGTATTCTTACAGTAAAAGGAGGTACAGGCTGCATCGTAGAATATTTTGGCGAAGGTGCTGTATCCATGTCCTGCACCGGCAAGGGTACCATTTGCAACATGGGTGCTGAAATTGGCGCAACTACCTCCACTTTTGGATATGATGAAAGTATGGAACGTTATCTGCATTCTACCGGAAGGGCAGATATTGCGGAGTTGGCCAACCAGGTCAAACAGTACCTCACCGGAGATGACGAGTGTTATGCTCACCCTGAAAAATATTTTGACCAGGTAATAGAAATCAACCTGACCGAACTGGAACCCCATATCAATGGTCCTTTTACACCGGACCTGGCAACCCCAATTTCAAAAATGAAAGAAGTGTTGCAGGAAAAAGGCAAAGACTGGCCGGTTGAAATCCAGGTGGGCTTGATTGGTTCATGTACCAACTCATCTTACGAAGATATTTCAAGAGCAGCCTCGTTGGCCGCTCAGGCAGTAGCCAAAAATCTGAAGACCAAATCCGAGTTTACCATTACCCCGGGTTCTGAATTGGTAAGGTTTACCATTGAGAGAGATGGCTTTATCGAAATTTTTGACAAGATCGGTGCCAAGGTTTTTGCCAATGCATGCGGACCCTGTATTGGACAGTGGGATCGTTTGGGCGCGGATAAAAAAGAAAAAAACTCCATCATCCACTCTTTCAACAGAAACTTTTCAAAAAGAGCTGATGGCAATCCCAATACCCATGCCTTTGTAGCGTCACCCGAAACAGTGACTGCAATTGCCCTTGCAGGTAGACTTGATTTTAACCCAATGACCGATACCCTGATCAACGAGGATGGCATTGCTGTAAAATTGGATCCACCTACAGGAGAAGAATTACCACCAAGAGGCTTTGATGTGGAAGATGCAGGATACCAGGCTCCCATTGAAGATGGTTCTTCTGTGACCGTAAAAGTAGATCCCAATTCAGATCGTTTGCAGTTGTTGGCTCCATTTGTGCCTATTTCAGCAAATGAAGTTCAGAATATGAGATTGTTGATCAAGGCCAAGGGCAAATGTACCACAGACCACATTTCAATGGCTGGTCCATGGCTTTCTTACAGAGGACACCTTGAAAACATTAGCAACAACTTGTTGATAGGAGCCATCAACGCATTTAATGATGAAGCCAATAAGGTGTGGAATGCCGTAACCGGTGAATTTCACCCAGTTCCGGATTCTGCCAGGACTTATCAGAAAAATGGCATCGGCACCATCGTTTTTGGAGAAGAAAACTATGGAGAAGGTTCATCCAGAGAGCATGCTGCCATGGAGCCAAGGTTTCTCGGTGTGAAGGCTGTAGTTGTAAAATCTTTTGCCAGAATTCACGAAACCAACCTCAAAAAACAAGGTATGCTGGCTTTGACCTTTGCCAATGCGGCTGATTATGATCTCATTCGCCAGGATGATCAGGTTTCAATAGTAGGCTTTGAGACCATGGCTCCGGGCAAGCCTCTTCAAATCAAATTGGATCACGCCGATGGTAGCAGCGACACCATTGTGGTTAACCATACTTACAACAATGCACAGATTGGCTGGGTAAAATCCGGCAGTGCCCTCAACGAAATCAGAGAAAAGTTGAGCAAATAAATAACTTTGCCATTGTGATAAAAGAGCCGGATCCGTCCGGCTTTTTTTTTACCCGTGAGGAAGATGCCCAATTAAGGGTGCAAAATTAATTTTCTTCATCTTGTAGCGTTTTGTGCCTATTTTGGATTTTCATTATATAACACAATTGAAAATGCAGAAGATCGGTACCTATTTGTTTTTAATCCTGGCAATGACCTCCATCCTGGCCTGCGGCAAAGACAAAATTGAGGAAGAAACCTGGGAGGTCCCCGACGAGCCTCGGATTATCGTTGAATCTGCCCGTATGGTTACCGGTATAACCGATGAAAACGGGCTTCCTTTGGATGGACTAACCGCAGCCTTTAATGATACCATTAGATTGGTGGACAAAGGTGATTATTTCCAGTTTAAGGGCACGCAGCTCAATAAGCGCGGTGAAATTTTGCGACTTACCGATAAGGAGGGCAGGCAATACCATTTTACCCAGCGACCCATTGAAAATGATGTGGCGTATTTTCAACAGGTAATTATCCGAAACAAACCTACACTTGTCCTAAAAAGCCACAATCCACTTGAACTGTCATTGACCAATGAGACCCAAATAGAGATTGCTCCCAACCAATATCGCAAATCCGTACAATCCTATTCAGGTGATGTTATAGTTGAATATTTTACCTATGATGTCAAGCGTGAAAATCATCGGGCAGCATTGCCGGGTGGGGTAACAGGGATCGATAAAACTGGCAAAAGAGCACTGTTGAAAATGATCACCGCGTTTAGCATTAATTGCAAAACTCCAAATGCGGAGAACCTCGAATTTACTTCAGCAACCTTAAGTTCTTCTCACTTGAATCAGGATAATGCCCTTTTTTATTACAATGATAAAATAGGCAATTGGGAATTTGTAGATAATGAAATCGCTACATTAAATTCAGCGGTTCTCTCAAAGCCCGGTCACTACTGCATCGCCAAGCCTGTACCCTATGTTCAGATAAATGGGATTCTATTATTAGGAGGCAATCCGGCACCCAATCAAAAAGTAACCCTTAGTTATTCTGACTCAGGTCAGACCATTTTTACCACCAACTCCGGAAAATGGGAAGCCCTCGTACCTGCTGGTGAAGAACTAAGTTATACCTACGATCTTCCCTGTTTTGCTGGTTCAAAAACGATAGGACCTTCCACTGCCGACATCCTTTTACCAACAGACAGCCCTTCTGAAACTACTCAAAGTACACGATTTACAGGTAGATTGTTAAACTGCCTTGGACAAAAGATCGATAATGGCTTTCTTCAGGTTGAGGGAAATGACTTTTATAAGACCATTTACCTAGAAGGAGGAAGCATTGATTTTGTATTACCTCATTGCCAATCGGATAAAATCACTGTAAGGGCTTATGACGCAGATACAGGTGAATCGGGTTCGCAGATAGAATGGAAGCCCGGATTTGATAATCAGATGTACAATGTTTTTGCTTGTGCTAAAATGTCAGATCCCTACTTTGAGATCCACAATAACGAAGGAAGTGTTATTTATACTCAGCTTCTGCAAGCGAAAGTGCAGGACCGTATACGGCTGCAAGCCAAAAACTCAAATAGTGGCAATAATGTACTTACCCTTGTTTTTCCAGCTTCACAGCCAGGTAGCCAACCCAACGGAAGTATCAATTTGTCATGGTATGACAGCAGTTTTGCCGGTAAAGGCATCTCAGTCAACTGCGATAATTCTATTAACTGTGGCTTTGAAAAATTTGATATCACCCACCTTTCAGAGTTGCAGGATGGCTGGGTCCGGGCTCATTTTAGGGCGAGGATGTGGAGTAAAATTCTCAATACGCTTGAAGCCGGATATGTGGAAGTTGAAGGCAGTTTTCAAATCAAGAGAGCTTTTTAATCTATTTTGAATGCTTACTGATCAGGAAATAATTAAGGGATGCAAAGAGGGTAAAGAAAGAGCTTACAAGGCCTTGCTTAACCGTTTTGCACCCAGATTAATGGCGCTGGCACTGCGTTACCTAAAAGAAAATGCCAGTGCAGAGGATGCTGTTCAGGAGAGTTTGATCCAGGTCTTTCAATCGATCCACAGATATGAACACAAGGATCAATTGTATCCATGGTTGCAAAAAATTACGGTGAATCAATGTCTCAAAATGTTGAGAAACAAGGTCATCTGGCTCCATCAGGACGAGATCAGGGAGGAAAGTGAGTACGATGACAACATCCAATTTTCTGCTTACGGGGATAGTATGATGAAGGCATTGAATGAACTCCCCGAAGCCTACAACCTTGTTTTTAACCTCTACATCGCGGAAGGTTATAGCCATGCTGAAATTGCAGAATTATTGGGTATTTCTGAGTCTTCAAGCAGGGTCTATCTTACCCGGGCCAGAGCGTTATTGAAATCCTATTTATTAAAATCTAACAACACCGGATATGTATCAGGAATATCGTGATTGGGAAAAGGCCTTCCAAAAGCAGACTGCAGGTGAAAGTGCCAACATAGATACCAATAAGTTGTGGCAGCATTTAAAAAGCCATGTGCCGGAAAATAGAAAACAAAACAGGTGGCTCCCTTTTTTGTTGATTGTAGGGCTGTTGTCGCTGGCCTTGCCTTCTTGGTTATGGGTGCAAAACACAAACCTCAAGGCAGCCAATAAGTCGTTAGGGCAAGAATTGGCTGCCAACAAACTGCTTTTGCTGGAATGTAAGGCTCTGGCACAAAACAGCAATCGCATGAAAGATCCATTTTCTGTTCCCACTAACGTTTTGAAAGCTGAAAGCGGAAATAGAGAACAAAATAAATATGTTTCTCAAAGATTAAATAATTTTTCAAAAAGTGATACACCCAAATTAGTAAGCCCGGATCAACATTTTTTGCAGCTATTTGAAAACACAACTCCATCAAACCCTTTAAGAGAAGCCATCGTTGTGAGCAATCTTAATCCCCGAAAATTGGGAGTGACTTTGGAACCAGAACTTTTCGAAATTGCGATAAACAAACACAAAAGAAAAAACACCATTGCCCCACCTTCTGGTTTTGTTCAATTGACATTCACTGGGAGTGGATCTGGACTAAAGGGAAATTATCTTTCTTCCGATTTAGCATTTTTAAATAATGTCAACTACCAGCTTGGTTTGCAGTTAAACGCTGCCAAATTCCTCAACCGAAATTGGTTTGTAGGCGTAAAGGTAAATTACAACTACGTAGGCAATGTAACTAACTATACTTCGACCACAAAGGATAGAAATGAGACTACCGGAACTACCCAGATTTTGATTGATGGCAATGGTAATATAAGCTCCTCAGAGGGTGTAAAAGGTACCACCATTTTTCATCGGGTTAAGGCAGAACTTTATAATGTACACCATCAAATATTATTGGGACCTGGTATAGGTTATTCATTTATCCAAAGTGACAAAGTCAATGTAAATTTATATGCTTCAGCGCAATGGCTGCTTTCGTCCCATTTTTCAGGCAAAACACCCTTGGGATCAGAAACGTTTGCAGGTGGTGAATCGCAGCAGTGGTTATACAGATTGAGATACCCTCAACTGGGTTTGGGTGCAGATTGGAATCAACAATTATTCGGCAAGCTATACATGAGTATCGGCCTCCACACCGGGTTTCAGTCAGATCAATTGGGTCTGGCCGGAAGGGTTTTAAGCAGAAAGGGTTTCTTTTATGGTGGCCACCTTGGATTGCAGAAATATTTTTAAAATAATAAGTGAGTAAAGTAATTGTGTCAAACAATTTTTTTAACAACAAACTTTCTAAAATGAAGAATTTATTACCCCTTTTTACATGGCTGATTTGCCTCTTAACCATGGATGCATACGCCCAGCAGGCATCATGCCGCTCTAAATTGGAATTAGATGCACCGGCATTCTCTTGCTCGGTGACCATCACCCCTGACATGATCAATTTTGGCTCATTTAACTACGACCAATTAGTAGTGATAGATCCGATTATTGGTGCGGGTACCCATCAGGTAGGGCTGGTCGCCATTTCAGGTGCAGAGTCTGATACCTGTTATACCACTGTGACAGTTTATGATAAAACCAAACCAGTGCTCATATTGCACCAAAACATCGTATTGGATTTGGGAGCAACCGGACATGTCAATCTAATACCCGGTATGGTAAATTCAGGATCCTACGACTATTGCAGCCCTGTCAGTTTTGTTTTATCGCCATCTTTTGTTGACTGCGATTCTCCAAATCCAACCAAAGTTACGGTGGTCGCTTTTGATAGCACAGGTAACTACAGCGAAGGTACAACCTTGGTTTATGTGGAGAACAAGATTGTGGCAACCACGTCCTTAGTTTGTAATGATGGTGTTGTTGTCAATGTGGGACCTGCAGGATCCATTCTACTGGATGCTGATGATATATTGGAAGGGGGCCCCTATAAATGTCCATCTTATTACCGACTTGTTTTGCTTGAAAATAGTGTACCCCGACCAAAGGCCGAAGTGAATGCAGGGGATGTAGGAAAGGTATTTCAGGCTGTGGTTACAGACCCTTCCACGGGAAATTCTTGTTGGGGAAGTTTGACCGTAGCTTTATCCCCATGCACCGGACCCGATCTCTGTGATACAAAATCCAATTGCGAACCGGTAACGGATTGTACCGGTGGTCACTCTTCAGATGACAACATCGAATGGCCATGCGACATTGAGGCTGGTTATAAGTTGGTTTTAGATGAGAAACCTACGCCCGCTGTATTAAAAAATGTGCTTGGCCTGCCCTTGTCAAATGTTGAACCCATAACTGTCAACAATGAATGTTCTCAAATAGTAACTACCTATACTGATCAGCGAATTCAACTTCCTGATGGCGTAAAAATATTGAGAACGTGGAGCGCCCTCAATTGGTTAAGCGGTAAGGTAGTAAGTTACCTTCAAACCATCAGGTTGATCAATGTTGAACTCAATTCCTGTTTTATCTGTGATACCCTGGCCTGGAACACACCCATTACCGATTGTGCTGGTGGGCATACCGATCAGGATGCGGTCGAATGGCCAGCAGACATTACTGTGCACACACAGCTCATTTCGCCTCAAGACCTGGAGCAAAACCCGGAAGTGAACATTCGTAATGCCCGCCCTGAAATAACGGCATCATGTGATAACTACTTCTTGAGTTATACGGATACCTATACCGTTATTAATGACTCTACCTCATTTGTGGTAAGAAATTGGAGTATTTTTGATTTTGGAACGCTGGAATATGGCACTTTTACTCAGAATATTACCGTAATCTCGGATGTTAATGCTAACCAACGCACAGTTTGTATTAAATCTATGAATGGATCAGCTGTGGAGGGTGTACAACTGCAAACCAATGTTATTACTACCGGAGATGTTTGTACCTCTTTTGATTTTGATCCTTCGCAGAGCCTTGTTGCACCTTCAAAAATGGGCGATGCAGCTGATGGTATTGACATTGAAGATGCTTCTATGTTGTTGGACCATATTTTAGGAATTGAACCCTTAAATGATTTTCAGAAACTGGCTGCTGATGTCAACCTTGATGGCCAGGTCACTTCTTTTGACCTTTTAACCATATTGAAATTAATTACAGGAGATCAAACTACCCTGGATAAGGTTTGGAGATTTTTCTATCTGCCTGTAGGAGAATCCAATTTTTCCCTCCCACTCAGTGAGCAAGCCGATGTGAGTTCACCTTTTCAAACTTATTTTTTTAAAGGCATAAAGATGGGAGATCTCAATGACGACAATTCCAGCAATGGAAATAGTTCATATGAATCAGCGAATCTGATTTTAAAAGATGATATTGTCTATGCCGGCCAATCTACCAAATTTGCCATCACAACGGACCGTGACCATTATGCATCTGCCTTACAGGTTGAATTTGTTAAATCCGATGACATGGATTTTTTTATTCCCATTTGTGATCTTGGTTTATATGGTACAGAAACCATCAAGGATCTGGGTGACAAGTATATTTATTCATGGTTGGCAAATGATCAAATTGCAAAAAGTGGCGGCGTTTACCTTCCCAAAGGAAGCATTTTGTTTAATGTGAAAATGATTTCCAAATCCAACTCTATTTTGAGCAACATGATCCACATCACCAGCGAAATCAATAATAAACTTAGGTCAAACAAAGCCATCCCTACCTATCTGTTAACCCTGAAGGTAGAGGACCAGATTACTACTTCAGTGGTTGATCAGAATGATCAAAACAATTGGATGCCGGTACCCAATCCTACTTCCGACCAGGTGGTTTTATTAAATGCGCACAACATAAAGGCCATTGATCTTTACACATCAACAGGCCAATTGATTGAAAGCTGGAACACAGCTGTGACCCAACTCAACCTCTCCCATGTTGCACCTGGGGCTTACCTGATCAGAGCTAGTCATAACGATGCTACTACCTCAGTAAAACCCCTTTTTATCATCAGGTAAATTACTTTAACTTACTTTTTCCAGACAGGCGGCTTTTTTGAGCTGCCTGTTTTTTTTATACATTAAGAGATCGGACCATCACATAATCATCCATCACATAGTTGTTCCCTATTTCAAGTACTACCGCCTTTTCTACTTCAAAGCCCTGTTGGAGATAAAAATCAAACGCCGGGTTCTTTTTATTCACATTCAATTCTAAACCTTTATCTCCTTCATTTTCTGAATGCTTTAGTACAAAATTAAGCATCATTTTCCCCAAACCTTTGCCGTGTTGATCGGGTAAAAGATATAACTTGTGCAGCCGTGTTCTGTCATTTTTGTCACCATAATGCAGACTGAATGAAAGAAAACCTATGGCAATGCCGCCATCCTCCAGCAGGTAGATTTGATGCCCTTTTGCTCCAATTTGATCTTCCAGCGATTCAATAGAATACATTTTTTCCAACATATATTCAACTTGTTCGTCTCCGATAATAGGGGGATAAACTACCTTCCATATTTTATCGGCAAGCTCTTGCACAACCACTAAATCGCTTGAGGTGACATTTTTAAATGTGTAGGATGTCATCTTTTTTATTTGTGTAAAAGTAAGAACTTGGATCAAGTTATTTCTCTAATTTTATCCGATCATTTCCTATGCAAGCCATCTTTAAAAAAAAAGTATTATTGGAAAAATTCCCCGGCAAAGGTGGCTGGACCTATGCTGCCCTGGATGCTTTATATGAAAAATCAAGTCGACACTTTGGTATGCTGAGGGTAAAAGGGAGCATTGATCATTTTGCCTTTGAACAATTTAATCTCATGCCAATGGGAGATGGAAGACTGTTTCTACCTGTAAAAAAAGCCATTCGTCAAACGATCAGAAAAGAAGCTGGTGACTGGGTGGAAGTGGAGTTGTTTTTAGATACCTCAGATGTGGTGATTCCGATGATAATCCTGGATTGTTTAAAAGAGGATCCTACTGCTTTGGTAAAATTCCAGCAGCTATCACCCACCATTCAAAGAAGACACATAGAACACATCATGGCCGCCAAAAACGACGAAACCATTGCCAATAGAATTGCTGATTTGATGCGTAAAGTAAACGATGGATATAAAGCCAATTTAATTTTACGGTGCTTAAAAATTTAAAATAATATTTTATGGATATTTGTTAATATGCGCAAAACAGAATTAAATTTGGATGTCTTGACAGCTTCCGAGTTTTGAATATCTTTGTTGATAGTGAAACACAAAAGCATATCGATCTGGTTTTTATCTGCCCTGGCCTTACCTATGATCTGGGTGGCCATCTTATTTGTTTTTGGCATTCAGGTGCACAGGCAAATGGTACAGCAACAAATGAGGCAAAACAAGCTTGCACTTTCAACCTTTATATTTACTTGTAATGAATTTGCCGCACTCGAGTGGGAGCATGCCAAAGAATTTAAGTGGCAGGGCAACATGTATGACGTAGAATCCATTTGTGAATCCGAAACAGAAATAGAGATCCTCGTTTTTAAAGACCTTGCAGAAGATGAACTCATGAAATTTTTACGAAAAGGTATTAAGTCAACTTTAGGTAAAGGTGAAAACAGCAAAGAACAATCACAATTGGTAGGTCTTTGGTTCAAATCGCTTTATTTACCTCCAACGGAAATGTGCCTAAACTTGGCTAACTCAATTAATAAGGAACCAAAAATTTTCTATTATAAAATGGAAATAGGTTTAGACAATCAATTAGCATTGCTCCATCCCCCGGCTGCTTGATTTTTATTATTTTCTGCAGATGCCTATGGCATCCGGAATCGCACAATTCTATCTTACAATCAGCAAAAGGTTGATATTTTCTGTCACCTTACTGCTTTTCATGATTTAAATAATGAAACAAACCTATATGGTGTTTCTGTGTCTGCTGTTTTTATCAGCAGTTGCAGAAGCGCAAATCATAACCATCAAAGATGCCCATTCAGGCGAGCCCATAGCCTATGCTATGGCTAAATGTGAGGGTCAGAACCTTGTTCTCGAATCCGATACAAAGGGACAATTGAATCTTCAAACCATTGTTTCTTGTCGCCAACTTATACTAACCCATTTGGGATATGATGACAAAATAATCAGCTTATCGGAGGGAAGCCCAGTACCAACGGTGATTGAAATGCTACCCACTGGTTTTTCAATCGATAATGTTGTCATTTCTGCCACCCGGTGGATGCAACGCACACGAGAGACCCCGTTTAAGGTAAATACGATTACCAAAGACAGAATATATTTGCTCAATCCGCAGACAGCGGCCGACTTACTCGGTGCTTCTGGTGAGGTATTTATTCAGAAAAGTCAGCAGGGTGGGGGAAGTCCTATGATCCGTGGCTTTTCTACCAATCGCCTGTTGTATGCGGTAGATGGCGTAAGGATGAATACGGCTATTTTCAGATCCGGAAACTTACAAAATGTAATTTCATTAGATCCATTTGCCACCGAGCGCACAGAGGTACTTTTTGGCCCCGGATCTATCATTTATGGAAGCGATGCCATTGGGGGTGTGATGTCGTTTACCACTTTGACGCCTGAACTGTCAGCTGCTGAAAAAGTGAAGGTCAGAGGAAACGCTGCCTTGAGGTTAAGCTCTGCCAATAATGAAAAAACCGGCCATATTGACTTTGGCATGGGTTGGAAAAAATTTGCCTTTGTCACCAGTTTCAGTGCCAACGATTACGGTGATTTAAAAATGGGTAGTAAGGGACCCGATGAATACCTCCGTAAAGTATATTCGGAATACATCAATGGCAGGGATTCCATTTTTAAAAATTCAGACCCTCAGGTACAAGTAACATCGGGTTACACGCAATACAATCTGATGCAAAAATTCAGATTTACCCCCTCAGAAAATTGGGATGTGCAATATGGTTTTCACCATTCACAAACTTCTGAATATTCAAGGTACGACAGACTAATTCGATATCGAAATGGGCTGCCCAGATCCGGAGAATGGAACTATGGCCCTCAGATATGGACCATGCACAATTTTTCTGTGGCGCACAAAACAGAAGGTGGTATCTATGATGAAGCAGTGGCCAGGGTGGCTTACCAGTATTTTGAAGAAAGCAGACTTAGCAGAGACCTCAACAAAAAAGATCGATTGGTACAGACCGAAAAAGTGGATGCCTACAGCTTTAATCTGGATTTAACCAAAAAAATCAGCGATAAAAATGTTTTGAGTTATGGTTTGGAGTGGGTCAGAAATGAGGTTACTTCTTTGGGGCATATCGAAAATGTTTCTACAAGCAACATAACTTCAACTTCTACACGATATCCATTATCGGATTGGTCGTCTTATGCACTCTATGTTACCAACAGCTACAAAGTGAATGAATCTTTGACTACCTATGCCGGAGTGCGTTACAATCATTTTGGCATCAATGCCCAATTTGATACAACCTACTTCCCCTTTCCGTATCAAACAGCAAAAGTGAGCAAGGGAGCCTTTACCGGTAATCTGGGCTTGAATTGGAGAGCCAATGAAGCTACCCAGCTAACCTTTAATTTATCGACCGGCTTCAGATCTCCCAATATCGACGACCTTGGAAAGGTATTCGACTCCACACCGGGTAGCGTTACTGTACCCAATCCCGATCTGGCAGCAGAAACAGCTTACAATGCAGAAGTAGCCCTGACACGCGTTTGGGGCAATGTCTTAAAATTGGATGTTGCTGCCTATTATACATATTTGAAAAACGCACTGGTAAGAAGACCTTTTACCTTCAATGGGCAGGACTCAATTGTGTATGCGGGTGAATTAAGTAGGGTAGAAGCCATCCAAAATGCCGCTAAGGCTACCGTTTATGGCTTTCAAGGAGCCATTGAGGCAAGACTGATTCCGCGACTCTTTGTTACGGTTAGATACAATTATCAGATCGGTGAGGAAGAGCTGGATGATGGTACTACCTATCCTTCCCGACATGCAGCACCTTCTTTTGGCCAGGCCTACCTCAGTTGGAGGGCTTCCCGCCTAACCCTGCAGGCAGGTATGGAATTTATGGGTCAAAAAGACTTTGATGAGCTTCCACCAGAAGAACAGGCCAAGGATTATTTGTATGCCATCGATGCCGAAGGAAAACCGTATTCTCCTTCATGGACCGTTTTTAATGTAAAATCAATGTATAAAATCTCAAAAAACCTTGTCGCTTCCCTGGGCGTAGAGAACATTACGGATGTACGCTACCGACCCTATAGTTCAGGTATCTGTGCAGCCGGCAGAAACTTTGTGCTTAGCTTTAGAGCAGGTTTTTAATACAGAATGGGGTAGTTGACATAATTAAAACTGCCCCATTCTTACTTTACCCAGGTAATATCTCCGCTTACTAATTTTTTTTCTCCGCTGAATATTTCAACCTCGGCCACAAAGGTGTACACACCTGTTTCTATTTGGGTACCATTGATGGTGCCATCCCAACCCAGTGAAGGTTGATTCAGGCAGTTGGTCGTCGTCTGCCAGATAGCATTGCCCCATCTGTCAAAGACCTTTATTTCATTTACCTTTTTTACCTGTTCATTGCCATATATGGTGAATTGATTGTTTCCGCTGATTTCCTGCGCTATGATATTGGGTGCCGTAATAATGACATTGCGCTCGATTTGAACCCTGATGCTGGCTTCTGCCTCACAGCCGTTTTGGTCTACCGCCTTAAAAATAAAAAGCCCATCTTCTATCCCCTCAATCCATACTTCCATACACGAAGTACAGGATACTTTTTCTTCCGGCAACCAACCATAGGAGAACAGTTCAGTCAGACTTCGGTTGACCTCCGCCCGGAGCTGGGCCGTTTCTCCATATTGGAGTTGTACATCTGCTCCTATCTGGATCTTTAACTCTACTGCTGCCCCTATAGACACAACTGTGTCAAACACACATCCAAGCGTATCTTTTGATTGTACAAGGTATTGGCCAGGTGCCAAACCATCTGCACGCAAACCGGCCTGTAGTTCTCCATTCAGGCTCCATTCCAGAATAGGTTCGGATGCTCCATCTAAAAAGAGGAGGCCATCATTTTTATCAAAACAGCTTTCATCTTTGCTTTGCCAAACCAATGGCTGACCGGCTCGCGCTTCTACTTCTATGGTATCTGTTGCTGAACACCCATCTTCTTTTCGTATCGCAGTCAGTATGTAATTGCCCGCTCCTCTGGCCTTAAAATATAAACCCGGCTCATTGGCCAGCCATGTACCATTGGTAGCACCTTTCAGAAAGGTTAGATTTTCTTCCTTTACTACTGTACCATCTTGCGCAGTAACCTTTACCGTAAAGGCAAAACTATCTTGTGAACAACTTAACAAGGGGATGTCAGATGCTGATAGGGTCAAGGTTTCGGTAAGGTCAGTAACACTTACTACCGTGTCTCGACTACAGCCTCCCGTTTTATTAGTAACCCGCAACCTGTATTGCCCGGCTTGATGCACCAAAAAGCGGGTACCCGACCACCAGCTGGGATTGATTTCTTCTCTAGCCCATTGGTACTCCAGGCCTGGTTCCAATGCGCTTTTTAGTTCCAAATAAACTTCTTTTTGTTGGCAGGTAAGTGTATCTATAGGTAGTAGTTGTACGGGAC
>Ga0075163_10007203_pt1 | contig 14733 bp, 11 predicted proteins | sample JI1023141ADNA_FD_71478 | JGI IMG/M metagenome (GOLD analysis project Ga0075163, IMG submission 71478) | Wastewater effluent complex algal communities from Wisconsin, to seasonally profile nutrient transformation and Carbon sequestration -... | ecosystem: Engineered > WWTP > Effluent > Algae...
CGCCGTCTGCAAGATGATCCTCCAGATCGATCCGAACGACGCCGACACCATCCACCGCCTCGCGGAGATGAATCGCCAGGTCTCCACGGCCCCCACGCGCTCGGCGGTGATGGCGGAGAACAACCCCGCGCTCCACGAGAACCCGAACGTCGAGGCGATCCGCCGCGCCAGCACCGGCATGCAGCAAGCGTTGTCGCGCGAGGAGATCGACGCCTATCGCACCGGCGCGATCAAGAAGCCCACCGATCCGCCGCCGGTGATCTCGCGCACCAAGAGCAAGATCAAGTCGGACCAGATCGCGCCGATCTCGATGCCGCGCACCAAGAGCAAGCCGATCACGCTCACGCCCGGCTCGCCGCTCGCCGACGTCGCGTTCTCGAAGGAGATCCCCGAGTCGCAGCGCTCGACGCCGGGCATCCACATCATCCCGATCGATGATGGCTTCGACGAGGAGATCAGTGTCGAGTACACCGACGATCCGCCGTCCGCGCCGATCGTGATCGCGGTCGAGCCCGCCGGTGAGTCCTACGACGCCGAGGTCGAGGAGCTCTCCGAGCTCGAGATGGAAGACATCGAGGAGATTCCATTGCCGATGCCGAAGGTCATCGGCGATGCCGCGCGCCGAGCGCTCGCCGCCACGCCGCTGTTCGCGGGGCTCGAGCCGGAGACGCTGCAGGCGCTGGTCGAGAACCTCGCGCTGATCTCGCTCGAGCGTGGCGAGCACCTGTTTCGCGAGGGCGATCCTGGCGACGCGCTGTACGTGATCGTCGAGGGCGAGGTCAGCGTGCAGGCCGAGGGGCCGCCGCGCGTCGAGATGACCCGGCTCGGTCCGGGCGCGTTCATCGGCGAGGTCGCGCTGATGACGGATCAGCCGCACGCCGCCACGGTGACGGCGGTGATCACCGCGGAGCTGCTCCGCATCGATCGCGTCACGCTGTCGCGCGTGCTCGCGGATCACGGCGACGTGCTGCGCCCGATCCTGCGCTTCGTCCGCGATCGTCTGGTCGATCGCTGGACGCGCACCTCACCGCTGTTCCGGCCGTTCAACGACCAGCAGCGCGCCGAGCTCGCCGCGAAGTTCAACTTCCTCGAGATCGACACCGGCACCAAGCTGCTGACCTCGGGCGTGCGTCCCGACGGGCTCTACATCGTGCTCGCCGGCCAGTTCATGGTGCAGCGCGCCGGGGTCACGATCGCCACGCTCGGCGCCGGCGATCTGATCGGCGAGACCGCGCTCCTCTCGGGCGGCGCGTTCAAGAGCGACGTGATCGCGAAGGGCAAGGGCCTCGCGCTCTGCCTGCCCGCGAAGGACTTCCGCGAGGTCATCATGTATTACCCGCACGTGCTCGAGTACATCGGCGAGCACGCCGAGCACTCGCGGCGTCTCCAGATTCTCTAGTCGCTACTTCTTGAGGCCGTCTTCGGGGAGCTGCGCCTTGGTCGGCTCGGCACCCTTCGCGGTGTCCGTCGCGGGTGCGAACAGGTTCCCCATCGGGTTCCAACCGAGCGAGACCGCCAGCAGGGCGATCCCGAGCGCGAGGTAGAGCACCCCGACGAACCGGTGCTTCCCGGGGCTCATCGCGTGGAGCCCGCGGCGTGGCGTGTCCTCGGGGGGCGGGCGGAACGAGATCCGGAGTCGGTAAATCCCGAACCCGATCACGAGGATCGCCACCCCAAAGGTCAGCCAAACCGGGATTCTCATGGGCCAGGTACGTACCATTGACAGCGCGGTTTTGCTCGGGCAAGAGTGCGCCTTGCTCCCGGTGCACGCCCCTCCGCCAAAGACTCAGAAATACAAGAATTCCGCGGCGTTCTATGACGTCGACGGAACGCTCATCAAGATCAACATCGTGCACGCGTTCGCGTTCTACGCCTCGCGTCATGCCTCGCTCGCCGAGAGCACGCGCCGCACGATCAAGACGGCGCTCTCGATCCCGGTGTTCTGGGCGGCCGACAAGCTGTCGCGGAAGTGGTTCAACGAGATCTTCTATCGCTCCTACGAGGGCGCGAGCGAAGACCGGCTGACCGTGCTCGCCGAGGAGCTGTTCGAGGACGTCATCAAGCCGAACATCTACCCGCGCGCGAAGGATCTGATCGACGAGAGCCGCCGCGCGGGATGCCGCCAGGTGCTGCTGTCGGGCGCGCTCGATTTCACGATGCGGCCGCTCGCGCGCTACCTCGGCGTCGACGACCTGATCGCGAACCAGCTCGAGTTCGTCGACAGCTACGCCACCGGCAAGCTCAAGAAGCCGTTCGTCGCCGGCGCCACCAAGGCCGACATCATGCGGGCGTACGCCAAGCAGCACGGCATCGATCTCGGCGAGTCGTGGGCGTACTCCGACAGCTTCTCCGACTACGCGATGCTCGTCGCGGTCGGTCACCCGACGGCGTGCAACCCGGACATGCGCCTGCGCGCGATGGCGCGCTCGTACGACTGGCCGGTGCTCGACCTCGACGAAGATCCACGACACTCGGTCGCGCGGCGACCACAGGGGTTGGCACCAATTCCGGACAATAGAGCGAGCGCGGGGTTGGCGGGTGAGCCAACCCCGGGCGAGCGCCGGCGGCTACGGAAGAGCGGACCAAAGGACTGATCATGCGCGCCATTCGACCCAAGACTCGTTCGCAGACGCGCGAGCACATCGTCACGATCGACACCGACTCGGCACCCCGCATCATGTTCAGCGGCGAGAACTTCGTCGTCGAAGATCTGCCGGTCGGGACCCGCGTGATCTACCCGAAGCGCGCGATGACGCCGGTGGCCAACCCGGTCGCCGCGATCCGCTACGCGCTCAACCACCCCGAGGACTCGGATCCGCTGCACGCGATGCTGAGCCCGGGCATGAAGGTGACGATCGCCGTCGACGACATCTCGATGCCGCTGCCGATCATGCGCACGCCGGACGTCCGGCAGCTCGTGCTCGAGATCGTGTGCGAGATGCTCGCCGATCACGGCGTCGACGACGTCCACATCATCATCGCCCTCGGGTTGCATCGCCGGATGCACGACTGGGAGATCAAGCGGATGGTCGGCCCGAAGGTGTGGGCGGACTACTGGCCGGAGCGGCTCTACAACCACGACGGCTGCGACCCCGACGGCATGGTCGTGCTCGGCCACACGCCGCACGGCGAGCTGGTCGAGATGAACAAGCGGGTCGCCGAGAGCGACCTGACGATCTACGTCAACCTCAACTTCGTGCCGATGAACGGCGGCAACAAGTCGATGGCCGTGGGCCTGTGCGGCTACGAGAGCCTCAAGGCGCACCACAACCCGAAGACGATCGTCGATTCGAACTCGTTCATGGATCCGCCGAAGTCGGCGCTGTCGCACTCGTTCAAGCGCCAGGGCGATCTGGTCGAGAAGACGCTGAAGGTCTTCCACATCGAGACCGTCCTCAACAACAAGGCGTTCGATGGCCCGCTGTCGTTCCTGACCAAGAACGAGGACGATTTCACCGAGGCCGATCGCCTGAAGTTCCAGGCGATGAAGTGGACGCTCGACAAGCTGCCGTTCGCGGCGCGTCGCGAGATCTTCATGCGCACGCCGGCGGCGTACGAGATGATCGCTTGCTACGCGGGCGCGGTCGATCCGGCGCACGACAAGACGGTCGCGAAGCAGAACGAGCAGAACTGCGTGCAGGTCGACGGCGCGGCCGACATCCTGCTGATGGGCATCCCGTACATCTCGCCCTACAACGTCAACAGCAAGGCGCTCAACCCGCTGCTCGTGCAGGTGATGGCGCTCGGCTACTTCTATCACATGTATCGGAACAGCCCGATCCTGCGGGATGGCGGGGTCCTGATCCTGACGCACCCGTGCAGTGACCGGTTCGATCCGGTACATCACCCGTCGTACATCGAGTTCTTCAATCGCGTGCTCACCGAGACCACGGACTCGTACAAGATCCAGCACAAGTACCAGGACGAGCTCGCGTACAACCCGAGCTACATCGAGATGTACCGGCGCGGCAACGCGTACCACGGCGCGCACCCGTGCTTCATGTGGTACTGGGGCCAGCGCGGACGCGAGAAGACGTCGCGCGTGATCGTGGTCGGCGCGGACAACGCGACGGTGCCGCAGATCATGGGGTGGGAGACCGCGGGCTCGGTGGCCGAGGCGATCGCGATGGCGCGCGGCACGATGGGCCGCTCGGCGCAGATCTCGATGCTCCACCACCCGCCCTACATGATCTGCGACGTGATGTGATGGGTGGCGCGAACGGTAAGAATGGTCGCCCTGGAACCGGGTATCACCTGGACACCGAGGTCGCGTACGGCAACGCGAGGCCGTGGCCCGATGCCAAGCCGAACGAGCCGCTGCCACCGCTGCGCGAACCGGTCACCGGCAAGCCGCGCCTCGACGTCTCGGAGATCCTGCGCGGCAAGAACATCCTGATCATCGGGACCACCGGCTTCGTCGGCAAGGTCGCGCTGTCGATGCTGCTGCATCGCTACCCCGAGGTCGGCACGGTCTACTGCCTGGTCCGCCCGGGCGCCGGCAACACCGCCGACGAGCGGTTCTACAAGAAGGTGGCGTCGTCGCCGGCGTTCGATCCCGTGCGCGACGTTCACGGTGCGAAGTACGAAGAGTTCATGCGGTCGAAGATCGTCGCGCTCGCCGGCGACATCGGTCGGCCGGTCTGCAACTTCACCGACGAACAGTGCGCGGAGCTGATCGGCAAGGTCGACGTCATCCTCAATAGCGCCGGCCTGGTGTCGTTCGCGCCGTCGCTCGAGAGCGCGATCCGGATCAACGCGCTGGGCGCGAAGAACGTCCTCGATCTCGCCCGCAAGCTGGGCGCGAAGCTGGTCCACGTGTCGACGTGCTACGTCGCCGGTCGTCGCGATGGCGATGTCTGGGAGGACGAGCCGGTGGTCGGCTACTTCCCGCGCTCGCAGGCGATCCAGAACGACTATCGGCGCGAGCAGGACGAGCTGCTCGATCGCGACTTCGACGCGCAGACCGAGATCGCGGATTGCTTGAAGGCGATCGATCAGGCGCGCGATCGCAGCAACGATCGCCAGCACATCTCGCAGTTTCGCGAGAAGGCCGCGGAGTACCTGAAGAGCCAGCGCCGCGATTCCGACAACGATAACGATCTCGCACTCGCCGTCGCCCGCGAGCGCAAGATCTGGATGAACGACGTGCTGACCAAGGTCGGCATGGAGCGCGCCGAGCACTGGGGCTGGACCAACACGTACACGTACACCAAGTCGCTCGGCGAGCAGATCATCCTCGGCGATACCAGCGTGGTGTCCACGATCGTGCGGCCGGCGATCGTCGAGTCGAGCGTGCGCTATCCGTTCCCGGGCTGGAACGAGGGCTTCAACACCACCGCGCCGCTGATGTACCTGATGCTCAAGGGGCATCGCTCGGTGCCGATGGGTGCCGATACCGCGCTCGACGTGATCAGCGTCGACTTCATCACCGCCGGCATGCTCCTCGCGATCGCGGCGGTGCTGGTCGGCGAGCACGAGCCGATCTATCAGCTCGGCTCGAGCGACTCGAACCGGATCACGAGCAAGCGTCTCACCGAGCTCACCGGGCTCGCCGTCCGGCAGGTGCACCTCGACAAGGTGGATCGCGGCGAGGAGACGCTGAAGAACAAGCTCAAGGCGCGGCTCGAGTCGCGCCCGGTGACGTACGAGCACTTCGAGAAGCGCTCGGCGCCACTGTTCAAGAAGATCGCCGATCGACTGATCGAGACCATCGACACCAAGCTGCCGACCTGGGGCGCCCCGCGGATCGAAGCGTTCGCCGAGCGCGCGCGCGAAGAGCTGATGAAGGTGTCGACGTTCACCGGCCAGATCGTCGAGCTGGTCGACCTGTTCAAGCCGTTCACCACGGACCACGACATCGCGTTCCGGTGCGACAACATGCGCGCGCTGTGGGCACGGGTGTCGCCGCTCGATCAGGACAAGCTGCTGTGGGCGCCGCACCTGGTGGACTGGCGCAAGTACTGGCTCGACACCCACTTCCCGGGTCTCCAGAAGTGGACGTTCGACAAGCTCGACGAGGAGTTCGGCGCGAAGCCGAAGACGGTCTACACGTACAAGTCGATCATCGAGCTGTTCGAGGCGACGGTGAAGGCGAACCGCAACCGTCCGGCGTTGCGCCTGCTGCGCAAGGACGGCGGAGAGCCGCTCAACTACTCGTACGGTCAAGTCGGCGAGATGGCCTGGCAGGGCGCCGGCGTGCTGCGGCAGCTGGGCGTCAAGAAGGACGATCGCGTGATCGTGATGTCCGAGAACCGCCCGGAGTGGGGCATCTCGTACTTCGCCGCGATCCTCGCCAGCGCCGCGGTGGTGCCGCTCGACAAGGAGCTGACGCTGCCCGAGGTGCTCAACCTCGCGAAGGTGTCGCGTGCGAAGGCCATGGTGCTGTCGCGCAAGGTCGTCGAGCGCCTCGCCGGTGAGGCGAACATCGCGGTGCCGCTCGGCAACGATGACGACGATGCCGATCCGATGGCGGCGTGGTCGCCGGCGCACGGCGCGTTCGATAGCTGGCTCGATCAGCAGGGCGTCGACGCGAAGGTGTTCTCGTTCGACGAGCTGCTCAGCGAGCCGGAGGTGTCCGCGGGTGCGGTGCGCCCCGAGGTCAAGGGCGACTCGGTCGCGTCGCTGATCTTCACGTCGGGGACGACGGGCACGCCGAAGGGCGTGATGCTGACGCACAAGAATCTGACGTCGATGGTCAGCAAGCTGTCGTCGCTGTTCGAGCTCTACAAGCACGACAAGCTGCTCAGCGTGCTGCCGCTGCACCACACGCTCGAGTTCTCGGCCGGCTTCCTGATGCCGCTGATGCACGGCGCGTCGATCGACTACCTGCAGGAGATCGACGCCGACACGCTGGCGGACGCGCTGCAGGACGAAGGCGTCACCGGCATGGTGGGCGTGCCCGCGCTGTGGCAGCTGCTCGAGCGCAAGATCTACAAGAACGTCGGCGATGCCGGCGTGATCGTCGAGAAGGTGTTCGACACCATCGTCGACGCCAACCGCTCGCTGCGCGACAAGCTGCCGTGGGACATCGGCGCCGGCAAGCTGCTGTTCTTCCCGGTCCACCGCAAGCTCGGCGGCCGGATGCGGCTGCTGATCTCCGGTGGGTCTGCGCTGCCGGCGGATACGCTCAAGGCCTTCCGCGGCCTCGGCTTCAACCTCTACGAAGGCTACGGCATGACCGAGTCGTCGCCGGTGCTCACGGTGACGCGCCCGGGCGACAAGTCGATCCCGGGCTCGGTCGGTCGGCCGCTGCCGGGCATCGACGTGCGGATCGATCAGCCGGATGCCACCGGCGTCGGCGAGATCGTCGCGAAGGGTCCGAACGTGATGTCGGGGTACTTCGAGAACCCCGAGGCCACCGCGCAGACGATCCAGAACGGCTGGCTCCACACCGGTGATCTCGGCAAGCTCGACGACGACGGCAACCTCTACATCGTCGGCCGCAAGAAGGAGATGATCCTCGGCGCCGGTGGCGAGAACGTCTACCCCGACGAGCTCGAGGAGCTGTACCGCGACAGCAAGTTCATCAAGGAGCTCTCGATCGTCGGCCTCCCGGTCGGCGAGGAGAAGCTCGAGACCGTGGCCGGCCTGTTCGTGCCGGACTACGAGCAGGCGGGCTCGCGCGAGGAGATCCGCGAGCAGGTGCGCGAGCACGTGCGCAAGATCAGCAAGGCGCTGCCGCTCTACAAGCGTCTCAAGGTCGTCCACCTGTGGGATCGCGATCTGCCCAAGACCGCCGCGCGCAAGATCCTGCGCCGCGAGGTGATCAAGGAGCTGCAGCGGCTGGAGAAGGCGGCGAAGGGTGGCGCCGAGGCGAAGCAGCTCGCCGCCGCCCCCGATGCCGGCAACGCGTGGTTGTTCACGCTGCTCGCCGATGTCTCGCAGAAGAAGGGCGCGGCGATCACGAGCGAGAGCCGGCTCGAGGAGCTCGGCTTCGATTCGCTGATGTTCACCGAGCTCGCGGTGGCCCTCGAGGCGGCCGGTGTGGACCTGCCGGATCCGGCGGAGCTGCAGGGGCTCGAGACCGTCGCGGATGTCGAGAAGCTGGTGGCGCGGCAGGGCGCGAAGGCGCGGACCGACAAGCCCAAGCGTGATCGGCTCGCGAAGGAGAAGCGCGAGAAGGAGAACAAGGAGGATGCCGTCGGCGACGACGACATCAACGTGCCGAGCCCGCTGGTGGCGATGGGCCGCCGCGCGCTGCGCTCCGGTATGCGGGCGCTGTACGAGCGCGTGCTCGAGACCGATATCTACGGGCAGCCGCCGCCGTTCGGTGGCTACATCGTCGCCGCCAATCACGCGTCGCACCTCGACACCGGTCTCGTCAAGTACGCGCTCGGCGAGCAGGGCGATGCCCTCGTCGCGCTCGCCGCGAAGGACTACTTCTTTGACGATCCGTTCCGGAGGATGTACTTCGAGAACTTCACGAACTTGGTCCCGATGGAGCGCCACGGATCTCTGCGCGAATCCCTTCGCCTCGCCGGCGACGTGATCCGAGACGGCTACATCCTGCTGATCTTCCCCGAGGGCACGCGTAGCGACACCGGCGTGATGACCGACTTCAAGCCCTCGCTCGGCTACCTCGCGCTCTCCAACAAGTGCGGCATCCTGCCGATGTACTTGTCGGGCACGTTCGAGGCGATGCCGAAGGGTCGGTACTTACCGAAGCGCGGCGAGCGCGTCGCGGCGTACGTCGGCCCGTATCTGTCCTATCAGGACATCGTGAAGCTCGGCGGAACTGGCCCGCGCAGCGAGCAGTATCGCAACATCACGCACGACGTCGAATCCACGATCCGCAGGCTCGCACCACACGATCAGGCGTGGACGCTCGGCGATGCAGGCACGACCCCGATGGCCGAGTACCTTGCCGCTCACGGCAAGCCGGTCGCTAGTGAAGAGGAAGAAGTACGATGAACCTCCCGCCCAAAGCTCCTCGGTTTGCTCTCCCGGTCTCCGGTGCGAAGGTGGGTAGCATCGCGCGTCCCGTCGCCGACGGCCCGGCGCCCGTGGTCACCAAGCCGCGATTCGGCATGCGCAGCAACCCGCGCACGCTGGCGTCGCTGCGCCCGGCGGTGACGCCCGCGGGCTCGCTGCCGACGATCGAGCTTCCCGACGGTGAAGTTGCATGACCGCAGTGCTGGTCACCGGCGCGACCGGGTTCCTCGGCGAGCACCTGTGCCGGGTGCTGGTGGAGCAGGGTCACATCGTGCGTGGCCTCGCGCGGTCGCGCAGCGGCGTGCTCGCGGAGCTCGGGGTCGAGACGATCCGCGGTGACGTGCTCGACGGGCCGGAGCTCGATCGCGCGCTCGAGGGCATCCATGCGGTGTTCCACCTCGCCGGTGCCGTCTCTCGCGATCCCAGCGATGCGCAGCGGATGATGCGGCTCCACGTCGACGGCACGCGGCGCGTGCTCGAGAAGATGAAGGAGCACGGGGCCACGCGGATGATCCTGGCGTCGACTTCGGGGACGATCGGCGTCTCGAAGGACGAGGTGATCCTCGACGAGAACGCGCCGTACGCCGAGGAGATCGTGGCGGGCTGGCCGTACTACGCGTCGAAGATCTATCAGGAGCGGCTGGCGTTCGCGCACGGCAAGAAGCTCGGCATCGAGATCGTGGCGGTGAACCCGAGCCTGCTGCTCGGCCCCGGTGATCGCCGGCTGTCGTCGACGGGCGACGTCCGCAAGTTCATCAAGAAGCAGATCCCGGTGCTGCCCGAGGGCGGGATCAACTTCGTCGACGCGCGCGATGCGGCGCTCGCCACCGCCGCCGCGCTCGACAAGGGTCGCGACGGCGAGCGCTACCTGCTCGGCGGCCCGAACTGGACGATGAAGGAGTTCTTCGGCCGGCTCGGGCGCGTCGCGAACGTGGCGCCGCCGCGGCTCAAGCTGCCGGCGAAGTGGAACAAGTTCGGCGCCGGGCTCGTCGAGGAGCTCTATCGCTGGCGCGACAAGGAGCCGCCGGTCGACCGGATCTCCGTCGAGATGGCCGATCACTACTGGTGGATCGATTCATCCAAGGCGGAGCGCGAGCTCGGCTTCGAGGCCCGCGATCCGCAGCTCACGCTGCACGACACCGTCGCGTACCTCCGCCAGGGAATCGACGCGTAGCTGGCCTGCCGCGTGCTGTAGCATCGGATCACGATGCGACTGCCGCGGCTCACGACAGTGGTGTGGATGGTCGCCGCAGCGTGTGGCAGCAACGACCACGTCATCCGCGATGGAATCGACGTCGGTCCACCCGCGCCGGAGCCGACGACCATCGTGTTGCGGTTCGAGCGCACCGGGATGGAGCTCGACGCGATCGCGAGCTGGCTAGACCAGGACGGCGCACCGATCCCCGGCCCCGGACCGGGCATCTCCCTCGAGGCCGATCACGGCACCTTGTCCGAGCGGGTGCTCACCGAGACCGGGTACTCCGCGCACCTCGTTCCCGGCGGGACCGGGGTGTTCGAGATCACCGCGACGAGCGGCTCCATCAGCACGAGGCGCACGGCGGTCGTGCTGGCCAGCGTCGACGAAGGGTTCGGACAACCGGAGAAGGTCCGCGGGCTGGTCAACACGGCGGGTTGGGAGGACGGCGCCTCGATCAGCCCCGACGGCGAGACGCTGGTGCTGCAGTACCTGCCGGTCCCGCTCGATTGCCTGCTCGGCGGCAGCGCGTCCGCGCCAGCGTGCAGGGTGATCGGCCCGATCGGTGAGCCCGAGCGGCCGGAGATGCCGGGGGCCTCGCGCGTGTTCTCCGACGGCAGGTTTCGCAACGGCTGTCCGACCGCGGGCCTCGATCCGCTGCCCGACAACGTCGTCGTGCCTCCGAACGCGCAGTGGGCGTTCACGCGGCAGCGCGACGGCTCGTTCGGCAAGCCGCGCGCCGTGTTCTACGACGGCATCGACGGCTGCATCAGCTCGTTCGGGCTGATCATCGGCCCCGACAGCCAGGTCAGCTGGTCCCTCGACAACCCGATCCCACCGGACGACGGCGCGAAGATTCACACGGCGACGCTGTCGCTCGAGCCCACCACGAAGCTCGGCACGTTCTCCAGCCCGGGCGGCGTGCTGACCCTCACCGACGAGCCCGGCGAGCAGCTCGCGCTCGGCGAGGCTGCGGCCGAGGGCAACCCGTTCGTGATGATCCAGAACGGCAAGCGCGTCGTGCTGTTCGACGACGAGGCGGGGCGCCAGGACCTGATGTTCGCGACCGAGGTCGGCACCAACACGTGGTCGGCGGTCGCGGTGATTCCGGATCCGGTCAGCGTCGCGGGCGAGCAGGAATCGCAGCCGTTCTTCGACGGCACCACGTTGCTGTTTCGCCGCGACGTCACGCTCCTCGCCTCCGACTGGAACGGTGGGCCGATGGAGAACGTGGCCTCGTGGTCGGCGACGCGCACGATCCTCGCGCCCGAGACCACCGGCACGCCGCCCGTCGGCGCGATCGTGGCCGTCGGCGAGCCGAGCGTGGCGACGGTCGATGGCGTGAAGGAGCTGTACTTCGTCTACGCGGTGCGCGAGGGCGATCACCTGAACCTCGACGTCGCCGTCGTGCGCGCTAGGTGATCGGGTTCGCGAGCAGACGCACGGCGAGGACCAGCATGAACACCGCCATCGCGGCGTCGAGCACGCGCCATGCGCGCGGCTTCTGGAACACCGGGATCAGCAGCCGGCCCGCGTAGCCGAGCAGCGAGAACCACAGCACGCTCGCGATGATCGCGCCGACCGCGAACGACCACGGGCTCGCGTACCGCGTCGACAGCGTGCCGAGCAGCACCATGGTGTCGAGGTACGTGTGCGGGTTGAGGAACGTGAACGCCAGGCAGGCGAGCACGGCCGCGCGCCGCGTGGTGGCGCCGCGCCGGGTGGGCGCGAGGCCGCTGGTGCCGCGCAACGCGCGTGCCGCCGCCAGCACGCCGTAGCCACCGACGAACGCCGCGCCGCCGAACCGGAACAGCTGGAGGATCGCGGGGTGCTCGCCGACCAGCGCCCCAATGCCAACGACGCCGAGCGCGATCAGGAACACGTCGCTGATCACGCACAGCGCGACCACGGTGCCGACGTGCTGGCGCTGGAGGGCCTGGCGCAACACGAACGCGTTCTGGGCCCCGATCGCGAGGATCAGGCTGGCTCCGGCTCCCATGCCGGCAAGGACTGCTGCGGACGACATGGCGGCAAGATGGCGCCTGAACCTGCCTAAGCAAACCTAAACAAACTGTATGCTGTTAAGGAAAACTAATGGAGCTCGTCCACCCCCAGCTGTCGGCGTTGCTCGCCGTCCTCGAAGAAGGCAGCTTCGACGCGGCGGCCAAGCGCCTGGCGGTCACCGCCTCGGCGATCTCGCAGCGGATCAAGGCGCTCGAGGATCGGCTCGGCCAGGTGCTGGTCGTCCGCGCGTCACCGTGCCGGCCCACCCCCGCGGGCGAGCGGTTGCTGCGCCGCGTGCGCCCGATGCAGGCGCTCGAGGCCGAGGCGCTCGCGGACTTCATGCCGGCGGAGCACGCGAGGACGGTCGCGATCGCCGTCAACACCGACTCGCTCGAGATCTGGGTGCTCGAGGCGCTCGCGCAGCTGCACCACGAGCACGGCTATCTGTTCGACGTGCGCGTCGACGATCAGGAGTACACGCTCGATCTGCTGCGCCAGGGTGCGGTGCTCGGCGCGATCACGGCCAAGGCGAAGGCCCTCCAGGGCTGCAACGTGCGACCGCTCGGCACGATGCGGTACCGCGCGATCGCCTCGCCCGCGCTCGCGGCCAAGTACTTCGCGAAGGGTGTCCACGGGGAGGCGTTCGCGACCGCGCCGATGATCGTGTTCGATCGCAAGGATGACCTGCAGACCCGGTTCGTGCGCCGCTACACCCGCGCGCGCGTGGCGCCGCCGGTGCACTACCTGCCATCGTCGACGGGGTTCGTCGAGGCAGCGGTGCTCGGCCTGGGATGGTGTCTCGCCGCCGAGCCGCAGATCGGGCCGGCGCTGGCGGCGAAGAAGCTCGTCCTGCTCGATGCCGAGACCTCGCTCGACGTGCCGCTGTACTGGCAGTACGCGGCGGTGCAGTCGACGGTGATCGACAACGTCGGCAGGGCGCTCCGCGCGGCGGCGAAGCGGACGTTGCGCTAGGCAAACTTCGCGAGCAGGTCGCGCGACGTCATCGGCGTCGAGAACATCGGGTAGTCGTACTTGATCGCGTTGGCGTGCTCCTCGGGCGACGTCGCCGCGAGGCAGTCGGTCAGCGTGACGACGTCGAAGCCGTGCTCGTACGCCGTGCGCATCGTCGATTCGACGCAGCAGTTGGTCAAGAAGCCTCCGAGCACGACGGTCTTGATGCCCTTGCTGCGCAGGATGAAGTCGAGGTTGGTGCTCGCGAACGTGTCGAGCCCGCGCTTGCCCTCGATCACGATGTCGCCCTCGACGGGCTTCAGCGGATCGCAGATCGCAGCGCCCCAGCTGTCCTTGACGAACGCCTTGCCGTCGACGACGCCCTTGAGGATGCCGTAGGGATGCTTGGTGAGCTCGCCGTAACCCGGCGCGAACGTGATCGGCGCGTGCATCACGGTCACGCCCTTCTTGCGCAGCGCGGCGGCGACCTCGACGGTGTTCGCGAGCATCTTGGTCTCGTCCATCACCTTGGCGACCGCGCCGTGGAGTACGCCACCGTCGGTGGTGAACTCGTTCTGAAACTCGATGAGGACGAGGGCGGTGGTCTTGGGATCGATCGACATGGACCAGGGATAGCAGCTTGTCAGCGCTCGCGGCGGTCGTCGGCGGCCCGAACCGCCGCGGCCATCGGATGCGCGCCCAGCCCCTCGATCACTCCCGCGCGATCCTCGGGCGGCCGGTTCTGGCTGAGCTTGAACTTGCCCTCGAGCCTGGTCACCACGATCTCGATCCCGACGATCGCCTTCAGCAGCTTCTGCACGTAGTCGGCCGGTGCGTCGCGGACCTGCCACGGGGTAGGGAGCGCGGCCTCGTGGCGATCGGTCAACCGCGTGACGAACGCCTCGAGCCAGGCGGTGTCCTCGATCGCGCGGAGCACGCCGTGCGCCTGGACCATCGCGTAGTTCCAGGTCGGCACGACGCGGCCATCGGCGGCCTTGCTCGCGTAGTAGGTCGGGGTGATGTAGCCCTGTACGCCGTGGAATACCGCGAGCACGGGCTGGCCATTCGCCTCGCGCCACAGCGGGTTCGCGCGCGCGACGTGGCCGAGCAGGCGATCGCCGTCGAGCTCGAGCGGGAGGGCGTCGGCCGACAGCTCGGCACCACCCCGGATCAGCGTCGCGAGCGGCGCGGTGCGGATCACCTCCGCGAGCACCGTCGGATCGCGCTCGACGAAGTGCGCCGGCTGGTACATCAGCGCTTGCGTCGCTTCGTGAAGTCGTGCGCGAGCGTGCGCTCGACGGCGATCAGGAACGCGCGGATCGATTTGTCGAGCGCGGGCTTGGGCGTGTCCTCGATCTTGGTGTGCGAGACGCCCGGGCTGCTCATCGCGAACACCATCGCGGTGGGTACCAGCGGCACCATCTCGGCGGCGTCGTGCAGCGGGCCCGACGGCAGCTCCGGCGCGTGACCGGTGACCTCCTTCACCGCGTCGCGGATGAAGCCCATCAGCGTGGGATCGAACGGCCGCGGCGTGATGTGGAGCAGCGGGCTCCAGGTCACCTTCGCGAGGTGCTTCTTCGCCGCCTTCGCGGCCGCCGCCTTCGCGTCGGCGAGCATCTTCTTCAGCACCTTGGCATCGAGCGCACGCAGAT
>Ga0075163_10007207_pt1 | contig 14730 bp, 24 predicted proteins | sample JI1023141ADNA_FD_71478 | JGI IMG/M metagenome (GOLD analysis project Ga0075163, IMG submission 71478) | Wastewater effluent complex algal communities from Wisconsin, to seasonally profile nutrient transformation and Carbon sequestration -... | ecosystem: Engineered > WWTP > Effluent > Algae...
TGTTGATCTTGCGGGTGGCGGTCATCATTTACGAACCATCGACATGTCGAGCTGGTAGTCGCGCTTGTCGATTCGGATTTGCAAGCTCATGGACACGCTGTTTTTTCCACGAGGCGCGGAGCGTAGTGATCTCTCGAAGTGCTCAGCGAGCGTGTTGATAGACATAGCCGCCATTTCTGCGGCAGTGAACGTGGGGGTATAGGGCTTAGTTGCCATTTGCAGCTCCTGCCGTGTACGCGCGCAACTCGTCGCGGCTGTTGAAACAGACGGCATGCGCGGAGCCGGTGAGCGGCGCGTGATTGGTGTCGACGCAGTCGATCACCGAGCCGTTCGCGAACGTCACGCGAATGCCCTTGTCCGGGCCGCTGGCGGTGTCGATGCCAACGACCGACGCAGACACCGCGTCGGCTTTTTGCAGCGCCCACAGCGCGGCGCAACCTGCGTCTGTGAGCTTGTATATGCACCCGATCAGCCTGCCGGACGGTGAACTGACGGTCACTTGCTCGATCAGCTCGTGCGTGCACAGAGCAGCGAGCGCGGCGTCGAATTCAGCGGCCTCGACACCAGGAAGTTTCACGGCGACCAGACACGCGACATCGCCGTGGCAGAAGCCTTCCTCGTCGTGGTCGAGCGCTTCCATGATGGCGCGCATCAGGGGTGTGATCGTGTTCATCAGTGCACCTGCGCGTTCAGGTCGTGGGGCTGCTCGATACGGCCCTTGATTCCAAGAGCCGTAAGTCGTTCCTCCGTCTTCTTGGCTGCTTGACGCATGATGGCACGCGCAAATTGCGGCTGTAGCCGACCGAGCGCTCCAGCGGCGGCATAGAGCCCCTGAAGGTAAGCGCCGATCTGTAGAGCTTCAGCGAGGGAGGTCGTTTTTTCGAGGCGCTGTAAACGCTCCTCGCTTATCTCGAGAAACTCGGGCCCGAGACTTTCGAGCATCTCGGCGTAAGTCGGCACGATCTCGCCGGTGTCTTTGAATGCGTAGCGTGTCGCGCCCATTACTTTCTCCCCGTCAGGTAGTTGTTGAGCAGGATTGCGCTCATGCCGACGATGCAGGCGGCGGTGGGCGGCAACTGAAAGGCTTTGACGATGGAGACTGCGCCTGCGCCGATGAGCGCTCCGACGATGAAGCTCTGCATGGTGCCCATTACTTGCCTCCTACGGTGCTGCCGGTACGACGCGCCTGTTGCTTGATGCATAGGCGATCGATGTGGGCTTGAGTGATGGTTTTGCGCATGGGGAGTTGCTCCCAACACGGCTCGGCGGGTTGCGCTGCCGGGGCGGTCGCGGCCATTTGTTCCTCGGCGAGGGCAACGGGTTGGCGGGCGATCAGCAGCGCTGCGGCGCAGGTCACCGCGCCGATGAACAGCCCCTGCAGTAGGCCGGTGCGGCGCGCGGAGATGACTTGGCGGCGGGGCAGGACGTACAACGAATCGAGTTGGCTCATGGTTTGCTCCTCAAGGCGATGGCGGCGATCAGAATCAACAACAGGACGACGACGGCGAGGGTGATGCCGCTGGTGGCGGGCACCGAGTGGACGGCGCATGGCGGCAGCGGTGTGCAGACGTTGGGCGTCTGCGGTTGAACGACGCAGATCGGCGGCATGCTCGGCGAACACACGAGCGGCAGGGGTGAGTTCTTGAGGCTCATTGACCACGCTCCTTGATGGCTCGCGCGATGACGCCAGCGTCGACGCGCGGGGCCCCAATCGTGGCGGCGGTGTTCATGGCGCTCACGATCAGCGATTGCACCGAGAGCGGGTAGCACTGGTTGTCGACACGCTTCGATTTCTGGTCTGTCTTGATGCGATCGGCGCGGATCGCGTCGTAGCCGGACGCGTCGAGCACGCGCGCTGCGTCGACGCCGAGGCGCGCAAACTTGTGCTCAATGAACGGCTTCAATGCGCTGGTGTGCAGCGGCTTCATGTAGACCTTCGTCACGCGGCGAATCGTTTCGCGCGCTTTGTAGTGCGCCTGTTCGTTGAGCAGGTGGTCGAGCTCGGGCTGGCCGATCAGCACGATGGAGAGCAGACGCATGAAGCCTTCCTGCAGTTCGTAGAACACCTTCATGTGGCGCAGCGCGTCGATCGTGAGCTTGTGCGCCTCTTCGATCAACAACACGTTGCGGCGACCGAGCTTTGCGCCAGCGAGCAGAAGCTTCTTGACGAGATGCGCTTGGCGTTCGACCGACTGGGGGATGGTCGCGCTCGGGTCGATGTCGAGAATGATCGCTTCGCAGATCGTGCGCGCCGTCATGCGGCTCACGTCGATCGTTTGTGGGCGAATCAGGCGCACGGACTCAGGCGACTTGGCGATGCGATCTTCCAAGTCTTGACGCAGCCACGACTTGCCCGATCCGCATTCGCCGATCAGCGCGCCGAGCGCGGAGCCGTTGGCCCACTTCCAGAGGTGTTCGCGCACCTCGTTCACATCCGAGCCGCGAAAGATATCGGCGGCGTCGTGGATTTCTTCACCGAACGGATCGCTCGGCAGTTCAAAGTGTTTCATTGCGGCGGGGGACAGCATTTCTCTCTCCAAGTTATCTACGAGGGGTTTCGGGGCGGGGGTTCGGGCACCGCTTCTGCGCACGGCGCGCACGGTGGTTTCAATGAGGTCTTCGGCGACACCGGCGGCGCGCAGCTTCGCGGCGAGCGCGGTGCGGGCACCGATGGTCTCGGCGGTGGTCGGGTTGGCGCGCAGCTCGACAACGCCGTCGTCTTCGACCTCCATCGCGGTGGCGATCTCGGCGGCGCTCACGCCCTTCTGCATGAGCCACACTTCGACCTGGCGTTTGATGTCAGCGAACGGTGTCTTGACCGGCGCAATGCCGTAGGTCACCAGCTCTTGCATGGTGGGTCGGGCGAAGGTTGCGCCGCTGGCCTGTACGACCGAGCGCGAGAGTTCGGCGATCGTGAGGTTGTGGCGCAACAGGATGCGCTTCAACTTCAACGAGCGGCCTTCGCCGACGTAGCCTTTTTTGGCGAGGTATGCAGGCAGCGGCAGCTGCGGCGGCATCGGGGTTGTGTTTTTGGTTCGGGGCAGTAGTGCCACGGTGGTCTCCTTGGGGGTTGGAGGATTGGTTGGGGCAAATGGGGAATGAGTACGGGCTATGCGCTAGCGCCTCCGCTGACGATGCGCAGGCCTTGGCGCGTGGTGATGCGGGCGTGTGCCGCGTCGAGATCGGTCTCGGCGACGCCGTTCGGGTACAGCCGCGACAAGGTGGCGTAGTGCTCCGGCGTCCACGCGTCCGGGCCGATGCGATCGCGCAGCTCCAGCGCCGCGTCAGCGAGCGAGAGCATGCGGATCGGCGCGACGTAGGTAGGCGCGTCGGCGGCGAGGTCTGTGCCGCGTTTGGGGAGGTACACGACGTCGGGCGTTTGTTGGTGTGCGTGTGGGTCGATACCGGCGAATGCAATCTGTTTGGCTTTTTTTGCCTCTCGCGCTTCGGTGTCGGTGTCAACGCCCATCGCGATCTGCGCGAGGCGTTTGTTGGCGCGCTGCGCGTCGGTGTCGGCGTGCGCAGCGAAGCTCTCGCCAATGATCGGTGCGCCGTGACCGTAGCCCCAATCGTTGGTGGCGATCGGCGCAATCTGGAAGTGCGTCTCGCTCTTGCCGTCGAGCGACGGCATGACGACGATGATTTCGTTTTGTGCGTAAGGGTTGATGACGACGTTGACTTTTTCGCCGACGCGCAGCCCCTCAAGGCCGGGGATGTCTCGCAACGAGTACTCAAGCGACCCGATGCCTTTGTGCGCAAACGGAATCGTGAAGTTGCCGGTCAAAGTGCGTGTCACCGGGTGTGTGTGCGCGAGGCTTCGCAACACATCCTCTGCAGGCGGCTTGCGGAGCTGCGCCTCGGTGATCTTCATCCATGCTTCAACGCGCGTCATGCCGTGCCGCGTGTGCTTGGCTGTGGCGTTGAACCACGCGGCAAACTCGTGCGCAATGGCGCGAAGCTGGTCGAGGGTTTCGACTCGGTAGCCGATGCCGAACGCGCTTTCGAGGCGGCGCTCAACGATGTTGTTCATCACCTCGACGCTGCCGGTGGCGCGGGCGGCATCGTCCTTTTCGCTCGCGCTCTCGTGCATGATGTGCTCGATCAGTGCACGGCGGCAAAAATTAGCAAACACGCCGTTGTTAAACGCACTACCCCTGTCGGTGTAGAGCACGAACGGTACGCCGTAGTACGGAACACCGGGCCGCTGGAGCATCGCAAAAATCAGCGTATCAATGGCTGCCTCTGCGCTCTCCGCGCCTAGGCGGTAGTCGAGCCAAAGCGTGTGCGTTGTATGGTCAACGATGACACAGCGCAAGACGCGGAAGTTTTCAACTTTGGTGACGTTTGCCGGTTTGTTTTTGTTGAAGTCGCTTTCCTTCATCACCTGCAGGCCGGACTTCGTGCGCAGGTAAAAGAGCACGCACACAGAAAAGTCCATCTCCCACACGTGGTTCGGGTGCAGGCTTGCGAGCTGAATGTGCGGCGTCGGCGCGGCCAACTGCTCCGGGTGCACGCCGTGCGTGCGTAGCGCGTTGATGATCGCGCTCACGGAGAGGTCGCGCACTTCGCCGGTGTTTTTGTTGATGTGTTGCGCAGCTATCTTTCCGTTGGCGCGCAGAATGTCGACGGCGTCGCTCACGGCTAGCAGACGCTTGCCGTTCTGACGCGTCGTGGCTTTTAGCATCGCGGCGATTTGCGAGGCCTCGTCGTAGGAGAGCGCCACCGCGCCCGCGTCCTTGCGGCGATTACGCCCACTGTCGAAGCCCACCTCCGCGACACGTGCGTAAACGGCCTGCGCGCTCTTGACACCGAGCCACGCCTTCGCGTCGTCGATGATCGCTTGTTTGCGTCCGTGCGCGCAGGTTTCAAGCGCGCGAGCGACCGTGCGGAGGTAGTCTTGAGTCGAAAGCTGTGTTGAGGCGGAAACAGACATGGCGGGCTCGGTGTGTTGGTTGCGGTGTGCTGGTCAAATGCGAAACTTGCGACGCATTTCGCTGGAGCGAACTACTTGCGGAAGGCCATCGACGGCATAAAGTCTTCGCCGGAGAGCCCGATGTCTTCGGCGTTGATGCCTGCGGCGACCGCCACATCGCGCAGCGCGGTCACCACCTTCGTAAGCGCTTCGCGACTTGCTGTGTTCACCCGCTCGCGTAGCGTTTCGACATAGAGGTGGTCTTCGGTCTCGAAGCCGGAATTGAAGAATTCGCGAATCGTCTCGGCGCAGTCTTTGGTCAAAAGCTTCGCGGCGTCAGCACTGAAATCGGCAAGCGCGACCTCGATCGACTTCACGCGGTCAGCGTCGGGATCAGCGGCGGCTTCGCGCTTGTTGTTCTTTTTGGTTTGTTTCAGCGCGGCGTCCAACTTGGTGTTCTGCGCCTGCGCTTCGAGCAATTGCTCAACGCCGATCTTGAGTTGTGACTCGGCCTGCTGGTGCTTGGCGTGCAACTCGTCAATCAGATCAACCAGCTCTTCTTTCGAGCGCGCGCTCACGCCGAGCGATTTGATGTCGATGATGTCTTCGGCGGGGAGGCCGCGCAGCTTCCGAAGGGAGCCTCGGGTAATGCCGAGTTCGCGAAAGTTGTCGAAGCAGTCGCCCAGCAAGTTGTAGCTGGCTATGAGCTCGACCGCCGTAGATTTGGAGATGCCTATACCAAGTTCACAATACTCTTCAAAACTGGTCGCCGCGCGACCGTTTTGCAAGACTATTTTTTTGTAACCCTTTGAATCTCTTAGCTTTTGTAATTCTTGAATGGTCGCCGCGGCGACCAAATTGCGGATTCCGTTAAACGCTTGAAGCCGCCCATGCGACGAGTAAGCATCTGCAATCTCGGCGCTCACGGCGACTTCGTGCTCTTTCAGTGCCGTGGCGGTCATAGCTGCTTGTTTATCTTGGTCCCAAGCGGCGTTGTCGATGACGGCCAGCGGCGTTTGTGGTGGGGTTTTGGCTTTAACGGGCATGCTGATTCCTTGAGTGATGGTTAGTGGGTTGCGTTAATGGCGAGCGGCGCGGTGTAGCGCTGGATCGTTTCGTCTACGCGTTGGCGTGCTCGGGCGCTTGCTGCGCCGAAGGCGACAGAGATCTGCACAGGGGCTTTGCCGAGGCGATACAGGCCGTTGTCGAGCCGCTCAGCCCAACCTGCGGCAATCAGGGTTTTGAGGGCGCGACTGACTTTGTCAGACGGCAAGCCCACGGCTTTGCATAGATCGGCATTGCGCATGCCGTCGAATTCGTTGCCCGCCAATGCCATGACGATGGCGAGGTGGCGCAGCACGTTTGCGCTGGTGTCGTCGGTGTCGGCGCTACCCATTGCGGCGGCTCCCGTGCTCGCTGCCTTTCAGGGCGTACCGATGCAGCATTCTGCGCAGCTCGGCGCTCTCGTTCGCCAGCCCGTGCTCGAGCGCACGGCATAGGTCTATCGCCTTCTCGCTGATCACAAAGGTGTTGCCAGTGCACACAACCCATCCGCTTGCAGTTAAGCAGTCAAGGGCGCGGTCGGCTTCGTCGCGCGCTGCACCGGTCTCAGGCGCGATTTCGTCGAGCGTTTGGCCTCGAAGCGGTTGTTCGCACAGTGTTGAAAAGAGCGTCAAGGCGCGATCGATTTCGACGGCTAGTTGGAAGTCGCTCATACCAGCACCTCGTAGCAAAACGGGCCGGATGTGTAGTGCTTTCCGTGAATAGCGTCGCTTTGGCGTGCGTCCACTTCATCCGCAATCTGGGAGAGGCTGGCTGCGAGCGCACGTAGGCCAGCAGCGGTGAGCCGCGCGTCTTCATTCGGTAGGCCACGGAGCCCAGCTAGTGCGTCGCTGCCGTTGTGCCGTATAGACGCGGTGAGTTTGCATCTCAGCTTCATGCGGACTCCTTGAGACCCATTAGAACGGCGTAGCCGTGTGATTTGCCTCGCGTGGCTTTGACTGTTCCGGAGAGCACCGCGAAGGCGGCGCGGTATGGGATTTTTTTGTCGGCGCAGAATTGCACAAACGAGATGCCCTGTTTCGCGAGCTGCTCGCGAAACTGCGAGGGGGTGAGCACGGTTGTTTGTGACAGCGCGCATTTATTCGACTGGTAATACGGCATGTCCGGGTGTGCCTCGTGGTTGGCGACGAAGCTCATGCGGCCACCTTGAGGCCGAGCTTCACGGCCGCTTCGTGCGCCTTGCCATAGCGGCCCTTGACACTGCCGTTCATCAACTTCGACGCAAGCATGTAATCGACGCCACAACGCTTCGAGTGCGCAAGCATCGTTATTCCTTTTTCCTTTAGTTCGGCCTTGAGTTGCTCTGGGGTTTTGCTCATTTCGTAAACTCCTAGTGAATTAACTAACGGAATGAACTATATCCCCGCTGCGGGGCGTTGGTCAACCCCTCTACGGAGTTTTTTTATGGATGTCGTATCAAGCGCATTTGCGCGCCAAATCCGCCAACTACGTGGCGAGCGAACGCTGGCGGAGTTCGCCGAGTTCCTGGGTATTTCATCGAGCGCGCTGCAGCGATACGAAACGGGAGAGCGCGCGCCGCGTCCCTCTTTCATAGAGCGCATCTGCGCGCAGTGCAATGTCACTTTTGAGTGGCTTGCGCTCGGTGATGGCGCGCGTGATCACAGCGCGTCAATCGCGCTACCGCTGGATGAATTGCAGTTATTAGCCGCCTACCGGCAAGCGGCACCGACTGAGCGGGCTGTTTTCGCTGCTCTAGAGCAAATGGTTGACGCTAGGCTGCAAACTCGTCTGATGGCGAAGGTGCTCAAAGGCGAGGCGCTGATTAAAGAAGCGAAAGCGCAGGCAAAGACGAAGGCGACCGCTTGAGTGTGAATGGCGGCGCAATTTGAAATACGCAACTTGCGTCACATGCGGACTTCGCAAATGTTGCGCTTGCGCAATATTTGCGAATTAGCCCCGCCAAGCCCTTGAACGGCCTGCTGACCGTGCGAGGATAGCGACGTGAGCCCTTGAATCGTTTGTGACGCGTTTGTGACGCCGTTGTGGCGGGTTGACAGTGCGGTGGGTCGGCGGGTTTTCTGGCGGGATTGAATTTTTAGGAGGCGAGATGACTAAAGGCGAGGCGTTTGAGCTGTTTAATCGGTTTCTCGTAGCGGCGTTTGGTTTGCCGCTTCCTGATCCCGCTGAGGGCGATTTGCTACATCTGCCCGGCGTGCCGCTGACGGTGGCGGCTGCGCGGGCTTTTTCGTCGGAGGATCGCGCCGTGTTTATGCGGGCGATGCTTCGAGTGCAGGCGGACTTTGGTCTGCAAGCTCGTGAGCCGCTGCCTCCCAGTCTATCGGCGGGAACGGTCGAGGGAGTGATTGGGCTTCCCATGCTTGGGCAAATTGTTCGGCTGTCCACTGTGCGCTGATGGCTTGGTTGAGGAGCGTATGAACGTGCGAGAGGTATGGGGTCTGCATGTTGATTACCGTTTGTCGTTTGATGGCAGCGTTAATAGTTTGGCAAGCTGCTGACGCGCCCACCGATGATCCGCCAGTGTTGCTAGGAAGCGATCTGCGTACGCGGTTACAGCTCGCGCTGAAACGCCGGACGCACGGAGTGACGCACGTTCTTCGCTATGTAGACCTTGCGCGCGCGATGCGGTGAGCATGCGCGTGAGCGCGTGAGCAAAGTTTTCGCGTTGTGTTTTGTTCATGCCTAGATTGTTGCGGCCAAGCAATTTGCCCGCAATACGCCGTGAAGCGAAAGTGACACGCGTCATCTGACTGATTCGCGCGTAGGCCGGTTGAATCCGGTCTATGAACTACGCGCTCTCCCATCTCTGTGTTGCCGTTACCGCTGCGCTTGCTGCGGCGGGCGGTGCCTCGCCGGACGTCGTCCTTTTCCCTGACGGCGAATCGTCGTCGTGGGACGGGCGTCCGGCGTCGGTCGAGGGCTCGAAGGTTGGCAAGTGGCGCATGAACGCCGCGAACGCCTCCCGCCTCATCGCGTCGGTGAAGCGCATGGGGCGCGACCTGCAGGTGGATTTTTCGCACGCGTCTGAAGACCCCATCCTTTGCGCAGAGGGCAAAGCGCCCGCTGCCGGTTGGATCAAGTGGGACACGCTGCGTTATGAGGCCGGTCGCGGTCTCGTGGGCGTCATTGATTGGACGGCGGACGCCGCCGCCGCGATCGACGCAAAAAAATTCCGATTCATCAGCCCAGTGTTTTTCTGGAGCCTGCTGACTGGCGATGTGCTCGGCCTCAAGAGCGCTGCGCTCACTAACGACCCCGCTCTCAACTTGCCCGCGACAGCTCATCTAAGCGTCGCGACGGCTGCGTTCGCGCGCGATTTCGATTCCCCCACCCACGACACACCTGAACCTTTTTTCAAACAAGGAGCCCCCGTGAATAAAACCGCACTCTGCATCGCGCTCGGCCTTGCCGCCGACACCGCTGATGAAACGATCTTGACCGCAGCCGCTGCGCTGCGTGCTCGCGTTGATACCGCCACACCCGACCCGTCGAAGTACGTGGCGCAGTCGGTGCTCTCCGCAGAGCAAACCGCACACGCCGAAACGCGCCGGCAGCTGAGCGAGCTGAATGCGCGCATCAACGAAGAAGGCGTGACCGGCGCGATCGCCAAGGCGAAGGCCGAAGGCGTGTCGATGACGCAGGAGTTCGAGGGCCACCTCGCCAGCGTCGGCAAAACAATGGGCCTCGCCACATTGACCGCCATGCTCGCCGCATCACCGCGCGACCCGGTCAAGGGCGGCAAGACGCAAACCAACGGCACGCAGACGCAAACGCAAGCGCAGGCCGAAGGCGAGCTGGGCACCGAGCAGTTGGCGATGTGCACGCGCCTCGGTATCAGCCCCGAGCAATACCAAAAGCAGCACGCCCACATGGTCAAGGTCGGCGTGCTGGTCTAGCGCTAGCCGAACCGCACAACTCATTCTCAGGAGAACTTTATGGCTTACGCAACACAAGACGCCGTCGGCGTCATCTTTCGCGAAAACAGCGAGGGCGGCCACCCAGTGGCAGCAGCGACCAAGATTTATGCGCAGACGATCACGGGCGGTACCGGCGCGAACAACGACGCGCGTCCGTATCAAGTCGGCGATGCGATCCTCGGCATCTCGCAAGAGCAGATCGATAACACGGCAGGCGTTGCGGGTGCGAAAACCGTGCGCGTGCGCCGTGGCTGTGCCCGGCTCGCGCAGAACGGCACGATCACCCGCGCCCATATCAACAAGTTTGCCAAAGCGCTCGACGACAGCACGGTGGCGATCGAGGTTGCGCCAGACACGGCGACGGTGAACACGATCGGCACGATTGTTGACGTTGAGTCGGCAGCCACCGTGTGGATCGAAGTGCGTCGCTTCAAGTAACGCACCCCCCCTTTCTAAACATCAGGAGCACACACCGTGATTGTCAATAACGCAAGTATCAAAGAATTCTTTGTTGGTCTGTCGGCCAAATATCAAGAGGGCATCGACAGCGTCGCCAACTCGGCGACCGGCAAAGACTGGATGAAGATCGTCGAGGAAATCCCCTCCGACACCGCCGAGAATCTGTACGGCTGGTTGGGTTCGTTCCCGTCGATGCGCAAATGGGTTGGCGAGCGATTCCTCGCCAGCATGCGCTCCGAGGCGTATCGCGTCGCCAATGACCCCTTCGAGAGCACGATCGAGGTTGATCGTTTTGCGCTCGAAGATAACCAGCTGGGTCAGTTTTCATCGCTGGCGAAGATGCGCGGCATCATGGCCGGTAAGCATCCGAGCATTTTGGCGTTCAGTGCGTTGAAGAACGGCGTCTCGACCAACTGCTACGACGGTCAGTTCTTTTTCGACACCGACCATCCGAAATACAACCGCGACGGCACCACGACCACGTGGTCAAACTTCATCGCAGGCGCGAACCCCACGTGGTATCTGCTCGCGAACAACATGGGCCTCAAGCCCATCATCGTGCAGAACCGTCAGGACTACACGCTTCGCTCGCTCATGGACTTGAACGACTCACGTGTGATGATCACGAACAAGTTCTTGTTCGGTGTCGATGCGCGTAAGGGTGTGGGCTACGGCTTCCCGCAAATGGCGATCGCATCGCGTGCGGCGCTCACCGCAGACAACTTGTTTGCAGCGATGGTGCAAGGGGCACAGCAGACCGACGAAAACGGCGATCCGCTGGGCATCATGTTTGACACATTGGTGGTTGGCCCGTCGAACATGCAGGCCGCGAAACAAACTGTGTCCGCGTCGCTCGTGCCATTGGTCGCGACTGTCACCGGTAGCGGCACCAACTTCACCGGCGGCAACACGAATGTGGCGCAGGGGCTGGTTGACGTTGTCGTTTCGCCTTACCTCCCATAAGGCGGCGGCATGAGCAAGCCCAACACAAAACCATCTGTAGCTGCGGCTGCGACTACCGCAGCCGCAGCGGCAGCAACGAGCGAAGCCGACAAGGGCTCCGTGACGGCGGGGGCGGAAACGGCGAAAGCCGTGAGTGCGGCCCCTGCCGCCGACGCGGCTCCGGCGGCACCACCCGTATCCGACGCGCCCGCAGCGCCCGCTGCGAGCGAGACAAAGCCGAAAGGTAAGCGCCACGTTTTCAAGGTGAAAACCTCGCAGCCGCAGCGCTTCCGTGCAGGCCGTCGATTCGGCGCCGAGTGGTCGGTGATCGCGGTCGACGACGACACCAAGGCGGTGATCGTTGCCGACCCGATGCTGACCGTGTCGTTCGACTTGACCGCCGACGAAAAGGCAAGCGCGGTTTAACGCGCTGGAGCTGACCAGTCATGACCTACACCACCATTGCCAACTTGGAAGAGGATTACGGCGCGCGGGAGATTCTCCAGCTCTCCGATAAGACCAACGCCAAGATGCGTGACGACGTTCGTATTCAAGCGCGGATCAATGCCGCGAGTGCGACGATCGATGCTGCGCTCGGGAAGTGCTACGTGCTTCCCTTGGTGATGGCGGACGGCTCCGCGTTGGAGCCGCGCATCACGTTGTTGTTGCGCGAGTGGTGCGGTCGCATCACTCGGTTCTTGTTGACCGATGACGCACGCCTGGGCGGCACTGCCGACCAAGCGCCGCACGAGACGCGGGCGCGTTACACCGAGATCACGAAACTATTGGGCGGGCTTGACCCGTCGAAAAAAGGCGGGTGCGTGTTGTTGCCGGGCGTGAAGCTGCTCGACACGACAGTGGACGCTGCGTCCGCCGCTCCCACAGTTATTTTCGGCGACAGCGGCAAGGTGTGGGGCCGCAGCGCCCGTGACGCGTCCGAGTTCGCCGACCGCGAATTTGAGTAGGCGCGCATGAGCTTCTACGGACTCGAACAACCGATCATCGCGCACCTCATTGCGAGCTGCGCGAGTGTGGCGTTTGTTGCGGGTGTTCCTGATCCTGCGTCGATCGAGCGCAACCTGCAATTCGTGCAGGAAATGGGCTCAGCGATCGACAAGCACGGCGCGGTGTTCGTGTGTGCGCATCCGGACTATCTCGGCGTGATCGCGTCGACCGGGCGCGGCGAGTGTCAGCTCAACCGTCAGCGCTGGGTGCTGGCGATCGCCACGCGCGAGCAGCGCAACGTTGAGACCGCGAACGACGGCCAAGCCTCACCCGCGCGCGCTACCAACGGCCCGCTCGTGGTCGAAGTGATGCAGGCGATGGAGCGGTTCAAGTGGACTGCGGTCGGCGATAAGCGAGAGGGCATGCGCGACGTCAAGCGCGTTGACCTCGGCTCGCTGCCGGGTGTGATGCTCTACGCCACGGACGGCGTTTACATGACGCTCTTGTGCTACGAGAGCGACCTCACCGGCACGACGTCCACGCAACCCGGCGTGAGCTACCCGACGCTGACCGCGCCGCAGGTGGACGCATTGATCGACCAGGCGATCGCCGATCACGAAGCGGATCCGGATCCACATCCGCAGTACACGACGGAGGCGGAGGCCGTCGCGATTGCAGAGGCTGCGGCTGCGGCGGTGATGTCGCCGGTTCAATCGGTCGCCGGGAAAACGGGCGACGTGACGTTGGTCAAGGCGGACGTTGGACTCGACGCAGTGGACAACACCGCAGACCTCGACAAGCCGGTCAGCACCGCGACCGCAACGGCGCTCTCGGGAAAAGAGGCGGCTGGCACAGCGGCGGTGCTGGTGACGGCGCACGAAGCCGCCGCCGATCCGCATCCCGTTTATGTGACCGCAGCTGAACTCGCGACGCTCTCGCCGCGCGACCACTACACCACCCACATTGTGCAAGGCATCCTCTAATGGCCGCAACCCCAACCTACATGGGCACCCCGTTTTGCCCGTCGGCGGTAATCAGCGCCGCCAACCCGAACCGCAACGGCACCGGCACCATCATCGACATGACCGTCGCCCCCACGGGCGGCGCGCGCATTGACGACATCCGCATCATCGCCACCGGCACCACCACCGTGGGCAAAGTGCGCATGTACCGCAAAAGCGGCGGCACTTACCTATTTATTGACGAATTCGACGTCACCGCGATCACCGCAAGCGCCACCGTTGCGCCGTGGGCGCAAGACATCTACAACCTCGGACAAATCCTTGAAGCCGGTCAATGTCTCGCCTGGTCGACCGAAAAGGCCGAGACGTTCAACATCGTCGTAACACGCGGTGGATCGGCTTAAGCGATGAACGAAGGGATTTTCGGTATTGCGTACGGTGCGGTGCTCAAAGCATTCCGCACACGCATCAAATACGGCCAAGGCGCGTCGAAGGTCAACTTCGAGACCGTCGTGCTCGGCACTACCGACACCACCACCGGCATGCTGCGCAGCCCCGGTGGCGCGGCCCCGGCGCTCAACTACGCCGACCTCGTGCTGCAAGTGCCCTACATCGCCGGACGGCGTGGGCAAACCGCTATTGCCTGCGGTGCGCTGTCGCTACAGGTGCCGGACGGCGGGCTGCTCGGTGGCAATCGGCGCGGACTAAATGCCGTTGACTTTCAGACGTTCCGCTCAAACGCAGCAATGGTTGCGTCGGGTCAATACTCGGTGATTGGTGGCGGCAGAGAAAACCGAGCGTCAGGGTATTGCGATTCGGTTTTTGGCGGCACGTTGAACATCGCATCGGGTCAATATTCATTTGTCGGTGGCGGCGGATCGAACCAAACAACGAACAGTTACGCGTGCGTCATTGGTGGCAACGCAAACGTCGCATCTGGCCCATCGTCCACGATATTAGGCGGCGTCAACAACCTCGCCAGCGGCACTAACTCGCTCGTCGGTGGTCGCGGCTCCAGCGACCGTGGTACCAGCGGCACGTTTTGTTTCACAGGGCTCAACCGCGCAGCCGCAGGCGACAGAAACAACCGCCTGGTCTCGCAATGTGCAGTCCCGACGAACGCCACACCCGTCGTGCTTACGACCACGGGCGGCGCTGTAGCAGCCGCCGAACTATGGACGCTCGCCAACAACATGAGCGCCACATTTCGCGGCCAGATTTCCGCACGAAACACCACCACGAACGAAACCATCGCGTGGGAGTTCGTCGGCGTACTCAAGCGCGGCGCAAACGCTGCGTCAACCGCGTTACAAACCGCCGTCACGCCCGTTGTTATCGGCACCGCCGACGCAGCGATGACCGCCTGCACGCTCGCGGTCGGCGTCAACACAACCCACGGCGGCCTCGCGATCACCTTCACCGGCCTCGCCGCCACCACTATCTCGGTCAACGGTCGACTCGACTGCTCGGAGAACGGCTAATGCCCCTCGAACAAACCTTAACCATCACCCGCCCAGTCACCACCGAACGCACGGAAACGGTACACGCCACG
>Ga0075163_10007208_pt1 | contig 14728 bp, 10 predicted proteins | sample JI1023141ADNA_FD_71478 | JGI IMG/M metagenome (GOLD analysis project Ga0075163, IMG submission 71478) | Wastewater effluent complex algal communities from Wisconsin, to seasonally profile nutrient transformation and Carbon sequestration -... | ecosystem: Engineered > WWTP > Effluent > Algae...
CGTTCCGGCTTCGAGGCGCTTATGCAAAATGCAAAGTCCCGTTCGATCCCAGAACAGGCACTTCGCCTGATCGCCGCGTCGATTCAGGAAGACGAAGAGATGACCGTCGGTGATGTCGAACCCGAACGTCCCCTCGATGGTCGAGGTGAGACGATCGAAGCTTCGGCGCATGTCCGTCGACTCCGTCGCGAGATACACACGCACGCTCGACGGAAGCGTCAGCATGCCCGTTCGCCTTCCGCGAGAGCGAGAACGCGAGCGAGGCGCTCGTCGTTCGCGTGGTCGAGATGGCAGCGCACGATCCGGCCGTTGCCGAACACGATCTCGATGAGCGGAAGCGCGTCGAACGAACGGCCCGACTCGTCGACCGCTCGGAACGTAGGAACCGAACGTTCCGAACTCGGTGTCGCCACGCGAACCGCGACGAACCCCGGCGTCGTGCGCGGCGTGCGTCGCTTCGATGATGTTCGCGGCTTCGACTTCTTCGCGAGAAGGCGCGACGCCCACCAGCCGAACGTGTTCGCGTTCAGCCCTTCCTGATCAGCGAACTCACGGCGCTCGAGGCCGCTACATTCGTACTTGGAAACCAGGGCGATCCACTCGCTCCGGGACCGCCGCGTCGCTTCGATCTTCATGCGTCATGGCGTAGCTCGCTCGATCGGGCGCGCACTCATGCCGTCCGTGGGAGGTTTACGCCGCGCCGACGTGCGGCGCGTGCCCGAGCGGCTACATGGGGACCGGCGCGACCTCGTGCGTCGACGTCGACGAATGCATGACGTCGAACGGCGGATGTGACCCGCTCACTTCATGCACGAACAACGCGGGCGCCGCGCCGACGTGCGGCGCGTGCCCGAGCGGTTACGCCGGCACGGGCGCGACGGGCTGCACCCCTGTCGCAGCCGATAGCGGAGTCGACGCTGGTCCGGACGACGCCGGCGCGGGGGATGCTGGTCAGGGCGACTCTGGCGTCGATCCCGACGTGCCGGACCCTGAGTCGGCCGAGGGTGCCTGCGCATGCCAGACCGCCGGGGGTTCGCGTCCTGTCGGATCGGCCGCATGGCTTGCTCTCATGGCCGTCGCGCTCGTCGTTCACCGAAGGACGGTGCGTCGTAGGACGTCGACGCTGCTACGAGTCCGAGTCCCCGTGGCACGAGTACCGATGCGGCGACGAGAGAGCACACGAGACTGAACTGGATCGGCCCGGAAAGTCCGGAGTCTGTCGCCTCGGTCCACTCGGCGAGTCGCACGGTTCGATCCGTTCGCTCCGATCGACGGCGCGACGAGGTCCTCTGGATCACGTCATCGTCGCTCGCCGTCGTCCCGTCGTCCCACCTCCGGTCGACCGTGGCCCGCGAAGTAGTCCAGGAGCGTGCGGTGGAGGAACACGTAGCCGCCACCGACCTGGCGGAGCAGGCCGAGCGACACCGCGCGGCCGAGCGGTGGCTCGAGCCGCAGGCCGAACGGCGAACGCAGCGCGAGCCATACGCGGAGCACGCCGTGCATCACCGCGGCGAATCCACCGTAGATGAGGAAGAGCGCGGTGAAGACGAAGAGCGCGACCGCGACCGGAGCGACGACCTGCGGGTTCCCGGCGTGCTCCGGCACGCGGCGGAGCGGTCCGAGGACGAACGGCTCGAACACGAGCGCGAACGCGAGGAACGTGCCGAGCCCGAATCCGAGCGAGACACGGAGCGCGTAGGCGAGCGATCGGCGGACGCCCTCGTTCGGCCGCACGTGCGTCGCATGGTCGCTCGCCACGAGCCCGAACGCGAGGGTGAGCGTCCCGCCGGTGAGCCAGGCGCCGGCCATGTTCTTCCAGAAGTTGAACTGCAGCGCCTCGACGAGACCGACGGCCGTGGCGCACGCGAGCGTGATCGGGAGGAGCCGGACCGCGCGCCGCGGCGACCAGCGGAGCGACTCGACCGGGACGATGCGGCCGCGGGTGTAGACGAACGAGCCGAGCGTCACCGCGATGCCGAAGGTCAGCGCCGAGGAGACCGGATTGCCGACCGCGATCGACACGAGGTTCACGCCGAGGCCGACCGCGAAGACCGCGAGGACGCCGAGCGCATAGCCGACCCGCCGCTCCCACGGCGTCTCGAACCATCGGAAGTCGAGCCTCTCGAGCCAGAGATCGGACGCGCTCAGACGCTGCATCGCGCGCGCCACGTAGCGGAGCTCCGCCTCGAGCCGCGGGCGCTCGTCGGGGGAGGCGTCCTCGAAGGCGCGATCGACGAATCCCTCGTAGGCGCGCGACCATCCCGACGACGGACCGTCCGGCGTCGACGCGCGTTCGTCGCCGCTCCGCGCGTAGAGCGTGAGCAAGAGCGGGTTGCGCAGCGTCTCGCGCAGCTCTGCATCCTCCGTCAGCCGCGCCGCGAGCTTCGGAGCGGCGTGGGACGCGACGAGCTGCAGGAGCCGATCGTCGTCCAGCGGCTCGACGCGGATCGCGCCGCCGAAGCGGAGGCGCCTGCCGATCGCCTCGTACTCGGAGTCGCGGCAGGCGACGACCATCGGCGAAGGCTGCTCGCCGTGGAACGCGTCGAGCGCCTCGACGATCGCGGCGCGCCGCGACGGATCGGCTTCGTCGAGGCCGTCGAGCAAGAGCGCGACCTGCCGTTCCTCGAGCCATCGCGTCACGCTCGGCCGCGGCAGTCCGTACTTGCCGACGAGCTCGTCGGCGACCCAGTGCGCGAAGTGGCGGCCGGTCGATTTCGCGCGGCGGCCCTCCCGCGGATCGTAGGTACTCAAACTGAGGACCACCGGCGCCGGCGCGTCGGGATCCGAAGACGACGCGTGGAAGAGCTCACGGCACAACCGGAGCAGGAGGATCGTCTTTCCTGCGCCGGGAGGGCCGACGACGAGGAGCGCGTCGTGGCTCTCGCGGAGCACCTCGCGAATCGCCGTCGACGTCGCACTCGGGGGCGGACCGGCGTGACCGGTGTCCCAGGCCGCCCACGGCGGATCGACGAGCTCGGGCGCGCTCGTGAGCGCGAGCTCGACCGCCCCCGTCGAGGCGAGCTCCCGCTCGAGCACGCCGCGGAGCCAGAGCCGCTCGACACGCTCGAGCAGCAGAGCGCGTGATCGCACCAGGCCGGCTTCGAGGGCGCGTTCGAGGACGGCGACGAGATCGCCGAGACGGAGATGACGTGCGGTCGCGTCCTCGCGCAGGCCGGTTGCGATCGTGGCGCGTACCGCCTCGGGCACGTCGCTTCCCGATCGGACGAGCGCGTCGACGAGCGCGCGGGAGTAGCTGAACTGATCGCTCTGCGCGGTCGCCCGCAGGCCGGCGCAGACCTCCGGGGCTGCGTAGAGGAGCGTTCCGCCGCGCGGTCCGTCCGCGTCGTCCTCGGCGGCGATCACCGCTAGGCCGAAGTCCGCGACCCGCACGCGTCCGTCCTCGCCGAGCAGCACGTTCTCGGGCTTGAAATCGCCGTGCACGATGCCCTTCTCGTGCGCCGCGACGAGCCCGCGACCGGCCTGCACGAACCATTCGACGATCTCGCGCCATCCTGCCGTCGGACGCGCGTCCAGCCATTGCCGCAGCGTCACGCCCGGCACGTACTCCATGACGAAATAGAGGTCGTCGTCGCGATCGACGATCTCGTAGACGGCGACGACGTTCGGGTGGTTCACCTGCGCGAGCGCTCGCGCCTCGCCCGCGATCAGATGGCGCTGCCTGCGCTGCACCGACCCGCGCAGGAGCTTCACCGCGACCGCGCGGCCGAGGTCCGGGTCGAACGCGTGGTAGACGACCCCCATGCCGCCGCCGCCGAGTCGGCGCTGGATCGTCAGCCGACCGAGCTGCGTTCGCGACTCGCCGGATGCGTCCGCGAGGATCGAGGCGATCGCGAGTCGCTGCTCGAGCGACGACGCGCCCGGTCCGTCCGGACGCACACGCCGAAGCGACGATTCGACGAGGTCGCCTCCCGAGTCGGGCGGCGCGGGGACCTCGGGCGGCTCGGACGACGAAGCCATCGACGCCGTGTATCGCCCAGGGCGACGAGGGACGCCAGAGTCTGATCGCGGGCGGAACCCGCTCAGCTCGAACGGGGCTCGTCCGGAGGAGCTCCCGCGAGCCAACGAGCGATCGACGCACGGTCGCTCGGGGACGTCGGAACGGGCGGGTTCTCGATCGACGCGCGCAAGAGCTCGCGTCCGCGGTGCAGGCGACTCTTCACGGTCCCCGCCGGCACGCCGACCGCTGCTGCGATCTCGTCGACCGAGAGCTCCTCCCAGTAATAGAGCTCGAGCACGATCTGCAGCTCGACCGGCACGCGCTGCAGCGCGTCGACGAGTGCGCGCTCCTCGCTCCGCTTCAACAGGAGCGTCGACGCCTTCGGATCGAGGTCGACGATCGAGCTCGCACCGAAGTCCGGGTCGGCGCGGCCGTCGCGCACCTTCGCCCGGATGTGCTCGAAGAGCACGTTGCGCGCGACGCCGAAGAGAAAGCTCCGGACGCTCGTCTCGGTCCGGATGCGATCCGCGCTCTCCACCGAGCGCAGGAACGTCTGCTGGACGAGGTCGTCCGCGTCGGGGCCCGCCTTCGTGCGGAAGAAGCGGAGCACCGAGTCGTAATGGCGTTCGACGAGCGCCTGCCCGGCGGCCTTGTCGCCTTGCCGCCACGCCGCGAGCTGTGCGAGTTCGTCCGCCACGAGCGAGTCTTGTACCACGCCGCGCAGGCCGTGCCGTCGGCGGGGCCCGCGGGCGCCGGACGTCCGCTCAGGGAAGCGCGATCAGAGCTGTCCGTCGATGTTCGTCGGGCGAACGTTCGCGTTGAACCCGGTGTGGCAGGTCACGGTCGTTCCGTTGCAGACCGCGTCGACCGCGGGCACCGCGACCGGCACCGCATCGCCCTGGACGGCGGCCGACGTGCCCCACGCGAGCACGAGCGAGTCGTCCAAGCCCCGCCGCCACGCGATGTGCTGATGCGCCTGCGTGCCGAGCGATCCGTCGATCGGCTTGCCCTCCTCGAACGTCCGCCAGCGCACGAGGAAGCTCCCGGTCTCGTCGGCGAGCAGATCGCCGGTCGTCGACAGGATCTCGCCGTAGTAGCCGTCCTGCGGCGTTCCGCCCGTCCGCAGCCACCAGATCAGGTACTGCGAGTTCGCGTCGTAGTAGCTCGGCTCGAACGCCGGGCTGGTGCGATCGATGCGGTTGAACGAGATCACTTCGTTGCACTTCACGTCGGCGACACCGCAGCCCTCGTAGGATTCCCACCAATCGCCGAGGCGACGGAGCAGGCCGTTCTCGGTCGACTCCGGCTGGAACTCCGGCGTGTGGTTCAGCGTGCCCTCCGCGCGCCAGAGCCATTGCCGCGACTTCGCGAAGTCGCTGCCGTACCGGGCGGACGTCGGGTCGTCCATCTCGAGGTGGAGGATCGACTCCCACTGCGCGTACTCCGGCGCGTCGAGCAGATCGTAGACGCGCGCGATGAAGCTCGAGTGCGAGTCCTCGGGGTTCTCGCGAATCGTGTTGAACTCGACCTGCGCCCAGAGGACGTGGCTGCCCGAATGCGGGATCGCGTATGCGACGTCCTGCCCAGGCCCGACCGGAACCGGCTTGCCCGGGAGCTGCGGATAGCCCATCGCGGTGCCGGGCGGGAGCGTCGTGATCGGTTCGTCGCCGACGAGGTTCACGTCGAGCGCTCCGTCGTAGGCGTCGAAGGTCACGTCCACGCCGCGCTCGACGAGCGCCTGCCGAAGCTCCGCGCTGATGCTCCCGAGGTGCCCGAGCGCGTAGCTCTGGCCGCAGATCCGTACCGCGACCTCCCACTGATCGGGCGAGTCCCAGTAGAACCAGTCGTCGCTGCCGGGGACGCCGTGGCGCTTCACGAAGACCGACGTGATCTCGTATCCGATGTCCTGCTCTTCCATCAGCGCGAGCGTCGCGTCGGAGAACCGGTTCGGCAGCACGTAGACCGGCCGCGCCGCGAGCGCCGCGGACTGGGGGAGGCCGCAGTTCGGGTTCTGCTCGTCGTACGCGACGCAGGGCGCGCCGGCGAGCGTCGTCATCGCGCTCGCCCCGTTCGCGAGCACCGCCATCATGTCGGCCTTGCCGTTGCCCGGCGCGTGTCCGGTGTGCGGGCTGGCGTGCGCGCCCCACGGGCCGAACACGAGATGCCGGTTCCCTCCGCCGGCCGACGCGATCCGGATCTCCGTCGGGCTCGAGACGTACTCGAACGGCATCCCGAGCTCGGAGCGCACCGCGGTGCACGCCGCCGCATGGGCCGCGCTCTCGCCACCGTCGCCTCCGCCGCCGCACGCCGCGAGCGAGACCGCGACGACGACACAACCGAACGTCCCGATGAATTCCTTCGACCGAACCTGGATCACGACATGACCTCGTACGGAGATGAGTTCCGAGGTCCCGGCGTCCCCTGACTCGCCGGCCGCGCGCGGAGCGGAACAGCCCCTCCCCACGCGTCCCTCGATCTACGAGTGACGACCCGCGCCGATCGGTTCACGAGAATTTCGTGAATCGTCCTGCCCCCTTCCGAATCCGCAACGAATTCAGCCGGATCGAGCAGCACCTAGAGCCGACCCGAGAGACACCACCGACCCGATCGACGAAGACCTCGGGAATGGTGTCCGTTGAACGTACAGCGGGTCAAGTCAGGGGGAGAGGGCGCGACCTCGGATCGGATATCCTCCCGGCGCCAGCAGGAGCACGACCGACATGAGCAGAGCGAAACTCGCACCGAAGTGCGTCGGGACGAAGTACGAGAGCCGATTCGGCGATGGTGCGTCCACGCCCTGGTTGGACGACGCGGCGCTGAAGGAGCGCGTCCGACGCAACCGCTTCCGACGCTGGGACGGGGTCGAGGCGACGGCGCAGGAACACGGGCAGTGGATGCTGTCGGAGGCCCGCTCGCTCATGTCGGACGCGCGGCGCGGAGAGTACCGGCCGTACGGCTCGCGCAATGGGTGCCAGTACTTCATCCATGACGCGCTGACCGCCGCCGGGGAGGGCTCGGCGTTCGTGAAGATCGAGGGGCGCCTCTCGCTCGAACCGCGCGACATGGTCGCGTGGATGTTCGACCTGCCGGGCCTGCGCGACGCGGACGAGACGATCGTGCTGATGAAGGTGCTCGAGACCTACGCGGGACCGCAGTCCGACGACCCGTTCACCGCCCTCATCTACTGGGCGAACGCACCCGGCTTCCCGTTCGCGATCCGCGACAACGTCGACATCTCCGGATACCAGAAGGACGAGGACGGAACGGTCTGGCAGTTCTCGACCTCGGTGCCGGGGGACGTCGCGTCCCAGCCGGGCGCGATCAAGGGGACCGATCGGTACTGGGCCTACAAGTTGGTTCCGGCCGGGAACGGACAGACCGACGTCACGCTCATCTGCCAGACGCTCCTGCACGGGAACCTGCCGAAGTTCGTGGCGAACCGAATGGTTTGCCGCGTGCTCATCGACTACATGACGACGATCGTGCGCGAGGTGGAGAAGAAGAAGAAGTCGGGAGAGCATGCGGCGCTGATCGCGCAGCTCGATCTCGGGCGGGTCTGAGTGACCTGACCTCGGTCCCGAGTCCCACGGGTCGTGTGAATCGAGGTGCGCTCGGCCGATCGCAGAGCGGAGCGCGAGGATCTCCGGGAACGCGCCTACGCGTCCTTCGCCGCGTCGTCCTCGCAGCGCGCCGCGCGATCGCGCATGAGCTCGCGCTCCCGCGGATGCGTGGCGTTCGCCGCCGCGCGCTCGAACTCGACCTGCGCCTCCGCCGCGCGCCCGAGCTTCTCGAGCAGGTCCCCTCGGGCGGCGGGGAGCAGGTGGTACCGGGCGAGGACGGGATCCTCGAGGAGACCGTCGAGGATCGCGAGACCGGCCGCTGGCCCTTCGGCCATCGACACCGCGATCGCGCGGTTGAGCTCGATGACCGACGAGGGCGTGAGCTGCGCGAGCTCGCCGTAGCGCGCGGCGATGCGGTGCCAGTCCGTGTCCTCGGCGCGTGATGCGCGCGCGTGGCACGCGGCGATTTCCGCCTGCAGGACGTAGGGGCCGTGGCCGCCACGGAGCTGCGCGCGCACGAGGAGTCCGAGGCCCCGGTGGATCGCGTCTCGGTCCCAGAGGCTCCGATCCTGGTCGAGCAGGAGCGTCGGTCGACCTTCCGCGTCCACCCGCGCCGCGGCACGCGACGATTGGAGCTCCATCAGGGCGAGCAGACCGCTGACCTCGGTGTCGTCAGGCACGAGGCCGACGAGCAGGCGCCCGAGGCGGATGGCTTCGGCGCAGAGGTCCGCGCGGATCAGGTCGTCGCCCGAGGTCGCGGCGTAGCCCTCGTTGAAGACGAGGTAGACGACGCGGAGCACGGAGGCGGTCCGGGGAGCGAGCTCGTCGCCGCGCGGCAGCTCGAACGGAACGCTCGCGTCCGCGAGCGTCCGCTTCGCGCGGACGATCCGCTGCCCGATCGTCGTGGACGGGACGAGGAAGGCGCGCGCGATCTCGTCCGTGCTCAGACCGCACAGCAGTCGGAGCGTGAGCGCGACGCGTGCGTCCATCGAGAGCACCGGATGGCAGGCGATGTAGACGAGCCGCAGGACGTCGTCGCCGAGCGCGTCGTCGATCGACTCTTCGATGGCGTTGCTCTCGACGACGCCCGGCGAGCCGAAGGCGAGCTCGTCCTCTTTGGAGGCGATCATCCGCTGCCGGCGGTGATGATCGATCGCGAGCCGCTTGCCCGCCGAGACGAGCCAAGCGCCCGGGTTGTCCGGCACGCCGGTCTCGGGCCAGGTGCGAATCGCGGCGAGCAGCGCGTCCTGGGCCAGGTCCTCGGCGACGCCGACGTCCCGCGTGATGCGGGTGAGACTCGCGATGACGCGCGCTGCCTCGCGCCGCCAGACAGCCTCTACGGCGCTCGCCGGATTCCTGGTCGCTGACGCGGACACGACGCTGATCTAGCAGCGCCCGTCGTCGGCGTCAGCGCAGTGCGAGGCGCGCGGTCAGCCGACGAGGGGACGGATCTCGACGTCGTTCACGTCGATCGTCTTGCCCCAGCGGATGCCCCAGGTGATCGCCTCGGCGAGGGACGGCAGCTCGAAGATCGCGAAGCCACTGATCATCTCCTTCGACTCCGCGAACGGCCCGTCGATCACGCTGTGCTCCTCGCCCTCGAAGTGGATCCGCGCGCCGTGCTTCGTCGCGGTCAGGCTGTCGGAACCCGTGAGCACGCCCGCATCGCGCATCTCGGCGAGCAGCGCGCTCATCTTCGCCACGGTCTCGGGGGAGGACGGCTCCCCCCGCTCGGCGCGCGCATCCATCCGGTGCACCGCCAGGAAGCGGAGGGGATGATCCTCGGGTTCCGGCATCATCCCGAGGTGCCACGGCTCGGTGCAGGGCCCGAGGAAGATGTCGGTGTCGCCGAGCACGTCCGCGAAGCGGTCGAGCCACGAGAGCGCCTCGTCGAGTGTCTTCACCTTCATCTGCGCGTACGCGCCGATGAGCTCCCCGAGCCCCTCGAAGGGCCCCTTGCGGACGCTGCGCTGACCGCCGGTGTAGGTGACGTGGAAGCGCTCGCGGGACGGGAGCAGGCCGTCCCCGCCGAGGAAGAGCCCCGCCCCCATGGCCTCGCCCATCATCGCGTGGATCTTCTCGATCTCTTCCGGCTGGGGCATCTGTCCGGCTTCGAGGCGGGCATTGAGCTTGTGCATGAGCATGTATCGCATCGGTCGTTCTCCGTGGTCTCGGGGGCGCTCGGCGCCCGCAGTCAATCACGCGACGAAGCAGCCCGCCGGACTTCGACACGGCCCTCGTTTTTTTTTCTCGGGAGGCCCCGACCCCCCCGGCGCGCCGGCCCCGCTTCACTGCGCGAAGAACGACGTGGTCGCGAGCGTGGCGGCATCGGACGGCTCGATGCGCCACGCCGCGACGTCAGGGACGAGCACGTGCGGGCCGAGCTGCAGCTCGGGCTCATGGAGGAACGTCCAAACCGCCGAGGCCGCCGAGGCCGTTCTCGAACGACGAACCGAGCACGTCGGACGTGCGGCGAGATGCGCTTCCACACCCGACCGCGCCGTGCGACGAATCCCGCATGGCGCTCCGGATCGTGAAGCTCGGCTCGCCGCGTTCGCCCGGTGAGGGCACGCGGATCGGCACCGTTCGCAGGCCGCCGCGCGGCGTGCCCAAGACCGAGTTCGCGTCCCGCGACTAATACGACGTCTGGCTCCCGACGCTCGCGCCCTCGGCCGAGCTGATGAAGTCGGCGCTCGAGGCGAAGGCGGCCGACGACGCGCAGGGATGGGCCGCGTTCGAGCGGGGGTTCCGCGCCTCGATCTTTCGCAGAACGCCGTCTGCCGGATAGGCTCCGCGCCGCGCATGACGAGTCACCCGTTCCAGCCGTTCGACACCCGTTCGCCGCTCGAGCTCGAGGAGCGGCTCCGGCTCGTCCCGAAGGACGCCCTGGTGAAGGGTCTCTTCCTCCAGCGGATCGCCGACGAGGCGAAGAAGCTCTCGGGCAAGCCGATCCGCGAGGCGAAGTACGTCCCCTTCAAGGACTACCCGTTCACCGAGTGGATGCAGCTCATCGTCGACGGCGGGCTCGCGGCCTACCCGCGGGTCCCTCCGCGCGAGGCACTTCGCCGGCTCGGGCACGGCACGTTCGCGACCTACCGGGAATCGACGCTCGGCAAGGTCGTGCTCAGCGTCGCCGGCAACAGCATCGGTGCCACGATCCCGCTCGTCCCGAAGCTCTACGCGCTGACCTCCGCGCGCGGCACGCGCGTCGTCATCGCGCACAACGAGCCGGGCCATTGCGTCGTGGAGATGCACGATGCCTGGGACTTCCCGGACTCGTACCACGTGGGCGTGCTCGAAGGCGGCTTCCTCGCGCTGGGGCACACCGTCGACGTCCGAGTCGGCACGATCACGCGCTCGCGCTGTGACATCGAGTTCCGCTACGCCCGTTGAGGCTCGGCGGCGCCGACACCTCGACGCCGAGTGAGCCCGCGACCGGGGGCCCTGAGTCGTCCCGGACGTGCTACGACCGCGTCGATGACGCCCTCCATTTGCTTGAAGTCTCACAACTGGCTGGCTCTACTCCCGTGCATCGCCCTCGGCCTCGTCACTGGATGTGACGGCGTCTCGGGGCCGCGAGACTTACGGGTCGTGAGCACCTGGAGCCACGTCGTCGCGCCGGTGGGCGTCCCGATGCCGATCGACCTCGTCCGACTCGGAGGAGGCCGAAACGCGACGGTCTCGCCGGAGGACGTCACGTGGACCTCCTCGGACGATGCGATCGCGCACGTCGAGTCGACCCCGCGCGGGCTCGCGGTGGTCGTCGGACGAGCGCCCGGACGGACGACGCTAAGCGGCGCGTACCGCGGCGCCGCGGTGACGGTCCCGGTGATCATCACCGACGCCGTCGCGCTCGACGTGGCCGTCGCGTTCGAGAACGTGATCCCGGCCGGGTCGAAGCGACGACTCGGGGCCTACGCGACCTTCGACGACGGCACGCGGTACGACGTCTCGTCGATCGCCACGTTCACGTCCGCCTCGACCGCGATCGCGACGGTGGAGACGACGAAGGTGACGGACTCCGGCGATGCGAGCCTCCACGCGATGGCGGTCGGCGAGACCGAAGTCGTCGCCGATCTCCCGACGCTCGCCGGTACGCCGGCGACGGTGATCATCACCGACGCCGAGCTCTTCGCGATCGAAGTGACTGACGGGCCGTTCGAGGCGATCCTCGACGCACCGGCGCGGTTCCGCGCCGAGGCCTACTACACCGACGGGTCGACCGCGGACGTCACCGATTCGGTGACGTGGAGCATCGACATCCCGCGAGACAACACCGGACTCCCGATCGAGGTCGAGGACCACGGAGACGCGATCCTCGGCGCGGAACCAGGCGTCGTCATCCCTACGAATGCGGGCGAATTCGGGATCTACGTCGAGCTCGACGGAGTAGAGGGCCACAACACGATCACCGTGCCGCGGGAGCGACCGATCGCGATCGAGATCGTCCATCAGAACGGATACGACCCGATCGAGCTGCCGGTGGGGGTCAGCCAAGGACTGCGGAGCTGGTTCGTCCTACCGGACGGTCGCCAGGTGACCGCGAACAGCTACGTCGTCTGGAGTACCGACTCCGAGAACGCGACGATCGCGAACGCCCGCACCGAGGCCGTCTTCATGACCGCGCACGCTCCGGGTCCGGTGACGATCGTCGCGAGCTTCGGTGACCTCGTCGGCGAGTTCCCGACGAACGTCATCGAGTCGGACCTCGTCTCGATCGGCCTCTGGTACGCGACGTCGCCGTACATCGTGCCGATGGGAGGCGGCCTGCAGATCACGCCCTTCGCACGGTTCTCGAACGGAACCACCTACGACATCCTCCACGACGCGTCGTACGCGTCGAGCGATCCCTCCGGACTGGTCGTGGACGCGACGACCGGGTGGGCCTTCGGGCGCCGTCCCGGGGTCTACGAAGTCACCGTGTCGGCGCGAGGCGTGTCCGAGACGTTCGACCTCGGCATCGGGCCGGTGTCGTTGCCCGTCTTCCTGGACGAGGTGACGCTCACCGTCGGCGAGACCTACGACCTCACCGCGATGGCGAGCTTGCCGAACGGCGATCCGGTCGATCTCCACCGATTCGTCACCTGGACCTCGGGAGACGAGAGCGTGGTCACGGTGTCGGACGAGCGCGAGACGCGCGGACGCATCCTCGCGGTCGCGCCCGGCGACGCGTACGTCTCCCCCGAATACATGGGGAACCGGAGTCCGACGCGGGTCTTCGTCCTGCCCGCGCCCTGAGCGACCCGGTCTGCGGAGATTTCGTGCGACTCTCCGCGCGATGGCGCGACGGCGCGACCGCTTCGATCCCCTCGTCGTACTCGAACGTGGATACGACCTCGACCTGCCTCTCGACGCGTGGGTGCGCGGAATCGTCGACGCGGTGCGGCCCGGCTTCCCCGCCGGCACGTTCGTCGGTGCGTCGATCGTGCGGTTCGGTAGCGAGACCGAGCGACGCGTCGTGGTGGAGGTCCGGGATCGGGACGAGCCGGCGCACTACGCGGGCCTGACGCGCGGCGCGTTCGGCGCGATGAAGTCCGAGACGATCGCGCAGGTCTTCGGCGCCGCGCCCTACGTCGGCGAGTCGCGTAGCGTGGCCACGTTCGAGGAGGTGCTCGACGGTGTGGCGACCGCGTCGCACGAGTCGCTCGGATTCTCGGTCGGGGACGGCCGCGGAACCGGATTGGCGGTCGGATCCTTCGTCCCCGCAGGCACCCGCATGACCGCTCGCGATCGCGGACGCTGGTTTCGGATCGTGGCGCACCTCGGCGCGGCGATCCGGCTGCGGACGCGGTTCGCGCCCGGGCCGCGTGAGGCGGAGGCGGTGTTCACGACCCGCGGCGACGTCGCGCACCTCGCGCCCGCGGTCGCGAACCCGACGACCCGCGACCTGCTCGTCGACGCCGTGCAGCGGCTCGTGCGAGCGAAGGAGATGCGAGGTACGTCGCCGGACGAAGCGCTCCGGGTCTTCCGTGCGCTCGTCGACGGGCACTACAGCGTGGTCGACTGGATCGACACGGACGGCAAGCGCTTCGTCGTCGTCCACGAGAACCCGATGCCGGTTGCGAGCCTGCGCGCGCTCGGTCCGCGCGAGGCGCAGGTCGCCGAGCGAATGGTCGAGGGACGGAGCAACTCGGAGATCGGCTATCTGCTCGGGCTCTCGCCGGGGACGGTGAACCGGATGGCGCGTGACGTGCTCGCGAAGCTCGGCGGGGCGAAGCGAGGCGATCTGCCGTTGCTCTTCGAGCGCGGCGTGCGGGTCGGGCACTTCCCGGACGCGGCGCACGGGCCGCCGACGATCGCGCTCGGCCCCGCTCCGGGCGACGCGTCGCATTGGAATCGGCTCTCTCCCGCGGAGCGTGCGGTCGTGGTCGGCACGTTCGCGGGCCGATCGAACGCCGCGATCGCCGCCGAGCGGAACGTCTCCGTGCGGACGGTCGCGAACCAGCTCGCGCAGGTCTATGCCCGCTTCGGAGTCCGAGGACGGATCGAACTCGGGGGGCTGCTCGGTCCGGAGCCGCCCGCGGTGGCGGACGGTGCATGGGCTCCCGAATGAGCTCGATCGCCGCCGACGAGTATGTCCGCCCCCTCCATATACTCATGTGGATCGCTGCATCGACGGGGCACGCTCGACGTCGAGCCCTCGAGGTGACCTCGTGATCCGATCGAATTCGCCACGAAGGCGAAGCCCGAATGATCGAGCCCTCTCGACGTCCGAAGACGCCGAACGACAGTCACGCCAGGAGTCGAACCAATGCGCATCCTCTTCATGTTCGTCTGCCTTCTCGCGGCGTGTGCTCCGGGCCCGTCCGACGGAGACCCGACGCCGATCGTCGTGACGGCACCCGTCGCCTCGTTCGCGATCACCGGTCCGTTCGTCGAGTCCGTTTCGCGCAGCGTCGCGATCCATGCCGATGCAGGTGACGCGTGGAGCGTCACTGGCTTGCCCGTCGGCGCGACGTTCGAATGTCCCGAGCCGCTCGTGGCGACGAATCCATGCACGCTGACGCTGCCGGCAGGGGCGGCGTACGGGGCGTACGCGATCGAGGTGACCGTCACCGAGGGCGATCGCAGCGGCACGGTGACGCTGACGCTCGAGCTGCGTCCGCCCTTCACGGTGTCGTTCGGCGCGACCGCGATGTCCGTCATGGATTACGGCAACAGCGCGCCGTACGTGGTGAGTTTCGAGCGCGCGCCCGATTTCGACGGCGCG
>Ga0075163_10007209_pt1 | contig 14728 bp, 9 predicted proteins | sample JI1023141ADNA_FD_71478 | JGI IMG/M metagenome (GOLD analysis project Ga0075163, IMG submission 71478) | Wastewater effluent complex algal communities from Wisconsin, to seasonally profile nutrient transformation and Carbon sequestration -... | ecosystem: Engineered > WWTP > Effluent > Algae...
GAGACCGAGACCGAGGCGGAGACCGAGACCGAGACCGAGGCCGAGGCGGAGGCCGAGACCGAGGGGAGAGGGGCTAGCTGGCGCGGCCTCGGGCGAGGGCGGCGATGGTGGCGCGGTCGAGCTGGTGAGCGCGGCGCGCGTGAGCCAGGTCGGCCAGGAGGATGAGCCCCGTAGCCAGGCCTGCGCCGCCCTTCTGGCCGCGGCGCACGGCGACCACCGCGTCGGCCTCGGCGTCGCGCAGGGCGACCGCGATCAGAGCGCGATCGGCGAGGTCGCGGGCGGAGGCCACGACGGTCGTCGGTGCTCGCGGGCCGTGGGACGCGAGCTGGTCAGCCGCTTCGCGCGCCGCGACCTGCCGGCGCAGGTCGTCCGCCCACGCCGGCTCGCGCAGCTCGAGCTCGGCGGTCAGCGAGTCGACGATCTCGACCGCGATGAACCCGCAGGCCGGCGTCATGAACGGCTCGGCGTCCGCGGTCGGCAAGAACGGTCCGCGCTCGTTGCGACTGGTGCGCAGCTCGTCGAGCGCGTCGCGCAGCTCGAGCGCCACGGCCAGCTCGCGCGACGAACGCTTGGCGCGCCCCAGGTTGGTCAGGACCGCGCCGTCGAGCATGGCCAGCACGCCGCGCTCGGTGGGCGGCGGCCCCAGCGACGGCGATCGCACAGCCGCGGCCTGGGCCAGGCCGGCGTGGACGAGCGCGGCCAGCTCGGCGCCGGTCCACGGCGCGGTGGGCGCGGCGGCGCCAGGGACAGGGTGAGCGTGGGCTTCCATGCCAGCCGATATCGATCGCCATGGGCCGCGGTTGCGGGCGGCCGCGAGAATTCGTCACGGGCCGAGCGACCGCGCGACGCCCGGGTCAGGACCCAGCTCCGGCAACACCCCGAGCGCGCCGAGGTGGCGCCGCAGCGCCGGTCCGCTCTCGCGGGTCAGGTCGCGCGCGACCTCCTGCACGATCAACCCGTGACGCGCGAGGACCTCGGCGTGGTCGCGCAGATGGCCGAGGAACCGCGGCGACGCCACCAGCGCGACCCGGCGACAGGCGGTCAGGTCGGCGAGGACGCGCAGCTTGGCCAGGACCTCGGCGGCAAAGCGGCGATCGACCTCGGCCAGGTGCGCGTCGCGGTGATCGTCGACCGGATCACCGTGGCCGCCGGGCCCGGGGTTCCCGCGGGGCCGGGCGTCGGTCCAGAGCTGGTCGTGGGGCGTGCGGCGCTCGAGGCTGACCAGATCGGCGCGCTCGTGGAGGATCGGGGCCGGCGCGTCAGCGGACTCGCGCTTCCAGGTGAACAACCGCGCGCGGGCAGCGTCGGCGATGACGATCGCGAGGGCTGGCATCTCGGCCTCCTAGACTGGCGTCCTCCTCGGGCTGTGCGAGTCTCGTGCCACGACCGAGGCCGGGATTCGGCCGTGCCGGGCCGGTCGCGCCCGGGGCGACCGCAGGACCTGCGCGGTCGCGGTCGCGGCGGCGCGGGGTTTTCACCGGCCGCGCTCCCCCGTCGCGTCGGCGAGGCTCACGGTGGGCACCGGCCGGTCAGCGGTGCCGCGCGCCGGGATGGCGCACCGGCGCCAGGGTCGGGCGCTTGGCGGCCCGGCCGTCGCCGGTCGTGCGGCCACGGGCGCGGCGCCACAGCCACGGCGCGAAGTAGTCGCGCATCCACGCCGCGTGCTCGCGCAGGCGGGCGGCGGGTGGCGTCGGCGGTGCGGGCGGCAGCGGCGCGCGCCAGGCGTCGGTGGCGTCGGGCAGGCCGATCGCGTGGGCCAGGGCCTCGGCGACCCGGGCGTGGCCGGCCGGGCTGGCGTGGAGCCGATCGCGGCTCCACATCCGCGGATCGGCGGTGATGGCGTGGGCCGCGAGGTCGATCAGGTGGGCTCCGGTCGCGGCGCTGACCGCGCGGAGCTCGACGTTGAGCGCCTGGGTCCGCGCCGACATCCGCCGCGCCACCGGCCCGACGAACAGCCGGTGCGCCAGGTCGGGGATCGTGAAGCTGATGACGAACGCGCCGTCGGCCCGGAGCGCCGCCTGCATCGCGCCCAGGTCGTCCGCGATCGCGCGCGGGTCGAACCCGCCGCGCAAGAGATCGTTCATGCCGGCGACCACCGTGGCGACATCGGGGCGCATGGCCCGGGCCGGCGGGAGCTGCTGCTCACGGATCTCGCGGGTGGTGCGGCCGCGCACCGCCAGGTTGGCGTAGGCCAGGGCCGGGTGATGCTCGGCGATGCGCTCGGCGAAGCGATCGGCCCAGCCGCGGTAGCCGCCCTCGCCGTCGGGATCGTCGAGGCCCTCGGTCGAGCTATCGCCCAGGGCGACGTAGCGCGCGATCGCGATCACGGCTGCGACGATGCGGCAGCGCCGCCGAAGCGTCAACCGGGCCCTGACGTCGCGGTCCGAAATCCGGCGAGGCCCGGTGGCGCGGGTCGCGTGGGCGGGTACCTTTGTCGCCATGCCACGCCTCGCCGCCCCTGCGATCCTCGGCGCGCTCCTCGCGCTCGCGCCGGGCTGTTCGCTCGTGACCGTCCAGCAGGATCCGTTCCCACCGCTCGAGATCCGCGCCGATCGGCCGGCGCCGCCGCCGGCGCGGGTGGTCCTCACCGACTCGAACATCCAGATCATGGACAAGGTCCAGTTCGAGACCGGCTCGGACAAGCTCCTGCCGGTGTCGTTCCCGCTCCTCGATCAGGTCGCCGCGGTCATGCTCGAGAACCCGCAGATCGAGCAGATCGAGATCCAGGGTCACACCGACGCCACGGGCTCGGCCGGCATCAACCGCAAGCTGTCGGCGGCCCGCGCCGAGTCGGTGCGGCGGTACCTCATGGACAAGAAGATCGCCAAGGCGCGGATGGTCGCCAAGGGCTACGGGCCCGACGTGCCGATCGCGAGCAACGACACGCCGGAGGGCCGCGACGCCAACCGCCGCGTCGAGTTCAAGATCCTGAAGCAGGGCCCCAAGAAGACCATCGTGCAGGAGGACTGACGTGACCCGATCCCTCGCGCTCGCCCTCATCATCGCCGCCGCGCTCGCGGCCGGCTGCGCCCGCACCGGCACCGGCGCCGGCGTCCGCGCCGACATCACCGCGCGCATGGCCTCGGCCCAGGGGCCGATCCAGCAGTGCTACGCCGACGCGCTACAGCGTAACCGCAAGCTGCGCGGCATGATGGTCGTCTGGTTCCGGGCCGCCTCCGGCTCCGGGCAGTTCGGCGATCTCAACGTGTCGCGCGACGAGCCCGGCGATCAAGCGCTCCGCCAGTGCGTGCTGGCCGAGATCGGTAAGCTCAAGCTCGAGAAGCCGCAGCGCACCTCGGTCGAGGTGAGCTACCCGATCAACTTCCAGCCGACCAAGTAGCGCGCCGGCGCGCGGGCGCCACCCCAGCGCCCGCGGTTGGGCGACAGCGGCTCCGCGGGCCCGCCTCCCGACGCTTCCCGTCTTTCACGCTTCAACTGCGCCCCGATCCGGTCGATCCTCCCCGGGCTGCCCCCATGGAGCCGCTGGTCCCCCCGAACCCGTCGATGGCGAGCCCGTCGCCTGCCGCGAGCTTCACGCCGCCGGCCGAGTTCGACGACTACGTGATCGTGCGTCCGCTCGGAGCCGGTCGGATGGGGCAGGTCTACCTGGCCGAGGACACGGTGCTCGCGCGCGCGGTGGCGATCAAGTTCATCGCCGGGGTGCCTGACCTCGGCGCGCGGCGGCGGTTCCTGCTCGAGGCGCGGGCTACGGCCCGGATCCAGCACCCCAACGTGGTCAGCGTGTACCGGGTCGGTGAGGTCTCCGATCGTCCGTACCTGGTCAGCGAGTTGATCCGCGGCCGCCCGCTGTCCGAGCTGCCGAAGCCGCGGCCGTGGGCCGAGGTCTTGACGCTTGGCCTCGAGCTGGCCCGCGGCCTGGCGGCGGCGCATCGGCGCGGGGTGGTCCACTGCGACGTCACGCCGAAGAACGTGATGGTCACCGACGACGGCGTGCCCAAGCTGGTCGACTTCGGCCTAGCCCGGGTGGTCCAGGATCGCGACGTCGTCGGCGGCGGTCTGGTCGGCACGCCCGACTACATGGCGCCCGAGGTGTGGGCCGGTCAGGCGCCGTCGCGGCGCAGCGACGTGTACTCCCTGGGCGCGGTCCTGTTCGAGCTGTGCGTCGGTCAGGCGCCGTTCGCCGCGGTCGCCGCCGGCGAGCTGGCCGCCGTGGTCAGCGCGCGCTCGGTGCCGACGGTCGTGGCCAGCGCCCCGGCCACCGATCCCCGGCTGGCCGCGATCATCGATCGCTGCCTCGGGCGCGATCCTGCCGACCGCTATCCCAGCGGCGAGGAGCTGCGCGACGCCCTCGAGCAGCTCGTGCGGCAGCGCGAGGCCAGCGCCACGCCGACCGGCAACCCGTACCGCGGTCTGCGACCCTTCGAGGCCAGCCATCGATCGATGTTCTTCGGCCGCAGCCTCGAGGTCGGCGCCCTGGTCGAGCGGCTGCGCACCGACGCGATGGTGATCGTCGCCGGCGACTCGGGGGTCGGCAAGTCGTCGCTGTGCCGGGCCGGCGTCGTGCCGGCGATCATCGACGGCGCGATCGCGCCGGGCCAGACCTGGGACGCGATCACGATCGTCCCGGGCGCCCACCCGCTGACCACGCTGGCGACCGCGCTCGACGCGCCGAGCCTGGTCGACGGGCTCGCGGCCGACCCGGAGCTCCTGGCGCGCGCGCTCCATCGCCGGGCCGGCACTGGCGGTCTTGTGCTGTTCATCGATCAGCTCGAGGAGCTGATCACGCTCGGGCCGCCGGCCGAGGTCGTCGCGCTGGCCGCCGGCCTGGCCCGCCTCGCCGATGGCATCGCCGGCGTCCGGGTGGTGGCGACCGCGCGCGCCGACTTCTTGTCGCGCCTCGCCGCGCTGCCCCACCTCGGCCCCGAGCTGGCCCGCCTCCTGTACTTCGTCGCGCCGTTGCCACCCGAGCGCCTGCGCGAGGTCATCGTCGGGCCGGCCCTGGTCGTCGGGGTCCGGTTCGCCTCCGAGGCCATGGTCACCACGCTGGTCGAGGCCACCGCCGCCGCCGGCAGCGGCGCGCTGCCGCTCTTGTCGTTCGCCCTGGCGGCGCTGTGGGCCGAGCGCGACGTCGCCGCGGGCGTGATCGGCGAGGACGCCCTGGCCGCGGTCGGCGGCGTCGACGGCGCCCTGGCCCGGCACGCCGACGCGGTGCTCGGCGGGCTGCCCATCGGCGGTCGCGCGGTGGCGCGCCGGATCTTGGCCCGGCTGGTCACGACCGTCGGGACGCGGGTCCGCCGCGGCGCCGCCGAGCTGGTCACCGAGGACGCAGGTCGGGTGGTGCTCGAGGCCCTGGTGCGCGGCCGGCTGCTGGTGATCCACGACGATCACGGCGCGCCGCTCTACGAGCTGGCCCACGAGGTCCTGGTCACCGGCTGGGCGACCTTGCGCGAGTGGCTCGAGCTCGACGCCGAGAACCGCGCGCGCCGCGAGCGCCTGGCGGCGGCCGCGCTCGAGTGGCGACGCCTCGGCCAGCCTCGTGAGGCGACCTGGCGCGGCCGACAGCTCGCCGAGGCCCGGGCCCTGGGCGCGAGCGAGCTGACCGACCTCGAGCGCGACTTCGTCCGGGCGTCGGTGCGCGGCGAGCGGCGGCGACGGTGGCTGGTGCGCGGGTTGGCGGTGGCGGCGGTGGCGCTGGCGGCCGGCGGCTACGCCGGGCTGCGCTGGCAGGCCCAGCGCCGCGTCGACGCCATGGTCGCGGGGGAGCTGCGGGCCGCGCGGGCCGCGCGCGCTCAGGCCGAGGTCGCGGTCGCGGTCGATCGGGCGGCCAGCGCCGAGGCCTTCGCGGCCTTCGAGCGCGGCGATGACGCCACCGGCGAGGTGGCCTGGCGACGTGCACGGGCCGCGCGCGCCCAGGCCGATCGCGAGCTCCGCGAGCTCGGCAGCCGCCTGGAGGCGGCCCTGGCCCGCGATCCGTCGCGGGCCGACGTGCGCGCGCTCCTGGTCGAAGCGCTCCTCGATCGCGCCACCCTGGCCGAACAGCACCAGGCGTTCGAGGTCCTCGACGAGATGCTCGCGCGCGTGCCGGTGTACGACCAGGACGGCGCGCGCCTGGCGCAGTGGCGACGCCCGGGTCGCCTGGCGTTCACCGCCCCGCCCGGCACCGCGGTGACCATCGCGCCCGGTGATCGTGCGCTGCCGGCGGCGCCGGCCGAGGTCGAGCTCGCGCCCGGCACGTATCAGCTCACCGCCCGAGGCGCCGACGGCGCGATGCTGACCGCGCCGGTAGCGATCCGGCGCGGCGAGCGCATCGCGATCGACCTGACCCCGCCGCCGCCCAGCGCCGTGCCGCCCGGCTTCGCGTTCGTCCCGGCCGGCACGGTCGACTACGGCGCCGCGGCCAGCGACGAGCAGGTGCGCAGCTTCTTCCTCAGCCCGCCGATGCACCCGCGCCACGTCGACGCGTTCGCGATCGCCGTCCACGAGGTCACGATCGCCGACTGGCTGCGGTTCGTCGAGGCGCAACCGCCGCAGCAGCAGGCCGCGCTCGTCCCGCGGGCCGAGGCCGGGCTCGGCAGCGGTGGTCCCCTCGCGCTGACCCGGACCGCGCGCGGCTGGCACCTCATGATCCAGCCGGCCGACCGGGTCTATCAGGCCGACTGGGGCGAGCCGATCGTCTACCCAGGGCGCGCCCGGCTGAGCCGTCAGGACTGGCGGCGCTTCCCGGTGACCGCGATCACCGCCACCGACGCCGAGGCCTACGCGGCGTGGCTGGCGACGACCGGGCAGGTGCCGGGTGCCCGCCTGTGCACCGAGCTCGAGTGGACGCGCGCGGCCCGCGGTGCCGACGGCCGCAACTATCCGTCCGGCTCGACGATCGAGCTCGGCGACGCCAACTTTGACGCCACGCATGGCCTCGAGCACATGGGACCTGACGAGGTCGGCAGTCACCCCGGCTCGGTGAGCGTGTTCGGGGTCGAGGACCTGGTCGGCAACGCCTACGAGTGGGCGAGGACCGCCGCCGGCGATGGCTATGTGGCGCTAGGCGGTAGCTTTTTTCACGATCGGTTGACCGCGCATCTGGCCAATCGCAACCTCGCGGTCCCGAGTCTGCGGGTGGCGGTGGTGGGCCTGCGGTTGTGCGCTACGCCGCGTTTGCGCTGACTGGCACGCTACGCGCAAGAGGTTCGTTTGGCGACGACCTGCAGCGGCTCGGCGCTGCAGCGGAGCCCGCTGCGGACGAATCCGCTGCGCGCCGGACGAATCCCTCGCGGGCGACGCCGTCGCGAACAACCCCCGTGCGGACGCGGTCGAGGCGACCGCCAGCACAACCTCTTGTCCACTGGAGTGGTCTCATGGCGAAACTCTATCTAGCAATGGCGACGGTCCTCGTCGCCGCCTGCGTCGAGGGCGGCGAGCTCGAGTCGACCACACAGGGCCTGCACGCCGACGACGACGCGAGCCCGAGCGGCATCCGCTTGAGCCGCGTCGCCTTGAACGGGGTGCGCCTGAACGGGGTGCGCCTGAACGGGGTGCGCCTGAACGGGGTGCGCCTGAACGGGGTGCGCCTGAACGGCGTGCGCTTGAACGGCCCCGCGCTGACCGCGGTCGAGGGCGGCGTCGAGGTGCCCGAGAGCGAGTTCATCGGGTCGACCTGGACCGGCGAGCTCGACGACGGCGGCGCGCTGCCGATCCGCATCGACGCGATCGACCACCAAGACGGCCTCGCGATCTACACCGTCCGCTACGACGATGGCGGCGGCTGGCTCGATCTGTGCGACGGCGCGGGCGCGCTCGCGGTCGCCGGGACCTGGAACTACGAAGAGGGCGTCCCGCAGGGCGGTCGCTACTACGCCAACGACCGGGACTTCACGTTCGCGTGCCGTGGGTTCGCGATCGCGAAGTGCGTCGAGATGGGCTACCAGCCGTGGCTCGATCGCGCCGACCTCTTGGCGGCCTGCACCCGCGCGCTGCGCGCCGACTTCTGCGGCGACGGCACCCCGTACACGCTCGATGGCACCGAGCTCAACATCTACGACCGCGAAGGGATCCAGACCGACGACGCGGCCTGGCCCCTCGAGGCCGAGTGGAAGAAAGACGGCGCGGCCTGCATCGGCGACCCGAGCGCGACCCGCTTCGTCCAGGTGGTCGGGCAGACGCCGACCTGCATGCGGTCGCTGCGCACGTGCAAGAGCGGAGGCAAGAAGCTCCTTACCACCGAGCTGCCGCCGGTCGAATGACCGGGCGCGTCGCACCGCCTCACCCCCGCGGGGCGAGGTGGGGGCGACGACGAGCCGCGGGGCGGGGCCAGCGCGCGGCTGTCTGGCGGACGCGCGGCTTGCCAACCATGGCCCTCGACGGTGAAGATCGCGCCCGGCTCGCGCCAGCGCCGCGCCGGGCCCGCAGTTGCTCTCCCATGTCGTCGTCCACGCTCTCCCTGGTCGAGATCGCCAGCCAGCGCGTCCATCCGTTGGGCGAGCGCGCCCGCATCGGCCGCGGCCCCGACGTCGACATCCGCCTCGACGATCCGATGGTGGCGCTGACCCACGCCGAGGTGATCGGCCACGACGACGGCACGGTCACGGTCCGCGACCTCGGTAGCCGTCACGGGATCTTCGTCGGCAGCCGACGGGTGGAGGAGGCGCGGCTCCACGACGGCGACGAGCTGCTCATCGGGCCGGTCGCGCTCCGGCTCGCGGCGGCGGCGCCGGCCGGCGCCAGCGACGAGCTTCGGCGCTTGCGCGCGGTGGTCGAGCTGAGCCGGGTGATCGGCGTCGAGCACGACCTCGAGTCGCTCCTCGAGCGCGTGATCTCGACCTTGCTCACGCTGGTGCACGCGGACCGTGGCGCGATCGTCGTCTACGATCCCCAGACCCGGTCCCCGCGGTGGATGGTGGCCCGCAACCGCGTGCCCGGCCGCCCGCCGCTCACGATCTCGACCAGCGCCCTGTCGCAGGTCATGGCCGACGCGCGGCCGCTCCTGCGGACCGAGCTCGCTGACGATCGCGCCCTCGAGCGGTCGGAGAGCCTGGTGGCCCAGGACGTCCGCTCGCTCATGGTGGTGCCGCTCCTGTACCAGGCCACGACCGCCGAGTGGCTGGGCGTGATCCACCTCGACTGTCAGGGCGATGGGCGGCGCTTTCAGCCCGACGACCTCGAGCTCCTGGTCGCGGTCGCGAGCCAGGCCGCGCTGGCGATCAAGAACGCGCTCCTGGTCGCTCAGGTCCAGACCGTGCACGCCGAGCAGTGGCGCCGGCTCGAGCGCGTGGTTCACGATCTGCCGGTCGGGGTGGTGGTGCTCGATGAACAGCACCGGTGCGTGCTCGCCAACCCGTGGGTCACCGCGCGAGCCTCGGTCCTGGGCGAGGTCCACACCGGGCGCGTGGTCGCGGACCTCGCCGGCGTCGCCACCCACGAGCTGCTCCGCCCCGAGGGGCCGCGCACGCTGACCGCAGGCGCCCCGCCGCGATCGTTGACGATCACCTCGGCCAGCGCCGGTGAAGGCACCGAGACCGTGCTGGTGATCGCCGACGTCACCCAGGAGCGTGAGCACGAGGCCCGGGCCGCCCACCAGGATCGTCTGAGCCTCCTCGGGCAGCTCGCCGGCGGCGTGGCCCACGACTTCAACAACCTCCTGGTCGTGATCCTCAACTACGCCGGGTTCCTCGAGACCGACCTGACCGACGCGGCGATGAAGGATGACGTGCAGCAGATCATCCACGCCGGCAACCGCGCGGCCGAGCTGACCCGACAGCTCCTGGCCTTCAGCCGCCGCGACGCCGCCAAGCCGACGGTGGTCGAGGTCGGGCCGGTGATCGCGCGGTTCGAGCGCATGGTCGGTCGCAACCTCGGCGCCCAGGTCGCGTTTCGGACCGCGGTCGCCGGTGGCCTGCCGCCGGTGCTGATCGACCCCGGCCAGCTCGAGCAGGTGTTGATGAACCTGGTGGTCAACGCCCGCGACGCCATGCCCGACGGTGGCCGCGTGACGCTGGCCGTGTCGCTGGCCGCCAGCGGCCCCGGCCCCGATCAGGTCGGTAGGCCCCACGTGGTGTTCGAGGTCGCCGACACCGGCGCGGGCATCGCGCCCGACGTGCTGCCGCGGGTGTTCGAGCCGTACTTCACGACCAAGGACCACGGCAAGGGCACCGGCCTGGGCCTGGCCATGGCCCACGGGCTCATCCAGCAGGCCGGCGGCGAGATCACCGTCGAGTCGCCGCCCGGCCGCGGCGCGGTGTTCCGGGTCTACCTGCCGGCATCGACCGCGCCGGCCCAGGACGAGTCGGGCGAGCGCGCCGCCGCGCCGACCGCCGCCGCGACCGTGCTCCTGGTCGATGACGACGATCGGGTCCGGCTCCTGACCGAGCGGATCCTGGTGAGCGCGGGCTATCGGGTGATGTCGGCGAGCTCGGGCCCCGCCGCCCTGGCCCTGGCCCGCGACCACGACGGCGCCATCGAGTTGCTGTTGTCGGACATGGTCATGCCGGGCATGTCGGGCAGCGAGCTGGCCCAGGCCATCGTCCTCGACCGGCCGCACATCAAGGTCCTGTTCATGTCCGGCTACGATCGCGGCAAGACCGGCCCCGGCCAACGCCTGCTCACCAAGCCGTTCAATCGCGACGGCCTGCTCGCCGCGGTCGTCGACGCCCTGGTCGCGCCCCCCGGCAGCTCAGCCCGCATCGCCCGCCTCACGCAGTACTGACCGGTCGGCCACGCTCGCGCTGGCCGCCAGCGATATCCCGAAACGACTCGAGGCCACCCTTCGGTGGCCTCGTCGTCATCCTCGTCGTCAACCTCGGCTGGAGCGGAAGAAGGGATTCGAACCTCGCCACACGCACCGAGAAACCTCCACACTTTCGCGCGCCTGCAATGACCACGCACGGTTGCGTGTGGCCCTCGTCCCGTCTGCTCCCGGTTGGTCCCGGCTCTCCTCGTCCTGCGTGGCAGCCACGTGGCAGCAGCCGGAGTCGGGTACCACGCCCGTTAGTCGTCGCGCAGCGCGCGGAGCAGCCAGCCAACAACAGCTCGGTCGATCACGACGGCATTCGGCGAACCTGCGATACCGAAGCCGCCGGAGTTGTGCGCCAGTTCCGCGCGCTTCAGCGCGGAGAACAGCCGCACGGCGTTAGGGGACGGGGTAAGGGGGCGGTGCTTGTCCGGCGCTTCCGTCGGGAACGCGCTCCAGTCCTTCGCGCCGTGGCCAGCGATGGCGGTGACGCTCTCGGCCTCTGGGACGGCATCGATGTCCGACAGTAGCGTCCGGAGAGCGGCCAGTTGCGTCGCGTCCAGCCGCTCAACTAGCTTGAGCGCGCCCCGGTAGATCCACCGCGGCAGCCTTCCTGAAGGTGCAGCCGGGACAGCTCGGCGATCACGGGCACAGCCGCAAGGTCCACTGCCGCGATCGCGGCCCTGGCGCCATCCACGATCCCCGCGATGGTGCCCGCGTTATCTGCGAGGAGACCCGCGTACACCTCCTGCTCGAGTTCTGCACGGTTCGTCGAGCGATCAGCGATGCGGCCCCACCCACGATCGCAACTCACCCCGGTGAGCCCGGTGATGGCTAGCGTACAGAAGGAGGCGGACACCAGCGGGCCGCTGCGATCGTCCTGCTCGCACGTCAGCGCTCGCCGTCGGTGCGGCTCCACGCCTCATTCGCTCATCTGGGCCGCGACCCGGTCTGGCGCCCAAGACCAGCCCGAGCGCCTCGAGCTCGGTGGCAGCGGTCACATCGACCGGCAAGCAGGCGGCGATCCCGTCCTCGCTGGACTACCGTCGGGAGCGAGGCCCGGGAGCGTCGATCTCTGTTGCGCGCCGACATCATCGTCCTGCTCGCCGCGGTACCGTCAGCCATGGTCGTCGATCGCGAACGCATCGCACAGGCCCGGCGCAACCAGGCCAACATCGGCGCCGCCGTTGACCGCAGCGACCCGGCGGTTGCCCGCACGGTGATCGACCGGCTGCTGCCAGATCCCGCGGCCCGCACCGAGGTGCTGAGCACCCTGGTGCGCGCGATCGAGGATGCCCACGCCGCCAAGCCGCAGAGCTGGAGCGTCAGCCTGTTCGAGCGAGGCGTGCGATTCAACGTGGGCCAGATCTTCGCTCTCGACATCGTTCGCGATGCAGCGCTCGTCGTGCTCGACGCCCCCACCCTGTCCGCGGCAACGCTGGCGGACTTGGACGATCGCGTGCAGCCGTTCGAGATCAAGAAGCTGCCGAACCTGTGCGCGTGCTTCGTCTTTCACGACGAGCACTCGCGCTGGTCAAGGGCGCTCGCCGATGCGAGCCGCGCGGCGATCCATCGAGCGGCCGGACGCGCGAAGGCGGCGTCCCAGCGATGGGAAGCCCATTCGTCCGGCGTGCTGGAGTATCTGCGCGAGGAAGGTCGGCAGGTGCCCACGCCGGAGTACGAGATCGTGCGCCTGCCGCCGGTGCCGCGCGAGACCGTCCTCGCCGCGATGCGCGACTTCATCGACGACCGGGTCCGAAGGGGCCTGGGCGAATGGCGTCCGACCGGCCAGCATCGCTACGCGATCGAGCACGAGGGACGGCACTACCCCGTCAAGGAGATCGTCACCCGGGTCACCGGGCAGCCGCGCGGCGCATTCACCGGCGGTCCCCAGGCGAACAACTACGCCAAGAGCCTCGGGTTCGATGTAGTCAAGCTGGATCCATCGCGCAGCGAGCGCCGCGTGTGGTGGGTCAACCAGGGCGACAGCTACGAGGGCCAGCGAGACGACGGGTGCCTCTGGGCGCCGCTCGTCGACGCCGGTGGACAGCGGCAGCGCTACTGGGAGACCCTTCGCGAGGTCGGGGAAGATGATCTGTTCGTGCACTTCCACCAGGGTCACATCCGGGCGATCGGTCGCGCCGCGGCGGACGCCGAGGACACCGCGGGGCCGGGCGGCGAGCGCGGTCGTGGCGTCGACGTCGAGTATTTCGAGCTGCCGCGCCCGATTCCGGTCGAGCAGGTCCGTGTCGCCGTCCAGGAGCTCGCGATCGACGAGGGTCCGCTCGACCAGTCGGGGCAGGTCAAGCAGGCATACCTCTGTCGGTTCAGCGACGAGGGGCTGCGAGTGATCCGGCAGGGCTCCGGCGATCCGTGGCCCGACTGGACGGGCGTCGCCGTTCCCCGTCCATCGGTGAGCTCCCCCGCCGTGAACGCGAGCGCCGTCGAAGAGCTGCGAGCCCGGCTCGACGCGCGTGGGCTCTCCTTCAGGCCCGAGCTGCTGTCGACGTACCTGCTCGCGCTCGCCGCCAAGCGGTTCGTCATCCTCACCGGCCTCGCCGGCACCGGCAAGACGCAGCTCGCGGTGACCGTGGCCCGGCTGCTTGGTGGCGACGCGAACTCCACGAGCGAACCGGCCGATCGGCAGTCAGGAACGGTCGTGACCGTCGCTCCGTACATGCGCGCGCACAGTCGGTTCGCGCTGCCGGCCGTGATCCGCGACGAACTCGTCCCGCGCCTGGGGGAAGCCCGCGAGGTTCTCGTCCGCTACCCGCAGGGCGAAGCCACGCTCTCCGTGTATCGCGATCCCCGACGGAAGACGACCGAGGTCTATCACAGCGGGACCTTCCGGCACTGGTTCCAGGCGACGTTCGAGGTCGGCGCGCAGGTTGTCCTCGACATCGAGGTCGACGAGAACGGCCGTCCCGCGATGATCGTGCGTCCGCTGGCGACCCCGCTCCGCGTCGCCGACAACTTGTGCATCGTGCCGGTGCGGCCGGACTGGACCGATCACCGAGGCTTGCTCGGCTACCAGAACGCACTCAACGGCGAGTACGTCGCCACGCGAGCGTTGCGCTTCCTGCTCGACGCGCGCGACGAGGAGCTAGCGGCGCGGCATGCCGGCCGTGCCCCTCGTCCGTTCTTCCTCGTCCTCGACGAGATGAACCTCGCCCAAGTCGAGCACTACTTCGCCGACTTCCTGTCCGCGATGGAGTCGGGTGAGGAGCTGTCTCTCCATGATGGCGCCGACGACGAAGTGCCCGCGCGACTGTCGATCCCCGGCAACCTGTTCGTGGTGGGGACGGTGAACATGGACGAGACCACCCATCAGTTCAGCCCGAAGGTGCTCGACCGTGCGTTCACGCTCGAGCTGTCGGACGTCGACCTCGCAGGGTACGGGGTCGCGGAGGCGAGCCCACCCGGCGGGCTTCGCCTGTCGACCGCGCCGATGCTCATCTCCGATCGGCGACCCGGTCGCGAGGACTGGCAGGTGTTCACGCAGCTCATCGGGGGTGTGCTGCGCGATCAGCTCGTGGAGCTTCATTGCATCCTGGCCGCCGGCGGGCGTCCGTTCGGCTATCGGGTCGCGAACGAGATCGCGCGGTTCGTCGCGCTGGCAGCGCAGAGCGGCGTCGCGGATGATGACCTCGTGCAGGCGTTTGACATCGCCGTCACCGCGAAGGTGCTGCCCAAGCTACATGGTACCCAGCACGAGATCGAGCAGCTCCTCGGCGACCTCCGCGCGCGCGCGGTCGATCTGGGTCTGCCACGCATGGCGCGCAAGCTGGCGCGCATGCTCGAGCGCCTCCGTAGTCAGGGATTCACTTCGTTCATCGAATGAGCGCCGCGCTTCGAGATCGCCTGCGTCCGCGTCGAGGTTCGGCCGAGCCGCGGCTCGATGGAGATCGCGTGGTGCTCGATGGGCGGTTCGAGTGGGTGCTGGACGGCGCGGCTGAGGAGCTCGAAAGGGTCGCGCAGGCGCTGCCCGGCAGCGAACGCATCGGCAACGTGTTGCTGCTGCGTTTCGGCAACTCCGTGGGCCGCCTC
>Ga0075163_10007210_pt1 | contig 14728 bp, 14 predicted proteins | sample JI1023141ADNA_FD_71478 | JGI IMG/M metagenome (GOLD analysis project Ga0075163, IMG submission 71478) | Wastewater effluent complex algal communities from Wisconsin, to seasonally profile nutrient transformation and Carbon sequestration -... | ecosystem: Engineered > WWTP > Effluent > Algae...
ACCAGGATCACGTCGGCGCCCTGCAGGTCGCGGTTGGACTGCCCGTCGTCATGGGCCAGGCTGAAATTGATGGCGTCGATGCGGTCGTGGTATTCCTTGCTCTTGCTCGCATCGCTAAAACGGCCGACCCGATGGTGCGACTTGATGCCCAGCTCTTCCTCCAGCGGGTGGACGAAGGTGCCGAACATGTCCAGCAGCATGCCCTTGCAGCCTTCCTGGATGACCTGCAGCACTTCCATGTTCACCAGGGTGGTGAAGACGATCGGCTTGCAGCCTTCGATTTCGCCGGTGTGGTTGATCTGGCGCACGGCCTGATGGGCCTTGTCGGCGGTGTCGGTGAAGGGCAGCCGGACCTGGCGGATCTTCATCTCGAACTGGGCCAGGATGGCCTTGCCAAAGGTCTCGGCGGTGATGCCGGTGCCGTCGGAAATGAAAAAGACAGTGCGGTTGGGCATGGGCAGGCTCGGTGATCAGGATCCCCCGACTGTAATCGGCCACCGGGCCTAGAATGGCAGGCTTCCAGGCGGCGCTGCCGGCTGGCCCCGTGACCCAGGGACTCAATTCATGCGCTGCGCAGACCGATTCGAACAACACCAAAGTCACACCGCCTGGCCTCCAGGCGGTCGCAGCCTGCACCGGTTTATCACTTCTGGAGCTTTCCCATGTCTGCACTTTTCAGCCCGACCGCCCTGGTCGTACCGTTTGAGAACCTGAGGATGACCGACGTCGAGGCGGTCGGCGGCAAGAACGCCAGCCTCGGCGAGATGATCTCCCAGCTGCCCTCGGGCGTGCGGGTTCCCACGGGCTTTGCCACCACGGCGCACGCCTTTCGCGAATTCCTGAAACACGACGGCCTGACGGACCGCATCAACGCCCGTCTGGACGTGCTGGACACCGAGGACGTGCGCGCGCTGGCCGAAGCCGGCGCCCAGATCCGCGCGTGGGTCGAGGCGCAGCCGTTTCCGGCCGCCCTGGAGACGGCGATCCGTGAAGCCTTTGCCGTGCTGAGTGCCGGCAATGCGCAGGCGACTTTTGCCGTGCGCTCTTCCGCCACGGCCGAGGACCTGCCGGACGCATCGTTCGCCGGCCAGCAGGAAACCTTCCTGAACGTCCATGGCATCGCCGATGTTCTTCACAAGATGAAGGAAGTCTTTGCTTCGTTGTACAACGACCGGGCTATCAGCTACCGCGTCCACAAGGGTTTTGCCCATGCCGATGTCGCCCTGTCGGCCGGCGTGCAGCGCATGGTGCGTTCCGACCGGGGTGCTGCGGGCGTGATGTTCACCATCGACACCGAAACCGGCTTCGAGGACGTGGTGTTCATCACGGCCAGCTACGGCCTGGGCGAAACGGTGGTCCAGGGGGCGGTGAATCCGGACGAGTTCTATGTGCACAAACCCATGTTGCGTGCGGGCAAGCGCGCACTGATCCGGCGCAACCTCGGGTCCAAGCTGATCGAAATGGTGTTCACCTCGCCACAGGAGAAGGCCGAGACCGGCAAGCTGGTGAAGACTGTCGAGGTCCCGACGGAGCAGCGCAACCGCTTCTCGCTGACCGATGCCGATGTCGAGCAGCTCGCTCGCTATGCCCTGGTCATCGAGGAGCACTATGGACGCCCGATGGACATCGAATGGGGCAAGGACGGCGTGGACGGCCAGCTCTACATCCTGCAGGCGCGCCCGGAAACCGTGAAGAGCCAGGCGCAGGGCAAGGCGGAGCTGCGCTACAAGCTCAAAGGGCGCGGCACCGTGCTGGCCGAGGGGCGGGCGATCGGGCAGAAGATTGGCACCGGGCCGGTGCGGCGGGTGCACAGCCTGTCCGAAATGGACAAGGTGCAACCCGGCGATGTGCTGGTCACCGATATGACCGATCCCAACTGGGAGCCGGTCATGAAGCGCGCCAGTGCCATCGTCACCAACCGCGGCGGGCGCACCTGCCACGCGGCCATCATTTCCCGGGAGCTGGGCATTCCGGCCGTGGTGGGCTGCGGCAACGCCACCGAGCTGTTGAAAGAGGACACGCTGGTGACCGTCAGCTGTGCCGAAGGCGATACGGGCTTCATTTACGACGGCCTGCTGGAGACAGAAGTGACCGAGGTCTCCCGTGGCGCGATGCCAGAGATCGGTGTGAAAGTCATGATGAACGTCGGCAACCCTCAGCTGGCCTTTGACTTCTGCCAGCTGCCCAATGCCGGCGTGGGCCTGGCCCGGCTGGAGTTCATCATCAACAACAACATCGGCGTGCATCCGAAGGCGATCCTGGACTATCCCAATGTGGACGCCGACCTGAAGAAGGCGGTGGAATCGGTGGCCCGCGGTCATGCCTCGCCGCGCGCGTTCTACGTCGACAAGGTGGCCGAGGGCGTGGCCACGATTGCGGCGGCTTTCTGGCCCAAACCGGTGATCGTGCGCCTGTCCGACTTCAAGAGCAACGAATACCGCAAACTGATCGGCGGCAGCCGCTACGAGCCCGAGGAAGAAAACCCGATGTTGGGCTTTCGCGGCGCGGCTCGCTACATCAGTGCCGAATTCGGCGAGGCCTTCGCCATGGAATGCGAGGCGCTCAAGCGCGTGCGCAACGACATGGGCCTGACCAACGTGCAGGTGATGGTGCCCTTCGTGCGCACCTTGGGGCAGGCGCAGCGCGTGACCGAGCTGCTGGCCCGGCAAGGCCTGAAGCGCGGCGAGGCAGAGCTCAAGCTGATCATGATGTGCGAGATCCCGAGCAACGCCATCCTGGCGGAACGTTTTCTCGAGTTCTTCGACGGTTTCTCCATCGGCTCGAACGACCTCACCCAGCTCACCCTGGGGTTGGACCGCGATTCGGGGCTGGAACTGCTGGCGGCGGACTTCGACGAGCGCGATCCGGCGGTGACCGCGCTGATTTCGCAGGCGATCAAGGCCTGTTTGGCGCAGGGCAAATACATCGGGATCTGCGGCCAAGGGCCCAGCGACCACCCGGACTTTGCCCTTTGGCTTCGTGATCAGGGCATCAGTTCGATTTCACTGAATCCGGACTCCGTGGTGGATACCTGGAAGCAGCTGGCGGGCTGAGCGCACGTGCTCAAATCCCTTGCTCCTCCTTGCTGCAATGGCTTCTGCGGGCGGGCCGGCGCTGGCAAGGGTTGCACTGCGCGGAGCACGGTGGGTCTGGGGGCGCGAACCTGATGCTGGCGGTGGTCACGGCGATCAAGCTGGTGGCAGAGATTGCCCTGTTTGCATTGATCGGGCGGGGCGTGCTCGCCCTGCTCGCGGGCAGGGGGAAAGAACACAATCCGTTCTACCGCATCCTGAGAACCGTCAGCCAGCCCTTTGTCGTCGCCGCACGCTGGCTGGCGCCGAAGGTCGTGCTGGATCGGCACCTTCCGCTCGTGGCCTTTCTGGTGCTCCTGTTCGCCTGGCTGGCGATGACTGGATGGAAGATCCGCCTGTGTCTGGAAGCAGGAGTGACGGCATGCCGTTGACCGGGATGCTCCAGGTGTTCGGCTTGCGACTCATGGCCAAGGCGGCCCTGGTGGCGGGGCGGCACGAGGCGGCATTGACATGCTTTGATCAGATCCTGGTTTGCCAACCTCGGGATCTCCATGCACTGGCCAGTCGCGCGCATCTGCTCGGACATCGGGGCGACCGAGCGGGCGCCATCGAGACCTTGTATCGCTTGACGGCAGCGCACCCGGAACATGCGGCCGGCTGGTTCAACCTGGGCTTTCTGCTGGAGGAAGCTGGCGCGCTGGAGCCTGCTCGGGAAGCCTTCCAGTGCGCCTGCGATCTGGCGCCTGACCTGGACCGAGCCTGGTTCGGCCTGGCGCAGGTCCACATTCGTGCAGGACGTCTGGACGAAGCCGCTGCGGCGCTTCAAGTGAACACCCGGCTCCAGCCTTTTGCGCCGCACGGCTGGTATCAGCTGGCGCGGTTGCATGTGCAGCGCCAAGCGAATGAAGAAGCGATCCGGATCATCGACCACCTGCGCGGTTTCGAGCCCCGCGTGGCGGCGCAACTTGAGCGAGAGACCGGCTTGCAGGCCAGCCGGTGACAGGGTGTGCCCGGTTGCGCCTTTTTTCTCCGAGGCTGCCGGTGTGCTGGCGCCAGACCGGGGGTCTGGTACAGAATGGCGAAAACCGGTTCAGGGCCAAACAGACGTGAGGGTGTGGACGATGCCGCAACAGGAGATGGAGCTTGCCGAGTCGCGCCGCCGATACTGGCGCAGCAATCTGCGCATGACCGGCGCGCTGCTGGCACTCTGGTTTGCCGTGACCTTCGGGGGGACTTACTACGCCCGCGAGCTCAGTTTCAATTTCCTGGGCTGGCCGTTCGGCTTCTGGGTCGCAGCACAGGGCTCGCTTGTTGTCTACTGCCTGATCGTCTGGTTCTACGCGCGCTACATGGCGAAACTGGACATCCGCCATGGCGTGCAGGAACCTGAAGACTGACGCATGACCGGGCGCAACGAAAGCCATCCGGGCCCACCGGAGTCCCGCAGCACCCGCGAGTCGTTCCGTCGCAATCTCGACAAGGTGTACGGTTGGTACACGGGCGGATTTGTCGTCTTCGTGCTGGTGCTGGCGGTGCTGGAGCAGTTCGGGCTGTCGAGGCGCTGGATCGGCATTGTCTTCCTGCTGGCCACGATACTGCTGTATGCCGGCATCGGCATCATGAGCCGAACCACGGACGCCGCCGAGTACTACGTGGCCGGCCGCAGGGTGCCGGCCATTTACAACGGCATGGCGACCGGTGCCGACTGGATGTCGGCAGCCTCGTTCATCAGTCTGGCGGGAACCCTGTACCTGACGGGCTACAACGGCCTGGCCTTCATCATGGGGTGGACCGGGGGCTACTGCCTGGTGGCATTGTTGCTGGCACCCTACCTGCGCAAGTTCGGCCAGTTCACGATTCCGGACTTCCTTGGGGCGCGCTACGGCGGCAACCTGCCGCGTCTGCTGGGCATTCTTGCCGCCATCCTGTGTTCGTTCACCTACGTGGTGGCGCAGATCTATGGCGTGGGCCTGATCACGTCGCGCCTCACGGGTGTCGCGTTTGAGCTGGGCATTTTTCTGGGCCTGGGCGGCATCCTGGTGTGCTCGTTTCTCGGCGGCATGCGGGCGGTGACCTGGACGCAGGTCACGCAATACATCATCCTGATCATGGCCTATCTGATCCCGGTGATGTGGTTGTCCATGAAGCAGGTGGGCACGCCCATACCCCAGGCCGTCTATGGCTTCCAGTTGGAGAAGGTGTCGGCCATGGAGCAGCGACTGATGGACGATCCGTCCGAGATCGAGGTTCGCGAGATCTTTCGCCGGCGCTCGGTGGAACTGGCCGAGAAGCTGAAGGACCCGCGTGCGGCGCTGGCCATTGACAAAGCCGAAGCCGCGAGGAAGTCCGCCGATCTGAAATCCGCCCATGCGCCGGACGCCGATATCGTGGCGGCAGAAAAGGCGCTGTATGGATTGCCCAAGGATGAGGCCGCCGCCCGCCGGAGCTGGACCGCGGCCCGGGCGGTTGCCGATACCAAGGCCAAGCCTCTGAACGGGATGCCCCGCCACGCCCAGCAGTTTTCCGGCGATCCCGATGGAGACGCTTCCGAGAAGACCGAATACGACAACTCGCGCCGTAATTTCCTGGCACTGGTCGTCTGCCTCATGCTGGGGACGGCTGCGTTGCCGCACATCCTCATGCGCTACTACACGACGCCGAGCGTCAAGGAGGCGCGCGAATCGGTCACGTGGTCGCTGTTTTTCATCTTCCTGCTGTACGTCACGGCGCCAGCTCTGGCCGTGCTGGTCAAGTACGAGGTCTTCCACGTGCTGGTGGGTACGCCGTTCGACCAGTTGCCGCAATGGATGACGGCGTGGAGCAAGGTCGATCCCAACCTGCTGTCGGTGATGGACGTGAATCGCGACAACATCCTGCAACTCAACGAATTGTCGATCGGCGGTGACATCATTGTGCTGGCGATGCCGGAAATCGGCGGTTTGCCCTATGTCATTTCGGCGTTGGTGGCTGCAGGGGGGCTTGCCGCGGCGCTGTCGACCGCCGACGGACTGCTGCTTACCATCGCAAGCGCGCTCAGCCACGACCTGTACTACAAGATGATCGACCCGAACGCCTCCACGGCACGCCGGGTGACCATTTCAAAAGTCCTGCTCCTGATCGTGGCCCTTTGCGCGGCCTACCTCGCCGCCCAGAAGCCCGCCGATATCCTCTTTCTGGTGTCGGCGGCCTTTTCCTTTGCCGCGGCAGCGTTCTTTCCGGCTCTGACGCTGGGCATCTTCTGGAAGCGCGCCACCGGCGTGGCGGCGTCGCTCGGCATGGCTGCGGGACTCGGCATCACCTTCTATTACATGCTGATGACGCAGCCGTGGTTGCGCGAGATCTTCAGAGTGACGAAGCCCGTCGAACTGTGGTGGGGCATCCAACCGATATCGGCGGGCGTCTTTGGCGTCGCGCTGGGGTTTGCAGTCATCTTCCTGGTCAGCCTGGTCACGCCGAAGCCTGGACGGGAGGTCGAAAACCTGGTGGAGGAGCTGCGCTACCCCTGCCGCAACGACCGCTGACGGCTTAGCGGGTGAAATCTGCCGCAGGACGCGCTATAATGCGCGGTTCTACCTTGCTGCACTCCGATTCGACGCCGGAGGCAGCTCAATCCAAGCCCTTACCGGGTTATCCAGAAGGAGTATCGATGCGTCACTATGAAATCATCTTGCTGATCCACCCGGATCAGAGCGAACAGGTTCCGGCCATGCTGGAACGCTACAAGGGCATGATCACGGCCGGTGGCGGCAAAGTGCACCGTGTGGAAGACTGGGGTCGCCGTCAGCTGGCGTACCAGATCAACAAGCTGGGCAAGGCCCATTACCTGTGCGTCAACATCGAAGCCGACCAGGCCGTCATGGGCGAACTGGAACATGCGTTCAAATTCAATGATGCCGTGCTGCGCCACCTGACCGTTCAGAAGAAGAAGGCCGAGACCGGCCCGTCTTCGATGATGAAGACGGTCGAGCGCGAAGAAGCCCGCAAGTCCAACCAAGCCGATTACGCAGCCTGACGCGGCCTGTCGGCGCGGAGTGAACCACGTTGTCCTGTCCGCCGGTATCGTTGAGGCCAAGCCTCTGCGCTATACCCCGGCCGGTCTGCCCGCCCTGGACCTTCGACTCGAACACGAGTCCAGTGTCGAAGAGGCGGGAAGCAGCAGGCAGGTCAAGGCAGTGATCAAGGCAGTAGCCCTGGGAACGATCGCCGAGAAGCTCGGCATCCAGCCCATCGGCAGTGTCTTCAGGTTCAGTGGCTTTCTGGCCACCCCGCGCAATGGCAAGCTCGTCGTGCTCCATATTCAAGAGTATCAGCAAGATTAATTTATTAGGAGTCCAACATGGCCGGACCAAAACGTTTCAACAAAGACAAGCGCCCGAAGCGCCCCGCCCAGAACCTGCTGTTCAAGCGCAAGCGCTTCTGCCGCTTCACCGTGACCGGCGTGGTCGAGATCGACTACAAGGACATGGACACGCTGCGTGACTTCATTGCCGAAAACGGCAAGATCATTCCGGCACGTCTGACCGGCACCCGTGCCATCTTCCAGCGTCAGCTCAATACGGCCATCAAGCGTGCGCGTTTCCTCGCGATGCTTCCGTACAGCGACCAGCATCGCATCTAAGGAGAACAACCATGCAAATCATTCTGCTCGAAAAGGTTGTCAACCTCGGTGATCTCGGCGAAATCGTCAAGGTCAAAGACGGCTATGCCCGCAACTTCCTGATCCCGGGTGGTCGCGCCCGCCGTGCCACCGAAGCCAACAAGGCGGCTTTCGAAGCCCGCCGTGCCGAACTGGAAAAAGTTGCTGCTGCCAAGCTGGCCGAAGCGCAAGCCCAGGGTGAAAAGCTCGCTGGCAGCACGATCAAGCTGACCCAGAAGGCTGGCGTCGACGGTCGCCTGTTCGGTTCCGTGACCAACCACGACATTGCTGAGGAGCTGACCAAGCAGGGCTACAAAGTGGCCAAGGCCCAGGTTCGCATGCCGAATGGCCCGATCAAGCTCGTGGGCGAAAGTGCCGTCAACGTTGCCCTGCACACCGATGTGGTGGTGGAGATCAACGTCACCGTTTACGGCGAATCGGCCTGATCGGACTCGCTCTCCCAAAAGGCCGCCGGGTGCAATCCCGGCGGCCTTTTTCTTGGGAGCCCCGGTTGCCCACAGGCAAGGGATCGAAAATCGCGTTGATTCCACATCTTGTCCACAGACTTGTCCGGTGACGGAAGGCGCCAGTCAGCGTAGCATTTCCCCCTAGAAGGATTCCTCCATGTCGGCTGTTTTCTCCACGGACTTCCCCGGTGACGTTGATGATTTCCCGCTCGACCGGCAGGTGGCGCAGCTGCGCATCCCTCCGCATTCGATCGAAGCCGAGTCAAGCGTGCTGGGTGGGCTGCTGCTCGACAACGGCGCTTGGGACCGCGTCGGTGACTTGCTGGTGGACAGTGATTTCTATCGCTATGAACATCGGCTGATCTACGGTGCCGTCGGCGTGCTGATCAATGCGTCCAAACCGGCGGACGTGATCACCGTCTTTGAACATCTCCAGAATCAGGGCAAGGCCGAAGAGTCCGGCGGGCTGGCGTACCTGAATTCTCTGGCCCAGTACGTTCCCAGTGCCAGCAACATCCGGCGTTATGCCGAGATCGTGCGCGAACGCTCGATCCTGCGCAAACTGGTCAGTGCCAGCGATGAAATTGCCACCAATGCGTTCAATCCGCAGGGGCGGGCAGTGGACCGGATCCTGGACGAGGCCGAGCAGAAGATCTTCAACATCGGGGAAGAAGGCTCGCGCATGAAGCAGGGCTTCCAGTCGATGGATTCGCTGGTGGTCAAGCTGCTCGACCGGGTGCAGGAGATGGCGGACAACCCGAACGACATCACCGGAGTTCCAACGGGCTTTTACGACCTCGATCGCATGACCTCCGGCTTGCAGGCCGGCGACATGGTTGTGCTTGCGGCTCGCCCGTCCATGGGCAAGACGGCGTTTGCCATCAACATCGCTGAGCATGTTGCACTCAATGAGGGCCTGCCCGTGGCCGTTTTTTCGATGGAAATGGGCGCGTCGCAGCTGGCGGTTCGTATCGTGGGTTCAATCGGACGGATTGACCAGGGGCACCTTCGCACCGGCAAGCTGACCGACGACGAGTGGCCACGGCTGACCGAGGCCATCGAGCGCCTGCGCACGGTCTCCTTGCACATCGACGAAACGCCCGGGCTGACGACCAGTGAGCTGCGCGCCAACGCCCGCCGGCTGGCACGCCAGTGCGGCAAGCTCGGCCTGATCGTGGTGGACTACCTGCAGCTGATGAGCGGCTCAAGCTCCAACGGAGACAACCGTGCCACCGAACTGGGCGAAATCTCGCGTGGCCTCAAGATGCTGGCCAAGGAGCTCCAGTGCCCGGTGATTGCCTTGTCTCAGCTCAACCGCAGCGTGGAAACACGCACCGACAAGCGACCGATGATGAGTGACCTGCGCGAGTCGGGCGCGATTGAACAGGATGCGGACATCATCATGTTCATCTACCGCGACGATTACTACAACAAGGACTCTCGCGAACCCGGCGTGGCTGAGATCATCATCGGCAAACAACGAAACGGACCGACCGGAACAGTCAAGCTCGCCTTCCTCAAACCGCTGACCCGGTTCGAGAGCCTGGCCTCGGGCGGCAGCGACGACTTCTGAGCCGCTGCCTCAAGGGCTCGACCCATCCGGATCCGTGGGGCCCATTCGTTACAGCACCTCGCTGGCGAAGTCGGCCAAGCGTGAGCGTTCGCCGCGCGCCAGGGTGATGTGTCCGCTGTGCGGCCAGCCCTTGAACTTGTCCACCGCATAGGTCAGGCCCGAAGAGCCCTCGGTGAGGTAGGGTGTGTCGATCTGGGCGAGGTTGCCCATGCAGATGATCTTGGTGCCGGGGCCGGCACGCGTGATCAGGGTCTTCATCTGCTTGGGGGTCAGGTTTTGCGCCTCGTCGATGATGACGTACTTGTTCATGAAGGTGCGTCCCCGCATGAAGCTCATGCTCTTGATCTTGATGCGGCTGCGAATCAGTTCGTTGGTCGCCGCCCGGCCCCATTCGCCGGCATTGCCGCCGTCGCCCTTCGCGAGAAACTCGAGGTTGTCGTCCAGCGCGCCCATCCAGGGGCCCATCTTCTCTTCCTCGGTGCCGGGCAGAAAGCCGATGTCCTCGCCCACGCTGACGGTGGCGCGGGTCATGATGATTTCCGTATAGCGCCGATCATCGAGCACCTGGCTCAGGCCGGAGGCCAGCGCCATCAGCGTCTTGCCGGAGCCGGCGGTGCCGGTGAGGGTGACAAAATCAACCTCCGGATCCATCAGCAGGTTCATCGCGAAGTTCTGTTCGCGGTTGCGGGCGGTCACACCCCAGACGGCGTTCTTCAGGTGATTGAAGTCCTTGAGCGTGCGAAAGACTGCGGTCTTGCCGCGGATCTCGGTGACGCGGGCATACAGACTGGGTTCTCCGGGTGCCTCGAAATAGACAAACTGGTTGATCAGCAGGCTGGGAACGATCGGGCCGGACACGCGGTAGAAGGTGTGAGCGCCCTGTTGCCAGCTCTCGATCGTCTTGCCGTGCTTGCTCCAGAAATCCGGGGGCAGCGCCAGCGAACCGGCATACAACATGTCGCCGTCTTCCAGCGTCTTGTCATTCTGGTAGTCCTCGGCGGCCAGGCCCAGTGCGCGCGCCTTGACGCGCATGTTGATGTCTTTGGACACCAGCACAACCTCGCGCGGGGACTGCTGTTGCCGTAGCGCCTCCACCACGCCCAGGATCTGGTTGTCAGCCTTGCCCTGGGGCAGGCTGGAGGGGAGCGTGTAGTTCAGGGGCTGGGTCTGGAAGAACAGCTTGCCGCCCGCCTCGCGGTGGCCGGTGGTGTCGAGCTGCAGGCCGGCGGCGATGTCGGCACCGACGGCACCGGCCAGCGCATCCAGGGTCCGGCTGGCCTGGCGGGCATTGCGCGCCACCTCGGTCATGCCCTTCTTATGGCCGTCGAGTTCTTCCAGCACGATCATGGGCAGGAAGATGTCGTGCTCCTCGAAGCGGAACAGGCACATCGGGTCGTGCATCAACACATTGGTGTCGATCACGAACAGCTTGGCAGGGCCTTTGGCTCGCGGCTTGCGCGCCTCGGGCGCGGCTTTCGGGATGGCGCCACCTTCGCCCTCGCGGCTGCTGGTCGTGCGTCGCCGCGATGCCGGCAGGTTCTCGGCAGCAGCGGGGCTTTTCCCTTCCATTGCTCTGCTTGTGGCATCGGTGGCGCGGAGTTCGGTGTCCTTGGGGTGTGCAGTCACGTCGGAGGTTGTCTCGGCGCCCCTGGCGGAGGTGGACCTGCGTGGCGCGCGAAGGCCGGGTGGTTGGGCAGCGGCGTCAAATGTCTCGGAAGCAAGCAGAGCAGCGCGTTTTGCTGGAGGAGGGGGCAATGGCATGGGTATTCAGATTCCGGAGCAAGTGGGAGGCAGAGGCGCGTCGGTGTCATCCACTCGTGGGACGATCCAAAGAAAAAGCCGCCTGGGGACCGAGGCGGCTTTTGCAGCAGGCAGGAATGCGGTGTTCAACGGCATGCGGTCATTATGCATGACCTCGGTGGACAGTTCGGTCCACCGGGTGTACGCCGATCAGCCGGCCTTTTTCAGGGCCTTGACGGCCTTGAGGACCTCTTCGACGTGGCCGGGGACCTTGAGTCCGCGCCATTCTTCCTTGAGCGATCCGTCAGCGCCGATCAGGAAGGTGCTGCGCTCAATGCCTTTGACCTTCTTGCCGTACATGATCTTGTTCTTGACCACGCCGAACATGTGGCACATCTTCTCTTCGGTGTCGGCAATGAGTTCGAAAGGCAATTCCAGCTTGGCCTTGAATTCATCGTGCGACTTCATGTTGTCGCGCGAGACGCCAAAGACCGTGGCGCCCGCTTTCACGAAATCCTTGTATTTGTCGCGAAACTGCATGGCCTCTGTCGTGCAGCCCGGTGTGTTGTCCTTGGGATAGAAAAACATCACCACTGTATGGCCGAGATGCGACGTGTTGGAAACCTTGACGCCGCTGGTGGCGTTGGCTTCGAATTCTGGAATGGGTTTGTTGACAACGATCGCCATATAGCTTCAATCTCGTGTGACAGGATGAGGTCGTTGGGATGGGCCGGGGAAATTCGTGGTCTGTGCCAGATACTGCGCCGATGGCCCGGCAACCCTCAATTTTACCCTGAAACGCGACCCTTTAGAGGCCCTGCTCCAGAAGCAGGGCCACAATCACGTTGCGTCCTTCGCCCGCAAGGATGTTGTAGGTGCGGCAGGCCGCCGCGGTGTCCATGGTTTCCACGCCGATTCGGCGTGCCATGAGGTCCTGCAGCCATTCCGGCCGTGGAAAGCGCAGCCTTACGCCGCTGCCGAAGATGACGAGTTCAGGGTCCAGTTCCGCCAGCCGGGTGAAGTGGGTGTCCGAAAGCTCGGAAAAATCCGCGCAGTACCACTCCATCCGCTGGCCGCGGGCACCGATCACCACGCTATGGGCCACCCGTTCGCCATTGATGGCCACCCAGCCAGGCCCATAGGCGTTGATAACTTGACCGTCGAATGTGTCGGGCTGGATCTTCATTGCTTCACCTGTTGTTGCACCGCACTATGGCCGTGCAGAACTGTGGTCAAATTATAGGTTTCGCCTCTGAATAGCCGTTCCCGGAGGGACATTGAAAACCGTTCTCAAATCAGCCAAGCTTTCCAACGTCTGCTACGACATCCGCGGTCCGATCATGGACGCCGCCCGCCAGATGGAGGAAGAGGGCCACAAGATCATCAAGCTCAACATCGGCAATTTGGCAGTGTTCGGCTTTGACAGCCCGGAGGAAATCCAGCAGGACATGATCCGCAACCTGCCGAACTCGGCGGGATACTCCGACAGCAAGGGCATCTTCGCGGCGCGCAAGGCGGTGATGCATTACACGCAGCAGCAGGGCATCAAGGGCGTGACGCTGGACGACATCTACCTGGGCAATGGCGCCAGCGAGCTGATCGTCATGGCCACCAACGCCTTGCTGGACAACGGCGACGAACTGCTCCTGCCCTCGCCGGACTACCCGTTGTGGACCGCGGCAGCCAGCCTGTCGGGCGGCACCCCGGTGCATTACCGCTGCGACGAGGACAACGGCTGGATGCCCGATCTGGACGATATCCGCGCCAGGATCACACCGCGTACCAAAGGCATCGTGGTCATCAACCCGAACAACCCGACCGGCGCGCTGTATTCCGACGAGCTGCTCAAGGCCATCGTGGCCATCGCCCGTGCCAATGGACTTGTGATCTTTGCCGACGAGGTGTACGACAAGGTGCTCTATGACGGCGTGAAACACACCGCGATCGGCAGCCTGAGCGATGACGTGCTGACGCTCACGTTCAATTCCCTGTCCAAGAGCTACCGCTCCTGCGGCTACCGGGCGGGCTGGATGGTGGTCTCCGGCGACAAGAAACCGGCGAAAGACTACATCGAGGGCCTGAACATGCTTTCGAACATGCGCCTGTGTTCGAACGTGCCGGGGCAATACGCCATCCAGACGGCGCTGGGCGGCTACCAGAGCATCAACGACCTGATCTGCGAAGGCGGGCGCCTGCGCCGCCAGCGCGATCTGGCCTACGAACTCATCACGGCCATCCCCGGCGTGACCTGTGTCAAGCCGACGGCGGCGCTGTACATGTTCCCGCGATTGGATCCGAAGATGTACCCGATCGAGGACGACCAGCAGTTCTTCCTCGAACTGCTGCAGGAAACCCGTGTGATGCTGGTGCAGGGCACGGGCTTCAACTGGCCGGCACCGGATCATTTCCGCATCGTGTTCCTGCCACACGAGGACGACCTGCGCGAGGCGATTGGCCGCGTGGCCAGATTCCTGGCGCTGTACCGCAAACGTCACGGAACCTGAATTGCTTCATTTACGATAGCGCTCAATGACCGATTGGCGCTGGGATTTCCTTTTATTAATCAATTAATTGCCATGAAACCGATCCAAGTAGGCCTGCTGGGCATAGGCACCGTGGGCAGCGGCACGTTCAACGTGCTCAAACGCAACCAGCAGGAGATCCAGCGCCGCGCCGGCCGCGGCATCGAGATCACCATGGTGGCCGATCTGGATGTGGCGCGGGCGAGGTCCATCGTCGGCCCCGATGTCACGGTGGTGAACGACGCACGGGCGGTCATTGCCAATCCCGAGATCGACATCGTGATCGAGCTTATCGGCGGCTACGGCATTGCCAAGGCGCTGGTGCTGGAGGCCATTGCGGCCGGCAAGCATGTGGTCACCGCCAACAAGGCGCTGCTGGCGGTGCACGGCACCGAGATCTTCGCGGCCGCATCCGCCAAGGGGGTGATGGTGGCTTTCGAGGCGGCGGTGGCCGGCGGCATCCCGATCATCAAGGCGCTGCGCGAGGGCCTGACGGCCAACAGCATCCAGTGGATCGCCGGCATCATCAACGGCACGACCAATTTCATCCTGTCCGAGATGCGCGACAAGGGGCTGGACTTTGAGGTGGTGCTCAAGGAAGCACAGCGCCTGGGCTATGCCGAGGCCGACCCCACGTTTGACATCGAAGGCGTGGACGCGGCGCACAAGGCCACGATCATGAGCGCCATCGCGTTTGGCATCCCCGTTCAGTTTGACAAGGCCTATGTCGAAGGCATTACCAAACTCAGTGCCACCGA
>Ga0075163_10007211_pt1 | contig 14726 bp, 9 predicted proteins | sample JI1023141ADNA_FD_71478 | JGI IMG/M metagenome (GOLD analysis project Ga0075163, IMG submission 71478) | Wastewater effluent complex algal communities from Wisconsin, to seasonally profile nutrient transformation and Carbon sequestration -... | ecosystem: Engineered > WWTP > Effluent > Algae...
CCGGGGCCGCGACCGCTGGCCAGATCGCCAGCGCGGTCATCACGTTGGCGCGGTCGGCCGCGAGCACACGCTCGGTGTCGTGAATGGTTCGGCCGCATAGCGTGGCCATCGCCGCAACGAACCGCTCGGCGAATGGGCGCTCCCGGGGATCGGTCACCTCGGGGCGGGCCTGGTAGTCGTGGAGCGTGGTCAGCACCCGGCCGGGATCGCGCGCGGGGCGCAGCCGGCCCGCCGCGATCAGCCGCTCGATCGCCGCGTCGGTCGCGGCGACCGACAGCTCGGCGACCGCGGCCACCAGCACCCGCGGCGCGCCCTCCCACGGATCGAAGTACGACGCGGCGGTCAGCACCGCGGCGTCGGGCTCGGCCAGCGGTGGCGGCGGCGCGGCGTCCGGGAGATCGACGCGCCGGCCCCACGCGGTGTCGGCGTCGACGTCGCGCGGCGCGAGCAAGATCGCGCGCCAGCCCGCCGGCGGGTGCAGCGCGGCGAGCAGCCCGGGATCGGCCTGGATGCGCGCGTCGACGATCAGCGTCCCGCCCGGGCGTTCGGCGAGCGTCGCCTGGGCGATCGTGACCAGCACCTGCGGGCGCTGGCGGGGCGGGATCCACTGGTCGAGGCGCCGGCTGATCTCGCGCAGCGCCTCGGGGGCGCGCCACGGCACGCCGGGGATCACGTACGCGGGCGGCTCGAGCGCGGCGGCCAGGTGGAGGGCGGTCGTGCGCCGGCCGCTGCCGTCGCTGCCCGTCAAGGTCACCGCGCCGTCGGCGCGCACCGCGGCCAGCGCGTCGGCGATCGCCACCGCGGGGGTGGTCGGCGGCGGCGGTGCCTCGACCCAGGGGAGCGGCGCAAAGTCGTCGGGCATGCGGCGACTATACGCGCGGCGCCTGGGCGCCCCGGGCTCGGGCGCCCGGTATTGCGGGCGCGCCCCGCTCGATCCAGGATGCGCGCCATGCACCGCACCCTGTCGATCGCGGCGATCGCGCTAGCGACGCTCGCCGCTTGCGAGAAGTCCAAGGGCACCTCCGAGGAGGCGCCGATCCAGAAGGGCTCGACGCCCAAGCCGCTGCCGCCGCCGACGCCCAAGGTCGACGCCGCGGTCGCCCCCGACGCGGCCGAGCTCGGCGGCGGCGGGGCCGGCGACGCCGCGCCCGCCGAGGGGCCGCCCGGGTCGACCGCGCCCGGGTCGACCGCGCCCACGCCGCCGGCCGCGGTCGGCGGCGCCGACATGGACACCGTGCGCCCGCCGGTGGCCGCCGATCTGGCGGTGTACCTGAAGGCGGTGAAGGGCACCGGCACGCTGCGCGCCGAGCTCGACACCTCGATGGGCACGTTCCACTGCGTGCTGTTCGAGGCCGACACGCCGATGACGGTCGCCAACTTCGTCGGCCTCGCCACCGGCCAGAAGCCGTGGATCAACCCGGCGAGCCAGGCGACGATGAAGGGCACGCCGTTCTACAACGGCCTCATCTTCCACCGCGTGATCTCGGACTTCATGGTGCAGGGCGGCGATCCGCTCGGGCAGGGCATCGGCGGCCCCGGCTACCAGTTCGGCGACGAGATCAAGCCGAACCTCAAGCTCGACGCCGCCGGCATCCTGGCGATGGCCAACGCCGGCCCGGGCACCAACGGCAGCCAGTTCTTCATCACCGAGAAGGCCACGCCGTGGCTGACCGGTCGCCACACGGTCTTCGGCAAGTGCGACGAGGTCGACCTGGTGAAGAAGATCACCGGCGTCCCCAAGGACGGCAGCGACAAGCCGCTGACGCCGGTGACGATCAAGAAGGTGACGATCCTCCGCAAGTAGCCGCCGGGGCCGGCCGCCGATCGGGCTGTGTTATCGTCCGACCGCGCGATGCCCCGCCTCTGGTCTGCCCTCGCCGTGTGCGCGCTGACGCTGTCGCTCGACGCGGCGTGCGGCACGCGCCGTGATCCCGACTTCTGTTGCAGCAACGCGCTGTCGTGCGCGGCCAGCGGCACCGACGTCGGCGTGACCGCGTGCACCGATCCGGCCGCGCCGGTCTGCGACGACGACGGCGACGTCGGCCTGCCGCGCACGTGCATCGCCGACACCGGCGGCACCTGCGCCGCGCCCGGCGACTGCATGGATCCGAGCCGGCCGTACTGCATCGGCAACCGCTGCGTCGAGTGCCAGGACGGTGACGCCCAGGCCGACTGCGCCAACCCCACGCCGGCGTGCAGCGCCAGCACGCACCTGTGCGTGCCGTGCGGCGACGCCACCGACTGCGTCGGGGATCCCGGCGGCGCGGTGTGCGTCGACGGCAGCTGCGTCGCGTGCGCCGACGCGACCGACTGTCCGCTGGCCACCGCCGGGGTGTGCGACCCCGCCAGCCACGCCTGCCGCGGCTGCGTCGCCGACGCCGAGTGCGCCAGCCTGGTGTGCAACCGCGACGCCGGCACCTGCGCCGCGCCGGCCGACGTACTGTACGTCGAGCTCAACGGCACCGGTCCCGCCTGCACCCAGGCCGCGCCGTGCGGCACGCTGGCCGAGGCGCTGGCGATCGCCGGCGATCACACCATCAAGCTGGGCGTCGGCCTGCACCGCGGCACCGCGGCCATCGCCGGCGGCCGGACGATCACGCTGCACGGCGCGGGTGCCGACCAGACCGAGCTCGCGTACTTCTCGGCGGTGCCCGACGCCGAGTTCCTCACCGTCACCACCGGCGCGACGCTGACCCTCGAGGGGCTGAAGCTCACCGGCGCGCCGCCGACCGCGCCCGCGGTCCGCTGCGACAACGCCACCATCGGCGCGTTCCGGGTCCACGTCGACGGCGTCGCCCAGGGCGGGTTCGCGATCAACCGCTGCGGGTTCGCGCTGGTCAACACCGCGATCACCCGCTGCGGCTCGGCCACCAGCACCTTCGGCGCGGTGTCGCTCACCAACCTCACCAGCGCCCAGCCCGTGCGCTTCGAGTTCAACACGCTCATCGGCAACAGCGCGTCGGGCGCCAACGTCGCCGGCGTCGCGTGCGCGCTGCTGTCGCGGCCGGTGCCGCTCACCTCGAGCATCATCTTCGGCAACGACCGCGCCGACAGCGTGCCGGTCGGCGACGACAGCGACTGCGTCGTGACCCACGCGGTGATCGACGTGACGCCGCCGGCCGCGACCAACACCGACGTCGCGCCCGGCCTGACCGCGCCCGCCTTCCACCTGCCGGCCGGCTCGTCGGCCGAAGGCCGCGCCGATCCGGCCGCCACCGTCGGCTACGATCTCGACGGGGAGGCCCGCCTCGGCGGGCCCCACGACTCCGGCGCCGACGAGCGGTGACCCGATGGCGGTGGTGAAGGACGGCAGCGACGTCCGGCTCTCGCCCGCCGAGGCCGGCGAGGCGACCGTCGTCCCGTTCAAGCGCCACCTGCTGGTGCTGGGCCTGGTCATGGCCGCGGCCGAGCTGGCGTTCATCGCCTATCCGCTGTGGGCGATGTTCGACCTCGGCGGGCTGGGCTCGAGCACCGTGCTGCGGCTGGGCCTGCCGACCGCGATCGGCGGCGCGATCGCGTGGGTCGCGATCATGACCGCGTGGCTGGTGCCGATCCGGGCGTGCGTCGTGGCCCACCGCAAGGGCGAGCGCGCCGCCAAGGCGCTCGCGACCCGCGGCTACCGCGCCTGCATCAACACGCCGGTGCGCGCGCTGATCGGGCGGACGCTCTTGTGGATCGTCATCGCCGCGACGCTCGGACTGTTCCTGGTGCGCTACCGCGACTGGTCGTCGGCGCGCGCGCTGGCGATGACCTCGGTCGCCGGGCTGCACGCCGCGCCGCTCGCCGCGGTGCGCGCCGCGTGGCTCGATCGCGTGCTGCGCGGGATCCGCGGGCGGCTGTTCGTCATCACGCCGCCGGTGCGGACCTTCGCCGACGATCACTTCCGGCAGCTGGTGCTGGTGTCGGTCGGCGCCGCCGCCGGCGCGCTGATCATGCAGGCGGCGTTCCTCTACTACTTCGTGCCGCTGTCGTTCGAGCACTACCTCGGCATCGAGACCTACCTGCCGGCGGCGACCGCGCTGGGCTGGGCGGCGTGGGCCGGCGTCGCCCACTGGCAGACCCGGCCGTTGGTGCGCTACCTGGCCGCGGCGTCCGGCGACGGCGGCGACGCCGGTGAGGTCGGCAACGCCACGTCGGTGTACCGGCTGGCGCAGGCGCTGCCGTACCGGCTGGCCGCCGCGTCGCTGACCATCTGGATCGCGATCGCGGTCGTGGTCGGGTTGATCGCGCGCTGGTCCCTGGCGGTCGAGCTCGACGACACGATCGTCGGCATGGTCGCGCTCCTGATCGTCGCGCTGACCGCGGCGATCTACGAGACGCTCGGCCACCGCGACACGCTGCGCCCGCTGCTCTCGCACCTCTCGACCCGCTACCGCATCCCGGTGCGCGCGGTGGCGACGCCGCTGTCGCTCGGCGCCAAGATGCTGCTGTCGTTCGGCGGGGTCGTCGTGCTGGCGTGCGGCATGGCGCTCCTGTGGGGCTTCGTCCAGTACAAGAACCTCGCCAACGAGGCGGTCGCGCGGCAGGCGCACCTCGGCCTGGCCTGGGTCCACTCCGAGGTGCAGGCGGTCGCGGCGATCGGCGCCGAGCCGCCGACGCCAGCGCTGGTCAGCGCGACCCTGCGCGACATCAGCGCGCGCAACCCCGAGGCGTCGGCGGTGGTGTACTACGTCGACGACTCCAGCCAGCCGATGACGGTGGCGGCGGTCGGCGGCGGGCCGATGGGCGCGCCGACGCTGCCGTGGTACGCCGCCGCGTCGATGATCCGGGCCCAGGCCGGGCTGTTGTCGATCGGCCCGGCCGGCCTGGCCGGGCGCAGCGAGCGGCTGCGGGTGCGCTGGCACGACCGCGACGTCGATCTGGGCGCCGTCGCGGTGCTCTACCCCAACTACCGCGGCCGGGGCGAGTCGATGGTGCAGCCGCTGCGCGAGCTGACGGTGTTCTTCGTCGTGTTGTTCGCGGCGTGCGCCGGCATCGTGCTGGTGACCGTGTCGCAGTTCGTCAGCCCGATCCGCCGCCTCGAGCAGCGCGCCGACGCGATGGCCCGCGGCGAGCTGGCCGATCCGGTCACCGCCGGCGGCGACGGCGACGAGGTCGGGCGCCTGACCTTCGCGCTCGAGGAGATGCGCCGGGCGCTGCGCGACAAGCTGCGCTCGACCGAGGAGGTCAACCTCGACCTCGAGCGCGCGGTGCAGCGCCGCACCCACGACCTCGCCAAGAAGAACAAGGAGCTGGCCGAGACGCTCGACAAGCTCACCCGCACCCAGGCCCAGCTGGTGCGCTCCGAGAAGATGGCGTCGATCGGCCAGCTGGTGGCCGGCATCGCCCACGAGATCAACAACCCGGTCAACGCGATCGTCAACACGATCGGGCCGCTCGAGGAGGCCATCGGCGACCTCGCGTCGGACCCCGCGCACAAGGACGCCGCCGACGACATCAAGGACATGGTGCGGGTGGTGCAACGCGGCGCGCAGCGCACCAAGGCGATCGTCACGGCGCTGCACAACTACTCGCGCACCGACGACGACAAGGTCGTCGAGTTCGATCTCAACCGCAGCCTCGACGACTCGCTCGAGCTGCTCCGCCACCTGCTCAAGGGCAACGTCAGCGTGGTGAAGCAGTACGGCGAGGTCGGGCGCATCCGCGGCCACGCCGGCCAGCTCGGCCAGGTGTTCATGAACCTGTTCACCAACGCGATCCAGGCGATGGCCGGCCGCGACACCGCGACCCTGACCATCGCCACCCGCACGTTCGGCGAGCAGGTCGAGGTCAAGGTGACCGACAACGGCCCCGGCATCCCCGCCGAGGTGGTGCCGCGGATCTTCGACCCGTTCTTCACCACCAAGGACGTCGGCGAGGGCACCGGGCTGGGGCTGTCGATCGTCCACGAGCTGGTCGCGCGGCACTCCGGGACCATCGAGGTCGACACCCAGGTAGGCACCGGCACCACCTTCGTCGTGACCTTGCCGCGCAGCCAGGACGCACGGCCGCCCAAGCCCGCCGCGTGACCCGCCCCGCCCGGGAATGCCAAACTGGCAAGCCGGGGTTCCAGTGCTGCCACGCTGGCAACCGAGCCGCGTCGATGACCGACGCGCGTCATGGAATATCAGACGGTTACCCCGGGTTCCAGGTGGCACTGGGCTTGAAATGCAGCTCCACTCGTCATGCTCCACCCTCGGGCTCCTGGGACGCGTTCCTGGCCAACGTCGATGCGCAACCCCGGCGGCGTGCCGCGGCGGGTGTGGGCTGGCGAGGCCGGCGGGGCGGCCATGACCGCCGGCGCTGGTGACCGCGCCGACGCGCCGGCGGCGGACGACGGCCGCGCCACCGGCTGGGACCCGGCCCGGGTGGTGCTGGTGGTCGACGACGAGGCGTCGATCGTCGAGTCGCTCGACAAGATCTTCAAGCGCGAGGGCTTCACCGTGCTGACCGCGACCAGCGGCACCGAGGGCCTCGAGCTGCTGCGCCGGCACCGGGTCGGCGTGCTGCTGAGCGATCTGATGATGCCCGGCACCACCGGCATGGACCTGCTGCGCGCGGCCAAGACCGTCGCGCCCGAGACCGAGGTCGTGCTGATGACCGCGTACGGCACGGTCGAGACCGCGGTCGACGCGATGAAGGAGGGCGCCTACGACTTCGTGGCCAAGCCGCTCAAGCGGGCCCACGTCGTGCGCGTGGTGCGCAACGCCCTCGAGAAGCAGTCGCTGGTCACCGAGAACCGCGCGCTCAAGGCCCAGCTCACCGAGCGCCGGCGCCGCGCGATCATCGGCACGTCGCTGCCGTGGCGGCGCACGATGGACATCGTCCACCAGGCCGCGCCGTCGGAGGCGACCGTGCTCTTGCTCGGCGAGAGCGGCACCGGCAAGGAGCTCCTGGCCCGCGCGCTGCACGAGAACTCGACGCGCGCCAAGGGCCCGTTCATCGCCATCAACTGCGCCGCGATCCCCGAGTCGATCCTCGAGGGCGAGCTGTTCGGCTACGAGAAGGGCGCGTTCACCGGCGCCACCACCGCCCGCGACGGCCGCTTCGAGGCGGCGTCGGGCGGCACGCTGTTCCTCGACGAGATCGGCGAGATCTCGCGCCACGTGCAGGTCAAGCTGCTGCGGGTGCTGCAGGAGGGCGAGATCGAGCGCCTAGGCGGCAGCGGCAAGCCGCGGCGGATCGACATCCGCCTGGTGGCCGCGACCAACGTCGATCTCGCCGAGGAGGTGCGCGCCGGCCGCTTCCGCGAGGACCTGTACTACCGGCTCAACGTCATCCCGGTCCACGTGCCGCCGCTGCGCGACCGCCGCGAGGACGTCGCGATCCTGGCGCAGCACTTCGTGGCGATCTACGCCGAGAAGAACGGCAAGGCGATCACCGGCTGCACGCCGGCCGCGCTGGCCCGGCTCGCCGATTACCCGTGGCCGGGCAACGTCCGCGAGCTGGAGAACGCGATCGAGCGCGCGGTCGTGCTGGCCCGGGGCAACGCCGTCGACGAGGACGCGCTGCCGCTCGAGATCAAGAACGCCGCGGCGGTGGGCGCGCCGGGGCTGACCTTCGCGGTCGGCACCCCGCTGGCCGAGATCGAGATGCGGGTCATCCGCGAGACCTTGCGCCACACCCGCGGCGACAAGCGCCTGGCCGCGACCCTGCTCGGCATCGCGACCCGCACCATCTATCGCCGGCTCGCCGAGTCGAGCGACCCCACCGATCGCGCCGCGTCGAGCGACGGCGGCGACGCCGACGACGCCACCGCCGCGCCGGGAGTGGAGTGACCATGCAGGACCTGCTCCGACGCTACTTCTGGGTGGTGGTGGTGGTGACGATCATCGCCGCCGCCACCTTCGCCGCCAAGACCACCAACCACGTGGTCGAGGGCAAGTACCTGGCCGATCCGCCGCGCGGCCCCAAGGTCAAGCCGCCGGCGCCGTCGCCGAGCACCGCGGTCGCGACCCGCTCGAAGCTCGGCCAGCCGCTGGTCGACCGCAACATGTTCTGCGCCGCCTGCCTGCCGCCGGTGGTCGCCGCGGCCGGCGCCCAGGGGCCGGTCGATCCCAACGCGGTGTCGCTGACCGCGCTGCCGCTGTCGTTGATCGCCACCCACGTCGCCGAGCCCAAGCGGCCCGCCGATCCGGCCAACTTCGCCACCATCCTCAACACCGGCACCCAGAAGCAGGGCGCGTACTGGGTCGGCGACGACATCCCGGGCGCCGGCAAGGTCGTCGAGGTCCACTACAAGTACGTCGACTTCACCAACGCCGGGACCGGCCGCAAGGAGCGCGTCTCGCTGACCGGCGAGGTGCCGCCGCCGCCGCCGCCGCCGACCACCGTGGCCGCCGACACCCCGCCGCCGGCCGACGGCGACGACATGACCGCCGCGATCGACGCCGGCATCAAGAAGATCGACGACACCACCTACGAGATCGATCGCAGCCTGGTCGACAAGGTGCTGGCCAACCCGATGGCGCTGGCCAAGGGCGCCCGGGTGATGCCGTCGTCGAAGAACGGCGAGCCCAACGGCTTCAAGCTGTACGCCGTGCGGCCCAACTCGGTGTTCTCGAAGCTCGGGTTCTCCAACGGCGACACCCTGAACGGCGTCAACGGCATGCAGCTGAACTCGATGGATCGCGCGATGGAGGTCTACGCCAAGGTGCGCGACGCCAGCTCGATCCAGGTCGAGGTCACCCGCCGGGGCAAGCCGGTCACCCTTAACTACACGATCCGTTGAGCGTCCCGATGCTCCCCGCTGCGAAGTCAAATCTCATGAAGCACTCGCCCCGAACTCCTCGCCTGTGTGCCGCCGTCGTCGCGGCGTTCGTCGCTGCCATGGCGGTGCCGCCGACGGCGTTCGCCCAGCCGGCCGGCGGTGACGCGTCGGCGCCCGGCGAAGATCAGCAGCTCTACAACTGCGGCAAGGCCAAGAAGGCGTTCGCGGTCACGCTCAAGCCCGACACCGAGCTGAAGGACCTCTTGACCTGGGCGATGGGGTTCACCTGCAAGAACTTCATCTACGAGTCGAGCATCCTGCAGCGCTCGAAGAAGCTGACGGTGATCGCGCCCAACGCGATGTCGCCGCAGCAGGCCTACCGCCTGTTCCTGGTCGGCCTATCGACGATGGGCCTGACGGTCGTGCCCAAGGGCAACGTGCTGCGCATCGTCGAGGCGGCCAACGCCAAGTCCGAGACCGTGCCGATCTACCGCCAGGGCACGCCGGCCAACTCCGACGACGTGGCCCGCCTGATCCTGCGCCCGCAGCACATCTCGCCCGACGAGCTGTCCAACGCGCTGTCGGTCGTGAAGTCGAACATCGGCATCATCCAGCCGGTGCCGCGCGCCGGCGTGCTGGTCATCACCGACTACTCGAGCGCGATCCGCGACATGGTCACGATGACCAAGGAGCTCGATCGGCCAGCGTCGGGCGAGGGCATCTACACGATCGGCGTCAAGTACGCCGACGCGGTGGCGCTGGCCCAGAAGCTGGGCGAGATCCTCGGCACCGGCCAGGGCGGGCCGGGCGGCCCGACGCCGGGCGGCAAGGGCGGCACCGGCAAGGACGAGATCGCCGCGGCGGTGCCGTCGAAGATCCTGTCCGACGAGCGGACCAACACGCTGATCCTGCTGTCGAGCGAGGCCGGCTACCTGCGGGTGCGCGGGCTGGTCGAGCGCCTCGACGTGCCGGCCTCGGGCGGCGGCACCGACGCCGGCTCGATCCACGTCTACCGGCTGGAGAACGCCAACGCCGAGGAGATGGCGCAGACGCTGTCGGGCGCGCTCAGCGGCGCCGGCGCCAACACCGGTCGCCGCGGCGGCACCAACCCCAGCCGGCCGGTGGCCCAGGACTTCGGCAACGCCGGCGGCGCCTCGTTCGAGGGCCAGGTGCGCATCACCCACGACGCGCCGACCAACGCGCTGGTCGTGCTGTCGAGCGGCCGCGACTTCGAGGCGCTGAAGGAGGTCGTGCGCGAGCTCGACGTGCCGCGCCGCCAGGTGTTCATCGAGGCGGTCATCCTCGAGCTCAACGTCGGCAGCGGCCTCGACCTCGGCACCAGCTTTCACGGCGGCCTGCCGCTGGGCAGCGACGAGGACAGCCTCTTGTTCGGCGGCGTGCAGTCGAGCGATCTCAAGTCGCTGCAGCTGTCGACCCTGGCCTCGGCCACCGGCCTCATCAGCGGCCTGATCGGCCCGATCCTGCCGCAGAGCCAGGAGCTGCTCGGCACCAGCATCCCGTCGTACGCGATGCTGTTCCAGGCGCTGGCCAAGTCGTCCAACGTCAACGTGCTGTCCTCCCCGCACATCCTGGCCACCAACAACGAGGAGGCCGAGATCACCGTCGGCCAGAACATCCCGTACCAGGGCGGCATCAACTTCGGCGGCTTCGGCCAGGTCCAGGGCGGGGCGTCGAGCTTCGGCCAGCTGTCGATCCAGCGCCAGGACATCGAGCTGTCGATGAAGATCACGCCGATCATCAACGCCAGCGACATGGTGCGGCTCAAGATCGAGCAGCAGATCCAGGACGTCGGCGACAAGGATCCGCAGCTCGGCCCGACCTGGACCAAGCGCAAGATCAAGACCACCGTCGTCGTCCGCGATCAGCAGAGCGTCGTCATCGGCGGCCTGATCTCCGACCGGGTCTCGTACACCGAGTCGAAGGTGCCGCTGCTCGGCGACATCCCGCTGCTCGGCTACCTGTTCAAGTACACCAAGCGCGACAAGAAGAAGACCAACCTGCTGCTCCTGCTCACCCCGCACGTCGTCCACGACCAGATGGACCTGCAGCGGATCCTCGAGCGCAAGACCCGCGAGCGCAACGAGTTCCTGCGCTCGTTCGGCAACCTCGACCACCACAAGTACGTCGGCGACATCGACTACCGCCGCAAGCGCGGCGTGGTCGAGGAGATCAACCGCCAGGTCAAGAACGTCGAGCGCGACCGCGAGATCCTGCGCGCGCTCGACGCCGACACCGGCGCGATGCCGACCGGCCCGGTCGAGTACCAGCTGCCGGGCGCCGGCGACGGCCTCGAGGACGGCGAGGCGCCGGCCCCGACCCCCGCGCCCGCGGCGCCGGCCAAGCCCGACGCCGCCAAGCCGGCCGGAGGCCAGCAGCCGTGACCCAGCCCGGCTTCGCGTTCGACGCCGGCGGCGCGCCGCTGCTCGGCGAGCTCCTGGTCCGCGACTTCGGCGTGGCCCCGGCCGCGATCGAGCGCGCGCTGACCAAGCAGCGCGACGACGGCGGCGGGCTGCTCGGCCAGATCCTGGTCACGCTCAAGCTGATCGACGAGGACCAGCTGGCGGCGGCGCTCGGCCTGCAGGCCGAGATGCCGGCGCTGCGCGACCTGCCCAAGGCCGACGACATCCCGGCCGAGCTGTTCGAGGCGGTGCCGATCAACTTCGCCAAGCAGCACCGGGTGCTGCCGATCGCCAAGGACCCCGAGTCGGGGCGGGTGCAGGTGGCGATCTGCGATCCGTTCGCGCTCGACGTGCTCGACGACATCGCGGTGCTGCTGGGCGGCGCGGTCGATCCGGTGGTCGCGTCGCCGACCAAGATCGTCGAGCACATCAACAAGGCGTACGGCCGGCTGCGCCAGGGCGCCGAGCTCGATCCCGATCACAAGAAGGACGAGGGCGAGGACGAGTTCGGGCAGGGCGAGGAGCTGGTCGACATCCTCGATCTCAACGACGAGGCGCCGATCATCCGCTGGGTCAACTCGCTGATGTTCCAGGCGGTCAAGGAGCGGGCCTCGGATATCCACATCGAGCCCGGCGAGAAGGACGTCGTCGTGCGGTTCCGCGTCGACGGCGCGCTGCGCGAGGCCAAGCGGGCCCCGCGCAAGTTCCTGGCGTCGATCCTGGCCCGCGTGAAGATCATGGCCGGGCTCAACATCGCCGAGAAGCGGCTGCCGCAGGACGGCCGCATCCGCCGCAAGATCGCCGGCAAGGACGTCGACATGCGCGTCGCGACCGTGCCGACCGCGACCGGCGAGCGCATCACCACGCGTCTGCTCGATCGCAGCTCGGTCTTGCTCGGCCTGGCCGACATCGGCATGGCCGAGGACACGCTCGAGAGCATCCGCGGCATCATCCGCCGGCCCTACGGCATCCTCCTGGTCACCGGCCCCACCGGCTCGGGCAAGACCACGACGCTCTACGCCTGCCTGTCCGAGATCAACGCGCCCGACGTCAACATCCTGACCGTCGAGGATCCCGTCGAGTACCAGCTCGAGGGCATCAGCCAGACCCAGGTCAACCCCAAGATCGAGCTGACCTTCGCCTCGGGGCTGCGGTCGTTCCTGCGCCACGACCCCGACGTGATCATGGTCGGCGAGATCCGCGATCGCGAGACCGCCGAGATCGCGATCACCGCGTCGCTGACCGGCCACTTCGTCTTCTCGACCGTCCACACCAACGACGCGGCCGGCGGCATCACCCGCCTGACCGACATGAACATCGAGCCGTTCCTGATCGCCTCGTCGGTGTGCGGCCTGATGGCGCAGCGCCTGGTGCGGCGGCCGTGCTACGAGTGCGCGCGGCTGGTGCGGCCGTCGGAGGCGCTGCTCCGCGAGCTGGGCCTCGAGCCCGATCGCTTCTACGCCGGCGCGTACCAGCTGCCCGGCGTGAAGGGCCAGCGCAACCTGCCCACCGGCCACATCCTCGAGCCGGCCGGCTGCCCGGCCTGCGGCGGCATCGGCTACCGCGGCCGCACCGGCGTCTACGAGATGCTGGTGGTCAACGACGCGGTCCGCCAGCTCGCGATGCAGAAGGCCGACGCCGGCGCGATCCGCGACGCGGCGATCGCCGCCGGCATGGTCAGCCTGCGCGCCGAGGGCGCGCGCAAGGTGCTGCAGGGCCTCACTACTGCCGAGGAGGTCCTCCTCGCCACCGCGGACGCCAGCTGATGGTGATGTACGCGTACAAGGGCATCGGCCCCAGCGGCAAGACGGTGACCGGCGTCAAGGACGCCGACTCGCCCAAGCTGGTGCGCGCGCTCTTGCGCAAGGACGGCGTCGTCGTCACCTCGGTCGAGCTGTCAAAGCAGGGCGGGGCCAAGCCCGGCGTCAAGGCCGGGTCGGGGCTGTCCAAGGAGGTCGACCTCGGCGCGATCTTCAGCGGCGTCAAGAAGGCCGACGTCGCCAACTTCACCCGGCAGCTCGCGACGCTGCTGAAGAGCGGCATCGCGCTGGCCGAGTCGCTCAACACGCTGTTCGAGCAGACCGACAACGTCCGGCTGAAGGTGCCGGTCGGCGAGGTCCGCACCGCGGTCAACGAGGGCAGCTCGTTCGCCGACGCGCTGGCCAAGCACCCCAAGATCTTCGACGAGCTGTACGTGTCGATGGTCCGCGCCGGCGAGGTCGCCGGCAACCTCGACGAGGTGCTCGATCGGCTGGCCGACTTCCTCGACAGCGCCCAGAAGCTGAAGGGCAAGGTCCAGTCGGCGATGATCTACCCGATCATCATGCTGATCGTCGGCGCGATCATCATGGCGGTGCTGATGGTCGCGGTGATCCCCGAGGTCACCAAGATGTTCAAGTCGCAGGGCAAGACCCTGCCGTGGAACACCCGGCTGCTGATCTGGGGCGCCGACACGCTGCGCAACCACGTCATCCTGGTGATCGGCGGCTGGACGCTGGCGATCTGGGGCTTCCGCCGCTGGGTCAAGAGCGAGGGCGGGCGGCCGGTGTGGCACCGCTTCGTGCTCAAGATCCCGATGGTCGGCGACCTCGCGCGCAAGGTGAACGTCGCCCGCTTCTCGCGGACGCTGTCGACGATGCTGCGCTCGGGCGTGCCGATGCTGCGCGCGCTCGAGACCGCCAAGGAGATCCTCGGCAACGTCGTCTTGAAGAAGGCGATCGACGACGCCAAGCAGGCGGTCACCGAGGGCGAGTCGCTCGCGGTGACGCTCAAGCGCTCGGGCCAGTTCCCGGCGATGATGACCCACATGACCGCGGTCGGCGAGCGCGCCGGCCAGCTCGAGCAGATGCTCGAGCGCGTCGCCACCACCTACGAGAACGAGGTCGACCTGCGGCTGTCGCGGCTGACCTCGATGCTCGAGCCGCTGATGCTCGTCGCCATGGGCGGCTCGGTGGCCTTCGTCGTGTTCTCGATCCTCCAGCCCATCATGTCGATGGGCTCGTTCGGAGGGAAGTGACTGTGACCGCCAGGCTCAAGGAGACTCCGATGCGTTCGTTCAACCTCCAGGCTCTACTCACCCGGCGCCAGCGCCGGCGCGCCGGCAAGGTCACCGCCCGTGGCCTGGTCGCGATGACGCTGCTCGAGATCATGATCGTGCTGGCCATCCTGGCCCTGGTCATGGGCTTCCTGGTCGGCCCCCGGGTGTTCAAGGCGCTGTCGTCGTCGAAGGTCGAGACCGCGCGCAACATGGTCAAGAAGTTCGCCTTCGAGGCCTACACCGACTGGTCGGCCAAGCCCGGCTCGAAGGGCTGCCCGCAGCTGTCCGATCTGACCGAGTTCATGAACTCGAAGGACACCAAGGACCCGTGGGGCGAGGAGTACGTGCTGAAGTGCGGCGGCGATCTGCCGGCCGGCCTCAGCCCGGGCTCGATCGCCGTGTACTCGAAGGGGCCGGACGGCAAGGACGGCACCGGCGACGACATCAAGAGCTGGGAGTAGGTCATGACCCGTCGGGCCCCCTCGTGTCGCACCGCCCGCGCCGCCCTCGGCGGCCGGGTGGCCCGCGGCATGACGGTGCTCGAGATCATGATCGTGCTGGCGATCATCGGGCTGCTCGC
>Ga0075163_10007212_pt1 | contig 14726 bp, 9 predicted proteins | sample JI1023141ADNA_FD_71478 | JGI IMG/M metagenome (GOLD analysis project Ga0075163, IMG submission 71478) | Wastewater effluent complex algal communities from Wisconsin, to seasonally profile nutrient transformation and Carbon sequestration -... | ecosystem: Engineered > WWTP > Effluent > Algae...
ACCTGGCCCATGTCGTCGACCGGCTCGACGCGGCCGGGACCGATCTGGCCGCCGAGCGCCCCCGAGACGTAGATCACAGGACCCGCGCCCTTCTTTTCGAGCTCGTCGCGCAAAAAGTAGACGAAGTCGGACGTGATGCTGTGGTTCTCCGAGCCCACCGACTCGGGATGGTGCGCCCAGTTGACGATGGTGGCCACTGGCCGGGGCGGTGTGTTGCTGAGGTCGAGAAACTGGATCGTGTGCAGCGTGTTGTCGATGACCACCGGGTCGCGGGTGTCGCTGACGTAGCGGCGCATGTCGTGGTTCGGACCCTCTTCCACCGCGATCGAGCCCAGCGACACGCGAGTCGGCACCAGCGTGGTGATCGCCTTGGTCACGGCCTGCGCGATGCCCTGGCGCACCAGCTTTTGATAGCTCGGATTGATGCCGCTTGTGGCCACATCCGGACCCCAGCCACCGACGAGATCGGCATTCTGATGCACGTGCGTGGCGCTGAGCAGCAAAAGGTCGATGTCGAGCTTGGGATCGAGCAGCTTCTGCACCTCGGCGGTCTCTTCGGCGAACAGGCCCAGCGCATCCACCGCCACCATCACCACCGTGGTCTGGTTCTGCCGCAGCGCGATCGCCCGCGCCCAGATCGGGTCGTGAACGTCGTAGGCCAGGCGGCCGTTGCCAAAGCCGGCCATCCAGTAGCCGTCAAAGACCCGGTTGCCGTTGGTGTCGGTATACGGCTCGCCCTCGTCCCACACGCCGTTTTTGTTGTTGTCGGTGAACTGCTCGATCGGCGGCGTGATGTCCACAAACCCCACGCCGGCCAGCAGCTTGTCGTCGCTGCCCTCGGGGCAGCTGGGGTCGCCGGGGCACTGCTGCGCGATCTTCAGCCGGATCTCGTCTGGACCGAGCGGCGCCGCGCTGTCGGGCGGCGGTGGGTCGCCTTCGTCCGCTTTGTCGCAGGACATGAGCGGCAGCAGCGCCGCGAATCCCACCAGTGCGACAGACTTGGACAGCAGCAGCGACCATCGTGCTCGTGCTTTGGGACGCATTGAATCCTCCTTTTCCCGACAGGCCCCGAACCGCAGCCCAGACTTCGACCAAACCGTCGCGGAGCATCGCCAACCGCCCCCGCCGGGTCAAGCAAACTTCTGGCTCGCCTGGCCGGCGAATCTGCTGCGGAAGTTGCCGGCGAGGTTTTATGCGGTGGAGAGGGCAAAGATTGGGTAAAAATAGGCAAGATGATGCCCGCAGCCCCTGGCCCGCCACGGCCCGCTCCCCGCCCCACGGCCGCGGGACTGGCCACGCCGCTGGCGGTGCTGGGCGCCCTGGTGCTGTTCGGGCTGCTCTATCGCGTGCGGCTGGGGCTGATGCTGGGCGACACCTTTGCCAGCGAGATTCCGGCGCCGCTGCGCGCGGTGCTGCGGCAGAGCGCGGTGGATGTGATGTTCGCCCTGTGCATCGCGGCGCTGGTGCTGCTCTTCGGGCAGCTCGGGGCCGCGCTGGGGCTACAGCGGCGGCCGGCGGGCCGCCTGGTTGGCCGCGCTCTGGCGGGGCTTGTGGTGCTGGGGGTCGGCATCTTTTCGCAGGCGCAGTACGGCTGCTTTTTCGCCACCGGCAACGGCCTGACCGCGCAGCTCTTTGAAGAGTCGCTGTCTTGGCCGGCGATCAAGGAGCTGCTCGTCCTGATGACGCCGGGCGAGTACCTGTTTATCTGCGTGCCGCTGGCGCTGTTTGTCGGGCTGCTCTTTCTGTCGGCCGCTGCCCGCCGCTGGGCTGACCGAGCGGTGGTCGCGCTGATGGCGGCGGCGGTGCTCACCGCGGGCCTTGTGCCCACAGCGCCGCTGCCCGATGCGCTGCTTCACCACCCGGTCGGCTACATCGCGATCGACCTGGCGCGCAGCAAGCTGCACACGCCGCTCTTTGGCGAGGGTCTGGTCAAAAATGCCGGCGCCAGCGCCAAGGCCCCGGCTCTGGCCGACGCGCAGCTTGGTCCCGGCGCGGCGGACGACAGCGACAGCCAGGATGACGCCGCCCTGGCCGCGGATCTCAGCGGCGCCCTGCCCCCGACCATGGCGCTCAGCACGCCGCTCTTCGTCTACCCCGAGAGCGAGCGCCCCATCGCCAAGACGCTGCCCGAGCCGCCGCCCAGCGGCGACCAGAGCGCCGCCTACAACATCCTCTACGTGCTCATGGAGAGCACCGGCCTCGACTACGCGCTCAAGCCCATCGGCGGCAGCGGGGACAAGGTCGCGATGCCATTTCTGCGCAGCATCGCCCAGCAGGGGCTGCTCCTCAGCAACCACTACTCGTCGGGAAACTCCAGCCCGCGCGGCATCTTTTCGCTGCTCTCGGGCCTGTACGTGATGCCCGAGGTGGGCATCTTCGACGTGCGCAAGGACAACTATCTGCCGTCGCTGGCCACCTATCTCGGCGAGCGCTATCACCCGTTTCTGGTCACGCCCGCGTCGCTTGACTGGTACTTCCCGCACGCGTTTCTTCTGCACAGCGGCATGAGCGAGCTCTGGGGCTACCACGCGATCCCCGTGCACAAAAACGCCCCCGGCGGCCGCTCGCACGCGCGCGACGAGGCCGAGACGGTCAGCTTCTTTCTGCGCAAGCTCGACGAGCACGCGGCCAGCGGCGCCCCCTTCCTGGCCGTCTACTACAGCTTCATCGCCCACTGGCCCTACCCCGACTACGGCCCCGACACGCACGTCGCCAGCCCGACGCGGCCGCTGCACGCCTACTACAACAACCTACATTACCTCGACAGCCAGCTCGAGCGCATCTTCAAGCACCTCGGCGAGCGCAAGCTGCTGGAGCGCACCATCGTCGTCATCGTCGGCGACCACGGCGAGGCGTTCGGCCAGCACGCCAACAACTACACGCACTCGCGCATGAGCTATAACGAGAACCTGCGCACGCCCGCGGTGCTGTATCAGCCGTCGCTGTTTCCGCCGCGCGTGGTCACGGCGCCGACCAGCCACGTGGACATCGTGCCGACCCTGCTCGACGCGCTGAACGTGCCGTATGACCCGCGCTACCTTCAGGGCGAGTCGCTGTTTCAGGAGCAGTTCCGCCGCCGCTACATCTTCACCTACGGCAACGAGGACACGCTGACCTCCGTGAGCGCGGACCAGATCAAGCTCCAGCTGTCCTTGCGCGACGGCAGCTGCTGGGTCTACGACCTCAAGAGCGATCCCGACGAGCACCGCCGCCTGGCGTGCCAGGGTCGCGCCCACGCCGAGCAGCAGCAGGCGCTGCTGGTCTACCGCCGGCAGCAGCAGAGCTCTCTGCGCCGCTACAACCAGCTCATCCGCCGCCAGGGGCTGCGCCTCTTGACGGCGCCTGTGGTGGGCGAAAGGCGCGCGGACTACGGGGTCCCGGCCTTGCGGCACGTTGGACACAGTCCATAAAGATACAGCCGCGCCTCGTCGATGAGGAACCCCGCGACCTCGGTGGGCACCAGCATCGCCGGCAGCATGCCCTGCTCCAGACACTCCAGCGAGCCGCAGCTGCGGCACTGAAGATGCGGGTGATCGATGCGGCAGCCCTCGCAGGCGTGGACCTCGAAGCGGCGGCCGCGATCCGTGGTGCCCACGGCCTGGGCGATGCCCTCTTCGACCAGCGTGTTCAGCGTGCGATACACTGTCACCTGATCCATGCCCTGCGTCTCTGCGGTGCCGATGAGCTCCTGGGCCGTGGTCGGACGGTGCTTGTCGAGAAGCGCGGTCAGCACGGCCAGCCGCGGCGCCGTGATGCGCAGCCCGCGCGCCCGCAAGAGCTCGCGCGCCTGCTCGCGGTGGTCGTCGTGCCCGTGGTCGGTCGCGTGGCTCTGGCCGGGCGCCGCTGCGTGTGCGTGTCCGGGTGCATGCACGTGGCTATGTTTCTTTTTGTTTTCGGACCCGGGGGCAGGTGCGGGGTTGCGGCTAGACTTCGACGTCGGCGGTGAGTCCTCCGGCGATTTGCGACGCTTCATTGTCGTCCATGGTATTCGAGGAACCGAAGGATTGCAGCAGCGATGAGCCAGGCCAGCCCGACATCCCCAGGCGCAGCAGCAGGCGCAGCGCCGTGGTGGCAGCGCACCACCGTCTACCAGATCTATCCGCGCTCGTTTTTCGACAGCAATGGCGACGGCATCGGCGATCTCCCCGGCATCCTCAGCAAGCTCGATTATCTGGTCGAGCTGGGCGTCGAGACGCTGTGGCTGAGCCCCTTCTGGCAGAGCCCGCAGCAGGACTTCGGCTACGACATCTCGGACCACTACCGAATCGCCCCCGAGTACGGCACGCTCGACGACTGCCAGCGCCTGCTCGATGGCGCCCACCGGCGCGGCCTGCGCATCGTGCTCGACATGGTCCTAAACCACACCTCGATCGAGCACGCGTGGTTTCGCGAGTCGCGCAAGAGCCGCACCAACCCCTACCGCGACCACTACATCTGGCGACCGGGGCGCAAGCGCAGGCTGGGCGGCGACGCACCGCCCAACAACTGGCGCTCGCTCATTGGCCCCGGCGGCTGGCACCACGACCCCACCACCGACGAGTGGTACTTCGCCAGCTTCCTGCCGTTTCAGCCGGATCTCAACTACCGCAACCCCGCGGTTCAGCAGGCGATGCTGGATGTGGTGCGCCACTGGCTTGGGCAGGGCTTTGATGGACTGCGTCTCGACATCTTCAACTGCCTGTTCAAAGACGCGGCCTTTCCCAGCAATCCGCTGTCGCTGCGCCCGCTTCCCAGCGAAGACAATCCCGACGGCTTCTTCCAGTCTTTTCGCCACAGCGTGAACCATCCCGACACCTTCGCGTTCGCTCGCACGCTGCGCCAGGCCGTCGACCAGCTCCCCGGGCCGCCGCGCTTTCTGGTCGGCGAGGTGTTCGGGGCGCCGTCCATCCTGCGCCGCTACTGCACCAGCGCAAGCCATGGTTCGGCCGAGGACAGCGACGGGCTGCACCTGGTTTTTCTGTTCAAGAGCCTGCGCACGCCGCTCACCGCGCCGGCCTTTCGCGCGCTCATCGCCGAGTTCGAGCGCGAGTTTCCCGCGCCGCTGCTGCCCACGTATGTGTTTGGCAACCACGATCGGCCGCGCGCCAGCGAGCACGCCGGCAATGATCCCGATCGCGAGCGGCTGCGCGCCACCTTGCAGCTGACGGTGCGCGGCGTGCCGTTCATCTATTACGGCGAGGAGCTGGGCATGCAGAACCTGGATCTGCCCATGCGCACCGCCCTGGATCCGCTGGCTGCCAGCTACCGCTTGCTTCCCGACGCTGCGGCGCGCTTTTTGCGGCGGCGCGGCATGCTGCTGAACCGCGATGAGTGCCGCGGCCCCATGCAGTGGTCGCGCGCGGCGCACGCCGGCTTCACCTCGCCGGATGCGACGCCGTGGCTGCCCACGCATCCGCTGGCGCCGCGCTGCAACGTCGCGGTGGAGCAGGCCGACTCCAGCTCGCTCTACAGCTGCTACCGGCGCCTGCTGGCGCTGCGCGCAAAGACGCCGGCCCTGCACAGCGGCGCGCTGGCCCTGCACGTCTCCGAGGTCCTGCCGCAGAGCATCCTCGGCTACCGCCGCACGCACGACGGTCAGGCGGTGGATGTGCTGCTCAATTTTTCCGCAGAGTCGCAGCAGGTGGACATTCCCGGGCACCAGCCGCGGCTGCTCTTTTCCACGCACCGGCAGGCGGGCAGCGCGCTCTCGCGCAGCGACATCCTGGCTCCGTACGAAGCTATCGTGACGGAGCCGGCGTAGCCTCAAGCTCCAGCTCGGCCGCGTGCCCGGCGTCGAGCAGCGGCAGCGGCGGCAGGTGCGAAGCGACGCGCAGCCCGCGCGCCACCACTCGCAGCGGCACCGCCACCCTGCGATCTTTGTGGCGATCCGCCAGCCGCAGCCGATGATGGCCGCTGGCCAGCGCCGCCGCCGGCAGCGCCGCCGACAGCGTGAGCACCGCGCTCAAGCCCTCCTGCCGGCCGCCGCCACCGACCGGGCCCAGCTCGACCCGCTCCTGCTTGAGCGGCAGCGCCTTGCCGTCGAGCGTCAGCTGCACAAAGGCGCTCGCCTGGACGCTCAGATAGCTGCGCAGCGCAGCCTGCTCGGCTGCCTCCAGCTGGCCCGAGCGATCGCGATCAAACAGGCGCCGCAGAACCTCGGCCTCGTCGGAAGCGGGCACCAGATACTGCACCGTGAGCGTCACCCGATCCGGCTCGATGAGCAGCGCGTCGCGCTTGGGAAACTCCTCCTTGTGCGCCCGGGCCGATGGCGCAAGCGCCGCAGCGAAAAGCAGCGCGCCCAGAAGCGCTGTCACATGCCGGCAGGTGTCCATCCGTCTCCCGCGGTGTCGACGTAGATCGGGTTTGTGTAGCCGTACGGCGAGCTGCCTGCGACCGGCCGCAGCGAGCCCGCGCCGCGCACGACCACCACGTAGTAGGCATCGCGCGTCGGCGCAACCTTCACTGCCCCATCGAAGCGCACCGCGTCGTGGCCATCGGTCGGCTGAATCGCTGCCGCCAGGGTCGCGCCCACGGTTCCCGCCGCCACCGCTTCCAGCGCGGCCGGGCCGGTGCGATTCAGAGGCAGCGGTCGACCGTTTTCATACACCTCCAGCGTCGAGACACCGACCCACGCCGGGGCCTGGACCTTGATGTTCAGCTGCGCGCTGGCGGCGCCGTGCAGGCTGACCGGCTGCGCCTTGCCGAATGCGGCAACATTGTTGACCTTTACGGTCACGAACGGCCCATTTGAAACTGACACCTGCCCGGTGCGGATCGCCGCGACGATCTCGGCCGGCGTGATCTGGCTGGGATCGTCCTTGCCGACAAACAGATAGTTGCGCGGGTAGCCGGTGTCGTCGTTGCGCTGATGCGTGTCGGAGTTTCCCAGCGCGCACACCGTCTTGCCGCGATTCAGCATCGAGAAGAAGTCGCGCAGCGTGGGAACTCCATTGGGCACGCCGGCCGTCGCCTTTTTCTGGATGACGGGATCGCTGGCGGCCAGAAAGTCCTCGGGCTGCCCGAGCTCGCCGTTTACTTCGATGGCGTCAAACTTTCCGATCACATCTTCGGGCTCGTCGCTGTCGCCGCTGATCGGATCGAAGTGGATGCTGTTGAAGTAGCCGCCCAGGCTCTTGCTGCGCGGGTGGCTGATGTGAAGGATGATGCGGTCCGGCTCCAGGCCGCGCACGCGATCGACCATGCCGGCGATGGTGGTGTTGGCCCACAGCTTGGCGCCGATCTTTGCGTAGGGATCCTGGGGATTTACGCTGAGCGGGTAGGCGTTGAAGTGGCCGACGCCGTTCACCGAGATCTCGTCGCCGCACAGGCCATTGATGAACGACCCGGCGTGCAGCTTCTGGATGTGTGGGCGAAAGTCGGTGATGTTGTCGTGATCCGTGGTCGATGGAAACTCGACGCCTTCGGCCAGATCCTCGATGACGCGATTTTGCAGCGGCACCGGCGAGTCGATGGAGCCCTGCGTGTGCTGATGGTAGTCGCCCGAGATCCAGCCCTGCGTGTCGACGACGCGCACCAGCTCGCCTTTTATCGGCACGCTGCCGCCGGGCGGAATCACGACGCCGTTCTGGCGCACGAGCTCGTATTCCGGACCGCGCGAGATCACCACATCGTACGTGCCCGGCTTGACCGCAATCTGCCCGGTGCCGTCGGCCAGCAGCGCCAGCGCGTGCACGCCGTTGCGCTCGCTCTCGGTAGGATCCGGACCAAAGCGCGGATCCGGCGCTTCCACATCCTGCCCCAGAAACGAGACCTTCGCGGGCACCGGCTGACGCTTGCCAGCGACGAGCTCCGCGATCTCGAACGTCGCGCTGCCGCCCGCTCCGGCCTTGAGATCCTGATGCCTTTCGCCGTGCAGCGAGATCGCAACCGGCGCGCTGCGCAGCATGCCGATCGCGGTCACCACCGCCGCATATTCCCCGTCTGGCACGTCGAACTGGTAGCCGCCATCGGCGTGCGTGGTGGCCTGATTGAGCGCGCTCTGATCTGGATCTTTGGGATCAAACGGCGCCTTGAACAGCGTCACTTTTGCCCCGGCCAGCGGCCGCTGATTCGCATCCACGACCGTGCCCGACAGGTGCGAAGTTGCGATTCCGCGCAAGGCATACATGGGTCCCATCACGCTTGCGGCATCGCCATCGCCCACCACCAGATAGCGGCTGACCGACACCTGCTCGCCCGCACTCAGCGACGGATTTTTGAGCAGCGTGACCGTTCCCGAGGCATCGACCAGCGGGATGTTGAGCTCGCCCTCCGGGTAGACATAGCCATACGAGCTGCGCTCGCCCACCGAGCCGATGAACGACACGGTGGTCGCTTCGCCCGTGAAGCCATTTTCCGGCGAGATCAGCGTCAGCGACGCGCCAAACGACAGAAAATCGCCCAGCACGATGCCGTCCAGGTGCTGCTCCGCGGTCGCGGTGTAGGTCGTGACCATCTTCAGGTACGGCACATCCGGCGCGAGGATGTAATCGGTGACGAGCTCGCCGCCGAGCTCGCGCCCGATGGCGTCGAGCTGCGGGATGATGCCCGACGCAGCGTCGGCGGCATGCACGCGCAGGTGCGCCTCGCCGCCCTTGCTGCCATCCGCGATCACCTCGATCGCGGTGGGGTTCGGCACGCGCAGACCCACGATCGGAAAGGTCTCGCGAAACAGGTCGTTGCCGTTCTTGCCGTCGTCGCCGGGGCGCACCAGATCGGCATCGATGAGGTTGCCGCCGTACAGATCGAGCCCGACCGAGGTTCCCTGATCCTGAATCAGGAAGCGCGCGCGGCTGTTGTAGAGCTTCCAGACATCGCCCGCGCGGCCGTACGCGACGGGACCGCCGATGAGCTCACTGTCCTTGTGGACCTTGCCGACGCGCGCCTGACCGGGTCCCAGCACCTCGTCAAGCGGCAGCGGCGGGGCGGCGCAGGCCCCCACTGCCAGCGCTGCGCTCAGCAAGATCTCCGACGGTTTTGCGAACAATTTCCGACCCTTGCTTGCCATGGGCGGACAGTAGGCCGAGGCAGGCGCAAAGCACAACTAGAACTGCCGGCCGGCACTACTTGCTGGCCGTGGGTGCGGAAGCGGTGTCGGGTTCAGCGACGGGCGTGGCGGACGGTGCGGCCGGCGGGAACAGCTCGCCCATGACCTCGCCGGTGGCGCTGGGCAGCGACGCCCCGAGCAGCCGCGCGATCGTCGGCGCCAGGTTGGTGTGGTCGTAGCCCTTCTTGACCACGCGCGGAGCCAGCCCCGGCCCCACCGCGATCGCGAAGATGCTGCTACAGCCCGAGCAGGTCTTGCGGGCGCCGAACTCGCTCACGCAGTGGCCGTGCATGGCCCACTGATCGGACTCGGGAAAGTCGTCGCGGCCATGGTCGGTCGAGATGATGAGGAAGGTGTTGTCGCGATAAAATGGATCCGCCTGCAGCATCGCCCACAGCCGGCCGATGTAGTAGTCGCTGGCGCGCAGCGCTTGGTGGTAGTGGAAGATGCCGTAGTTCTGGTTGGCGCGGCGCTGCACCCGCAGTTGGAGGTGCGCCTCCTCATCCGCGTCGACAAAGTGCACGACCAGCAGGCGGGGATGGCGGCGTGGCACCTCCTGCATCGCCTCCAGGAACGTATCCGAGTCGCTGCGCGAGCCGCTGTAGACCTCGGGCTTGAAATAGATCGGCGCGGCCGGCTGCACGCCCGCGGGCAGCGCCGCAGCTGGCACCGGCGGTGGCGGCGGAGTGGCTGACGCCGTCGCTGGCGAAGCTGGCGGGGTCGGCGCAGCGGCGTTGTTCCGGAACGCGCAGCTGCGATAAAAATCGTCGGCCGGGGCGACAGGCGGCTGGATCGCGATGCTGCACAGCGGCGACCACGCGGCGATGAGCGCCACGCCGTCAAACCCCAGCCCCAGCTCTTTTTTCACCGTCTGAAAGAGCGTCGGATAGTGGCTGCGCAGATCCGCGGGCGGCGGCGCGTTGGTCAGGATGCGCTCCTGACGGCGGCCGGCAAAGATGTCGGCATAGCCGGGCAGGCTGACCCCGGCCGGATTGCTGATGCGAAAGCGCGAAAAATAGACGCCCGATTTGCGCAGCGCGGTCACGTTGGGCATGAGGTCGCTGGCGCGCACCGGCCGATTGTTGTCGTCGGCGGCCTTGCCCAAGAGCTCGCGCTGGCGCACGCCGTCGATGAGCACCATCACGACGTTGCGCTGCCCCGGCGGCGGCGCGTTGGCAGGCGCGGCCGGCGGCGGCAGCGCTTCGGCAGCCAGCGTCACCGACGCAGCCACGCTCCCGACCGCCAGGGCCAGGCCAAAGGCTCGCAGCTTCATTCGCTAGTCTCGTTGCTTCGTCGGCTTGAAGGAACCGGATTGCCCAGGTGGATAGATGAGCTCCGAGATGCGATCGAGCGACTCGGGCGCCGCCGCGCCCTTGCGATAGGCCAGATCCAGCGAGCTGGCGCTGAGGCCGCGATAGACCGCCTCGGCCTCGGCAGACATGGCGCCCAGCGCTTGCAGGTGGCGGGCCACGGTGGCGACGTCGCCGCGCGCAAACGGCCCGGTCAGCGCCGCGGGCAGACCGACCTGATCGATGTTGCGCGTGACCGAGCGCGTCAGCGCCGCCAGCGCCCGCTCGGCCTCGGGGCGGTGCAGGCCCACGCGCGTCAAGACGTGCACCGCTACCTCGATCAGCGCCGCCACATGGCCGGCCGCCATCACCGCTGCCGCGTGATAGGCGGCCTGCTGCTCGGGCGAGACCGCCAGCGGCACGCCTCCCAGCGCCTCGCACAGCATCTGCGCCGTGGCCAGCCCGACGTCATCGCCGCCCACCGCCATGACCGTGCCGCCCAGCGGTCCGCTGCCCGGCCTGGCGTTGGCAGGCGGCTCATCGCCGCCCACCGCCCCTTCGACGAACGAGCGCAGCGGATGTAGGACACCGTAGCCCTTTATGCGACCCGCCAGCTCGCCAAACACCGCCTGCGGCGGCAAGGCGCCGGCGCAGTGCAGGAGCACGGTGCGCTCGCCCGCGGCGGCATGATCGACCAGGAAGTGCGCGGCCTGGCCAATGGCCTCGTCGCGCACCGCCACGATCGCGATGTCGACGCAGTGCCGCTGCGCCGCCTCTTCCCACAGCGGACCGCGCGAGCGCGCCCAGTGGCGCAGCGCGAAGCCGGCGCGGGTCAGGCTCTCGGCCAGGATGTGGCCCACCGGCCCGGCGCCGACGATCAGGACGCGCTCGGGGCGGGTGATGGTGGGATTTTCGCTCTCAGACGGCTGCATGATGATGCCCCGGACCGACGGCGGTTCCGTCGGTGGAAGAGATCTCTTGGGTGTACAGATCGTGCTCGCGGATGTAGGCCAGCACAGCGCGCGACAGCCAGGCGCTGGGGGGCGTGCCCGCGGCCAGGTGCGAGCGCACCAGCGTCGAGCTCACCGCCGGCAGCTCCAGCCCGCCGTCATGAAAGAGGTCGCGGCCCGGATGCAGCGGTCCGCCCTCGACCCCCGCCCGGCCGAGGACGATGAAGCGCACCAGCGACAAGAGCTCGGCCGCTCCATGCCAGCGCTCGCGCTCGCGCAGCAGGTCGGCGCCGATCACCAGCTGAAACTCGTGCTCGGGATGGCGCTGGAGCAGCGCCTTGACGGTGGTCAGCGTGAAGCTCGGGCCGGCCAGCTCCTCCTCGACGGTGCTCACCCGCACCCGACCGCCCAGCGCCTGCGCCGCCAGCTCGCACATCGCGACGCGGTGCGCAAACGGCAAGAGGCGCTTGTCAAACGGGTGCTGGAAGCAGGGCACCATCCACAGCTCGTCGACATCGTAGGTCTCAAGCACGTACAGGCAGGCCATCTGATGCGCGACATGCGGGGGGTCAAAGCTGCCGCCAAAGAGCGCGATCTTCATTCCTTCCATGGTGAAGCTGCGGTGCGGGGAATGCAACGCCTGGGGCCTGGACCCCCAGGCAATCGCAGCGGCGCCGGCTGGCTTCCCGACGAGAAATCGGCCAAATGGGCAAAAAATCGGCCTGGCACGGCCGCTGCTTTTCCCCGCTTTGGAGGTGATGATGCGTTCTTCAGCCATCAGTTGGAAGGTTCTGGGATCCCTGGGCATATTGCTGGCGGCGGGCTGCGGCCCCGAGCAGCTGGAGCCCGAGGTCGACGGCGTCGAAAACCTGGGACCCTATGCCGAGCAGATGCCGTGGGAGGAGTACATGGCCACGGCATCGATGGACACCGTCGAGGGCGTGGCGGCTTCGAGCGCCTGCACCACCGGCTCCATCCTCGGCCTGAGCAAGCAGATCGTGGCCGAGATGAACTGTGTTCGCTCGGGCCTGATGTCCGATATCTCCGGCGCCAACGTCACGCTGACGAGCAGCGCCGCCCTGCCCTACCTGCAAAATCCGGCGGCCCAGGCCCTGCGCGCCGCCACCGCCGGCCGCAGCGCCCTGCCCCTGAACTCGACGCTGCGCACCGTCGCCCAGCAGTGGATCCTGTACAACTGGTACCAGACCGGACGCTGCGGCGTTGCGCTGGCCGCCAAGCCGGGCAACAGCAACCACGAGGATGGGCTGGCGTTCGACACCTCGGCCTATTCCAGCTGGAAGAGCATCCTTCAGTCGCACAGCTTCAGCTGGTTCGGCAGCTCCGACGTCGTGCACTTTGACTACACCGGCGCCGGCGGCGTCGACGCGCCCAGCGTGCTCGCGTTCCAGCGCCTGTGGAACCTGAACAACCCCACCGACAAGATCAGCACCGACGGCCTCTACGGCCCCGCCACCGAAGCGCGCATCAAAAAATCGCCGCGCCTCGGCTTCGCCAAGAAGTCCACTTGTAGTTAGTCCTACATTTCCCCTTCGCACTGGGGGCAGGGTGTCCGCTACCATGTACGGTAAGGACTCTGCCCGCCATGTCCGGCGTACCCCCGGCTCCCCAGCAGCCTGCGACTGTAACCGCCGAGGTCTGGACTCCGCCCAAGGAGTTCGACGGCTATCAGCTGCGCGGCGTCCTCGGGCAGGGCGGCATGGGCCAGGTGTTCCTGGGCCACGACAAGCTGCTCGACCGGCCGGTGGCCATCAAGTTCATGAGCGCTGCCCACGAGCGGGCGCTGGAGTTCACCCTGCGCGAGGCCCGCGCCGCCGCCAAGCTCCAGCACCCGAACGTCGTGTCGATCTACCGCGTCGGCGAGATCGACGGCCACCCCTACATCGTCTCGGAGTACCTGCGCGGCCGCAACCTGCACGAGCTGCGGCTGCCGCTGCCGTGGCAGAAGGTGCTGGAGGTGGGCCTCAGCCTGACGCGCGGGCTGGCGGCGGCGCACCGGCGCGGCATCCTGCATCGCGATCTCAAGCCGAGCAACGCCATCCTGACCCCCGAGGGCGAGGTGAAGCTCATCGACTTCGGGATCGCCGAGATCATCTCCAAGGGCGGCGAGGATGCGCCGCCGCTCGACGAGCGGCAGCTGAGTGCGGATCCGCTGCCCACGGGCGTGGCCGCGCTGGAGGCGACCACGGATCTGGGACCGCCGCCAGAGCGCATGGCGGCGCAGGTGCGGCTGGCGCCGAGCGACTCGACGATCTCCATCCCCGAGGCGGCGACCATCCACTCGTCGGATGCCGAAAAGCCGGTGCCGCCCGACCGGTCGCTGAGCCCGCCCAGCTCGTGGTCGGCTCCGGCCCCGCGACCGCCGGTGAGTCCGCCGCCGGGGTTTGAGGCGGCCACCAAGGGCTCGGCGCGCGGCAACGTCATCACCGGCACGCCGGTGTACATGGCGCCCGAGGTGCTGCGCGGCGAGCCGTCGTCGCCCCGCTCCGACATCTACTCGATGGGCGCACTTCTGTACACACTGTGCGCCAAAGGGCCGCCGTTTTTCGGCATGTCCTTCGAGGAGCTGGTGGTCGTGGTCAACGACATGGACGCGCCGTCGCTGGCAGTGGCGGCGCCGGGCTGCGACCCGCGCTTTGCCGAGATCGTCGACCGCTGCCTGCGCCGCGACCCGGCCGCGCGCTACGCCACCGCCGACGAGCTGCGCGAGGCGATGGAGGCGCTGATCGACGCGCCGCACCGCACGCAGCTGCCCGAGGGCAACCCCTACCGCGGGCTGCGCCCCTTCGAGGCCGAGCACCGGGGCCTCTTTTTCGGCCGCCGCAGCGAGGTCGGCACCCTGGTCGAGCGGCTGCGCACCGAGCCGTCGCTGCTCATCGGCGGCGACTCGGGCGTGGGCAAGTCGTCGCTGGTGCGGGCCGGCGTGCTGCCGCTCCTGAGCGAAGGCGTGCTCGATCGCCACCGCAAGTGGGCGCAGGCCACGATCGTCCCCGGGCGCCACCCGCACGCGGCGCTGCTGCAGGCGGTCGGCCAGCTGCTCGGCGGCTCGGCGGCGCAGCTGGGCAAGCGGCTGGTGCGCGAGCCGCGCGCCTTCGGACGCGAGCTGCACGCCCTGCTGGGCGACAAGAAGGGCGCGGTGCTGGTGGTGGATCAGCTGGAGGAGCTGGTCACGGTCAGCGATCCGGCCGAGGCCGAGTGGGTCGCGGAGGCGCTGGGCTCGCTCATCGGCGGCAGCAGCGGCTTTCGCCTGCTCATGACCGCGCGCGCCGACTACCTGTCGCGGCTGGGCGCCCTGCCCGGACTCGGCGACGAGATCTCGCGCGCTTTTTACCTGCTGCGGCCGCTCAGCCGCGACAAGCTGCGCGAGGTGATCACCGGTCCGGCGCGCTGCAAGGGCGTGTCGTTCGAGAGCGAAGCGCTGGTCACGCAGCTGGCCGATTCAGC
>Ga0075163_10007214_pt1 | contig 14721 bp, 8 predicted proteins | sample JI1023141ADNA_FD_71478 | JGI IMG/M metagenome (GOLD analysis project Ga0075163, IMG submission 71478) | Wastewater effluent complex algal communities from Wisconsin, to seasonally profile nutrient transformation and Carbon sequestration -... | ecosystem: Engineered > WWTP > Effluent > Algae...
GGAGGTGCGCGAGTACCGGGCCATCGGCATCTACCACGACGAAGAGGTAGGCCAGCCGAGCGACGTGATCTCCGTTTCGGTCGGCGGCTAAGCGCCCTCACCCTTCCTCTCCCGCGAGCGGGAGAGGGGACGGGCTTTCACGCAATTGTTGGCCCCCGGGCTCCTCTCCCACAGGGAGAGGCGGGGTGAGGGAAGTGCCCTCCCCTCACCCGGTCAGGAGCACTTGCCGTTGGCGGTGTTGCAGGTGGAGCCGGCGCCGTTGCGCGAGACGCACTCGGGGTCGGTGGCGCAGGCGCGGCAGGCGAAGGTGGCAGCGTCGCAGATGGGCGTCATCATGCCGGCGCAGTCGGTGGAGACCTTGCACTCGGTGCACTTGCCAGCTGCGCCGGCCGGGCAGAAGGGCGTGGCGGCGTAGTCGGTGGCGCACTCGGTGTCGCTGGAGCAGGCCTTGCACGCGGCGGTCACGGGGTTGCAGATGGGCGTGGTGGCGGTGAGGCAGTCGGTGGCCGAGGCCTTGCACGTGCCGCACACGCCGCTGGTGCCGCAGTAGGGCTTGGTGGCGCTCTTGCCGCTGCACTCCAGGTCGGTGCCGCAGGTGCGGCAGGCGTAGGTGGCGGCGTCGCAGATGGGCTTGGCGGTGGTGGCGCAGCCGGCGCTGTCCAGACACTCGACGCAGCCGCTGCCGGCCTTGCAGTTGGGCTTGCCGCTGATCTGCGTGCAGTCAGCAGCGGCAGCGCACTCCATGCACACGTTGGTGGCGGCGTTGCACTTGGACGAGGCGGCGGTGGTGCACTGCGCGTTGGTCAGACAGGCGACGCACATCTTGGTGGTGGTGTTGCAGACGGGGGTGGCGCCGCTACAGGCCGCGGTCATGCCGGTGTCGCACTGGATGCAGGCCTTGGTGGCGGTGTTGCAGATCGGGGTGGCACCGGTGCAGGCCGCGGTCATGCCGGTGTCGCACTGCACGCAGGTCTTGGTCGCGGCCAGGCAGACGGGCGTGGCCGTCGGGCAGTCGGTGCCGACGAGGCAGCCGACGCAGGTGTTGGTGGCGGTGTTGCAGACGGGCGTGGTGCCGGTGCAGGCGGTGGCGTTGGCGGCGGTGCACTGCACGCACTGGTTGGTGGTGGTGTTGCAGGCGGGGGTGGCGCCGCTGCAGGCGGTGGCATCGGCAGCGGTACACTGCACGCACTTGTTGGTGGCGACGTCGCAGACGGGGGTGGCGCCGGTGCAGGCGGTGGCGTTGGCGGCGGTGCACTGCACGCAGGTCTTGGTGGTGGTGTTGCACGCAGGGGTGGCGCCGACGCAGGCCGAGGCGTCGGCGGTGCTGCACTGCACGCAGGTGCCGCCGCTGCAGACGGGCTTGGCGCCGGCGCAGGCGTTGTTGCCGCCGCACTTGCAGACGCCGCCGGTGCAGACGTTGGCAGTGATGGAGCTGCACTGCTTGGTGCAGCTGCCGCAGAAGTTGAAGTCCTTGCTGAAGTCCTTGCAGGTCGGGACCATCGAGATCGGGCAGCAGTGCGGGTTTCCGGCGCCGCTAAGCTCGGTGCAGGCCTCGTCGGTCATGGCGTTGCAGTTGTTGTCCTTGGTGTCGCAGATCTCGGCGGTCGGGGCGGTGGCGTCGGTGTTGCAGGTCAGGAAGCGGCGCTCGGGGTCAAAGGCCGGGGAGACGGCGCCGGTGGCCGGCATGTAGAAGGGGTTGGACTTGGTGCGGTCGCAGCCCTTGACGGTGCCGGCGAGGCAGGTGCCGGTGGTGACGCCGCAGGCGGAGCCGGCCTCGACGAGCCGGGCGCCGTCGGGGGCATCGGTGCGGCCGTCGCAGTCTTCGTCGGTCACGGTGCTGGCCTTGCAGGTCTGGAGGGCGGGCTGGTTGGCGCCGAAGCACTTGGCGCCGAGCTGCGTGCCGGTGGCGTTGCCGGGGCAGAAGCTGTGGTTGGCACCGTCGACGACGCCGGTCGGGGCGATGCCGCTACAGACGCAGCGGCCGCTGAAGGCGCCCTGGGGGTTCTTCTGGCCGCAGAGGCCGTCGGTGTCGTCGGCGCAGGAGGTGATGGACTTGTAGGTGCTGCCGCCGACCGTGTAGTCCTTGACCAGCTGGGCGCCGCTCTGATCGGGGTTGCCTTCGTCGACGAGGCCGTCGCAGTCGTCATCGACGCCGTTGCAGCTCTCGGCGGCCCAGGGATGGACGTTCTTGTTGTTGTCGTCGCAGTCGTAGTCCGACGAGTAGCCGTCGCCGTCCTTGTCGGGCACGGTCAGCATGTTGCAAGGGGTGTGCGACACGCAGTTCTGGACCTTGTTGACGCTGCAGTCGTCGGGGGCGCCGGGGAAGGTCTTGGCGTCGGTGTCGTCGCAGTCCTGCGGCAGGCCGCCGGGATTGCAGCCGGCGGTGCCGTTGGGGAAGCCGTCGTGATCGCCGTCGCAGGCCGTCGACGGGCAGCCATTGCGGGCGTTGCCATCGCAGTCCGAGTCCTGGTCGACCAGGCTGGTCTGCGGCGTCGGGAACCCGGGGGCCTTGTTGGCGCACAGGCCGCGCAGGGCCGCGGCCTTGGAGCCGCCGCCCTCGTTGCCCTTGAGGTCGCGGAACAGGGGCGTGACACCCTCGAACGAGGACGAGCCGGGGAAGACGCCGCGGTCGTTGTCGTTGCAGTCCACGGGCTTGGCGTAGCCGGTGGTGGGGCAGCCGTTGGCAGCGTCGGTGCGCTGGAAGCCGTCGCCGTCGAGGTCGCAGGCGACGCAGCCGGCGGTGGGGCTGCCGTCGCAGGCCCAGTCGTGCGAGGAGTCGGCGCAGTTCTTGGGCGCGCCGGGGTGGACATCGGGGTTGGTGTCGTCGCAGTCGCGCAGGCTGACGATGGGGTCGTTGGGCGAGAAGCCATCGCAGTCGTCATCGACGAAGCAGGGCACCACCTGGCCCGAGCAGTCGAAGTCGAAGGGATTGTCGCAGCGAGCGGGCTGGCAGCTGGCCTGGTCGGCGAGCTTGGCGTGGTTGGTCGCGCAGCTCTTGCGGTCGGTGCACTGGCAGCAGTTGCGCGGCCGGGGGTTGCCGTGGAAGCGCTTGGCGTCGCTGTCGTCGCAGTCGGTGTTCTCGGGATCGCCGTCGCCGTCCACGTCCTTGCACACTGGGGACGCGGCCTCGCAGGCCAGATCGATGGCCAGGCCGCAGACGGGCTTGGCCAGGGGGTTTATCTGCGAGGCGTAATAGGGAACGGGCAGCGGGGGGTCGCCGCTGGCGGGGTCGCGGTCGACGCAGTCGAGCAGCTCCGGGTGGCCCTGGTACTGGGCCTGGGCGTCGGGCAGGGCGGCCGGCCAGGTCACGGCGTCGGGGAAGTGGTCGAAGTCCTGGTCCATGTCCGGGGCGACCTCCAGCAGCGGCGCATCGAGCTCGATGACGCTGGTGGCGGCCACCATGCCGGCAAAGAACCACTCGGAGGTGCGATCCGCGTTGAGCGCGCCATCGCGGGCAAGCATGCCGGTGGAGGCGCGCACGTGGATCAGGAACTGCCCGCTCTTGGTGAGCTTGAGGCCCACGCGCAGCGGCTGGGCGTTGAGGTCGCGCCCCATGGTGACGGCGTCGACGGGCTGGATGCCCGACTGGTACACGATCGAGCGGCTCTCGCGATCCTGCACGGTGAGCGCGTACTGGCTGATCGCGACGCCGGCCGGCGGCCGGATGCTGACGACGATGGCGTTGGGATTGTCGCAGCCGGGCAGCACGGCCGCGCTGGCAGCCAGCGCCAGCAGCAGCAGTCGCCACGCCGGCCGCAGCCGAGACGCGACCTGGGCTGGCGGGGTTGCCCGGGTCTTGAGCTGGGTCAATCTGCGCACTGGCTGCGAAGCGATAGCCGATTCCCTGTTAAAGCTATGGTTAAGCATGGGCCGCCCTCGAAGATAACTAGCGTCCATAGTAAACGAGAGGACGCGCTGTCGGTGATTCATCAAGCATCCCTGGGCGCGGCCATCGGATTCCGGGCGCTACCCCATGGAAACATCTGTTCAGACGGGCCGGATGGGCAGGCAGGGCGTGCGATGACAAGGTCGGCAAAAAGGGATAAGGTGCGCGGCATGCGGATACCTTGCGAGTCCCACCGTCGCTGGACCACGCTTCGCCGGCTGCTCTTGTGCGCCGCTCTGGCGAGCCTGGGCGCTGGAGTTGAGAGCGCGCATGCCCAAGCGCAGGCAGCGGCGCCGGCGCGGCCGTTGGGAAGGCAGCTTCCCGCCGCTGCGCAGGTGGTGCTGGCGCACGAGGACAGCTTCGCGGGGGATCGGCGCGTCGGCACGTATGTGTCCAGCAGCAGCGGCTTCTCGACGGCGTCGTACTGGATCGAGGGGCCGACGGGGCTCATCCTGATCGACACGCAGTTCCTGCTGTCAGCGGCCGAAGAGGCGGTGAGCTGGGCCGAGCAGGCCACGGGCAAGAAGGCGGAGCTGGCCATTGTTCTGCACGCGAATCCCGACAAGTTCAACGGCACCGCGATCCTGAAAAAGCGCGGCATCCGCGTGGTCACCTCGGCGCAGGTGCGGGCGCTGATGCCGGCGATTCACGAGCAGCGCGTGCGCTCGTTTTACGAGCGCTACAAGCCCGACTATCCCAAGGAGCTGACGCTGCCCGACAGCTTCGGCGACAAGACCACGGAGCTCAGCGCGGGCGGCGTCACGGTCAAGGCGCATGTGCTCGGCCCGGGGTGCAGCGATGCGCATGTGGCCGTGGAGTTTGATGGCCACCTGTTTGCCGGCGATCTGGTCGCAGCGGGCAGCCACAGCTGGCTGGAGCTCGGACACACCGACCAGTGGCTGCAGCGCATCGACGAGCTGTGGGCGCTGTCGCCGCGCTTCGTGCATCCCGGACGCGGTCCGAGCGGCGATCGGCGGCTGCTGCGGCAGCAGGAAGAGTACCTGAAAAACGTGATCGCCCTCGTCGCTGCGGAGCATCCGCGGGCCCGGAGCGTGCTGGCGGGCGAGAAGCTCGATGCGGCGGGCGAGGCAGCGGTGGAGCGCATCAAGAACCGGCTCGGCGAGCGCTATTTCGGCTACCGCTTCGATGTGTTCCTGGACATCGGTGTGCCGGCGGAGTTTCGCCGCCAGGCGCTGGCCGCCGCCAAGCGCTGAGCCAAAAATGCTAAGGTGCGACGAAAGTAAACGAAGGAACCTGCGATGAACCATCCCCCGATCCACAGCGCCAAGCCCGAGGAGACCGGACCGCTTACCATCCTGGGCCTCGACGCAGTTCACTTTTTCGTTGGCAACCTGAGCCGCGCCCGCCGCTTCTACCAGGCGCGGCTGGAGTTCGATGAGGTCGCGCAGTCGACGCTGCACACCACGCAGCGCGATCAGATGGAGTCCGTGGTCTTTCAGGCCGGGGACGCGCGGCTCATGTTCTCGGCGCCGCTGTCGGGCAGCTCGCGCGCCGGCCGCTACCTCAGCCGCCACCCGGACAGCGCCTGCGAGCTCATCTTGCGGGTGCGCGATCTCGACCGCGCCTGGCAGGTGCTGAGCGAGCGCGACGCCACGTTCATCACCGACCGGCTCGACGCCCGCACCGAGGGCGGACCCGCCCGCTACTTCGTCATTGCCACGCCGCTCGGCGAGGTCAACATCACGTTCCTGGAGCGTCCCGACGGCCCCTTCCTGCCGCCCGGATACCGCCAGACCGGCAGCGCCCGTGCCAAAAATCCGCTGGGCATCAGCGGCATCGATCACCTGACCTCGAACATGCGCGTGCTGCGGCCGTGGATCGACTTTTTGCGCGAGATGCTCGACTGCGAGACCTACTGGAAGGTCGCGTTCCACACCAAGGATCTGCGGCCCGAGATGAAGGGCGGCAGCGGGCTCAAGTCGATCGTCATGTGGGAGCCGCGCTCGGGCCTGAAGTTCGCCAACAACGAGCCGCTGCGCCCCCACTTTGAAAAGTCGCAGATTGCGATCTTCTGCAACGACAACCGCGGCCCCGGCATCCAGCACGTCGCGCTGTCGATGCCCGACATCCTGACCTCGGTGGACACGCTGCGGCAGCGCAGCGTGGAGTTCTTGAAGACGCCGGGCACCTACTACGACGCCCTGCCCGAGCGCATGCGCGAGCTGGGCGTGCCGCCGGTGCGCGAGTCGCTCCAGCGCATGCGCGAGCTGGGTGTGCAGCTGGATGGCAACAAGGAGGGCTACCTGCTCCAGATCTTCATGAAGGATGCGGCGCTCTACTTTGAAGATCCGGCGGCCGGCCCGTTCTTCCTGGAGCTCATCCAGCGCGAAGGGGCGCGCACGTTTGGCGAGGGCAACTTCCGGGCACTTTTCGAAGCAATCGAGCGCGAGCAGACCGCCCAGAGCTATCCTGCCCAGTAGAAAATGGCTGCTCGTCCCGATGGCCGGTAGAAGCTCTGCTTCTACCTCGTGTGCTCCGGTGCTCACGGACAGTAGTCCGCTCCGCTCCGGTGCTCCTCGCGCCTTGCCCTCGGAACGATCAGTCATTTTCGGGCTGAAGCAAACTTAGGTAGGGAAGAACAAACATGCTGGATCGTGTCTGTCTGGGGTCAGTGGCCCGCAAGCACCACATCGCGCTGCGCGACGCCGAGGGCAAGCTGCTCTATGAGCACTGCCTGACGCGCAAGGGCTTTGATGGGGCCTACACCATCTTGTACGAGCGGGCGCTGCCGCCGCGCGACATCCTGCATCGGCGGGCCGAGCTCGCCCCGGATCCCGAGGCGTACTTCGACGAGGGGCTGCACCGCCGCCACTTTGTCGCCAAGCAGCTCGAACCGCACACCAAAGGGGACCACCTGGCCACCCGCCGCGTGCTGATGAGCAACGCCGACGTGGCGGTGGGCGTGTGCGCGCCGACGGAAAAGGCCGCCCGCTACTTCAGCAACGCCGATGGCGACGAGCTCTACTTCGTGCACGCCGGCAGCGGCACGCTGGAGACCAACTTCGGCCCCCTCGCCTACCGCGCCGGCGACTACCTGCTGATCCCGCGCGGCACCGTGTATCGCGTCGTGCCCGACAAGGCTGCCGACAAGGACGCGCCGCCGCCGGTGTGGCTGCTTCTGGAGGGGCGGAGCTACCTGGAGATTCCGCCCCAGTTCCGAAATCCCGTCGGGCAGCTGCGCATGGATGCGCCCTACAGCCACCGCGACTTCCGCCGCCCGACCGAGCTGCCGGCCCCCAGCGGCAGCGAGTTTACGCCCGGCCACTACCCGATCCTGGTCAAGCGCGGCGGCAGCTATCACGAGATCGTGCGCGACGCGGATCCCATGGGCGTGGTGGGCTGGGACGGCACCGTCTACCCGCTGGCCTTGTCGATCCACGACTACCAGCCGCGCGTGGGCAGCGTGCACCTGCCGCCCACCGCGTTTACGACCTTTGTCGGCGGCGGCTTCGTCATCTGCTCGTTTGTGCCGCGCCTGGTCGACTTCCACAAAGAGGCGATCCCCTGCCCCTACCCGCACTCGAACGTCGACTGCGATGAGGTCATCTTCTACGTCAGCGGCAACTTCACCAGCCGCCGCGGCATCGGGCCCACCAGCATCAGCCACCACCCGGCCGGCATCCCGCACGGGCCGCAGCCCGGCGCGTACGAGGGCTCCATCGGCAAGACGCAGACCGATGAGCTGGCCGTGATGCTCGACACCTTCAAGCCGCTCGGGCTCACCGCCGACGCGCGCACCATCGAAGACCCCGGCTATCACGACTCGTGGCACGAGTCGCGCAAGCGCTGAGCCCACCCATTGAGCCTCTTCTCGCAGCGGCTGCCGTGGCACCTGCCGCCGAACCAGCTGAGCCAGCTGCTCGTTGAAAAGCGGAAGGCTGGGCGGCGGGTGCTGGATCTGACGATCTCGAACCCAACGGCGGCGCTGCCCGAGCTGTACACCACCACCGACCTGCTGGCGGCGCTGACGGACCCGGCTGGCCTGCGCTATCAGCCCTCGCCGCGCGGCGATCTCAGGGCGCGCCAGGCCATCGCCGGCTACTATGCCCGGCGTGAGATTGCCGTGGATCCCGAGCACCTGGTGCTGTGCGCCAGCACCAGCGAGGCCTACTCGTGGCTGTTTCAGCTGCTCTGCGATCCCGGTCAGCGCGTGCTGTTTCCGCAGCCCAGCTACCCGCTGCTCGCGTTTCTCGGCGGCCTCTCCTCCGTCGAGGTGGCGCCCTACTCGCTGGATTTTGACGGCGACCGCTGGCGCATCGATCTGGCCAGCCTGCGCGAGCAGCTGACGCCCGAGACTCGCGCCGTGGTGCTGGTCAGCCCCAACAACCCCACCGGCTCGCTGGTGCACGCCGCCGAGTGGCAAGAGCTGCGGGCGCTGTGCCGCGAGCACCAGCTGGCGCTCATCGTCGACGAGGTCTTCGGCGACTACCGACTCGATCCGGACTGCGACGCCACGGATCCGGCGCTCGGCTCGGCGCTGCTGGCCGATTCTGATGGCCCGCTGTGCTTTGTGCTGTCGGGGCTGTCCAAGGTGCTGGGGCTGCCGCAGCTCAAGCTGGGCTGGATCCATGTGGGCGGTGGTGAGCCGCTGCGCAGCCAGGCGCAGGATCGGCTGGAGATCGTCGCCGATACGTTTTTGTCTGTGGGCACGCCGGTGCAGCTGGCCGCCCCGCAGCTGCTGGGCGAGCAGCCGCGCCTGCGCGCCGCGATCCAGCAGCGCACCGGGGATAACCTGCGCCGGCTGCGCCGGCAGCTCCAGGGCACGGCGCTGAGCGTGCTGCCGGCGGAGGGCGGCTGGTATGCGACGGTCCGCCTGCCCCGCCTGTGCAGCGAGCAGGAGTGGGTCGAGACGCTGCTTCGCGAGGACGACGTCCTGTGCCATCCCGGCTATTTTTTCGACTTCACGCAGGAGGCGTTCGTCATCTTGAGCCTGCTCACCGCCCCCGCAGAGCTCGACGAGGGAGTGGCCCGGCTCCTCGCGCGCGTCACGGAACTGGAAAAAGTGCGATAGGATGGCCCCATGAGCAGTGCGCCCCTGAGTAGCGGTAATGCGGGCGGCTCCGCGGCCGCAAGTCACGAAATCCGCGATCTGATCCCGGACCGCCTCGCTCAACACGCACGGACTCGGTCAAGTGAGCCGGCGCTGTTTCGTCGCGACGACAGCGGCGCGTTTGTGCCCATGAGCTGGGCCGAGTACCAGGAGCGCGTCACCGACTTTGCCGCCGCCTGCATCGGCGTCGGGCTGCCAGTGGGCGGCGCGGTCGCCATCATCGGCGAGAGCCGCGCCGAGTGGGTGCTGGCGGCCCTGGGCGCCATGAACGCCGGCGGCATGGCGGCGGGCGTCTATCAGACCGCGACCGCGGACCAGGCCGCCTACATTGTGGGACACTGCGAGGCGATGGTGGCCGTGGTCGAAAACGCCGGCCAGTGGCAGAAGCTCGCGCCGGCCATCGCCAGCGGCAGCCTGCCCAAGCTGCGCCGCGTGGTGTTCATGGGCATGGGCGCGGGCGGCGAGCTGCCGGCCGATGTGAAAGAGGCGCCGGGCGCAGAGCTCTGCCAGAGCTGGGCCGACTTTTTGAGCAGCGGCAAGCCGTTCCGGGACAGCGTGCCCAAGCGCGTGGCCGGGCTGCTGCCGGATCAGGTGGCAACGCTCATCTACACCTCGGGCACCACCGGCACGCCCAAGGGGGTCATGCTGACCCACCAGAACCTGGCGTGGACCGGCACCTGCGCGATGAAGATCCATCCCTCGACCTCCGAGGATGTGGTCGTCTCGTACCTGCCGCTGTCGCACATCGCCGAGCAGATGTTCTCCATCTACCTGCCGATCACCGCCGGCTCGCGCGTCTACTTTGCGGGCAGCATCGACAAGCTGCGCGAGACGCTCTTGGCGGCCCGCCCGACGATCTTTCTGGCGGTGCCGCGCGTGTGGGAGAAGTTCCAGCTGGCGCTCACGCAGCGCATGGCCGAGGCCAAGCCGGTGCAGCGGCGGGTCATTGCCTGGGCGCGCGACGTCGGGCTGCGCAGCGGCCGCTACCGCCTGGAGCACGGCACGCCCTATGGCCTCTTGGCCATCGAGGAGAAGCTGGCGGGCAAGCTCTTTTTCGGCAAGCTCAAGATGGCGCTGGGGCTCGACCGAATCCGCGTCGCGATCTCGGGAGCGGCGGCCATCCGCAAAGAGGTGCTCGACTTCTTTTTGTCGCTACAGCTGCCGATCTACGAGGTCTACGGGCAGTCGGAGAGCTCGGGCCCGCTCACCTGCAACGGCGCCAAGCCCGGCCAGACCCGGCTGGGCACCGTCGGCCGCCCCATTCCCGGCAGCACCGTCAAGCTGGCCCCCGACGGCGAGGTGCTGTTCCAGGGCCCCAACGTCTTTGCCGGCTATTACAAAGATGACGAGAGCACGTCGGCCGCGCTGCAGGGCGGCTGGCTGCACACCGGCGACATCGGCGAGTTCGATGCCGACGGCTTCCTGCGCATCACCGACCGCAAGAAGGATCTGTTCAAGACCTCGGGCGGCAAGTACGTGGCGCCGCAGCCCATCGAAGGAGCGCTGCGCTCCATTCCGCTGATCTCGCAGGCCCTGGTCATCGGCGAAAACCGCAAGTACGTCACCGCGCTGCTGACGCTGGACCCGGAGCAGGCCCGGCGCTTCGCGACCGAGCACAGCCTGCCGCCCGAGCTGGATGCGTTCGCCGCGCACGAGAAGGTGCTGACGTTCATTCAGGAGCACGTGGACCGCATCAACCGCGGCCTCCAGCGCGTCGAGACGGTCAAGCGCTATACGCTGATCCCGCGCGACTTCTCAGTCGAAAATGACGAGATGACGCCGACCCAGAAGCTGCGGCGGCGGGTCATACTCACACGCTACTCGACCCACATCGAGTCGATGTACACGAGCGACGCCGCCGAGTAGCAACCTTCCGTATAATGGGAGACCCAATCTCTTGGAGCTCTCCCATGTCCATGCCCTTGTCTGGTAAGTCCCCTCTGGGGCAGCGGCTCAGGACCGGCGCTGCGGCCGGGGGTCTGCTGCTCGCGACCGCCCTGGCGGCGCCCACTGCCCATGCCTTCTGCGGCTTCTTCGTCTCGGGCGCCGACGCCGATCTGTCCAACAATGCCTCGCAGGTTGTGCTGCTCCGCAAGGGCAATCACACCGTCATGAGCATGTCGAACAACTACAAGGGCCCGCCCGAGGACTTCGCGATGGTGGTCCCGGTGCCGGTGGTCTTGCAGAAGGAGCAGGTCAAGACGCTGGCGCCCGAGGTCTTCAAGCGCGTGGATCAGCTGTCGGCGCCGCGCCTGGTCGAGTACTGGGAGCAGGATCCCTGCTACGTGCCGCCGCCGATGCCGCCTCCGGGCATCTACCCGATGGCAGCGCCCATGATGGCGGCAGCCAGCGGCGGCGGTCCGCCGGGCAACTACGGCGTGAAGATCGAGGCGAAGTTCGAGGTCGGCGAGTACCAGATCCTGATCCTGTCGGCCAAGGACTCGTCGGGGCTGGACACCTGGCTGCGGCTGAGCAAGTACAAGATCCCCAAGGGCGCGGCCGGCGCGCTGGCGCCCTACATCCGCGACCAGATGAAGTTCTTCGTGGCCAAGGTCGACATCAAGAAGGTCAAGCGCGACTCGCACGGGCTGGTGGTGCTGTCGCCGCTGCGCTTCTCGTTCGATGCCGCGGAGCTGCGGCTGCCGGTGCGGCTGGGGCTGCTGAATGCCGACGGGCAGCAGGATCTGCTGGTGTATGTGCTGCACCCGGACAAGCGCTTCGAGCTCGCGAACTACAAGAACGTCTTCGTGCCGACCAACGTCGAGGTCTCAAACGAAGTGCGCAACAACTTCCCCAGCTTCTACGCCGAGCTCTTCGACGAGACGCTGCGGAAAAATGGCGGCAGCGCGGTGGTCACCGAGTACTCGTGGCAGACCACGGGCTGCGACCCCTGTCCGACGCCGCCGCTCGAAGCGAGCGACCTGTACACGCTCGGCGACGAGAGCTTCGCCGGCTCGGCCGCTGGTCCGGGCGGAGCGACACCGTCGATGCGCGGCCCCATGGGCATGCCCTACTACGGCAACCCGCCGAGCTATGTGCTGACGCGGCTCCACACCCGCTACGACAAAAAGACTCTCACCGATGACCTGATCTTCCGTGAGGCGCAGCCGGTGGTCGGCGGACGCGCCAACGGCGAGGGCGGCCTGGGCGACCAGGGCGCGCAGATGTCCCAGGGCGGCGTCAACAACTTCCAGGGTCGCTACATCATCCGCCACTACTGGGAGGGCAAGGTCGCCTGCAAGAGCCCGCGCTACGGCGTCTGGGGCGGCCCCCCGAGCGACGGCTACAGCCCCGGCGGCAAGGGCCCGGTCCAGGCTGCGCAGGATCTGGCCAACACGCCTCGCGGCAAGGTCAGCCTCCCCGCGGTCGTGACCTCGGGCCTCCCCGCCTTCGGCATCCCCGCCCGGCCGCACCCGCTGCGCCCCGGCGAAAAGCGCTAACGCCTAACTGTCAGTTGCAAAAGTCGGCCGCGTTCCCTCTCCCGCAAGCGGGAGAGGGGTTGCTTTGAAGATTGGGTGTCGGGGAGGGTGCTACTGAGGCGGAGGGCGGGATGAGCTGCCTGGCTACCGTGTGATCAGCCGCCGCCGGCGCAGCGGAAGTTCACGACCTTGCCCGGAGGCGGCTGGGAGTTGCCCTTGCGCCAGATGCCGGCGACGACGGTGTCGGTGCAGACGCCGGCCGTGCTCTTGATCGCGCAGTAGCAGTCAGACGACTCGGCCATGCAGGCGCTCGTGATCGTCGGATCGCTGACCGTCGGCTCCTTGGAAGCTGCCCAGGAGTTGCAGCACTTGGCCGAGCAGGTCGGGAAGTAGACGTCGGGGAGGCTCTGCGGCGAGCCTTCGTCCACGTCGCCCACCAGGCAGACCGGCTGACCGTCCGCGACCTTCGGAACCACTGGCAGGCAGCTGCCGGTCAGCTTCTTCTCGATGGCCTTGGCGATGTTGTTGAGCGCGGTCTCGTACTGGTCGATCTCGCAGATGCTGACTTCCAGCGCGTTGGGCTTGCCGTCCTTGTCCTTGCCGAACATGCTGGCGAACTTGGACAGACGCAGCTGCGCCTGACCGAAGATGCCCTGGTCGCCCGAGTACACGCAGGAGGCGTCGCCGCCGCCCGCACGGTTCAGGAACGGCGTCGCTGTGCCGCCGGTGCCACGGCTGACCACCAGCTTGCCGCCGTTGTTGATCGAGGGCAGCGTCCAGATGCCGCTGATGAGCAGCTTCTCCTGCGGACGCAGCGACGAGATGAACTTGTAGTACTTGTCGAGCGGCTCCAGCCGGGTGTTCGCGCGCTCTTTGCAGTTCGACTTGCTGCCCGGCGAGTTGATCGCCTGGTCGCACTGCACGTCGGTGGCGAGGCAGCGGAAGTCGACGTTGTAGCAGTCGTAGCTCGCGTTCTGATCCGGATCCGGGCAGTCGCGTGTGGCCGGGTTGTTCTCGGCGCGGCGGTTCATCTGCACCGAGCAGTCATCTTCGTCGGTGATGAAGATGACGGCGAGCACCGAGTTCGGCCGCAGGAAGCCGGTGTTGTCGGTGTTCTTCGGGTCGAGCGCCCGGCGCACGCCTTCGAGCTGGCCTTCGATGCCGCAGCCGCCGTCGCCGACGAGCGCCATGCACTTGAAGGCGTCGATCGGGCCCTGATCGACCATCTTGCCGGTCCCCGGATCGAGCACCAGATCCTGGGGCACGTTCGAGAGACCATCGACCTTGGAGATGTAGCGGCGACCGTCGGTGGGCACGAAGCGGTCGTTGGGGCACAGCTCGGCGCAGGCGTTGCGCGCTTCGGAGGTGCCGCTGTTGCGCGCGGTGCAGGGCAGGTTCTGGAGCACGCCGTTGTCGCCTTCGAACGTGTCGCAGCTGCCGATGCTGCCGCCCCACGGCTGGCCCGCGCCCACCGTCGAACCGATGTCCGAGGTGGCGATGCCGACGTGGTAGTTGGCCCCGGTGTCATCGATGATCTTGATGAACTTCGGGATGTTCTTGGTGAGCGCCTTCTGCTTGGGCGTCATCGACGGGGAGTTATCGATGAGGAAGAGGATGTCGACGTCCTTCCTCAAGCGGGTATCGACGACCTGATCGCCGATCTGAGCGAGGCAGGAGCGCACTGCTGCCTGCCGCTCTTCGTTGGTTCCCCCGGGAGGGATCGGGCAGGGGCTGCCCACCTGGGGGGACGCGCAGGCGCCGAGCAAGAGGGAAAGCCCCCCAGCGGCTAGCGCGGTATTGAGAGGGAAACGGCTCATCGGAGTCCTCCATCCAAAGCAAGTTCGGGGAACCTACCACAAGCTGTGGGGCGCGACTACTGCGGATATCGCTTACCCACCTTGTCCTCCCTGGGACCCCCACCCCGCCGGACCTTACAGGCAGGCCGAAAATAATTTCGCGATCTCGCGGGGTTGCGCAGACGATCACCAGCGGTAGCCCGCCCATGCCCAAAAAGCCGCCCGCGACCTCGCTTCCCGCCGATCCCCGCCTGCGCCAGCTGCCCAAGGTAGACCGGCTCATGCGGCTGCCCGCCGTCGAGCAGCTGGTCAGCCAGCGGCGGCTGCCGCGCTGGGCCGTGCTCGACGCCGTGCGCCAGGAGATTGCCCGCCTGCGCGATGGCCTGAAGGAGACCGCTGCCGAGCCCGAAGTGGACCTCGGGCGCATCGCCGCGGCAGCTGAAGCGCGGGTGCGCTCGACGCTGCGGCCGGTGATAAATGCCACCGGGGTCGTGCTCCACACAAACCTCGGGCGGGCCCCCCTGCCCGAGGCCGCCTTGCGACGGATCA
>Ga0075163_10007215_pt1 | contig 14721 bp, 10 predicted proteins | sample JI1023141ADNA_FD_71478 | JGI IMG/M metagenome (GOLD analysis project Ga0075163, IMG submission 71478) | Wastewater effluent complex algal communities from Wisconsin, to seasonally profile nutrient transformation and Carbon sequestration -... | ecosystem: Engineered > WWTP > Effluent > Algae...
CGCAGCATCCATCGGATAAAGCGGCAGGCGCAACTCGGGGCCGACGTGACCGGCAAGCGCCATCGCCGTCTTGATCGGAATCGGGTTGGTGGCGAGCTTCAGGAATGCGGAGAGCAATGGGTAGTATTGGCGATGCAGCTTCAGCGCTCCGGCATAATCGTTCTTCAGCGCGAGCTTCACGAGGTCGGAGACCTGCCTTGGGATAATGTTCGAGGCCACGCTGACCACTCCGACCGCACCGACGGACATGAACGGCAGAGTGAGCGAATCGTCTCCGCTGAGAATCTCAAAGTTCTCGGGCAGCACCTGCTTCATCTGGCTGACGCGCTCGGGATTTCCACCAGCTTCCTTGATGGCGCAGACATTCGGGCACGCTGCGTGCAGCTTTGAAACGACGTCGATGCCGATCTCGATGCCGCACCGACCAGGGATGCTGTAGAGCATGATGGGCAGCTTGGTGGCTTGGGCGACTTGCTTGAAATGCTCCAGCAGACCGTCTGGTGTGGGCTTGTTATAATAAGGGGCCACTTGAAGGATCGCCGTCGCACCCGCAGCTTCGGCAGCCTTGGTGAGTTCGACAGCCTCGCGCGTGGAGTTTGAGCCAGTCCCAGCCATCACGACTCCCCTGCCCTTGGCAAACTGAGCCGTGAGCTTGACCACGCGCGTGTGCTCATCGTGATCGAGCGTGGGCGATTCGCCGGTCGTGCCGCAAGGCACCACGCCAGTGACACCGTTGTCGAACTGGAAATTGACGAGCTTTTCAAGGGCAGCCTCGTCGATCTGGCCATTGCGAAAAGGGGTGACGATTGCGGTGTGAGTTCCGGCGAACATGTTGGATTTCAAATTTCAGATTATCGATTTCAAATAGCGACCTCGCCCTCGAAGACAAAATCGGCGGGACCAAAAAGCGTTACATTCGTGTATTCGTGCGGCTGCGTTTCCTCGAAGCCGATGCGCAGCGTGTCGCCGCCCTTCACCTTCACGGAGACTGGCGAGGCTGCACCGGCCAATTCGTGATGAATGAGGCCGCAGGCAACCATGCCGGTGCCGCAGGCGAGCGTCTCGTCCTCGACTCCTCGCTCGTAGGTTCGGATGGCGATGCTGTTGGGGCCGAGCACTTTGACGAAGTTCGCGTTGGTGCCCTTTGGCGCGAAGGCCTCGTGGTAGCGCAGACCCGCTCCGAGCTTCCGCACGTCCACGCCATCGAGGTCATCGACGAATACGACGGCATGGGGCACGCCGGTATTGACCGAGTGGACGACAAGTTGCTGGCCCGGCACATCGAGCGACTGCTTGAGCTTCAGACTGTGAGGCGCGCTCATGTTGATGCGCACCTGATCGCCCTCGAACTCGGCGGAAATCATTCCAGCCAGCGTCTCGAACTTCACACTCTTGAGCGCACCCTCGTGCAGCTTGTTCACGAAGCGACCATAGCAACGCGCTCCATTGCCGCACATCTCGGCCTCGCCGCCGTCAGCGTTGTAGTAGCGCATCTTGAAATCCCCGCCGCCGGTCGCGGGCTCGACGCAGAGCAAACCGTCCGCGCCGACGCCGCGATGACGGTCACACAGGCTGGCGATCTGATCTTTGCTAAGGCTGAGGGAAAGGTCGCGATTGTCCAGCACGACGAAGTCATTGCCGGCACCGTTCATTTTCCAGAAGTGGAGAGTCTTGCTCATGGGTCTAGGAGGCGGGAATTACACAGACTTCACCGCATCGACAAGCGGTTTAACGAACGCGCCGACCTTGTCCGCGACATCGGCCAGCGCGCCGTTTTGCTCGACGAGCTTCACGATCGCACTGCCGACGACCACGCCGTCCGCCATGCCAGCGACAGCGCGAGCTTGATCCGGGTTTGAAATGCCAAAGCCGACGCACACCGGCACGGTGGTCGATGACTTGATGAGAGCGACCTGCTCCGCGATCCCGGTCGCAACAGTCGTCTGCGCTCCCGTCACGCCTTCGCGTGAGACATAATAGACAAAGCCCTCGGCTTGCTCGGCGATCTGCTTGATCCGCTTGGCGGGGGAGGTCGGGGCGATGAGCTGAATGTGGCGCAGCTCCGGCGTCGGCTTCAGCTCGGGATTCTCCGCTGCCTCGTCAGGCGGCAAGTCCAGCACCAGCACACCGTCAGCACCGGCGGCGGCGGCATCGTGATGGAACTTGGCGTAGCCGTATGTGTAAACGGGATTGAGGTAGGTGAAGAGCACGATCGGTATCTGCGATGCCTTGCGGATCTCCACGATCATTTGCAGCACCTTCGGCGTAGAGGCACCGGCACGCAGCGCGCGGTCGGCAGCCATCTGATTCACCACACCATCAGCCAGAGGGTCGGAAAACGGCACGCCCAACTCCACCACGTCCACACCAGCTTTCTCCAGCGCGAGCACGATGCCGACGGTCGCATCGAGCGTCGGATCACCGGCGCAGATGTAGGCGACAAAGGCGCGCTTACCGTCCTTCTTGAGGGCGGCAAAACGGGCGTCGATTCGATTGGGTGTCTCGGGCATGGGGCGGCGTATGTAGCGCGGACTTTCGCGCAATGCAAACGGGCGGCTGCAATGCGGCCGAGGGCGACGGATCGCGGTCGGCTGATGGACTCTTGTGCAATAACCACAGCCACGCGCCGTTCAGCTTTCTCCCATCATGAAAATCACTCTCGCCACACTCTCCGCCTTGCTCGCCGCCGGGCTTTCATTTGCCGCCGATGCAGAAAAACCGTCGCCAATCGGCTACTCCGACACGCCCGTCATTCCGGGATCGAAATGGAAGGTTCACGACATCGACCGTCCGCGTCCAGAAGCGGTGACACCGGGTGAGAAGCTCGGCGCACCGCCATCGGATGCGATCATCATTTTCGACGGCAAGAGCAACGACGCGCTGGTGGCCAAGGACAAGAAGACCGGCGAGGTGATCCCCTGCCCCTGGAAGGTCGAGAATGGCGAGTTGGTCGTGTCAGGCGGCGACTGCTGGACGAAGCAAGAATTCGCAAGCTGCCAGTATCACATCGAGTGGATGAGCGCGCCGGAAACGAAAGGCAACTCGCAGAAGAAAGGCAACGCCGGGACCTTTTTCATGGATCGCTACGAGTGCCAGATGCTCGACTGCGACAACAACCCGACCTATGCAGACGGCATGACCGGTGCCATCTACGGCCAGACTCCGCCGCTGGTGAATGCCGTGCGCAAAGCGGGCGAGTGGCAGGTCTATGACATCATCTTCACCGCGCCGAAACTCGACGGCACCAAGGTCGTGGAGCCCGCCTATCTGACGACCTTTGTGAATGGCGTGTGCGTGCAGAACCACACCCAGATCATGGGGCCCACGAAGCACAAGCAGATCACCAGCTACGAAGGCGAGTTCCCAGCCAAGGCACCGATCCGCATCCAGGATCACAAAAACGAGCCGCCCGTGCGCATCCGCAACATCTGGATCAGGCCGCTCTGATCAGCCGCAGGAGACCACCGGGCCAGAGTCCTCCGCCTTGAGGTCGCGCAGTTTCAAAGCCGCCGAGATCACCATCTCGGCGGCTTCTTTCGTCTCGTCCGGCGTGTTGAAGCGGGAGAAGGAAAACCGCAGCGTGCTCGCAGCGTGAGCCGCATCGAGCCCCATCGCTTCGAGCACATGGGATGGATGCACCGCCGCTGCATGGCAGGCCGAGCCAGCCGAGCAGCAGACGTCCTTCTCATCGAGCAAGATCAGCATTCCAGCCGCATCGACGCCTGGAAAGCAGAGGCTGGATGTGGTGCCGAGGCGCTGCTCCCTGCTTCCATTCACAACGGTGCCAGGAAGCGCCCCAATGATCCGCGCCTCAAAGTCATCGCGCATCGCAGCGATCCGCGATTCAGTTACGTCATCGAGCTGCATCCTCATCAACTCCGCCGCCAATCCTATGCCAGCGATTGAAGCAACGTTCTCCGTTCCACTGCGCCGCCCCATCTCCTGCCCGCCGCCGAGCATGGATGGTCTAAACCTCACGCGCTTGCTGATGAACATCGCGCCCACGCCCTTCGGCGCATGAAACTTGTGACCGCTGAGCGAGAGGTAATCAACCAGCGTCTCCCGCACATCGATGCGCAATTTGCCATACGCCTGCACCGCATCCGTGTGAACCGGGACGCCCGCTTCATGCGCGATGCGGACCACCTCGCTCATCGGCGCGAGCACGCCCGTCTCATTGTTTGCCCACATGATCGAAACAAGTGCCGCATCAGGCTGTGACACCACCTTTTGCAACTCCGCGAGATTGATCACCCCGTCGCTGCCGACAGGAATCCGTGTCACCACCCCGCCATCGCGCTCCCAGCGCGCAGCAGGCTCGATCACGGCAGGATGTTCCGTTGCGCCGATGATCAGGCGATTCCGCTGCGGCCAAAACATCCGCGCTGACTCAATGGCGGCATTGTTCGACTCCGTGCCGCCGCTGGTGAACACGATTTCATCCGGCTCCGCCCGGATCACGAACGCCACACGCTCCCTCGCCACCTCCAGCGCCGATTTCACGGTGCGTGCTGCGCGATACGACGCGGACGGATTCGCATACTGCTCACGCAAGAACGGCAGCATCGCATCGACCACGGCGGGGTCGATTTGCGAGGTGGCGTTTGAGTCCAGATAGATCACGCGGCGACGGTGGATCGTGGATGGTGGGTGGTCAATGGGCCGTGCGTTCCGTCTTGCCCAATGGTCGTGTGCCCGCAATACTCAGCGCGATGAATCCCGGCCCGGACAGCCCTCCCGCAGTTCCTCGTGTTCTCCTCGTCGAGGAGAGCCTGCCTTTCCGCCGGGTCATCCGCGAGGCTCTCACCGCCTTCCGCGACTGCGAGGTCGATGACACACCGAGCGCCGAGCACGCCTTTGAGATGGCGCTGCAAAAGGAGTACGCGCTCTTCATCTTCTCGCTTCCTCTTCCAGGCATCAGCGGTGATTTGCTCGACCGCCTGCTCGCCCGAGCCTATCCGCTGGCGCATCGTGGCAGCCACACCGCGCCGCCGGTGATCTATCTCATGCGCCCGCAGGACAAGCTGAGTTTTCAAAACATCCAACGCGATGCCCGCGTGAAAGGCAGCCTCGAAATGCCCCCGAGGCTCGACCTGCTGATCGCGCTCACAGACAAACTCCTGCCTGCCCGCTCTCATGTTCCTCTCGCCTAACAGTCCCGCCGTCAAAATCTGCGGCATCACACGCGCCGATCAGGCGGCCGAGATCGCACACGCCGGTGCCGATGCGCTGGGCATCAATCTGTGGGAGAAATCGAAGCGCTTCGTCCCCTTTGCGACAGCCGCCGCGTGGTTGCCGGAGCTGCGAGATCACACGTTTCTCGTCGCTGTCGTCGTGAATCCCTCCGACTCACTGCTGGACGAAATCATCGGCACAAATCTCTTCCACGCCATCCAACTGCACGGTGACGAGACACCAGCCGACGTCGCAGCGCTGATGGATCACGGGGTCGAGGTGATCAAGGCGTTGCAAGTCCGCAGCCGCGAGAGCCTCGCCGCCATAGCCGATTTCCCCACGCCGAACATTCTCCTCGACTCCTACAATCCCGGCCTCTACGGCGGCGCGGGCGAGTCATTCCCGTGGGAACTCGCGCTTGAGGCCAAGGAACTCTACCCCGACAAACGCATCATCCTCGCCGGTGGTCTCACGCCCGACAACATTCGCAGCGCGGTGGAGCAGACACACCCCTTCGCCGTCGATGTGGCCAGCGGGGTCGAGTCCGCGCCTGGAATCAAAGACATGAATCTCGTACGGCGGTTCATTGAAGAAGCGCGGCACTTGTGATCGAGACTCGCCGCAAAGACGTGAAATAGCGGCGTGCGGCGGCGCGTCTTATTCGTCCCATGAAGAAAAACACACTACTCACTGCCGTCGTCACACTCAGTCTCAGCCTCGCAGCACATGCTGAGAGCACGCTCACGCTCAAGGGCGTTCACAATTGCTGCGGCAAGTGCGACAAGGGCATCGTCGCCGCCGTCGCCAAGGTCGATGGCGCATCCGCCAAGACCAACAAGGGCGAAGTCACCATCACCGCCAAGAGCGACGCCGATGCGAAGAAGGCTTTTGAATCACTGAAGGCAGCCGGCTACTACGGGACGGGCGCTGGCGATGAAGCACCAGCCTCCGACACGACCAAGGTCACGAGCGCGACCGTCGATGGCGTCCACCTCTGCTGTGGCAAGTGCGTCGATGCCGCCAACAAGGCCGCCATGGCCGCCGCTGGGGTGACCAAGTCATCCGCAGCGAAGGGCGAATCCTCGTTCAAGGTTGAAGGCAACTTCACCAAGGCTGATCTGCTTGCCGCCCTGCACAAGTGCGGTCTCAACGGCGAGATCAAGTAACTCTCAACCGCTTTCAAAAGCACACTCTCACCCACCCTCGTCCGCCAGCCGGGCGGGGGTTCTTTTTGCCACGCAAGAGTCGGCGGCCACCCGAAAGCGGTGTCACAGCCACCGCACTCCAAGACGCTTCCGCGCGATTGCCAGAGCGTCGCAGTCGCGGCAGTGTCTTGGAGCGCAGCGCCACGCCGCTTTCCGTCACAAGTACTCGAGCTGTTCACTCCGCAAGGTCTCGCGGAGTCACTTCCGTATAGGAGAATGCCATTTATAAACCAGAAACCGCCGCCACACCCCTGTATTCCTCTCCATGATGAGCACTCCATATTTTGTCCTCCTGGTCCTTCCCGTTTTCGCAGTAGTCACCAACGCCGCCGACAATCTCCAATCGAAGACGACCTACGCCAAAGCCTACGGCGCGACCAAAGGCGTCGTCACCGTCGATCCCGCCAAGGATCTCCCGCGCTACCCCGCCGTCGAGCCAAAGGACGCCATCGCGACCTGGCAGGTGAAGAAGGGCTTTCACCTCGAACTCGCCGCGCACGAGCCGCAAGTGCGCTCGCCCATCGCGCTGAGCTACGACGAGCGCGGGCGCATGTTCGTCTGTGAGATGATCGACTACTCGGAGATGCGCGAGGTCACGCCGCATCTCGGCCGCGTGTCTGTATTGGAGGACAAGGATGGCGACGGCTACTTCGAGACGAGCAAAGTCTTCGCCGACGATCTCGCATGGCCCACCGGCCTCATTTGCGCCAACGGCGGCGTCTTCGTCATCGCCACACCCGACCTGTGGTTCTTCAAGGACAACGACGGCGATGGGAAGGCTGATGTTCGGGAAAAAGTCTTCACCGGCTTCGGCACCGGCTTGAAGCTGCTCAACGTGCAAGGCCTCGCCAACAGCCCGCAGTGGGGACAGGACAACCGCATCCACATCCTCGCAGGCGGCGGCAATCGCGGACTGATGAAATGCCTCAAGCGCCCCGAACTGCCCGAGATCGAACTCGGCGGCAAGGACTTCTGGTTTGATCCGCGCACGTTCGAGTTCGGCGTGGAAGTCGGCGGCGCACAGTATGGCCAGAGCTTTGACAACTACGGGCGCAAGTTCGGCTGCTCGAACTCCGACCATCTTCAATACTGGGTGTACGACGACAGGTATCTGCGCGGCAATCCCACATTCGAAATGCCCTCTGCACGTCAAAGCATCGCCGCTGATGGCGGTGCGGCGGAAGTCTTCCGCATCAGCCCCGACGAGCCTTGGCGCATCATCCGCACCCGCTGGCGCATCTCCGGTGTGGTGAAAGGCGCGGTTGAAGGCGGTGGTCGTGTCAGCGGCTACTTCACCGGTGCCACCGGCACCACGATCTATCGAGGCGACGCTTATGGCGCGGACTTCCTCAACAACAGCTTCAGCGGCGACGCAGGAGGTCAGCTCGTGCATCGCAAGATCATCCGCCCGAGTGAAGACGGCGTCTCGCTCGTCGGCGAGCGCCCGGCTGACGAACATGGGTTCGAGTTCGCAGCATCAAAAGACACCTGGGTGCGCGTCGTCAACTTTGCCAACGCGCCCGACGGCTGCCTTAACATCATCGACATGTATCGCGAGGTGATCGAGCACCCGTGGAGCATCCCCGACGAGATCAAGAAGCACATCGACCTCAACAACGGCAACAATCGCGGACGCATCTACCGCATCGTCCCCGACAACTTCCCAAACCGTCGCGGCACCAAGGTGAACCTCGCCGACGCGAGCACTGACGAACTCGTGAAGACCCTCGGTCACACGAACGGCTGGCATCGCGATGCCGCACAGCGTTTGCTGTATGAGAGAAACGACAAGGTCGCCGCCGCTCTCGCTGAAGAAGTAATCTCGGGAGACAATCCTCTGGCCAAGCTGCATGCGATTGGCGTTCTCCAAGGTGCAGGCGCGTTGACCGACGGCATCATTACTGCCGCGCTAAGAGACAAAGATGCTCAGGTTAGAGAACGTGGCGTCCTGGCCGCGATGTCGTCTACCACTCTCCTCGATTCCATCGCGAAACTCGCCGCCGATCCGTCGCCGCGAGTGCGGTTCGCCGTTGCCTTGGCCATATCGAGTTCCGCCGACAAGTATACATCCGCGCTGGCATCGCTGACCAAGTTAGACTCCGGCAGCAAGTGGATCAGCGCTGCTGTGCTTGGTGCCGCCAATGGGCAACTCTTCACCGAGTTGCAACCATCGCTAGCAAAGCTGAGTCCGGGCTTTGCCACAGAGCTGATCACCAGCGTCGCAGCGTCCGACAAATCTCCCGCCGTTCAGACCGCGCTGCTAGATTCCGTGGCCAGCGACAATCCAAAGGTCGCCTGGATTCGCGCCCTTGGAGCCGGCTTCAAGCTCGCGGGCACGACCATCGAAAAAGTGGACACGGCAGGCAAGCTCGCGGCGCTTTTCTCCAAGGCCATCGCCACTGCGACTGATCCAGGCAAAACAGAGACCGCACGCCTCGAAGCCATCGCCCTGCTCGGACTCTCGTCTTCCAAGGAAGCGAACTCCGCATTGAAGAACAGCCTCACCAGCGGACAGCCCGACGCGATCCAAGCTGCGGCCATCGCATTGCTCTCCCAGCATGGAACGGCGAAAACAACCGAAGCTCTGCTCAAGAACTGGCCAGGCTACGGCCCAAAGGCGAAGGCAGCCGCGCTCGACGCCTTCCTCGCACGGGATGATCGCGCCATCGCTTTGCTCGAAGCCAACGTGATGAAGCCTGCCGACTTCAGCGCTTCTCAGGTGCAGGCGCTCGTGAATCACAAGGACGCCAAAGTCGCGGCGGTCGCGAAGACCGTGCTCGCGTCGGTCATTCCGCCCTCGCGTGAGGAGATGGTGGCGAAATTCCAACCCGCGCTCAGCACCAAAGGTGATGCCACCCGTGGTGCCGCCCAACACGCCGCCCGCTGCATCGCCTGCCATCGCGCCAACGGCCAAGGCATCCAGGTCGGCCCGGATTTCGTGACCGTGAAGACCAAAGGCCGCGAGGCATTGCTGACCGCGATCCTCGAGCCGCACAAGGAAGTCGCGCCACAGTTCATCGCCTACACCGTCAACACCAAGGACGGCCAGACACTCAGCGGAATCGTGACCAAGGACGACGCTAGCAGCATGACCATCAAGCTCATGGGCGGCATGGAAGTGAACATCCCGCGCTCGAACATCAAGGGCAGCAGCTCGACCGGCCAAAGCCTCATGCCCGAAGGCATCGAAGCCGGACTCGACGTGCAAGGCATGGCCGACTTGCTCGACTTCATCGAATCGGTGAAGTGACGTGCGTCTCTGGACAAAGCCAAATTGATTTCCTCGACACCGCTGTAGTAGCGCGATAAAACCAGGACATGAGCAGATTCTGGATTGCATCGCTGGCGTTGACGATGGCTGGCTTCGGTCAAACGAGGGCTGTGGAACTGCCAGCGATTGTCGGCCACGCCGCCGCGCATCCTGATGGCGAAGCGGCTTACTCGTTTGATGCCAGCGCCTACAAGGGCGATCTCAAGCAACTGCCCATCGGCGTCTTTGACTCCGGCATCGGCGGCCTCACGGTGCTAGAGGCCATCCTCTCGCTCGATGCCTTCAACAACGACACTCTCCAGCCGGGTGGCGACGGAAAGCGTGACTTCGAGGATGAGCGCTTCATCTACTTCGGCGATCAGGCCAACATGCCGTACGGCAACTACCCTAGCTCAGGCAAGGAAGACTATCTGCGCGAACTGATCCTGAAGGATGCCATTTTCCTCCTCGGCAAACGCGCGTGGCCCGCAAACGGTGGCGCACCTCACTTCAACAAGCCACCGGTCAAAGCCATCGTCATTGCCTGCAACACCGCAACTGCCTACGGCCTCGAAGACATTCGCGCGGCGATCAAGGCATGGAACATCCCGGTCATCGTCGTCGGCGTGGTGGAGGCGGGCGCGCGCGGTGTGGCCGAATCGATGATTGGCCGCGACAAAGAAGCCGTCGCCGTGCTCGCCACTGTCGGGACGTGCAATGCAAATGCCTATCCAAAAGCTATCAATCGCTCGGTCGGACTCGCGGGCAAGCAAGTGCCAGCCGTCGTGCAGCAGGGCTGCGTCTCGCTCGCCGGAGCCATTGAGGGCGATCCCGCTTTCCTCCTTCCATTGCAGTCGGCCGCGCAATCAGTGGTCAGTATCGTGCGCAAGGACGTGTCGTCGCTCGTCTCGCGGTATCACGCTGCCGGTGGCGGACCACCGATTGGCCGCGTCGTGCTCGGCTGCACGCACTTCCCGCTCGTGCAGAAGGAGATCGCCATCGCATTTGCGGAACTGCGCGGGAGTTCGCCCACCAATCGCGATCTCATCGCGGAAACAATCGAGTTCGTGAATCCGGCTGAACTCACCGCAAAGGAACTTTTTCGCAGCCTCGCCAGCGCGCGACTTCGATTGAAAGCCGCTGAGCTGTCGAAGCTTCGCCACGACGAATTCTTCATCTCCATACCCAACCCCATGTGTCCCGACGTGAAGCTCGCGGAGAACGGTGCGCTCGATGCCACCTACAAATATGGCCGCGCGATTGGCCGCTTCGATGTCGAGGACACCAAGAACGTGCCGATGGAGAAGTCCACTCTGCCCAAGGCCAGTGTGAGCCTGATTCAGCAAAAACTCCCTGAAGTGGCCAGTCGCCTGAAGTGAAGCGCGGACATTTCCAATGACATCCCGCCGCGGATGGTGTTTCGGTGGCGTGGCATTTCATGAAGTTCATTCACTCCGCAGACTGGCAATTGGGCGCGCGTTTCTCGCAGTTCGGCGAGAAGGGCGCTGTGCTGCGCGAGGCGCGACTGACGACGCTGCAACGGACTTTGGATCACGCGCGCGATCAATCAGTCGATGCCTTTCTCATCGCGGGCGATTTGTTTGAAGACAATCAGGTTGGCGATGATCTCGTGCGGCGGGTCGTCGAACTCTTCAGCAGCCATTCGTCGCTGCCGATTTTTCTTTTGCCTGGCAATCACGATCCCTTCACCGGCCCGGACTGCGTGTGGCAGCGGGCTGCGTTTGCGAGAGCGGGCGCCAATGTGCGGGTGCTGCGCGAGGCGGAAGTCGTGGATCTCGGCGGCGCGTTTCTCGTGGCTTCGCCCCTGCATCAAAAAAAGAGCACCATCGATCCGAGTCTAAAACTGGCCGGGCTGGCAAAGGATCTGCCGCGAGATGCGATCAAGATCGGCATGACGCACGGCGCGCTGGCCATCGAGGGCAAGCATCAGCCGAACGACTTCCCCATCGCGCTGAATGCGGCGAGCCGTGCAGGGCTGGATTATCTCGCCATCGGGCACTGGCATGGATGGCTGGCTGATCTCGATGATGGCCGCATCGTCATGCCCGGCACACCGGAGCCGGAGGCGTTTCATCACGAGCAGTGCGGCCTGGTCGCGGCGGTGGAAATCGTGGCGCACGGCTCCGCGCCGCGTGTTTCAGCGTTACCGGTGGCCACGCTGAAGTGGCGCGAGTTCGCGCTCGATCTCCTAACACCAGATGCCTCACGTGCGGCTGTACAGCAGCAGATCGGCGAGCTGACTCCGGCCAGTTCCGTCGTGCGTGTGCGGCTGACCGGCTCTTCATCGCCCGCAGTGATCGCGCAGACGCGCTCTTGGCTGGAAGGCTCCTTGCAACCGTTCCTTGCCAGTCAGATCGCCGATGGGTCGACCATCGCGCTCTCGGAGATGGAACTGCGCGATCTGGAAGGACGGCATCCCATTCTCACGCAGGTGCTCGCGGACATCGAGCAATTGGAGACGCTGGCCACAGGTCGGAGTGCGGGCGCGCATCCGAACGGCGCATCTCCGCTGTCACTGACCGACGCACGTGCGATTCTCGACAAGGCAAAGATCGACATCGCGGAACTCACGCCGGAGCATTTTTCACTCACCCGCCAGGTTTTGCTTCAGGTGCTTCAGGAGGCAGCGTCATGATTCTCCACGGCATCGAGATCACGCACACCGGCGGTTTTCGCGATCCCATCCGGGTCGGGCCGTTCGAACGCGGACTCAACGTGCTGGCTGCTGCCAACGAGTCCGGAAAATCGACGCTGATCCGTGCCGCCGTGCGCGCTCTCTTTGACAAGCACACATCCAAGGACAGCGACATCAAGAGTCTCCGCCCGGTTGGTTCCGAGCTGGCCCCGAAGGTGGCGGTCGATTTCGAAACGAGCACCGGGCGGTATCGCATCGAGAAAACATTTCTCAATGCGCCACGCAGCACCTTGAAACAAATGCGCGAGGGCGAGTGGCAGCTCATTGCCGAGGCAGACGCAGCCGACCAGCGGGTGCAAAAAATCCTCAATGCCACACTGCCCAGTCGTGGTGCCAGCAAGCCCGAGCACTGGGGGTTGCTCGGTTTTCTCTGGGCGCGCCAGGGCGAGCGTGCCGAGTGGCCCGACCTCGCCGCCGACGAATCGAGCCAGCGCATTCGCAATCATCTCGTGCGGGTCGAGATCGATCCCGTGATCGAGCGCATCCGCGCCGCACTCACCACAGCCGCCGACGCCATCCTCACCGACACAGGCAAGCCAAAAGCCAAAGGCCCGCTGGAAACGGCCGAGACTGATCTCGCGCGCATCGACGCCGAGATCGCGAGCGTCAGCCAGTTGCGCGCGCAGTTGGAGGAGCAGCACACGCGCTTTGATCAGCTCAACGCCGAGGTCGCCGTGCTGGAATCCGAACACACGGAGAGTGACCGCCGGTCTCAAGAGCTGCTGGAGGAGGCAAAGTCTGCGTCGCTTCTCCAGATCGAACTTGAGAAGCTCACCGCCGATCATCAGCAGGCCAGCGAGCGCCTCCAGAGCATCACGCGCGATGCCGGGTCACTTTTGAAATGGCAGCAAGACCTCGCCGTAGTTGCAGATGCCATTGAGCAGATCGCCAAGACAACGCTGAATGCTGAAGCGAGCATTCTGCAAACACGCGGCGCACTTGCTCAGAAAGAGAAGCAACTGAGCGAGATCGAAGCACGCCTCGCAGCGCTTCGGCAATCGCACTCACGGACCGGCAGCTTGTTGCGATTGCGGCAGACCGGAACGGAATCCGAGCGGCTGCAAAAGCAATCCGAGCGCGTAAGCAAGGCGTCGGCTGAGCTTGCCGATCTCGAACAGAAGCGCGCACAATTGCCAAACGTCACTCCGGCCGCTCTGCGAAAACTGGAGGAGACCGACAGCCGCATCCGCGATCTCCGCGCCCAAGCGCGCGTCTCAGGGCTGTCCATAACGCTCACTCCGGACAAGGATGCTGACATCGCCTGGAAGCAGGCCAGCGGGGAGAAGACCGAGAAACTCACGGGCAAGGAAGAACGAGTGCTGCAAGCTGACCAGCAGATGGATCTGCTTCTTAACGGTTGGGGAAAAGTCACGGTGAAATCCGGTGCCAAAGAATTGCGCGAGCTCTCGAAGGAACTGGAGCAGTGCCAGCACAAACTTGATCAAGCACTGCTCGACGCCCAGTCGTCCTCGATCGAAACGGCGCGCGAGTCTCTCGCCGCCCGGCAGGATCTCGACACTCGCATCAAGGTCGGACAGTCGGCGCTGCGTGATCTGCTCGGCGAGCAGACGAGCGCGGCTGATCTGGCAAAGCACCTGGCCGAATCGCAACGCCAGACCGAGGCGCTGACAGTGCAACTGCAACCCACGGCAGACGAGCAGCAGTCGCCATCGGTCGAGATCGAAGCCCAGCAAGCCAAGCTTGCGGCATCCATCGCCACAGCGGAAAAGGAAACGAAACTCCTGTCAGCCGAGATCGAGCTTGCCCGCCGCGATGAGCGCACGGCGCTTGATGCAGCCCAATCAGCCCGGCAAAAACACACGACTCTGCAGATTCAGCACAAGACGCTGGAAACCAAAGTGGAAGAGCTGCTCGCGCGTTGCGATGGCCGGTTGGATGAAGCCCATGCCGCTGCCCAACGTGATTTTGTCCAAGCCGAGGCCCGCCTCAAAGTGGCGCAATCGCAGATGCCACCGGATTTCGCGCAACTGCCCGACCGCAGCAGGCGCGCCGCGCGTGCGCTTCAGGAGGTAGCGGATCAGTTGCAGCACAAACGCACCGAGCGCGACTCCATACGCGGCGCACTCACCACACTCGGCGGTCAGGGACTTTACTCGCGCGAGACCGATCTGATCGAGCGCCGCGAGGATGTGCTCCGCCGCCGCGACTCGGCCAAAGCACGCGGCTGGGCGTCGCGCATCGCTCGTGACTTGATCGAGTTCAGAAAGCAGGCCGCCACGCGCGCGGTGCTCACGCCATTGGAAGACCGTCTGTCCGGTGTCTTCGCGCGGATGACCGCCGACACCACACGCCGTGTTTTTCTCGATGAAGATCTCCAGATCACCGGCATCGGCCGCACGCGCGAAGAATGTCAT
>Ga0075163_10007217_pt1 | contig 14716 bp, 12 predicted proteins | sample JI1023141ADNA_FD_71478 | JGI IMG/M metagenome (GOLD analysis project Ga0075163, IMG submission 71478) | Wastewater effluent complex algal communities from Wisconsin, to seasonally profile nutrient transformation and Carbon sequestration -... | ecosystem: Engineered > WWTP > Effluent > Algae...
AATCAGATATTCTGATAGTGAACCAAAGAAATCGGTAATCTCCTGTATCGTATTTTTTATGTGCGACTGATCCAATGATGTGAATGCACTAAATGACTTTCTATCTTTCCAGGGATAGTCTGTTCGCTGAAAATTTAATGCGTAATGAGCATATCCATTCAATTTTCTTAGAAAGGCAGGGATCGTATCAAAACGAAAGTGCTGAAACTCCTGCTTAAGATTGATGGCTTCTTTTGATGGATCAGACTGCAAGTAAAGTTCTTTGATGGTTGTACCGCACTCGGATTCGTCAAAGAGCGCTCGTTTAAAGTTCTCGAGTTCTTCAGTGATCTGGTCAATACGATGACTGAGTTGCAAAAACTTTCGTTCAAGTTGAATTGCGTCCAAACTTATGTTTCTTGATTTGTACTCATCAACGCGTTCAATTTGTCGGGCTATTTTTTCAAATATTTCTTTCCGGTCATTTTTAAAATCATGCACCAGGGCCAGGTAATCACTTAGTTGGTGCGCTTTCATCCGTGCAAAGACTACATCCAACGCAGCCCTTTTCTGACAGACAACTAATATCCGTTTGCCGGAAGCCATAGCATCGCCAATCAGATTGCAAATGAGTTGCGACTTACCGGTTCCAGGAGGACCCTGCACAACCATCGAATGCCCAAGCTTGGCTGCCTTGATTGCGTTTTCTTGCCAGATGTCTTGTGGAAATACGGAATAGACTTTTTCTTCTTTTATCTCATGCAGATAATTATTGTTATTGACTTTGAGTTGTTCGGCTGATCGTTCCTGAAAGAACTCTTCCAGATCATGAATGGTTTCTCCTTCCAGTAAGTGCACATAGTCAGGCACCAGGTAAGAACCAGCCTGGGGGAAGATTCCCAGTACCGCCTTAGGAAATAGCTTCAATTCACCATTCTTCAATCCTTCTTCAAATTCCTCCTTCTTAACATTAACGAATGTTGTAAGCTCATCGCGATAGTTATCCGGATTGAAATGGATCTCCAACTTGTTTTTCTCTAAAAGTTGATAGAGGGCAGTTTTAAAAGCGGTGCTTTCTCGATCAATTTCCTCAAACGTCTCTTCGAGCAATGCGTCACTAACTTTTACTTTGTTGTAAAAGGAATACGCCAGGAGAAAGGATTTATTAAAGGAGATGCCGGCTTCTTCGCGCGGTTCAATTGTCCATTGATTGTTATTAATTAGTAGCGAAACCGGAAAGAAAAGAAGTGGGCAGCGCACCAGGGTGCCATCCATAAATTTTCCTTGCACGATTGGCCAGCCAACATGCAGATCTTTGGAACCTCGCTCTTCAAAAATAAACTGATCAATACGCTGTAGCTTCTTTAACTTTTTACTTAACTCGTTGGCGGATTCCATGCGGGTATCCAAAACCGGGCAAATCATTTTCTGCTTTTCAGCAATTAATGCTTTTATAATTGAGAAGGCATTTTCTCCATTTAGCTGACTCAGTTCCTGAATATCAATGAATTGATCGGCTGTAAGACGAGGTAAAAACAAAGAACGATTATTACCCGACAGATTGGTTAACCGCCTCAGGTAAGTGGTAAGTAGTTTTTTGGTCTGGTCCGGACTGGCCACGTTAAGGATTTAAAGTAAGGTAAGGTTTTATTTTGTTATAGAACGTTTCATCTATCAATGCAATTTTCTTAAGGTCTTCAACTGAATTAAAATTGCCGTGTTGAAAGCGATAGGTGGTAATGGCCTTCGCCAAAGAGTATTTAATATAGGGGTGAGTGGATAATTCTTTTTCAGTGGCTGAATTGATATTGATTTTTTTGGGTTGATAATCTGTAGTGATATATGCCTTTCGATTAAGTTCATTGATTACGGCCGTATCCAATCCATAAACTTCACTCAACTGATTCATAGATATGAATCCGCCTAATTGATTCTTGTATTTAATAATTCGCTGCGATAATTTACTTCCTATTCCATAAATGCTTATCAGTTGGGTTGTATCAGCCTGATTTATATCAAATTTCTCCTTTGGTAAGCTTACGGCCGTTTCATTTATCGCAGGTAATGCGGATTTTTTAGTTTCTCGTTCTTCCGGCAGATTAATAAAAGCAAACACACGTTTATAAAGCCCCGAATCCATACCATAGATTTTTAGTAGATCTGATTTAATCAGGAACCGGCCTTTTTTAGTGCGGTAATTGTCGATGCGGCTTGCCAGTTGATTTGAAAATCCAAGACGGATGAAATCTTCTTTTGTAGATGTGTTGGGATTGAATGTGAAAAGTGCATGATCGGCCACTTTTAAGATGCTGTCCTTTTTCTCTTCCCATGTCCAGCGCGCTAACAAGCTATCCAATTCTTTCGATTCCTTAGAAAAGTCTTGTTTTTGACTGGCCTTCCAAAGATGATAGGTAGGCATAATAAATACACTCAATAGCAGTAATGGAAGAAGTATTATAAAGCCCTGTGTTTCTCTTCGCGAGAGACCAAAAAAAGCCCTTACCCAAGCCTTTAAGCGATTCATCTTTAGAAATTTAATAAAAAAATTACGGTCAGCGGAAGGTTGATTGTATCGATTTTGCTATTTCATTTTGAATAGCATTCAGTGTGACTGCAAATTTTTGATTTACTTCCAATTCAATTCCTGTATAAGTCTCCTCTGAATAGAACTTTCTTAACCAGGTTGTTATTCCATCATCAGTGCCTTTGTAAGGCTCATTGTATTTTGTACTTAATAGAGGCAACTGTTTTTCCAGCTCTTGTTTAAGTCGATGACTATAATTTGACTCAGAATTTCGTTGCGGGTCAAATAAAATTCCGATATCCACAGATCGCTCTAACCCATTCCACATCGGTGTAAATGAATGAATAGACAGGTGGAGGACAGGTTTTTTAGCTTCTTCAATCAAGGTTTGAAGTTTACTACGATATGGCAAATAATGCTCTCTAATCAGTTTCTCTTTTTCACTATCTGGTAGTATTAAACTAAATGAAGAAAATAACTCGGTACTAGTAGATGATCGGTTGGCTTCGACCAGTAGTCGGGTGATATGACATCCTACCACTGGAGCACTTAACTTCACGGAAAGGAATTCAGCTAACTTCCAGGCTCCTAAATCCCAACCTCTATGAGTTTCCAGTACCTCAGGTTCGGCATTAAATAGGTAACGGATTCTTTCAGGCACCGCATTGCCCGCATGTTCGCAGCTCAGAATGATGGAATGAAACATCAATTAAGGAATGAATAGTTTATTTTCTGCCAGACAAGAACTCAGCTTCTTGTACACAGATTCAATTTTTTCTGGTGCGGACGTGGATCCTAATTCCCGTAGAATGCGCTCCGATAAACACCCCTGTTCAAGTATCGTGTTAATGATTGTCCGATTTGCTTTTTGATAGGCGCTTGTGCCTGGAATATTTTTGAGAATGCTTTTCCAGACTTCCTTCACGGAGACTGGTGAATCCATACCAAACGCAGAAAGAAATGATTTATCTTCCACAAGAGTAGATAAACCGGTAATGGTTGTTTTATCAAAAAGCTGAGCTAGCATGTGCGTATCCATTTTCATTTGGTCATCTAATGAAATTAGTTTTTCAGATACGAGGAGTTGAAGTGTTTCAACTACGAGGTTCACAATGGCCAGATCGGCAGCCGGGCATTCCTGAATATCCATGACCCGGATTTCAATTGAACCCCTGTCGAATCGGGCTATAGCCCCCCGTGAGTTTACCCAGACAGGATCAAGAATATTTTCGATGTCGTGGATGGCAATTTCTTTGGCAATGGGTTGATAGATCGTTTTGTGATATTCATCACGGGTATAAACTTCTTCAGGAATAATTTTACCTGTAATAACAGGTATTTTGGATTGATTCGTTTTGTAAAATCGCAATCGGGTATCCAGCATTCCGGAAGTTTTACCATCGAGGATAGGTGAGCTTGCACATAGACCCGGAAGCAATGGGAGTATCAATCGAATGGCTGCATGAAGCTTTGCAAACTCAGCATCCCCGTTAAACGGTAAATTCAGGTGAGTACTTTGAAGATTTGACCAACCATGCCCTTTGGAATTAAAAATTTTATCGTACAAGGCATACACTTCATTATTGTCATGTGGCCAAAGTTGAGAATCGGCATATGGATCCATAAACGGATGTGCAGCCGTAGGCAGCAACATGGCGTTCCATTCATTCAGAATTGAATTTATCTGGGTGATATTTCTGACAAATGCTTTTTCTAACATAGCCAAATCAGCTTCTGGCCGGGTAGATTTTATTTCTATAACATGCAGAACCAATTCATTCGACCACGTGATGATTCCGTTTTCGAAATCACTGCCAATACTACCTAACTCATGTTTTAAAAGATCATCGGCAATGGGCTTTACCTGTAAGGTTTCTTTATCGACAATCATGTATTCAAACTCAATGCCGAAGCCTTCAAACAGATGGTAAGGTGATGAACTCATTTTTCGGATTTGATTTTGTTTAAAAAGACTTCCATTATAATTTCATAAAGCCGGTCTTTCAGAATTTTATCTTCAATGCCGGCATCTATGTTCGGATTGTCATTGATTTCGATCACGTAAAATTTTCCATCCACTTCTTTCATATCCACACCATACAGTCCCTTGCCAATCAGGGAGGTGGCTTTTAAAGCTACTTTCAATAAGCCCGAAGGCGCCTGATCAATTGGAATGCTTTCCACGTCACCATCCCGCGACTGTTCTTTGGCGTTCCAGTTTACAATTTGCCAGTGCTTGGTGGCCATAAAATATTTGCACACATAGATAACTTGTCCGTCAATGATGCCGACCCGCCAATCGAAGTGGGTAGGTAAAAATTCCTGTGCAATCAGCAGATCTGATTTTTCAAACATGCTTTCGCGGATTTTTTTGAATTCCTCCAGTGTTTCAATTTTAAATACTCCTTTTGAAAATGCTCCATCAGGTTGTTTTAAAATAAATGGGAACGCCATTTTTGTTTCAAGCTTATCGCAATTCTCTTCTGTTATTACAAATGATTTGGGTGTTAGTATTTTGTTTGAATTCAAAAGTTCGTGCAGGTATACTTTATTCGTGCACTTTAAAATAGAATCAGGGTCATCAATCACGACTAAGCCCAACGACTCAGCTTTTTTTGCGAAACGAAACGTGTGATGATTGACATTGGTGGTTTCACGGATAAAGAGTGCATCGTATTGAATGATCTGATCAAAATCATTTTTCGTGATGAACTCTGTGTTAAACCCGGCTTCAATGGCAGCCCGATAAAATCGCTTTAATGCCCGATCATCGGAAGGTGGATTTTTGTCATCCGGATTGATGAGAATGGCCAGGTCATACTTCTTTTTATCTGGACGAAAATCACGTTTGCGCAACAGGTAACGTTCAAGTGCTTCCACCAGTAGCGGCTTATCAACTTCAGGAACTTCGCTTAAACTGATGGGCCGTATACTTTGCAACACCCACTTATTCTTTTTTGAGAAGATGGCGCGTAGGGAGGGGGCTTGCACCATTTGAAAGAGCTGTAATGCCAGTCGGTCGAGATGGTCAGATTGGGTTGATCCAAAATAGATGTTGAACTCCACCCGATCGTAAGGTTCATTCTTAAATGTATTTTGAATGAGTGCATCAAAGTCGAGAGAATCATCACGCAGAATGGAAGGGAAGCGCAAATCCTGTATGGTGGAAACTTCGGGGAGCACTTTATGTCCACGGGCTTCAGCCAGGAGGGATACATAATATCCTTCGCTTTGATACTGATACGACTTGCACAGATTAAGAACCTTGAGATTTTTTGTTTCCTGGAAAGCAGGATCAGTAATATACCGATCCGGTGAAATTACTTCAACATCCTGCAGACTGAATTTCCAGTGTTCTGGCTTTTCAACAACAATCAGTTTTGGCATGGTTTACTCCTTGGGTTCAATAATTAGAAGATTGGCATCGTAGGTAACAATGCCCAGCATGATGCTATTGATCAGGCGATCGAAGTTAACACTGTAATATTGGCTCTGAAGCGGATTCGGATTCATAGGATCGGCCAGGTAAACGGTTTGCGTTGCTTCATCATATCCATTGATAATTACAAAGTGTCCTACAGGTTCGCCTTTTATACTATCAAATTTATTATTTGATGAAATTTCCCTCGAAGTGCCATACAAATAGGTTGCACTTAATCCGGTCAGGATGGGTTTCGATTTTTTTAGATAGCTTTTAATGAGTTCGGCATTCAATTCTCTCAGGTATACTTTCCCGCCAGCTTCCAGAAATTTTATATATGCCCGTGAAGCTACCAGTAGCTTTTTCTTTTTGAACTTATATCGCATTTGGCGTTTCAGGTAAGTAATCATTTTTTTGGTTGACAACTTAAACCACGAAGGATCAAATACATTTAGGTTATATGTGTAAAGATGTGCCTGATAGCCTCGCTGAAGGGCATGATTTCCTAGCATAACCGCAAGTGTGCCGCCACTCTTCAGGCTTTTTACTTGTTGAATAACCTCTTTAAGCCCGATGTCATCCTGGTAGTATTGGTACATGGCATGCAGGCAGGTTGGGCCACATGTTACTTCATCGGGTTGAGCCTTAATATCGAAATTGAGAAAGAGAGCCTGGCGGTGTGACATTTATAATAGCTTGGAAATAAAAAGATCAAAGACTTCAACGAGAATCAGGATAATAATGATCCACTCCAGCGTATTACTTTCACGCTGATGGGTGATTTCACGAAACACGCTAAGATTGTCCTCAATGATTCGGAGGGTATATTCAATTTCACTGAATCGAACCCGCAGATCAAAATGTTTCATTAGCCCTTTGTGCAGCCGATCCAGATATTCATCATCCCACACTTGTTCCGGAGCATCAAAAATATAAATGTTATCAGCAATATCGTTTTGCGTGTTGAGCGCTTTGCCAATGAACTTGAGCATGTTCCTTCGGTTGATACTGAGTTTGCCAGTATTCTCCAAATCGTTGGTAAAACCCCGGATTTCTGTGAGCAGGTTTTCGGTTACCTGATGGTATCGATCCAACGCTACTGATTGGGCGATATTGAACATGCCTATTCGGACAACTTTTGCATCAAACCGGTCGACAACAACCTGATTAAATTCAAACTTCATCTCCCCCTCTTCAACACTGATTTCATGATCATCGCGCAACCAGGCAGGAACCGGACTTTTCAGGAAGGAGTTAATTGTTTTTATGGTCAGTTTAATCTCTTCATCGCTATGACCTGAAAAAACAACTACCCCATAATTAAAATAGTACTGGTACTTGTCTCCACCAAAACTGTAGAAAAGTTCGGAAGAAGTGTCGGCAAGTGGTTTTAAATCCAGAAAGGTTTTAATGCCCTTCAGATCCAATTGATTGGCTACCAACAGGGCCGAAAGTTTTACCCGTTTACTCATACCATTTATATCAAATTTAAACTTAATATCATCTATAGAAAATTTTGGAATGGCTGAAAATCCTAATATTGCATCGTTATAAATAAGATCTATGAGAAAGCTGGTTTTAGTATTAATTGGACTCCTGGTTTTGACTGAAGGTTTTGGCTGGGGAGCAACGGGCCATAGGGCTACAGGGCTTGTTGCTGAGCGGTATTTAACCAATAAAGCCAAAAAACGTATTCAGCAAATTCTGGGTGGTGAATCTCTGGCCATGGTTAGCACCTGGATGGATGAAATACGCTCAGATTCCACGTATAACTATACAACTGATTGGCATTGGACAACCATACCTGATGGAGGCAAGTATGAAGATGTGGAGAATAATCTGGATGGAAAGGTGGTTATGATGATTGAGAAAATGACCAAAGACTTAAAAGCAGGTAAACTTTCTGCTAAACAGGAGCAAGAGTATTTGAAGATGCTTATCCATATGGTGGGAGATATTCACCAGCCTTTGCATGTTGGCAAGCCAGGCGATCGCGGTGGCAACGAAGTAAAAGTGAAATGGGCGGGCGGAGACTCAAACCTTCATCGCGTGTGGGATAGCGAAATGATTGATGATACGAAACTTAGTTATACAGAATTGGCGCAAGCGGTAGGTAAGCCCAATACTGTTACTATTAAAAAATGGCAACAAACTTCTGTACGCGATTGGGCAAAAGAATCGATGGCGCTTCGTCCCCAGGTTTATGATATTGGGAAGGGTAGTTTAGGGTATCGCTATTCGTATGTAAATATACCTTCGGTGCGCGAAAGAATTTTGCAGGCTGGTATCCGTATCGCTGGTTTATTGAATCAGATCTATGGATAATTCATTGAATGCATTTTTTCCACCACCACTGAAAAACAATTATCGCCCAGATGCGGGCATGTACATCCTGTGGGTTGGATGACATCAATTGAAGTTTCAGTTTTTCTATTTCTGAATATTCGAAAATACCTTGTGCGCGAATGAATTTCTCCGCGAGCAGATCATCCATAATCAGCGATTTCAATTCTTTGCGAAACCATTTCAATAAAGGAACTTCAAAGCCTTTTTTTGGTCGGTTGTATAGTTCAGCTGGCAATACATCCCGAAAGGCATCTTGTAAAATTTTCTTTCGGATAGAGCGGGTAACTTTATAATCATCGGGCAGACTGAAAATAAAATTAACAAGCCGGTAATCTAAGAAAGGCACCCGCACTTCCAGTCCATGAGCCATGCTCATGAGGTCAACTTTCGTTAACATGTCGTTGGGTAGTACGAAACTCATATCGGTCATCAGAATATCGCGGATGGATTCCTTGGCAGGGATCAATTGCAGCAGATTTTTCTTTCTTATTTCATATTCCTGCTTCTGAAATTTTTGTTTTGATCCTTCTGAAAGCAGGTTAAGTACCTGGTCTTCTTTTGCAAAGCCAGCCCATTGCCAATACCGTTCTTTACTTTCCAGTTTCATTCCTTCGGCAAACCGATTGAGTTGTCGGAATCTGTTATTAAAGAAGCTGTTTCTGGATTGAGGTAATGATTTCCAAACCGGGGCCAAAGAACTGATCAGATTTTCTTGCCAGCCCTTATTTATAATCCTATAAAAGGCCGCATGTTTATTATAGCCGCCTAACAACTCATCGGCACCATCTCCCGAAAGGGCAACTGTTGCATGCTTTCTGGTTTCTTTGCTTAAAATGAATACGTTGATAGCGGATGAATCTGCAAAGGGTTCATCGATATAATCGAGCACTGAATTCACATGATCCAGTAGGTCATCATTTGTTAGTGAGAAAACTGTATGCTCTGTTTTAAAATGTTTGGCTACCCGATTTGCATAGAGTGTTTCGTCAAAAAACTTTTCATCTTTAAAGCCAATCGAAAAGGTATGCAGATCGGGTTTATGTTTAACGGCAAGCGCTGTAATAACCGATGAGTCAACACCTCCGCTAAGAAATGCACCCAACGGCACATCAGAAATCAACCTGCGTTGAACGGAATCCTCCAGCAATTCTTTGAGTCTATCTTTAGCTTTATCATAAGGAAGAGGCAATCTATTATCTTCTTGATCGGGTATAGTATAATAGCAGTGTGTTTCAATTTTTTTGCGAACTACTTTCAGGTAATGCCCGGGAAGGAGTTTTTTAACATGGGCAAAAATAGTTGATGGCGCAGGAATGTAATTAAGTTGCAGATAGGTGAATAGTGATTGAAAGTCTATCTCTTTATCAATTCCATATTCGATCAAGGCCTTCATCTCAGAGCCAAAGAGAAACTTATCCTCATCGAACAGATAAAGCAAGGGCTTGATCCCGTACCTATCTCGCGCTAAAAAGAATGTCTGCTCCTGGCGATCATAAATGCAGAAGGAGAAAAAACCATTTAACTTGTTCAGGCACTGCTCCTTTTCTCTAATGTAAAGGGCTAGCAGAACTTCCGTGTCGGAAGCTGAGAAGAAGGAAACACCATCAGCCTCGAGCTCTTTTCTAAGTTCGCGATAATTGAAGATCTCGCCATTGAAAACAATGCAGTAGCGCTTGCTGGCATCCCACATGGGTTGATGGGCAATGGAGCTTGTATCAATGATAGAAAGTCTGCGATGCCCGAGGCCGACAAACTCGTCTATATAAACATCCTGGAAATCCGGACCTCGTTTGTGCAGCGCCATAGTTGCGGCTGTCACATGAATCATGTTAAACTTGCCTACCAGGTTAAAAGCAAATACTCCAGTAATACCGCACATTCTTTGCTAGTTGGCAGTAAGCAGAATGCAGTTGGCAGGTTTTATACGACTGCCTACTGGTGACTGCCCACTGCCTACCTATTAATTTTAAAGTGTCTTGATTTTTATATTCCGAAACCAGGCTTCGCTACCATGGTCTTGTAATACAATATGTCCTTTGGTGGCAACACCGTAGCCTGGTGCATCTTTCCATTTGCTTGCTTTTTTCAGTGCAAGCCATTCTGGTGAATTCAACTCATATTCAACTACCTTATCACCATTCAGCCAATGCTCTACATGATTTTTGTTTACAACCAATTTTGAGGAGTTCCATTCTCCGGCTGGTTTTATTTTTGTTTTCCCGGCAGTATGCATACCATAATTTGATCCGGTCAGGTGATCGGGTGTTTCATTTGGAAATCCCGGATCATCCATCAGTTGAAATTCCGGTCCTGAGTAATAGGGTTGTTCAAACTCCTCTGTTACCCGAAACATAAGTCCTGAATTACCTTGTACAGCAATTTTCCAATCGAAAGCCAATTCAAAGTTTTCAAACTCTGCGGTTGTCATAAGATCAGAGCGTTCATTGCCATCCCCTGTGGTTTCATTTAATGCTTTGCAGTGCAGCACGCCATCCACGACTTCCCAGGTGTTATTTTTCCGGGCTTTAAAAATCTGCCAGCCATTGGCGGTTTGTCCATCAAACAAAAGTTGCCACCCCCCTGCTTTCTGAGCTTCAGTTAGTTGATTTTCCTTATTGCTTTCAGGGATAATTACTTCGGGTTTTTCTTCTGATTTCTTTGGGCTACAGCCGATCAGGGAGGCTATAAATGCAGTGACAAATAATGATATGAGTACCTTTTTCATGGTTTTTTGATATTATTGACTGGTTACTTATTAGATTTTATTAGAAATTAACGCAAAAGTTAAACATATGAAACTTAAAATCTACTGGATTACACTCTCAATTTTAACACTGGCGGGATTCAGTGCCCAGGCCCAGATTCATCTTGGTGCCACTACAGCCTATAATGCAACCTTTGTGTTAGACAAGGGTTTGAGTGAGGACCCACGATATAGCTCTACGTATACCTACAATTGGGCACCGGTTGGTTTTAGTTTCGGTGCCGACTTTGGTAATAAGTTCGGACTACAATTAGAGGCCATTAAATCGACACAAGGTCAAATCTATGATGTAATAAATACTGCAAAGCAGATTGCAGGTACAAGAAAAATAGATGTTGAATATCTCAATATCCCGCTCATGATGAAGTTTATGGGTGGTGGATCAGGCAAAGCGCGTGGTAACTTTAATTTTGGACCTCAATTGGGGATTCTCACAAAAGGAATTGAGACTTTACAAACCGACAAGGGTAATTATGAAATTCCAGAAGGAATAGATTTTGCTACTATAAAGGAAGATTATCCTTCGGCTGTGGACAATGGCAATGGTACCTACAATCTTCCCAATGATGTTCCAACAACCGCGTTGCTCCAAAAGCAACTTGATGATTTTAAGAATACTGAATTTCAGTTAGCAGTTGCATTTGGATTAGACATTGATTTATCCAAGCACCTTTTCTTATCCACCCAGGTAAGAGCCAATTATAGCTTTACGGATATGAGAAATCAAGACATAATTGATTTGTTAAAGAGCGGGGATGTTTCTGAAATATTTGGCGGCCGCGCTAATTTCCTGGTGGGTGTCCAGGTTGGCTTGCATTACTATTTCGGAACCCTCAGATCATTTAAGTAGAGAATCCTTTTTATAACTGATTTTTTGAGCCACAGATTCGCATTAGTTTGAATCTGTGGCTTTTATTTTTTTAGAATATTTTTCCCGGATTCAGAATCCCATTGGGGTCAAATACTTTCTTAATTCCTCGCATCAGGTTGAGATTTACTTCGCTCATAGCAATGGGCATGTAAGGTCGCTTGGCAATTCCAATGCCGTGCTCTCCTGAAAGTGTTCCTCCCAAACTCACAGTAAGTCTAAAGATTTCGCCAATTCCTTCCGGTATTTTTGTTTCCCAATCGGCTTCGCTGATATTTTCCTTTAAGATGTTCACATGCAGATTGCCATCGCCTAAGTGCCCAAAACAAACTGTGTTAAATCCATATTGTTTGCCAATTTCCTTTATGCCTTTAATCAGCTTGGGCAGATTGTTGCGCGGAACCACTACATCATCTGATTTAGTAAGTGTATACCAATTAACAGCAGGCGAAATATTCTTTCTTATTTTCCACAGTTCTTCTTTCTGCGCACTGCTTTCGGCAAAAAGAACTTCACCACACTGAAATTTTTCTACTACGTTCATCACCCGCTCGGCATCACGCATCAGCACTTCTTCATCATTGCCATCTAATTCGCATAGCAGGTAAGCATCCATGTTATCGGTAAGTTTAGTGGTTACCGGGCTGTTCAGCACTTTCTCGCAATACTCAAATGTTTTTTCGGCTGCTTCGCGTTCAAAGAACTCCATTCCGGAAGGAGTAATACCTTCAACAAAAATAGCAGCAATGGCACTACACGCTTCTTCGTTGGTAACAAACGGAATTAGTAACAGAACATTTTTTTGAGGAAGTCCACGAAGTTTAAAAACGATTTTGGTGATTATTCCAAGGGTACCCTCACTACCACACATCAGTTGGGTCAGATTATACCCAGTAGAGTTCTTCAAAACATTGGCAGCTGTCCAGATAATTTCTCCTGTAGGCAACACAACTTCCATGTTGATAACATAGTCGCGGGTAACGCCATATTTTACAGCTTTAGGTCCACCCGAGTTATTAGCCAGGTTGCCACCTAAAAAACAGGAGCCACGACTGGCCGGATCGGGTGGATAGAAAAGTCCTTTTTCTTTTACTGCATTTTGAAACACTTCAGTAATTACACCGGGTTCTACGGTAGCCTGCAGATTTGATTCGTCAATGTTTAAGATTTTATTGAAACGCTCCATCGAGATCACTACGCCTTTCTTCACAGGCAGTGCTCCACCGCTAAGTCCCGTGCCGGCACCGCGTGGGGTGGCAGGTATCAGGTGTGCATTACAAATCCTTAATATCTCGCTGATCTCTTGCGGAGTGCCTGGTTTGATGACCAGGTCCGGCAAAAATTGATAGTCTTCAGTTTTATCGTGGCCGTATTCATTTCTTTGCTCTTCATCGACAATTACATACGCTGCACCTACGATGGCACGAAATTGGTCAATGATTTCGTTATGAAGTGGTGGAGTAATTGCTTCACTTACTTTAGTGTGTGCCATCAATACTGTAACTTTGAATGTATATGATCTTAAAAACGAAGCACAAAATTAAGGAAATAACCTTTCATGGATGGATGCTTTTTGTCCTCATTTTAATTTTGTTTAGTGCCTGCAGTTCTGCCCGCAAAGCCCGCGAAGCGCAGGTAGATAAGGTAATTAAAGCAGCGCGATCGTTTACGGGAACACCATATAAGTACGGGGGCACCACCAGGGTGGGTATGGATTGTTCGGGTCTTACAGGTAATGCATATCAGGCCGTTAGCCTCACGCTTCCACGCACCGCAGAAGGGCAAGCCCAGGTAGGTGAAAAGGTAAAACGCAAAAAACTGGCTGAAGGCGATCTCGTTTTTTTTGCCACGGGGGAAAAGAAAAAAGAGATTACACATGTAGGTATTGTTACCGATGTGAAATCGCGCGAGCAGATAAAATTTATCCATGCCTCTACTTCACTCGGTGTGGTAGAGACCAATTTATATTCTGATTATTACAAAAAGCGCTTTCGTACAGCAAGGCGAATTCTTGATTAAGCCTCACCTCAACTATTTTGAGAATGCGGGTACTACTTTGGTTATATTCATGTACAGTTAAAATTCTACCATGACTTCACGCAGAAAATTTCTACAACTCGGAACCCTCGCTTCCTTTACTTCTATAACAAAATTATTTGGTGCTGATAAACCAGCGCCAGTGGCAACCAAACCTGTAGTTATCTCTACCTGGAATTTTGGTTTGGATGCCAACATTGAAGCCTGGAAAATTCTCTCTGCTGGTGGTCGGGCGTTGGATGCTGTTGAAGCTGGTGCGCGCGTACCCGAAGGAGATCCGAAAGAAACCTCAGTGGGCTTGGGCGGTTTGCCCGATCGCGATGGACGGGTTACACTTGATTCCTGCATTATGGATGAGTTTGCGAATTGTGGAGCAGTAGCGTGCTTAGAACACATCGTACATCCGGTATCGGTAGCGCGTAAGGTGATGGAGAAAACCCCTCATGTGTTTTTAGTAGGGGATGGAGCCTTGCAGTTTGCTTTATCACAAGGATTTAAAAAAGAAAAATTGCTTACGAAGGAATCGGAAAAGGCCTGGAAGGAGTGGCTGAAGACTTCGCAATACAAGCCAGTTGCCAATATCGAAAATCATGATACGATCGGAATTGTGGCCCTTGATGAAAAGCAAAATCTCTCAGGCGCATGTACCACCAGTGGTATGGCGTATAAAATGCGTGGCCGGGTAGGGGACTCCCCCATTATTGGAGCTGCTTTGTTTGTAGATAATGAAATCGGGGCCGCTACCTCTACGGGAGTGGGTGAAGAAGTGATTCGGAT